>Ga0207098_10188_pt1 | contig 20769 bp, 16 predicted proteins | sample Alteio_BWMinHeat_84_FD_153548 | JGI IMG/M metagenome (GOLD analysis project Ga0207098, IMG submission 153548) | Enriched cells from forest soil in Barre Woods Harvard Forest LTER site, Petersham, Massachusetts, United States -... | ecosystem: Environmental > Terrestrial > Soil > Temperate forest >...
GAATTAAATGGATTCATAAGTTGTGTCGGAAGACCAACCAACTCCTCAACAACTGCCGAAAGACCGGGTATTTTTGCGCTGCCTCCGGCCAATAGCACATAAGCGACCGGAGCTGAAGGGGATGAGGCATTATAAAAATCTAGTGCTCTTTTAATCTCAGTCGCGACGTTCTCCGACATCGTGTGCATCAAATCACTCACTTCTTGAGGGGTCGAACCGTCTTGACCACCCCCGACTTTTAGAGTTTCTGCGTCTATGTACGATAGATTTAGGCTTTTTTGAATTTCGGCTGTAAGGAGACGCCCACCGATGGTGGAGTCTTTAGTGAAAACAGGAACCCCAGCATGAACAACGGCTAGCTTGGTGGAGCTTGCCCCTATATCGACGAGTGCGACCGCTTCTCCCGGATTATTCGGGTAATTGGCTTCAAAGACATTTTGAAGAGCAAAAAAATCTAAATCAACAACCTTGGGTTTGAGTCCAGCCCCTTCCACACACTCCATGTACCCGTCGAGAACGGATCTTTTTACAGCAACTAGAATAACATCCGTTTTATTGTCTTTTGCCCGAGACAGCACGTGGTAATCCATAACTACTTCCGAGATATCAAATGGGAGGTATTGCTCCGCCTCCCAAAACACCTGATCCTGAAGTTCCTTCATATTCTGAACTTCCAGGGTCATCTTCTTGATAATGACCGAAGTTCCAGATAAAGACGTACAAATAAATTTTGATTTTAATTTGATTTGATTAATAAGCGCTTTGATATTGTCGACCACGGATATCGAATTAACAATCTCTCGATTGACGATCACTTCCTCAGGAAGCTGGACTATTCCGAAATGAGCTAGCTTCCATTGACTACCCGTCTTTGTTAATTCAATAAGTTTTATTGATGACGTACCTATACTGAGACCTACGACGGTCTTATTCCCTTCAATTAAAGACGGGATTTGTCTCAATTTTTCCTTTAACAAGGACCATTGAATTTTCAATGTTCCCCCACTCTCTTTATTAAATTCTACCTGGGTGGCGTAAAGGATCAACTACTCAAAGTTAATTTCTGCTGATAAACCTGATATCAATAGAATTGACATGCGATCTAGTCTCTTTTCAGTCAAATCATTGACTGAAATTATACCAAACCCTGCCATATTCTTGTCAGGATGCCCAATTACACTACTTCCAGATAACGGATCAAAGCAAACCTGACTAATTAAACCCGGAATCTCGAGAGAACTAGCTCGATGGGGCAAAATCAAGGTATACGACTTATCGGTGAGGTACTCACTATCCAATGAAACGGAACGAACCAAGTCGCCTCGCGTATCAGAGCAGCTCTTTAATTTTTCGATCTCATATTTGAGCTTTCCATCTTCAACGAATCTGAGCCGATAGGCAGTACGGGCAATACTCGCATCTCTTTTCATTTGATTGATCTCTCGAGCTAACTTGCCCACGAGATGTTGAGTTGTCCATTTGGGCCATTGATCAACAGCTACCGGTATCGCAGATAGTATAAAGAAAAGAAAAAATGTAGCAAATATCCAGATCTGCCTCTTTCTTTTCTCTCGTATCTCAACTTTTTCCCAAAGTTCAAAATTAGACCAACTTGCTTTGGTCCATCGTTCTTCTGCTAAGTCGGAATCATGTATCGGAACCATAAAATATCACCTAATAAATAATAGTATAAAGCACCTACAATCAGAAACGGGCCAAAGGGAATAGAAAATTTCATTACATTTTTTCTTTGGAGTGTAAGAGCCCATACAACTCCGACAACGCTTCCCGAAACAGATCCAATCAAAATCGTCGCAAGAACACCTTCCGGTCCTATAAATGCTCCAAGCATGGCAAGCAATTTAACATCTCCTCCCCCTAATCCCATTCTGCCAGTGTAGCGTTGATAAGCCCAAGCTAAAAAATAAAAAGATCCAAATCCCAGCGCTGCTCCTGAGGCTGCTTTTAAAATTCCCAAATCAGGGAAAATCAAACTAATACATATACCTAATATAAGACCTCCAACACTTAAAATGTCCGGAATAATACGATGTTCGAGATCAATAAATGCAATAGAGATGATCAAAGCCATAAAGGGCCAGTCACGAATAACCAAAGAGAGCGTCCATCCAAACCGTATTTTTGCGGTCACAAATAGGAGGGCCGTCAGGGCTTCAATAATAGGATAGCGGATAGAAATGGGCTTCTTACAGTCATGGCACTTTCCGCCCAATAAAATAAAACTAAGAATCGGAATATTTTCCCACCATCTAATTAATTTATGGCAGTGAGGACATGCACTTCGAGGCCTGATAATAGACTCGGACCTAGGAAGCCGGACGATCACCACGTTCAAAAAACTACCAACAACGAGCCCCAGCATAATACTAAATAAATTTGTAAACCACGGGGGTAAAACGTCCATCTGACTATCCCTCTCTATTTCTCACTAAAATTCCAGCCAGCATCAGCGTCAGACAAAGCATCAACCCACCGTAGAAGATCGTTTGCAGAACATAAGCTGTGGCCAGAGGAAGTCCATACGTCACCTTTGTGCCCAGTTGAAAATACTCAAAATTCGGCAGCAGGGTGGCAATCACTGGTAAGAATTGACGCCCTAACGGCGACTCTAAACGAGCGGCAACTAATTTCAACTGTGAAATATTGCTTCCTACCAAATAGATCCCTAGCACTAGAACGACAGAAACTGAGGTCGTTGAGAATGTTGATATCAGAATAGACCAACTCGCCACAAGCAGGCTTTGCATGAAGCAAAATCCAATCGCTATGAACAAAGTGGAATAGGCACTTATTCCCTGAGCGTCCGCCCCTATCAGATAGGTTATTCCATCAAGTCCGAATGCCGACAGCAGAATCAGATAGATAAAAGAGAGGATGAACCAATTCAAAAATAGGACGCACGATATTCCAGTAAACTTTCCCAAAATAAACTGCGTCTTTGTAATAGGTCGACAGATCGCCATATGAAAAGTGCGATTCCGCATATCTCGACTCAGGAGGCCGGCACCAATTAATAACCCCATCGCTACACCAGAAATCGAAATGGATGACAATCCAAAATCTAAAACGACGCGCTCCGGATGAATCGCTGCCAATTGGGAGGCGACCCACTCAGCCGAAAGCAGCAGAACAGAACAGAGCAGAATATTATATAGAACACGATCCCGCATAATTTCAAAAAAAGTCACTTTCCCGATCGCTGATATCACTTGAATGGCAGAGGGCATTTTGACTGAACTACGCACTATTTCCTCCACCCATAAAATAGGATTCCAGGGACGAACGATTCGATGTCACCGATAGAATCTTCGCATTGGAGGCAATCAACCTTGATAGCGCTTCTTTTAGCTTTTCCTGCCCCAAAACAATTCCTTTGAAACCGATTGGTAGCTTCTGCACCGATTCGAGAGCCAACTCCTGATTCGGTTTTCCTGTCTGCGACTCAAATAGTATTTCGAAGCGTTCCGTATAATCATTTAGCAACTGACCTAATGTACCCATTTTAATCAGCTGGCCTTTTTTGATGATAGCAACCCGATCACAAATAGCTTCAACATCCGAAATAACGTGAGTACTGAAGAAAACCGTCTTACCGCTAGACGCTAGACTCACCATAAGCTCTCGAATTTCCCGTCGACCTACCGGGTCCAATCCACTCATCGGTTCATCAAAAATAAGAAGATCCGGATCATGAACCAAGGCCTGAGCGATTCCAATCCGTTGAAGCATTCCTTTTGAGTAATTTCCCAATTCAACTTTCCGGGCGGTGCCGAGGCCCACCATCGTCAGTAGTTTTTCACATCTCGACGATTGATCGGAACGCTTGAGACCCGATAACGCGCCGAAATACTTTATGAAATCTTCTCCAGTTAAATGCTCATGAAAATAAGGTCGCTCTGGTAGATAGCCCACTCGAATTTTTGCTTCTTTCGATATTGCATCGTTACCAAAAATTCTAATTCGCCCTTGAGTCGGCTTTGTTAATCCAACTATGAGATTGATCAGAGTTGTTTTGCCAGCTCCATTCTCTCCCAGAAACCCACAGAGAGAGCCTTCTGGCACGCTTAGATTTATTCCCCCTAGAATTTCAACAGGCTTCATCCAAAAGCCAACTCTAAATTTTTGATGAACATTTTGAATTTCAATTGCATTAACCATCTCTGAAAAGGTTAGAGGATCTGGTGAACAAGGTCAATGCAAAGAATAATGTTAATGCAAACCAAAAACCGGTTCAAAAGTTGTCGAAGTGATTAATTTTCCTTCTTTATTTAAACTAAGAGTCCCACCCCACGGATCACTTCTCTGCTGAAAAACAGCCCAGATCTGCGCCTGAGTCTTACCTGGGTGTCTTTTCTGAAATTGTAAAAATTTAAAATTTATTTCAAAAATAAACTGAGCTACTGAAAGATTTTTTATTTTTTGATCCAACTCCTTGATCACTTCTTCGTCACTTTTTGCTCTGATCGCATTCTGTCTGAGCGTATTTAAAACTCTTAGACCAACCTCGTATCGGCCTCCCGGTTTTTCGATTCGATTCTTAAGATGGAATAAATAGCTAGGTGCTTCGCTGTATTTTGCGGCTTCTAAAAATGCATGTGATGCCAGATTGAGGTCTTCAAGTTCAAACAAATAAACATAGGCTAAAACTACATAAAGACTCCACGCCCGACTCCAAACCTTAGCCTTAAACGGCTCAGGGTACCCGGGCAATTCCTTAGTCAGGAAATTTGAACCCTTTAAAAGTAAATCACGAGCACCAACCCCGTCGCCCAGAATCACCGCCAATACATTGGCGCCTGCATAATATAGATCGAAATAAGCAGGATCTAAATCACTCACTCGATTTAATCGGCGGTAAAGAGCCGTTACCCCTCCGCCTTTAATTCTTCGGTAGGCTGGGTCCAAGAAAGCCTGAATGGTCAATCCGTCAATAGTCGACGGCAAGTGTCCAAAACTGATAACTTTGATGAATTCTGAACTCCAAATCGGATCGTCATTGGGGGTTTCTACCCATGCGCTCTCATTTTTTGCAATGTAATTCCCAAGCCCAATTTGAGCCCCTAAAATTATGCATAAAATTCCAACTTTAATCTGCCTCGATTCGCGATGTGTCATCTTTCGACTCAGTATATTCATTTTATCATATTGCAGATCCATTGCGATTTGATAAAATTAAATTACTTAAATTCAAAATAGTGTTGAATTGAAACTTTCTAAAGATGGATGCTTATGAATAAAAATTTAAATAAAATATTAGGATTTACGCTGGTCGAGCTGATGATCGTTGTCGCAATCATCGGGATCTTAGCTGCCGTGGCGGTACCTAACTATAGTAAATATCAAGCCAGAGCGAGACAATCCGAAGCAAAGATTAACCTCTCCTCTTTAGCGTCCATGGAGCGATCGTTTCAGGTAGAAACACAAACCTATAGTTCTTGTATGCCCGCCATTGGATACACAATCCCCACAAATTCAAATCGCTACTACACGATCGGCTTCGATAACAATAGCGCTGCCAAGTTAAACTGTGGAAGTGGAACAACACTACAAGATTGCAGCTTGGCTTTTACATTTAACGGAGGCGCCGCCGATACTTGTGCACATGCCTTTTCTGCAACAGCTGGAATAGGATTCTACGCTGCGAACGTCAAAGTTGGAGCCCCTGCTCCGACTGCTCAAAACAATCTTCCATCGACGGTTCTAAGTGCCGCTGCCTTTACAGCCGGTGCTGCTGGAAATATTAGTACAACAACTGTTATCGATATTTGGACGATCGACGATGGTGGAACGTTATTCAACACTACTTTGGGAATTTAATAGATTCGCCAAGCCCCACAAAGATTCTTACTGCACCGAGCTTGCAATCTTAAAGACGGGCAAATACATCGCGATCAGTATTCCGCCTACCATAATTCCTAAAAAAGCTAAGACAAAAGGCTCGATTAATTTAGATAACCCGCCCACTACCGTTTCGACTTCTTCTTCAAAGAAAACGGCAACCTTCTCCAACATTTTATCTAAATTACCAGTTGATTCACCGACGCTGATCATTTGAACGGCGATTTTTGGGAATACGTTCAGTTTGCTCAGTGTTAATCCAAAAGGCTTACCCGCCTCAACGTCGGCTCTTATTTTTGAAACCGCCTCTTCCAATACGACATTATCTATCGTTGCCCTACAAATATCGATCGCATCTATGAGATTAATACCGGACATAAGCAAGGTCTGCATTGTTCGTGCAAATCGAGCAATACCACCTTTTTGAGCCAATCCGCCAAACAGGGGCATTCGATAGACAATCCGGTCGACAATTCCTCGCCCTTCATTGGATCTTAAATACCGTATAAGAATATAACCAGATATCCCGACAACTCCCACCAGAACCACGGCATTATTCATAATAAAATGGGATGTTTCAATTAGAAATTTTGTTGGAGCAGGCAATTCCTGTCCACTCGTCCTAAGCATTTCTTCGAATTTTGGAATCACAAAAACAATCATGAGTACCACAACGCTAAGTCCTATAAATGAAACAACAACGGGATACATCATGGCGCTCTTAATCATACGCCTTATGCGATTCGAATCTTCCATATAACGCGATAGTCTTTTTAACATCGCTTCCAAAGAACCCGAAGCTTCGCCAGCACGAATTAATGCCACAAAGAGTTTAGGAAAGACTTGAGGATACCGACTGAGCGCCTCCCACAAATAAGAGCCTTGTGATACTTTTTCTTGAACCGATTGAATAACGCTCTTGAAAGTGGAGTGACTCGATTGTTCAGCTAAGATCTCTAGTCCCTGGACCAATGGTATTCCGGAGCTAATGAGAATTTGAAGCTGCCTCGTAAATCCTGAAACGACTTCCACCGGTATATTTCTGAGACCACCACCCAGAAGTTCGGTAAATGTCATTTGGATACTGCTGTGCTTTGTTATCTTGGTCGGTCGAATTCCTTGCGAACGCAGAACCATTCGAAGTTCGCCTTCATTTGGGGCATCTATCTGGCTAGAGACTTTCTTTCCAGAACGATCTATGCCTTCGTAATGGAATTCTGCCATCAGGGTCCGCCTCCTGGTTTACCTGGACGGGCCTGAATTCCCGCCAGCAATTTGACAAGCTCATCGGGTAGATTGCTGTGGTCGAGGGCTGCTTCCTTAGTAATGGTACCTTTTCTCACGAGCGAGACCAGACTCTGATTCATCGTCTGCATTCCAGTTTCTTCCTGCCCAGCCTGCATAAGGGAGTAGATCTGATGAACTTTATCCTCTCGTATTAAATTTCGAATACCCATCGTTGGAATCAGAATTTCCACTGCCATGACGCGACCTGTACGATCAGCGGTAGGAATCAGTTGTTGCGCAGAGACTGCCTGAAGTGTAAATGAAAGCGCCTGCCTGACCTGTGTTTGCTGATGTGGTGGAAAAACATTGATCATTCGATTAATTGCCTGAATAGCATTATTCGTATGAAGGGTAGCAAAAACAAGATGCCCTGTCTCAGCCATCGTCAGAGCCATTTCGATAGTTTCAGGATCTCTCATTTCACCAACCAATACATAGTCTGGATCTTGACGGAGAATTCTTCTCAGAGCTGCAGCAAAACTTCGGGTATCCATCCCTACTTCGCGTTGGTTCACGATACAGTTTTTGCTGGTATGCACAAATTCAATTGGATCTTCGACTGTTACAATATGTCCAAACTCTTCCCTATTAATAATATCCAGCAATGCCGCCTGAGTCGTAGATTTACCGCTCCCAGTAGGTCCAGTCACCAGAAAGAGCCCGTTCGGACGCTTAATAATGTCTCTCAGAACGAGTGGTAAATTGAGAGTGTTAAAATCAGGTATAGCAATGGGAATTCTCCTGAAAACCCCACCTATCGATCCTCGCTGCAAAAAAAGATTTCCTCTAAACCGAGCCACGTCCTTTATTCCGAAGGAGAAATCGATTTCAAGATGCTTCTCAAATTCATTCTTTTGAGAATCCGTGATGACCGAATAGCAAAGTTCTTTGGTATCCACTGGTGTCAGGGGATCCGCCTTCACCTTCACCATCTTTCCTTGGATTCTAAACATTGGTGGCACGCCTACGGTAATATGTAGATCAGATGAGTCTTGATCTACCATCGCTTTTAATAGTGCCGGTAGACTAAATTTTCCCATCTCAATTCTCCAGCGTTAAAGTTAAGGCTTCTTCTAAAGTGGTGACGCCCGCTGCTACTTTTTCTAGAGCTGCTTCTCGGAGCGTCTCCATCCCTTCAGACACCGCCTGTTTTCTCAGTTCAAGTACACTTGCCCCTTTTAAAACCTGCTCTTTCAATGTTGTACTAAAATCCATGACTTCATAAATAGCCACACGACCCTTGTAGCCAGTCTGATTGCACTTCGAACAACCTTTACCTTTAAACGTCTTCAAACTTTTTGCTACATCTTCACTAAAACCAACTTGTGCCAGTCTTTCTACTGGAACAGAGACTTCTATTTTACAGCTGGTACAGATGGTCCTAAGTAGGCGTTGTGCCACAATAGTATTGACTGAACCTACAACCAAGAAAGGCTCTAGTCCCATATTCATTAGTCGAATGATTGTACTTGGAGCATCATTTGTATGTACGGTCGATAGAACTAGATGTCCAGTAAGTGCCGCTTGAACAGCCACCTCGGCCGTTTCAAAATCTCGAATCTCACCCACTAAAATTACGTCAGGGTCTTGTCGAAGCAGAGCGCGAAGGATACTTGCGAAAGTAAGGCCGATTTCTTTATGAACTTGAACCTGGTTGATACCTTCCAGATTGTATTCAACTGGATCCTCAGCGGTCGAAATATTATCCGTAATTTTATTCAAATCAGAAATAGCTGAGTAAAGCGTAGTCGTCTTACCACTACCTGTAGGGCCTGTAACTAGCACCATCCCATTAGGCGAATAGATACCCTTTTTGAATGTTTCAAGTTGATTTTGCTCGAAACCAAGCTTGAGCAAATCCAGTTGTAGATTGCTTTTGATGAGGGATCTTAGAACGATCTTCTCGCCAAATAGTGTCGGAATACTGTTAACACGAAAATCGACTTCGACTCCGTTGATTCTTAACTTAATTCGACCGTCCTGAGGAATTCTGGACTCTGCAATATCCATTCGAGACATAATTTTAAAACGAGCCGTTACGGCGCGTTTCATTTCAAGCGGAACCTGTGCGATCTCCAATAAGATGCCATCCACTCGCATTCTGACCCGGCATCTCTTTTCGTAAGGCTCCAAATGAATATCGCTGGCGCCTCTCCTAAGTGCCTCACCGAGGACGCTGTTGACAAATTGAATCACGGGCGCGTCTTCCTCGGCCAATCCTGTATCGATTTCATGCACTTGCACAAGCTCAAGTGCTACGTTTTCTTGGACACTCTCCTTGTCCTTTTGGAAAGTCTCAATTGCAGCTCCAAACGCAGCAGCATTCCCGTAATATTTCTGTATTGCTGCGTCGAATGCTGAGTAAGTAGTCAAGACCGCTTCGACTTGCATTTTTACAACGTATTTTAAATTTTCGAGTGAAGTTAGAAAGGTCGGATCGCACAACGCTACGACCAGGGTTCCTTTATTAGCCTGTATTGGAATACACTGGCTCTTCCGCACCAAATCCAATGGAACTAACCGAATAATCTCCGGACTGATCTCAAATTTCGTAATGTTGACACTGGGCAAGCCAAATTTTTGACATAAATATTGTAGGAGCTTTTGATCTGCAATGTACTTTTTTTCAATTAAATAACGGATATGACTCTTGCCTGATTTGGCAGTTTCTACTGCTTCGTTAAACTGTGTTTGTGTAATAATTTTGTCTTTCGCCAAAATTTCGGCAAGCTGCCGCGACATACTTCTCCCCCGTCTTCTTGGTCGCTCTATTCTCGATGTTGAGCTGTTAAATGGAATTTGTCAATGACAAGGAAGTTTCGCTGTAAGAAGGATCTCTTTTGCCCGACTTACATCATTTTGTATCTGAGTTTTTAGCGCATCTACGCCAGGAAATTTCTGCTCACCTCTCAGGCGATCGATTAATTTCACATCTATTATTGAACCATATAGATCCAACGTCACATCAAATAAATGCGTCTCTATCAATGCAGAAGCGGCATCCTGGCCGGTGTTTGGGCCTTTGGGCAGATCCCGGAAGGTCGGGCGAATTCCGATATTTGTAACACTCGGGTAAACCTCTCCTTCAAACATTGCCGTCGATGCGTAGACGCCAAATGGGACAACTAACTTATTCTCCAGCTTAAAATTAGCCGTAGGAAAACCCAGCTTTTTTCCTCTGCCGTCGCCATGGATAACCATTCCCTGATACGAGAAGGGCCTGCCCATGAGTCTAGACGCTTTTGCTACATCGCCTGCGAAGAGAAAATTTCGAATCCGTGTGCTGGAAGCAAGCTCGCCCTGAACGCTCTCTTGGTGAACCACTTCCAATTCCACGCCCGACTTAGGACATAGCGTCTTAAGAAGCTCCAAGTCACCACGCCGTCCGCTACCAAAACCAAAGTCATATCCCACGATGACAGAGTGGACATTTAGCCTTTTGAGAATTATTTTAAAAAATGCGTCTGGGTCAATTTCCGAGAATTTTTTATCGAATGGCTCCTCAATCACACAATCAATTCCAAGATCTTCAAAGATTCTCAATTTTTCATCGTATGAGGTAATCAATTGGACCGGAACTTCAGGCTTCAATACTACTTGGGGATGCGGTCGAAAAGTATAAACGATGCTTTGAGCACCTACCGCTCTGGCCTTTTGGATGGCTAATTTAAGAATTTTTTGGTGTCCCAGGTGGACTCCATCGAAGTTGCCAATGGAAATTACTGATCTTTTTGAAGCCTGGTCTAGAGTGTTAAATCCGCGATAAACTATCATATTAAATCAAGGAAGCATCAATCAAACTTGAACCCGCATTTATCGATTTCAGAATCTATTGCGTCGAAAGGATAGGTTCGACAATTAGTGGGTCGAAGATCTCCATAGATTCGACAATAGGGCAAATTTTGGCCGTCTCTGCCAAGAAACGGACACTTGAAGACTAACTCACAGCATAATCCACAACGATGGCAATCGCCTTTTCGTTTCTCAATGATGGACTGCTCAATATATTGGGGACGGAACAAACCCAAGAAGAGTCTGCGAAACTTCCTTAGTACCTGCCCTAATAAATTCCGTTCGAGGACCTTATGGTCGTACCAGCCCCGAACCCAAGCTTTCCATTTCATTACAAGACATTAGCCATAGACTGATACTAAACGTCAAGAATTTTGAGGGACCCCTGGGCTAGCAGGCCATTTCATTGGTGCCGAGATTCGTAACAGCCATGGATGGCGAAAGTTACGAAAGACATGAAGTCTGTTCTCGGCACCAATGAAATGGCCTGCTAGCCCAGGGAGTCCCTCACGATCCGACATATATAGTACCAGCGCGTTAGGGAGGTCTTGTAACGCTAGCTCAAGAACAACATTTCGCGGTATTTCGGCATGGGCCAGTAGTCATCCGCAACGACCAACTCAAGATCGTCCGAGATTTTCCTAATCTCGTGCATTACGGCGGACATTTGTACGGAGAGAAGCCTGGCCTTTTCTTCTTCACTCGGTTGGTTTTCAATCTTATTGATCAACTTATCCATCTCGTTTTGAGAAAATTGCAGTCCAGAAATCAATTTCGCAAGATGATTGATGATTTCGATTTGTGGCACTTCTACCGAGACCATTTTTGCAGCATGGGCGGATTCAACTAAATCCTTATAATAGGCGAGCGCACCGGGAATGATTTGAGTTCTAATAATCGACTTAAGTGTGTCTGCTTCGATCATCATATTCTTAATAAAGCGTTCCAGTCTCACGTGGTACCGAGAGATAAGCTCCCGTTCGGTATAGATTCCTAAACGGGTTAACATTTCTTTAGACTTTGGCTGCACCAGCTCTTCCAGAGCCTCAGGGGTCTTTCTCAGGTGGGGAAGTGCCCTTTTTTCAGCCTCATTTACCCAGTCCGTGGAGTAGTTATTTCCCTCAAAGCGGATCGCCCGAGTCTCCGTGATGGTTTCCCGAATGACACTCAAAACGGCGGACTCATTATTTTTCGATGTCTTGCTCTTCGCTTTCACTGCTTTAGTAAGATCGGAAAAAGCATCAGCAACAGCCGCATTCAATAGCGTAATCGGAAACGCTGTCGAAGCGGAAGCTCCAACAGCCCGAAACTCAAACTTATTTCCCGTAAAGGCAAACGGCGATGTTCTATTCCGATCAGTATTGTCTCTCATTACTTCAGGAAGTTTGCTTACACCAAGACGCAAAACTGCTGCTTCGACGTTAGGCTCAGATTCTCTGCCATTTTCGATTACGTCTAGAATCTTACTTAAATAGTCTCCTAAAAAGACTGAAATGATAGCGGGTGGTGCTTCGTTTGCTCCTAAACGATGATCGTTACCAGACGACGCTATTCCTGCCCGCAACAGGCCTGCGTGCTTATGAACCCCCTTCAGCACACCCGTTAGCATGAGAAGAAATCTTAAATTCTGATGAGGTGTTTGCCCCGGATCCAGTAAGTTGTCGCCACTTTCATTAATCATCATTGACCAGTTGTTGTGCTTTCCACTGCCATTAATTCCAGCGAATGGCTTCTCATGGAAAAGAACAGTAAATCCATGGCGCTGAGCAATCTTTCTCAAAATTTCCATAGTCAGCTGGTTGTGATCGGTCGCAATATTTGCTTCCTCAAATATCGGCGCGCATTCAAATTGAGAAGGAGCGACTTCATTGTGCCGCGTTTTGAGAGGTACACCTAATTTGTATAATTCATATTCCACTTCCGTCATACAGGCCTGTACTCTGGCAGGAATACTTCCGAAATAATGATCCTCAAGCTGTTGGCCCTTAGGAGGCTGTCCTCCCACTAAAGTACGCCCCGTCATCATTAAATCGGGTCTCAAATGATAAAAACTCCGATCAATCAGAAAATATTCTTGCTCGGCTCCCAGTGTGGAAACAACTCTCTTGGCGCTAGTTTCTCCAAGGCAGTGAAGCAGCTCACACGCTTTTTGTGAAAGAACTTCCATGCTTCTCAGCAATCCGGTTTTTTCATCCAGGGCATCGCCATAGTAGCTTATAAATACGGATGGAATACAAAGCGTCTTTCCATTTGCGTGTTCCATAATAAATACTGAGCTGGAGGGATCCCACGCTGTATACCCGCGAGCCTCGAAGGTCGTTCGCATTCCGCCGGAGGGAAAGCTAGAAGCATCGGGCTCACTCTGAATAAGCTGCGACCCGGAAAAACGTTCTAATATGCGATTGTCTTTGTCGAAACTGATAAAAGCGTCGTGCTTTTCAGCTGTGAGGCCCGTTTGAGGTTGAAACCAGTGACAGAAATGAGTAGCGCCTCGAGAAAGAGCCCAGTCTTTAAAGGCATTGGCAACCGCGTTCGCCACTTCAAGATCCAGTTTCTTGCCACTTTCAATAGTAGAAATCAGCCTAACGTAAACATCTCTCGGAAGCTTTTCTTTCATCTTGTGAATATCGAAGGTGTTGACTCCATAAAATTCAGAGATTTTAAGCCTCTTTCCCTGTTCGTCCCTCGGCGGATCAAATTTTCTCGGTACTCGAGAACCAATTTCTCTAATTGCTTCAAAGCGCGATCTCGCTCCTGTGCCCATTGTCATTGTGGAGTCTCCTTGTATTCAGTTTTCAATTGAGAGGGGGACGCTATGCCAACCCTCTAGCTCTTATATCGGAAGTGAGAGACATTAGCTAGCGTTCGCCTAGGTCCGCCGCTTCAACGTAGATTTGAAATCGCTCGGAAAATCTCTTCCGCGTCATTTAACTTTTTTGGTAACTCGATCCAAGCGGGAGACTTCTCAGCCGCCTCCTGATGAGAATATTGAACAGATTCTGCAAATTCGTACAAACTTGCGAGTTGCTGCCAGATCTCCGGCTTTACCCCACACTGCAGTAAAAAGTTCTCTAGTTCTAGTCTGGAGAGTCCCTGGACATGAACACCAAATTTATGATCCAAAAATCGCGAAAATGCATCCATAAGATCATCATAAATTTGCACAATCTGGTCATTTGTACTGGGCGCACCACCATGCGCACCGGACCCACCGGATTCTTTGGAGAGTTGTCTGAGCTTTTGAAGAGTTTGTTCAAACTCTGCGTGCGGAGAAGGACCTTTTGTTCGAGCCTGCTCTCTTTTTCGCCTAATACTATCTATTCCGATGAGACTGATAAAAGCTGCGAAAACGCCTGCAAAAGCCCAGTAGAAGAGACGCCAAAGATGAAAGGGAGTTTTGCTAAGCCCTGTTTCATCTGGTAATTTAAACCCGCGTGGTTCTTCAGACGGGTGATTCGAAGGAACGGTTGTAACATTCCGATTCTCAATTTCTTCGGGAGATTTTTGAGAAGGCAAAATATTGAGAATGACCGGCTCAGTGGACCTCTTATAGTAAATTTTCTCATCCGGATCAAAAAAGGAAAATTCCACTCCGGGTAAAGTAAACGATCCTGTGCGGCGCGGAATAAATAGGATTTCAAAAATTTTCTCACTCAATCCGGACTTACTATTTTGAGATCGCCCTTTAGACTCAAATAGCTCAATTCCGTCTGGCAAATTTAGTTTAGGACTATTGATTGCCGAAATATTGCCTTGACCCTCGACCTTTAGCGTAAGTGTGACGGCTTCATCCTGGCGAACTTCATATTTGTCGATAGCCGAAACCACTGAGAATTTTCCTACCCCTCCACTAAAATCTGCCGGTCGACCATTCTCAGGAAGAGGTGTTATATGAATGGTAACTTTCTCACTTTCGGAAGCCCCATTTTTCGGGACAAGTTGCTGGAAAAATCCAAAAAAAGGATCCTCATCATCGATAGCGGGCTCTTGAGGTTTTGAGTAATAGGAAAACTTAATCGACATCGGATCAATTTCTAAATTTCCATCCTGGAGTGGGTAGGCAGCATATCTCGCCAATAGTGTCCTTTGATATGGAACGCCGTTCACCTTAACCTCTTCCACTTGATAGCGCTGACTAACCAGAGGAACATCTAAGTCCTCTCTTAAAAATCCCGGCAGCGAAGGGAATTTATCTAGTTGTAGATTAAAAATTCTTACTCGATGATAAACATAATAGCTCACGACAATTTGTTGGCCCTTATAGGCGGCCTTCCTAGAAACTTCGGCACGAACAAATACGGGCTTTCCTAAACCAACATCGCTGTCATCATCATATCGACGACTAGGAGAGTTAGCGTTATTGGAATTACCGCCCGCACTAGACGACACCACCCGGACAGTGATGTCCGGTGCGCGTAGAATTTTTCCGCCCGTATTTAACTGGATTTTCGAAATCTTAAGAAGACCTAGTTTGGTGGGTCTAAGAACTTTGGTAAAGAGATTTTTTCTAGTTACTTGAAAACGACCACTATTCGAATCGTAATGCGACTCAACCGAAATGGATTTGTAATCATTGAGAACTTGAAAATCTGACGCCTCAAACGAAGGCTCCGTTGAACCAGATTGATCTTCCGATCGAATCGTTATGCGAAGCGCAACGGTTCCACTCAGCGGAATCTCCCGTCGATCAACACTTGCCGAGAAATCAACGTCGGCCATCGCACTCTTTGCGGCAAGAATAGCAACAAGCCCGAACGCCGCAACTCTCTTACTCTTACCAATCTTTTGTACGTTGAATTGTTTTAGCATTTTGCTTCTGTAATTTTTCTTGGAGTTCACGTTCTTTCGCAGAGAGTTCCGAAAAGACGCGTTCCGCATCTTCCTGCTTCATTTTTTCAGATCGGAAATTATCCTTTCTCTGCTGCGACTGCTTATAAATGGGAACTTGTTGAGTCCCCTCTTTTTCCCCGTTTTGTGTTTCTCGTGGCTGCTTCCCTTGATTTTCATTTTGGCCCTTGTTTTCAGAATTCTTTTTTTCCTGTTGGCTTTTTTCCTCTTTCTGATTCGCTTGGGCTTGTTGTTGCTGTTGCTGCTTTTGTTCTTTCATCTCTTTAAACAAAAGTTCCAGATTCTTTCTGGCGGACGCTTCTAGTCGTGGGTCCTGAGCTTTTTTGGCGTCACGGATGGCCGATAGATAAGCTTCCGTACCGCCCTTGAAGTCGCCCTTCTTTGCCAGGGCGCCTCCCAAATTATAATTGGACTTCGCCGACATACTACTGTCTCCGCGTACTCGCGCTAAATCCCCAGACCTCTTAAAAGTGTCAATTGCCTGGTCTAAATTTCCTGCTTCTTTCTGAACAACTCCTTGATTGAAATCAAATTCAGGTCGATCCGGCTCAATAGCTTGCGCCGCACCAAATTTCTTAATCGCTTCCTCTATTTTGCCTTCCTTGAGAGCACTAATTCCAGCCTGATTTTGAAGATACTCTTCCAAGGTTCGGGATTTTCTCGAGATTTCCGATGCATAACTGCTTTCAACAGCAAAACAAAATAGTAGAATTACAGCAGCAAGTTTTCTAGCAGGCAACGTGAGTTCAATAAAAATCAGAACAATAGCAATCAACAGCGGGACTTGATAGCGTTCCTCATAAATCGTAAATCGTCTCTCGCTAATTTCTGATCGATTCAGCGACTTCAAATCTTGATACAAGTCGTTGATCTCTGATTCAGAGTTAGAAATAGTCCAGTACTTCCCACCCGCTTCAGAAGCCAAATCCGACAATACTTCAGAATGAAAATTACTAATAATCGGCTGCCCCGAGCGATCCCGTTTATAGCCTTGAGTTCTTCCATTCTCATCTTTTACCGGAATAGGTCCACCCTGGGCCGTACCTACACCAAGGACATAAAGACGAATCCCTTTCTTTCGAATGAGCTTCGCCACTTCATCAGCATGTCCTTCATGATCTTCGCCATCTGAAATCACAATAATGCCGTGCGAGGCAGAATCGTTCCCTTCAGGAGATTGAATTCCTTCACCCCCTCGCTCTAAAGCTCTAACAGCGGTCTCTAACCCAGCGCCAATATCTGTTCCTTGTCCTTGAATGGAATCAGGACCGGTGGATAGCACCCTTTCTTTGAGGTAATCCAAATCAGTCGTTAGAGGCGATACTAGCGCCGAACTTCCCGCAAAAGCTACTAGCCCAACCCGATCTCCCTCCAATCGATCCATTAGCGTTTGAATAAAATGCTGAGCTTTTTTGTGACGACTTGGCACCACGTCTTCGACATTCATACTATTTGAGACGTCAAAAACTAACATGAGATCCAGCCCAGCCACTTTAACGACTTCATCATGGGTCCCATATTGAGGACGCGCTAAGGCAATAAGAATAAATGCAAAAGCTAATAGTCCCACCCGAGCCTTTCGAATACGAGCATTCGAATCCAGTGCGGGAATAAGGTTCATCCAAAGGGATTGACTCACAAACTGACTCAGCAGGAGACGTTTCTTTTTCTCACTCCACAAAAGAGTGAGATAAACAAGCGGTAGTAGGGCAATAAGCCAGAGCCAATGCGGGGAAACAAATTTCATGGCAAAAGCCTCCACCAAAACCGATCCAGAAAAAACCCAAGAAAAAAGACCAGCAGGCCGAATTTAAGTGGGGTCGGATATGTTTCGTCATATTTTACTTTATGCTTTGCCTTCATATCGCTTTTCTCGAGCTGATCGATCTCTGCAAAAACCGACTTTAATGTATCTTGATCAGTCACACGATAGAATTTCCCATTCGTGACTTTCGCAATTTGTTGTAGGAGTGCCGGATTTAAAGCGTTGTCAAACCACTGATAGGTAGTGACTTCATTACCTAAAATGGTCCTTGTTCGAATCGGCAGTTTAACCCGACCTTCACGGCCAATGGCAATAGTGTAAACACGAATGCCGAAACCTGCAGCCAACTCACCGGCTGTAGCTGGATCGACCTGTCCAATATTATTATCGCCGTCTGTTAGAAGAATAATAACTTTACTTTTCGCCTGAGAAGATTTGAGATGACGAGTTGCTAACGATAATCCGTCTCCGATTGCCGTTCCGTCTTTGAGCATCCCAATACTTGCCTGATGGAGCGCACTTAGAAGCAGGCCGTAGTCAAGAGTGGGTGGTGCAAGAGTTAATGGTTCTCCGCTAAAAATAACAAAACCGATCCGATCATTTTCGCGACCCTTGATGAATTTTTCAAACGTGTCCTTCGCAACATCGATCCGTGAGCGCTCTGCTAAATCCTCGATGTTCATACTTGCTGAAACATCGAGCGCCATCAGAATATCAATTCCGCTAACCGTCCGGTCCGTCTGCTGATAGCTACTCTGAGGTCGAGCCAATGCAAAGACTAAAAAAATCAAACCAAAGTATTTTAAGAATAATTGAATCTTCAGCGGGTTTGGACTAGCGACGGATGCAGGAATCGGCACAGAGAAACCAACGGAAGCTATCTTATTGCGATACAACCAGACCCTATGAAACATCGGCAAAAGTAGAAGTATAAATAAATAGGGCCAATCAGCTAGGTGCATGAGTGGTTGCTTCCTGTGGTAAAATTAGTGGTTCCGGTTGCCGTTTTGTTTTCCGAACAAACTCGCGACCTTTTTCGAGAAGATCTGCGCCTTCATGGTTGTCTGGAATATAATCGGTAAACTTAACGCGGTCCAGTTTCTCAAACAAACTGGATATATTTTCGACTTCCGTCTTCCCTCTTAAACTATTAAGCATCTCTGCTGTCGTACATTCCAAAGCATCAAACTGAAATCGTTTGTCTATATATTCCTTCAAAATTTCTGAAATCCCGAAATAAAATATCTTGTACTCACCACGTTCAAGACACTTGCTCTTTTCTAGTTGAGCAAGAGCCAGTAAAGCTGCCGCGTCTTCACTGAGAGAAGGTTCGGCAATAGATACGGACCGAGGTTTCTTCTTCCTCCACAAGTAGATCAAGCCATAAATAACTGCAGTAAAAATAAGTAATCCCAAAATGCTCGACGTAACCACCGTCCACATGGGAAAATCTAAACTTACAGGCGGCTCATCTGGCTCGGATTTATCTGGCTTCGGATCCTTTGGAGAAATCGCTGACTGCACTTCTAGCGCAAAAGGCCTTGTAAGGGCAATTGGCATTCCTTCCGAAGTTTTTAAAATCAAAGATGGCAAAACCAACTGTCCCGCTCTCAAGGGGTAGGCCAAGAATTTGACTACGCGGTCTTTCTTGGCTTTTTCACCCGCTGGTTCACCCACTGAGCCCACTACTTGCCAGCCTGATTCCGATAGAGCTTTTTCCGCCATCGACAAATCAAGAGTTGGAACCTCGGGCAGGTCTTCTGGCTTCGCCTTCACCACAAATTCTATCTCATCCCCGACATGGGCCCCAGTACCACCCCGCGATGCCCATTCCAAATCCAATTGAGGTAGCTCTGCACCTTCCGAAGCAGGACCTTCCAGAGCGGACTTGGCTGAATGGGTCAAAGATCGTCCCACAGAATCTCTAAGTCCCGCAATAGCCGCAAAACTGCTTTGAAAAAATAGTACAAAAATTAGTGTGAAAAAAATTCGACTCATCTTTATCCTTCTCTTAGATAAGGATCGTTCGTCAACGAAGCTTTCTTCTTCGTGATCTTGCGCGAAAAAAACGTACGACCGTGTCTGTATAGTCTTCCTCAGTCACTATTTGCAGGCGTTCAACACCTGTTCTGACAGTAGCTTTCGAATCTGCCTCAACTCGGCTGCGATATTCATCAAACCATTTCCTAAACTGATAAGATCCTGTGTCAACTAACACTTCCTCACCCGTTTCCGGATTACACATTAACAATTGACCTACATCGGGAATATCAGACTCCCGTTGATCTTTGATTTGAACAGCCACCACATCATGTTTACTCGCTAATCGCATGAGCTGACGAGAATAACCCTCAGCAATAAAGTCACTTAGAATAAAAATAATTCCTCGGTGCTTCATGATACGATCGGCTGCCTCGAGTGCACCTTCCAAATCGGTCCCTTTGGTTTTCGGAGAGTAGGCCAATAGATCCCTGATCAAACGAAGGACGTGCTTGCGTCCTTTTTTGGGAGGGACAATATACTCCACCTCGCCCGCAAACATCAGTACTCCCACGCGATCTCCGGTATGTGTTGCAGCATAAGCAAGCATCCCACCAATTTCCGCGACGATCTCTGATTTAAGTTTTCCTTGGGATCCAAAATTCTCGGAACCGGACACATCGACGACTAAAAAAACAATCAGTTCTCGCTCTTCGTCGTACTTCTTAATCTGAGGATCCCGGGATCGAGCGCTGACTCTCCAATCAATATGTCGAACATCATCACCCGGAACGTAGGGACGGTGTTCAGAGAATTGTACACCTGAACCTTTGAAGTGGCTTCGGTATTGCCCAGTCAAAACATCATCTACTACTTTTCGAGTAGTAATCTCAATCAGCCGAACTTTTTGGAGAAGTTCCTTTGATAATAACATGTTTATGGGACTTCGACGTGTTCAAGAATTTTTCGTAAAATTTGTTCGCTATCAATTCCGTCGGCTTCCGCCTCGAATGTCACCATAATCCGATGCCGTAGCACATCAAAAGCAATAGATTTTACATCCTCCGGCGTCACAAACCCGCGGTGATGAATGAAAGCGTGAGCACGACTAGCCTTTGCTAAACCGAGCGTTCCTCTTGGCGAAGCTCCTACTTGAATTTGACTTTTGAGTTGGGGCAGTCCCATTTTTTCCGGAAACCGAGAAGTAAAAATGATCGAAAGAATATAATCTTTGATTT
>Ga0207098_10186_pt1 | contig 20689 bp, 20 predicted proteins | sample Alteio_BWMinHeat_84_FD_153548 | JGI IMG/M metagenome (GOLD analysis project Ga0207098, IMG submission 153548) | Enriched cells from forest soil in Barre Woods Harvard Forest LTER site, Petersham, Massachusetts, United States -... | ecosystem: Environmental > Terrestrial > Soil > Temperate forest >...
TTTAAATCGCCAACCATCTCCAATTCCAAAAGGAGATTATTTACGTAGTCGGCAACTCCGGTTCCTCCCAAAATGAGCTGTCCTTTTTCTGGCAAAGGGGACTTTATCTGCAAAATACATTCTTTGAGTGCAGTTAGCAGCCATTGCTCCATGAGAGTGATGGGCTCCTCAGGCGAGCAATTCACATCGGCAGGATTGAACTGAAAACCATCTACATAGCCGCCTAAAGCGGAATACCCCTTATCCGGCTGTTTTTTGTCTTCCGAATAGAACAGGCGATAATCCCAACGTTTTGGGTTAGGCAACATCTGAGCACTGCTATCGGCACTCATCAGAGTTTTCCAATAGTGCTCTAAATTGAAAGCGTTCGGAAATACACAACCCATTCCAATAACGGCAACCGGCTCAATTGGGATATGTTTCATGCTTTATTCCGCCCCGCTTTTAAGAACTTTTTACCTTAAGCCGTTGCTACAGATCCCGAATCCGATACCATGTCGATTATTTTTCGGATCGTATTGTAGTTCTTGATTTGAAAGTCAGCTTGCTGCGGAATACTAAATTCCTCTTGGATTTTTCCTAAGATTTGAGTCTGCTTTACTGAATCCAAGCCCAGCTCCGCCTCCAAATCAACGTCGAGCTCCAGGACTTCTTCTGGATATTCAGTCATTGATTGGTAAATCATCAATACTTTCTTCTGCAAGTTCGGCCAACTCTTTGATAAGGATTTTTCACCACCCGCCGTCACACTAACTATTACAGCCGGAGCTTTTCTATCTTCTGGCTCTGCTGCCACCTTCACCTCTGGCTTATAGTCTTCGAGCACCGTTGCGGCTGCTACTACTGTGCCCAGACTTCTCCGACCAAGCTCAGTCAAAATCTCCTGCGCTTTTGCTATTAAATCGGAGTTCGATAGCTTATCTAAAACAAATTCACTCACTGAAGCCCCAGAGGTTGGTGACGTCTGCAACGTCGGGACACCAAATTTCTTATAGGCTGCCACCGCCTCTTTCCATTGAGTATGAGTAGAGGTAATTAAAATATCGTCATTTTCTTTAAGAACGTCTTTCAGAATATCTTTCACAAAACCGGCCAAGGTCTTTCTTCCGCCGACCTCTATAAAAGTCCGGACTCCTAGCCTATAGAGCTGATTGATGGTTTGCGAAAATTGAACCTGCTGGACAAAGAGGCGTCTCGTTAAATGCTCAGCTAATTCGGTCGAAGTGTCGTAAAATTTCAGGCTGACGGGCGAAAATACAGCAATCTTCTGCGACTGTACTTCTACTTTCCCCAAAGCTTCTTGGAATATGAGGGCGGCGGGTTCCATGAGCCTGCAATGAAACGGATAGGTGGTTCCTAAATTAGTAGTTACAATTCCGAAAGCGTTGGCCGCGACCGCTACTTTTTTTAAATCTTCGGGTTTTCCCGAAAGAATTGTTTGGTTAGGCGAATTGAAATTTGAAGCGTAAGCATCGCTTGTTTCAGAAAATTCGATTAACTTTTGAGCTTTCGATGCATCACACGCGAAACTCATCATTGTGCCCTGAATCTTTGAATTCTTTAGAATCTTGGTCCGCTGAGCGACAATACGCAGTGCCGTTTCAAAGGATATGACTTCCGCAGCTGCAAAAGCTGCTATTTCTCCAAAGCTATGTCCGAGGACAATATCGGATTGGATGCCCTCTTTCTTTAAGATCTGAAAATGCAGATAATCTATTAGGAATATTGCAAATTGCGAGATTTCAAATGAGATCGACTTCGACTCTTGGGTGGCTGCACTATCTCCAGAAGCAATAAAGTCCGAGATCCGCGTTCCAAAGAAACGATGGGCGACTTGGTCTGCTTCTTCTATATATTTTTTGAATTCCGTCGGATATGACTGCACACACTCGGAGAGGATTCCTGGAAAGTAGGAACCTTGTCCCGGAAAAATAAGTGCTGTTTTCATTTTTTTTGTCATCTTTAATTCCCCCAAATTTTGTTTTATCACCTACGCGGCCAATAACTCTAGTTTTCCGGCCATGAAAGAAGATATGCTCCCGCCGTCATTCCTGGACCTATAGCAACCAGAAGTCCCAAATCTCCAGCGCACGGCTGCCGAGCATCGAGCAACTCCTGTAGCGAAAATAGGACAGAGGCTGACTGAGTGTTCCCGTACTTCCTCAAATTCTCAAAATTATGCTTCATTTGTTCGTCGCTTAAACCGAGGCCAGATTGACATTTCTCCAAAATAGCTTTTCCACCAGTATGAAATATCCAATGCTGGATATCCTCGTTCCGCAATCCAGCTTTTTCTAGAACTCGGCGAATGCTATTTGAAACTAACGATAGACCAGTGTCAGGGACTTTTAGATCAATTCGAATTTTCCACGAAGCATTATTTTGGGTCACCGATACGTGGTCGATAGACCTTCCATCTTGCTCAGACACAGCAAATACGAATCGCGGCAGTATACTATTGGAATTTTCCTTCTCATTGCTAAACACCATCGCCGCGGCACCCTCACCAAAAATCAAAAAAGGTAGTAGAGAAGAATTATCGTCCGGACTTGGATTAAACATGCCTCCCATCGGTTCAGTAAAGACAGTAGCAACAGAATTTACCTGATTTGAGAGGAGGAGAGCTTGCGCGAGTTGAACTCCAGCAATTGCGCCAAAACATCCTTGACCATTTAAATCGAAACGAAGAGTTTCACGATTACCAACGCCGTGTTTGGCCCCAAGAATTCCTGAAATTCCAGGAATCATGAACCCCGTTGCATTAACAACGATCAGCGCCTCAATAAAACCAAGATCCGGGTCATTGTCTTTATCCTGACCCACTGCAGCTTTAAGCGCTTTGAGCGCCATCTCAGGTGCGTGCTGACGTAAATACCCATTTGCATATTCCAAGCATTGTTTTTCTACAATCTCTTCGGGGTTCTCCGAAAAACATCGATAATCAATTCGACCGTTCATTGCTATCGATTTTACGAAGGAATTATTGACAAATATCTTGTTATTTAGAAGTTCTTTTTGGGAATAGGCGCGTGGCACGTAAGTACCAAAGTACTGGGTAAAAAAACGAAATCCCTCTTGGAGAGTGGCCATTCGAATGTCTCTATTCATGTGAACCCCTTTAATATGAAAGCATGAATAGGCAGATAGGTTCAAGAATATTTGTATTCTTTATTTAAAGAACAAGTGAAGAATTTAAAGAACGCGTAAAGAGCCTTACTTTAACAACGAAAACTTCCGCGTCATCTCAGAAACCATGGCCCACGGACCAAATAAAACAATTCCATAATAATTCAGATCAACCTCTTTCGTCTGCGACGATCGGAGTTGTTGCTCTTGATAAGTTCCGATGGTCATTGCATCAGTAAAATCGGTAAATCGAATATTCTTTTCAATCGCCTCGGCACGAAGTTTTCTAATCTTATTGGAATTTGCTTTCAAAACAATAAACGGCATTTCCGAAATATTTGGGTGACTTCCCCCATCTGCATCCCGATAATCTGACAAGCGAAGCTGTTCTTTCCCTAGTGCAGCACCAAATCCAATACACATATGAGCGAGGCCATTCATTAATTTCCCCGGTTCAATGCTTTCGTTCAAAACTGCCACAAGCTTATTCTCAAATTGATTCATAGAATTACTATAATTTAACAGAAATCATCCTTTGTCAATTGTCGCCCGTATGCAGCTATCGCAAGCAACAGCCGAGATGAGTCAGCTTATTTCATTTAGTGCCGTATTAAATCAGTATGGAATTGAACAGCAATTCCTATATTCATAATCACGATGACTCGCCATAAATTCTCTCCCACTCAGTAATTTTCTCACCCAAAGATTTCTCACAATTTTTGTGTTCTTTCGAAAGTTGAATTAACTTATCGGGATGATGCAGAACTTCTTCGTGGGTCATTTTACTCTCGAGATCCATCTTAAGTTCTTCGAGTTTTTGAATTTCCTCTTCCAGCACAACTCGTTTGCGCTCAGCAGAGCGTTTTTCACGATCTGCCGTTTTCCGGTTTTCATAAGAATTTGAAGGTGATGCCCCTAACTCCCCGGACCCAGCCCCGGCGGCCGTCGCCGGAGCTTCACTCTTCGAAAGACTACGTGTTTGTTCGCCAAGAGCTTCAATGTCCTTCATTTTCTTCTGAACATATTCTTCGTAACTTCCTAAGAATTGAACTAGTTGCGGGTGCCCTTTTTTTCCTGAAACGTACGGCTGAAGTTCCAATACCGAATCCACAAGGGGGGCCATAAAATCGCGATCGTGGGAAACAAGAACCACCGTACCGTGATAATCCTGTAGCGCCTCCATCAACACTTCGCGCGATTCCACGTCGAGGTGGTTCGTTGGCTCGTCCAGAATCAAAAAATTCGACGGCGAAAGTAGCAGCTTCGCCATCGCGACTCTCGCTTTTTCGCCTCCTGAAAGTACGGAACATTTTTTTTCAACGGCGTCGCCTGTAAACAAGAACGCACCGGCGATTCCTCTCACCTGACTAACGGGCAGCTGTGGTGCAACTTTCTCAAGCTCTTCCAGAATAGTACTCTTCATATCAAGGGCCTCGGACTGAAGCTGCGCATAGTAACCCACCTGGACTTGATGACCAAATTTTATCTCTCCTGAAGTCGGATCCAGATCTCCACTCAATAATCTCAGTAGAGTCGTCTTACCAGCGCCGTTAATTCCCGCAATCGCCACTCTGGACTTGCGTTGCAGAGTCCAATTCACATTTCCAAAAACATGTTTTTGTCCAAAATTCACAGCGACGTCTTTTAGAGTAATTACCTCTTTGCCACTCTGAGTAGCCGTTGGAAACCGAAAACGAATAGTCGCACGCTCTTCTGGTAATTCGATGCGTTCCATCTTTTCGAGTTGTTTGACGCGGCTCTGCGCTTGCTTGGCTTTTGAAGCCTTCGCCTTAAAGCGATTGATGAAAGACTCCAAGTGTTCAATCTTCACCTGCTGATTGCGATGTTGCGCTTTAAGGAGCTCTAAGCGTTCTGCTTTTTGCAGGGCATAAGAATCCAGATTTCCTCGGTATTGAAAAATCTTCTTCTGATCAATTTCTAAAATCTCAGTTGAAAGCGCGTTCAAAAAGGCGGTATCGTGGCTAATCATTAAAATCGCGCCCGCATAATCGCGCAAAAAGCTTTCAAGCCAGAGCAGACTTTCTAAATCCAGATGGTTTGTTGGCTCATCCAGCAGAAGCAGATCCGGCTCCATCAGCAAGACACGTGAGAAAGCCACCCGCATAAGCCAACCCCCACTAAATTCCGTAAGGGATCGATGGAAATCGCTGACTTTAAACCCCATTCCCATCAGAATTTCTTTCGCCTTCGCCTCTAGTCGCGACTCTTCGTAGCGTTCCAGTTTGTGCAAAACTTCTCCGTAGCGTTCCAGAGCTTCCACATCTTCGGAGCCGGAGGCAAACGTGTTTTCGAGCTGCGTTCGCTCTTTCTTAAGTTCTTCTAACCAATGTTCTAACTTGGTAACTTCGGACAACACTGTTCCCGATTGATACTTTGGAACTTCCTGCGCCAGATGGCCAAGTGTAAGGTGTTTGGAACGGACTATTCGCCCCGTATCTGGAGTCTCCTGCCCCAGAATCAGACGGATCAATGTACTCTTTCCTGCTCCGTTCGGGCCTATTAAAGCCACTCTCGACTGCGGACCGATAAATCCATCCGCATTTTCAAAAAGGAGCTTTGAGCCATATTGTTTGGATACACCTTGTACTTGAATCATAAAACTACTCTACTCTGCCTACTCATTTGTTAATTGATAATAAAACGCTATTCATACCAGGAATTCTCCACTCTGCGGGAGCTTTTTTGACGCTTGGACGACTAGCATTGGCTATTCTAGCAGTTATTTATGAACGAATCTGTCATAGCGAACTACTATTTCACTGTTCCTATCAATCAAATTAAGTTACAAGACGACCGGAGGGGTTCTAACATGCAAAAACGCTTTTGGTTCGAGTTATGTAAAATAGCAATTTTGACGTTAAGTCTTTCTTCGCAACTTGGTTTCGCTGCAGATAGTGCAGAATCTTCAACCACATTGTTAGATACCGTACCAAGTATCAGCCCTATAGCACCGGATAAAGTTTTAACCTGCACGGGTACAAGCGCACAAGAACCAGGTCAGCTTTACCGTTGGAATTATCTATTTAAAATGTACAACGATTACTCATTTCACATAAGTGGAGTCTTTAAAGGGCCTTACGCAAATGACTTTGAGGAAATAAAAGGTATTGGAGTAAAAATGGACCCGACCCATCCACTTCCTGTGCGGCTCTACCAACACACTCTGGGCCAGAAATTCTATCTCGGAACTCTATTGGCGACATCGAGCTTAAAAACAGCAGAGATTAAGTTCGCGGAGGGTCCTTCCACTTTATTTGAATGCAAACTGGAAGACGTTCTGCCTCGTTGAGGCCGATTTTTACGGATATTTGTACTATATCAACATGACTTTATTTCTATTAATTAAATTTAATTAATATTTGATATTCCTTTTCGGAAATAGGCATTACAGAAAGGCGAGATTGCTTGAGAAGTCTCAACTCTTTCAATGCGGGATTTTCCTTAATTTCCGATAGTTCAACTGGCCGCTTGAGGGCGTCCACAGCTGCTACGTCTACCTGAACCCAATCTCCGGGATTTTCTGGATCCGGATCAGGATATGCCGGCTTAGCGATTTTAGCGATACCTACTACCGCTCTCTCTTTGCCGCTGTGATAGATCAGGACAAGATCGCCTACACGACATTGCTTCAAAAAATTGCGAGCCTGGAAATTCCTTACACCATTCCAGTTCGTTTTCTTCTCTTTGAGAAGGGTTTCAAAGCTATAAGTTTCTGGCTCGGACTTGAATAACCAATGCACGCTCTATTTTTAACTCTTATCTTGCCCAATGCGCAAATAATTCTTCAAATGGACCGTTTACTTGCGCTAAATTCGTCATCCAAATTGCGTTATCTTTATAAATATGCGAAAAAATTGATGAGATGAGCAACCGTGTTGTTTTAATAGTCTTGGATGGGTTCGGTATTGGCAAAGACTCACCGTTTAATGCCATTAGTAACGCAAAAATGCCGTTCTATAAGGACCTAGTAAAAAAATATCCTCATAGCCAGCTGATAACCCATGGAGCGGCGGTAGGGCTGCCCGATGGAGTTATGGGAAATTCAGAAGTGGGCCATATGACCATGGGTGCTGGCCGGACTGTATATCAAGATCTCACTCGAATCTCCAACTCGATTCAATCGAAGGAGTTCTTTCAAAATCCTGTTCTTCGAAAAACAATTGAAGCTGGCGCTAAAAGGCGAGTGCACTTGATGGGACTGCTTTCTGACGGCGGCGTCCACAGCCATATTGATCACTTGCTCGCTCTCCTCGATTTATGTAGTGAGCTGAGAGTTCCCCATGTCAGCGTTCATGCTTTTTTAGATGGTCGCGACACACCACCAGATTCCGCTCCGAATTATTTGAAAAAGTTATTGGCGCATCCCAGCTTCGGTGGGTCCATTTCTAATAAGCAAACACAGGCAACATTAACTTCCCTTATGGGCCGCTATTGGGCAATGGACCGCGATAAACGTTGGGATCGGGTGGCGCGGGCTTACTATGCCCTCACCGGCCAAATTAATCCTTCAGAAACACAGGACCCGTTTCAAGTCCTCGCTGCTTCCTATACCGCCGGAAAATCTGACGAGTTTGTGGAACCGGTTTTGCTCTCAAGCGCTACGGCGATGCAAACCGGCGACAGCGTGATCTTTTTCAATTATCGTGCTGACAGAGCCAGGGAAATTACCGAAGCGATAGTCGACCCGGAATTTTCGGCATTTGATCGAAAGCGAGACGGCGGAAAAGCGCAACACTTCAAGCCTAGCGCGTATGCAGGTATGGCACAGTACGATCGTAATTTTAAAGATGTGGGTGTCGCCTTTGCGCCTCAAAATCTCAGCCATAATTTTGGCCAACTTCTGGAAGAACGCAAGCTAACGCAGTTTAGAACTGCCGAAACTGAGAAGTATGCACATGTGACTTTTTTCTTTAATTGTGGAAGAGAAGCTCCATTTAAAGGGGAAGAGCGAGCATTGATTCCGTCTCCAAAAGAAGTACCTACCTACGATCTTAAACCTGAGATGAGTGCCTTCGCGGTAGCGCAGGAGGCAGCTAAGCAAATCGAAAAAAATAAATTTGATTTTATTTTAATGAATTTTGCAAACGCCGACATGGTCGGTCACACTGGCAACTACGAAGCGGCTGTAAAAGCAATGGAGACGCTGGATACGTGTCTCTCCCAAGTCATTGGTGCTGCACAAAAAAATGGATATCACGTAATTCTTACAGCTGATCACGGAAATGCTGAAGAAATGCGCGATTCGCAAGGTCGTATTCATACACAACATACACTTAATCCTGTACCTGCGATTTGGGTTACACCCAATTCGGCAATCGCACCAAAGAACTCAAGAGTCGCCCTCAAGGACGGAAGCTTGTCAGATATTATGCCTACACTATGTAAAATAATGAAGCTCCCTATTCCTTCGGAAGTGACAGGTAAGAGTCTCTTACCAGCTAATCTATTTGCAGAAAGTACGGGCCCTTAAGATGCTCACATTTCCCAATATTCATCCCGCAAAGACCGGTAAAAACATCGCTGTATTGACTAGCGGAGGTGATGCTCCCGGCATGAATGCTACTATCCGAGCGGTAGTACGCTATGGACTTGCGCAGAAATGCAAGGTTTATGGCATTATTCGCGGCTACAGCGGCCTTCTCGAAGGCAATATGACGGAACTTGTGGCGTCTTCAGTCGCAAATATTATTCAACGCGGCGGGACTATTTTAAAAACGGATCGATGTGAGGCTTTCTACAAAAAGTCCGTACGTAAGGAAGCCGTCCATATTCTCAAACGACTTGGAATAAATGCCTTGGTCGTGGTTGGAGGAGACGGTTCTTTTACAGGGGCCCACTTAATGGAAGAAGAAACAGGGTTTCCTGTTCTAGGCGTACCGGCCACGATCGACAATGACATCGCGGGAACCGAAGACACGATTGGTTTTGATACTGCCGTGAATACAGCTATTGAAGCAATTGACCGTATTCGTGACACTGCTAGTTCGCACGATCGAATATTCTTAGTTGAAGTGATGGGCAGAAATTCCGGCTTTATTGCAATTCAGGTTGGAATGGGGGGCGGTGCCGAAACGGTCATTTTGCCTGAGAAGAAAGAGTCGATAGAAGCCATCTGCCGCACTATCTAACGTGGAATTCAGCGAGGAAAGAGCAGCAGCATCATTATTGTTGCCGAAGGAGAAAAGCCCGGACACTCTGCTCGTATTGCCAGTGATCTAACTCGACGAGGTCATACAGCGCGAGTATGTATACTTGGGCACACCCAACGCGGCGGAACACCCACAACTCACGATCGAGTCCTAGCTTCGATTCTCGGTGCTTCTGCCGTAGCGTATCTACTCGCAGGCCAGTCCGACGCAATGGTCGGCATACAAAAGGGCCAGGTGGTTCTAGTGCCGTTTAATAAAGTGATTGGCAAAACAAAGGAACTACCCTCGTCGCTGCTGTCTTTAGCGCAGATTCTGGCGATGTAAGCCTAAACTGATATATAGGTCACCAAACACGGACCTTTCAGGATATCCAAATCGAACCACCTTCCAGATTTCTTGCAAGATTCAATTGAACTAATGGAACATATTTCCGTGTAACAGTCAGAGCTAAATTTTGGGATTCTTTCGCACAGGAATTATCGTATTTTTTGATGATTAACCACTGGCCTGATCCAAAAGCATTGCATGCTCAGGTTTCAAAACAAGTTGAGTAGCCTCAAGGAGAGCCTGAAGCTGATCTAAGGATGTTGCACTTGCAATGGGTGCCGTGATGCTAGGGCGACTCATCACCCACGCAAGAGCTACTGAGGCAGGTAAAGTGTGAAGGTCTTCGGATATTTGATCAAGTGCTCCTAAAATTTGTCGTCCGCGATTGTTTAAGTAAGTTTCTCCCACCCATGCTCCTCTTGGACTTTTTAGCAAATCATCTCGATCTCTATACTTTCCTGTAAGGAAACCTGCTGCTAAAGAATAGTAAGGAATCACGCCCAGTCCATATTTCTTACAAATCGGTTCCAGTTCCTTTTCATATTTGTCTCGGTCATATAAGTTATAGCGAGGCTGCAAACATTCGTAACGACCAATAGAAGCCTCAGATTTTTCACTGATCCGAAGAGCATCAAGCAGACGATCTCCAGCATAATTTGATGCTCCAAAGACACGAACCTTTCCTCGTTGGACAAGTGTTGCAAATGCATCCAACGTTTCTTCGAGTGGAGTACTTGGATCATCCTTATGAGCTTGGTAGAGATCAATATAGTCTGTCTGAAGACGTTTCAATGATGTTTCAACCTCTTGGAAGATATACTTTCGCGATAGTCCTTTTTGTTCTGGACCCATCTCCATTCCAACCTTTGTGGCGAGTACTACATCTTTTCTCTTTCCTGAGTTTTTCAGCCATCGTCCAATGATTGTCTCAGACTCACCCCCTATTCCAGACGCCCATCGGGAGTAAATATCTGCAGTATCTAGAAAATTTCCTCCCATTTCAAAAAAAGTATCCAAAATGTGAAATGATGTCTTTTCATCCGCAGTCCAGCCAAAAACATTCCCACCTAAACATAATGACGAAACTTTCAGATTTGACCTACCTAATTGCCGATACTGCATTTGTGCCTTATATATTAAAATGAGAGAGTTTTAAAGAGTCAGCGATCAATGCGAAGATCTCTTCACCGTGGTGCTTGGTCATCTGCGGCATCTTAAAGACTCGGCGACTTTTTTCAGGAAATAACTCCACAAATGACCGAGCACAACTATGCTAAATAATGAGGACAATCAATCTAGCTTATTTCAGGCTCGTTTCTTCTTAAAAATTTCTGCCTCCAGGCTTGCGACTCGTTCAGCAATGGTCTTCTCTTCTGCCATCTGTCGGTTTAAGTACCAGTTGAGAAACGTCTGATAGCCCATACCATGCTTCTCGCCTTGCTCTTCAAGCCACAGCAACACTTCAGGGTCGAGTCGAAAACTTTTCTGGACCTTGAGACCTAGACGTTTTTTTGCGGCCTTAGCATTTGAAAGATCATATTTTGTCTTCATAATTTCACCCTCGAAAAGTATTGATTGATTTCGTCTTTGACAGCTTTCCTAGCGGAAATAATGCGAATAAACTCTTCTTCCCGTTCAACAAAAACCACCAGCAGAACCTGGCTCTTTACTGAAAGCCCAACCATTGGATTCTGCCTTGGAGTCGTCCCAATCAAAATACATCTCATCATGTTATGTCAATGTAATACCAATGTCAATACAATTATTTAAAGGCTATTCTGAATCTGTGGCAATCAAGCCACGTTGATTCAGGAGGGATCATAATGCGAAATGAATAAAAACCAGCTGGTATTGCTCTCAGGAGGAGAAACTGTAGAGGACTTGCTTTACGAGTTTTTGAAAAACCGTAGCCCATTGACAGAGCACGCCTATCGGCGCGACTTAAGGGCTTTTTTCGCCCAATACGATTAATCGTAAGATTTCGGCGGTTTCAAGTTTTTTCTACTTCTTACTCGAAAGGGAGGTTATCGAAAAAAACCCGGCCGAGTTTTGTACCAGGCCAAGTCGAATTGTTATAGAGGAGACCCAAGTGTTTTCAGATCGCGAGATGAAGACTTTTTTCGATATTGTTATCGAAAAAGCACCGCCTCTCCACAAGGCGGTAATTCTGCTTCTCTTTACTACAGGCATGAGGCAAGCCGAATTAAGAAATCTTAAACTATCGAACTTTGAAACTCGGGAAGGTATTCGTTTTCTCTACTACATGGGCAAGGGTCAAAAGATGAACCAAATTCCTATTCATCCAACTACAGCTTACTACGTTGATGAGTATATTGCTTGGATGGAGAAGATCGGCCGCAAAATTGGGGAAGGAGATTTTCTCTTCCAGCCAACGAAAAACTCACATAGCGGCAAAACCAAAAAGAAACTCAGCCATACCGCCTTAGGATATATCGTCGGAAAGTGGGCTAAGCTGGTTAACAAGGAAAAGAGAATTACACCTCACAGCGCAAGAGCCACATTTATCAGTTCGCTGATTGAGAATGGAGAAGATATCTACTACATCTCCCAACTGGTGAATCACTCCGATGTGAGAACGACTCAACGATACAATAAGCGAAAAAGGACTCACCGAAAAAATCCAATTTTCAATCTAAATTTTTTCTAAAAACCCTAACCTGGGCTGCTGTTTTTGGTGGCCCAGGTCTTTCTGGAATATGTTCTTCACTTGGAAATTATTTAATACAAGCGCACCCGGTTCAAAAAAGCATGTTATTTCGTTTTAGGTTTCGCTCGATGGAAATGCGATCAATCAATATTTCCTATTCAATACATATAGGCGGGAAACGACATTTTAGGATACCTTAAGCCACTTAGTAACTGGCTTCTTCCCGGATTTGACGCAGTCTTTGAGGTAGAGATTAATCAAAGCTTGATAAGAGATGTCGTTTTCCTGGGCGATTCCTTTAAAATAGGCGACTACTTCATGATCTAATCGGATAGTGATTTGCTCTTTAAGCTTTTTTGCATAGGGATTCTTTTTAAATTCCATTTTTGTCAGATCATATTCTTTCTTCATCTTAGCCTCCTTGAAAATTGGTTAGCTTCATTCTTTGTTAATTTCCGTGCCAGGGTTTTACACCCTTGCACCAAAGCTCTTTACCAAATGATGTTTTCCATAGCCTATTGGAATATAAGGCAGATCTATATTCAAAAAATAAATCTAAAACACAATTAGAAAATAATTTTTCTTTCTTCGGCCGCGAACTTTCGCCGGAAGATTACGCCAGAGGAAGGGAAAAATTAAGTTTACTTCTTGACCAGTCTGCGGACTACGAGGACAAAGACGGCAAGAGTCTTGTGCACTACTTGCATCGGGCAGGGCTAAATTTCGCAAGACACCCCGAATTTTTTAAAGATCTTGGCAAATTCCGAAACCAATACCAACTAGCAATATTTCTGGGATTAGATGTATACACCTAAGGCAGCCCGTATTGTTTCCTCTTTCTCCACAACGTCACCGTCGTCACGCCTAGAATTTCTGCGGCTTTTTCCTGATTTTTTTCGAGACCCAACACTCTTTCAATATGTTTTCTCTCCAGATCTTCCAACTTAATCAGGGGCGCCTCAGGCGCAGAATCTTCCTGTTTTTGCTTCCGAATCGATTCGGGTAGATCACTTTCTTGAATTTCCCGACCGCTGGACAGCAACACAATGCGCTCCAACGTATTTCTCAACTCCCGAATATTCCCAGGCCAAGAATATCTCAGCAGATAATCCATTACGACAGGTGGAATTTTCTTATCTTCGGGCTGTTTGTAGTGAATCTGAAATTCCTTAAAGAATGCATTGATCAGTACAGATAGATCTTCCTGCCTGTATCTGAGCGGTACTAGGGCACACTCAAAAATATTCAGCCGATAATAAAGATCTTCTCTAAATTTCCCATTTCTAACGGCTTCTTCCAGATTCTTGTTAGTCGCGGCAATGACTCGTGCATCAATCGGGATTGTTTTATTGCTTCCGACTTTTTCAATGACCTTTTCTTGCAGAAATCGCAGAAGCTTGGCTTGGCCAGTTAGCGAAAGGTCTCCGACTTCATCCAAAAATACGGTACCCTTCTGCGCGAGCTCAAATTTTCCAACATGATCTTGAGTAGCGCCCGTGAAAGCGCCTCTCACGTGACCAAAGATTTCCGATTCTAGTAACGTTTCCGTTAAGCTTGTACAGTTCACTACGACAAAGGGCCCGCGAGCTCTGGGTGATCGCTGATGCACTAGCTTAGCCAATTCACTTTTTCCGGTGCCACTATCGCCAGTCATCAAAATCGTCGCCTCCGTCGGGGCTACTTTGTTAACAAACTCTTCCAGCCGCACCATTGCGGGCGAAGTCATCCCCGCAAAATAATCCAGACGATAGGAATTTTTTTTCAACGCTTGATTTTCTCTTTGTAAATTAACCAACGCCCCCACTTTACTCAGAAGATGATTGAGCTGCGCCGTTGAAAATGGCTTAGGAAGATAGTCGTAGGCACCTTCCTTGATAGCTAAAACCGCGTTTTCGAAAGACGCAAACGCAGTCATTACAACCCCAACAACATGGGGTTGTAAGTATTTTGCGACTTTCAAAACCTCTATCCCATTATGTTTCTCTAATTTAAAGTCGGTTAATAAAAATTCAACCGCCTCTTTTTTTAGAATCTGGATCGCTTCGTCTTTCGAACTGGCAACCAAAATATCACAGCCGAGCTGCTTTAGACTCAGTGAGAGCGTTTGACGAATATTCTTATCATCTTCAACCAATAAGACTCTTAAGGGAACCGATTCCATGGTACCAACCTCCCACCTCGTTTCCCAATCTGGCGACCTATATCGGCAACTCTATTTCTGATTGGGATTAGGTAAAGTTATTCTAAATGTAGAACCTTTTGGGTTTCGAGGCAAATATTCTATCTTGCCTTCGTGAGCCTCGACCACTTCCTTCGCGATGGTTAAACCAAGCCCAAATAATCCTCGGTTTCCCTGGACCGCTGGTGTTCGCGATTGAAAAAATGGATCGAAGATTTTCTTTCGATCTCCTATTGAGACTCCAGGCCCTTCATCACTCACAGTAATTTCAACCAGCTGTTGGGTATCAGTAATGCTCACCTGAACGGTACCACCTTTGGGAGAAAAACGGACCGCATTAGCCAGTAGATTCGAAATAACCCACGGAAATTTGACCGGATCTACATTTGCCCATATGGTATCTGAGCCTTTTTGAACGCAATCGATTTTAACCCTTCGATCCCTAGCCACAACGTAGAATGGTTTTATCCAATCTCGAATACGAGAGTTAATCGGAACCTGGTCAAAATGAAGTCTCAAGATCTTATCCTGAGACTGAGTAATCTGTACAAATTCGTTTGCCACCGCACGAATTCGATCTATGTCTTCCGAAATAGTGTCAATCAAAAGCACCATATCAGGTGAAAACTGATCTTTTTGTGCTGAGAGAAGTTCGGACGCCGTACCAAGCGACTGAAGCGGTGTTTTTAACTCATGCGATAGAAGATCGATAAATTCATTCCTAAGGCGATCCCTTTGCCGCTTTTCGGTCATATCGTGGAGCAAATAGAGCACCCCAATCAAATTTCCACCTGGTCCTTCAATCTTCTTACTTCTGACTGAAAAAATTCGTTTTGAATGATTCACCCAAAGTTCGACTTCCCTTATGTCCACCATGTCCGGATTCAGGGAGTCTCTTAGCTTCAAGTAATTTTCCGACATACTGGAGAGATCTTTCCATTTCTGGCCCAAAATCTGCTCTGTTTTCAATCCGATAATCTTGGAAAAAAGCTCCGTACAATGCGAAACATTCTTAAACACATCAAGTACCAAAAGCGCATCTTCAACAGAACAGAGAACCGTTTCTAGCTTTCTCTTCTGTTGAACTAAATCCTTCACGTTCAGCTGGGTCGTTTCACGTAATTTTTCCCAAAGCTGATTCAGCTTCGAAGTCAATATGTAAACCTCCAGGCTGGTGGGCTCAGGCAAGCGTAAGTGTTTCGTAAAATCCGGCGTGACCTCTAATACTTCGGCGATACTCTTAAGTGGACGCGCCAAGCGAGTGGCCATGCTATTCACAAAAATTGCTGATAATATCAAAGTAATAAATAGATAAACAATAGCTCCAAATAATACGTCTCGACTCAGATCGGCGTTCTGCTCCGCCAGGCCAAACATACTGCTTTCATTGACCTTCACCACCTGATCTAAAGAGCGAATCATGTCCTGAAAGTGGTGTTCATCAGGTGGTAATCCACTCTTTTTTGTACTTTCCCAGAGAGCTCTAATTGCTGCGACCGCTTCACTCTCCCCGACTTCCGTAATATTTCCTTCTTCAAAGCGAAGCGCATTATCGAATTGATTTATCCATTCCTGTTTCGTTCGCCACCGGAATTTGGCATCGTCGGCGTAGCCATACCAGGCGTCTTTTATCTGTCTTGAAGCAACTATCGAATCATAGTTCAAGTGCAATAGCCTGGGGGTGGTGCGACTCGCCAATAGGACCGCAAAGATTAGAAAAACACCCAGAACGCTATAGATCCCAACGATCGCAATAAAACTTTTGATGAAGTTTCGTCTAAGGGTTGGGAGACTTCTCATAACTAGGCTCCCCCGTTGTTGTTACAACATGCACATCAATTCCCACCGAATCATGAATAAAATTTAAGATAACAGATCCTTTCAATAAGTCGAGCAATGGTGCTTTCTTAGATTTTCCAAAAATAGCGTGTCTCACTCGGTGCCGAACTGCAAAATTGATTAATGCCTCTACTACGTTGTCATTTTGAAGCGTAATAACTTCGGCACCCAGCGTTTTGGCCAATTTCATATTGTTCTGAAGCTTTCTCTGAACAGTAGCATCAATTTTAGTTGGAGCCTCACTTCTTTTTTGAACATACACCGCATAACAACGAGTAGAAAACTGCGCAGCCATTTTTGTCGCTTTCCGAATCAGAACCTGAACATGGGTTGGATCGGAACTTAATGCAACCATGACCGCTTCCTCGACGAGTTGGGCAGCTGGCTGTGACAATAAATCTCTTTCATAGATTTTTCTAACCTGGTCGCCTGCAACTTCTCGGAGCGCCATTTCTCTCAAAAAAGAAAGTTTATCATACGTAAAGAACCGCATCAGCGCTTTTTCAGCTTTTTTTCTTTCGTAGATTTTTCCAGAACGTAGGCGTTCCCTTAGCTCCTCGATGGAAACATCGACAATGACAATTTCATCCGATCTTCGCAATATTTGATCCGGAATTCTCTCCTGCACAGGAATTCCGGTAGCTTGAGAGATTTTATCAGCCACCGACTCGAGATGCTGAACGTTCAATGTCGAAATTACATTGATCCCATGGTCTAACAACAAAAGAACGTCTTGATAACGTTTCTCATTCTTAACACCAACAATATTTGTATGAGCAAGTTCATCGACTAGAGCCACCTGAGGATGGCGCTTGAGAATCGCATCCACATCCATTTCAGGAAATTCTCTGTTAGCAACTTTGACTGACTGTCGCGGAATTTGTTCCAAGCCCGACACGAGAGCCCAGGTTTCAGGTCTATCGTGAGGCTCAACATAGCCAATAACGACATCGATTCCACGCTGCCTGAGCCTATGCGCTTCCTGAAGCATTTCGTAGGTTTTGCCGACACCAGCAGCGTATCCTAGATATACTTTGAGAGAACCTTTTTTCTTTTTCTCAATAAGCTCTACAAAGCTATCCATAGTTACACTTTATATTTACTCTATGTCTTTGTGAAACCTCTGTACAGGCCAATTTACAAGTTTCTGTAGGAATTCCGGAGCTTTCATTCTGTAAGGATTACTTTAAAATTATTAACGTTTTAAAGGCTGTTTGGAAGATACCTTGAGCAAGGACTATTAAAAAGTAGCTATAAATGGCTAATTTTTATAATTTGAAAATTTTTTTCAAACTGGCCCTAATCTTGCTTTGACACATAGTGTGCCCCGAAGGAGGCATAAAAAATGACGGATCTCATGAACCTGGCCCTATTCATCATCCTATTCGGAACAAGTATAGCTTTTGTTCATGAGTGCGAGAAATTAAAATAATAGGAGATACTATGGCAACCCTACTCACCCCTGATCTAATTGTACTAACCCTTTCCATCTTCATGTTTAGCTACCTTCTGTACGCTCTTCTCTTTCCAGAAAAATTCTAGTGGAATGGAGAACTTCGCGGCAATTCAGTACCTATTGGCTAAAACCTAAAGTATTTGTAGAAACCAATGACTATTAAAGACTATTTTCAAATTTTTCTTTTCTTAGGAATTCTAGCGTTGCTCACAAAACCGCTTGGAATCTATTTTGTACGTGTTTTCGACAAAGAGCCCCTATTCCTAAGCAGATTTCTTGGACCTATTGAGAAATTTTTGTACAGAAAAGTCGGCGTTAACCACGAAGAAGACCAAACCTGGCCGAAGTACTCGATTCATCTCCTCGTTTTTAGCGCAGTCACCATGATATTTACGTACGGAATCTTAAGAATTCAACAAATTCTGCCTCTCAATTCACAAGGTTTCGGTACGATTGCTCCTCACCTTGCATTTAATACGGCCGTCAGTTTTGCTACCAATACCAATTGGCAATCCTATGCCGGTGAGAGCACTATGAGTTATTTCTCTCAAATGGTGGCTCTGACTCTACAAAATTTTATTTCTGCCGCTGTGGGAATAGCCGCTTCTGTAGCTATGGTTCGCGGCTTAACACAAAAAAAAGGCCAAGGAATCGGAAATTTCTGGTCGGACCTCATCCGATGCATCCTCTATATTTTGCTGCCATTTTGCGTAATTTTAGCAACGTTCTACATGTCACAAGGAGTGATCCAGAATTTTCTTCCTTATCAACAAGTCTCAACTCTTGAAGGAAGCAAACAACTTATTGCTCAGGGTCCTGTCGCTTCACAAGCAGCGATCAAGCTCCTGGGTTCAAACGGCGGGGGCTTCTTTAATGCCAATTCGGCACATCCCTATGAAAATCCCACCCCCCTCTCTAATTTCGTCCAATACCTCTCCATTCTCTTGATCCCCGCCGGACTTATTTATCTCCTCGGTAAGAAAAGTGGAAATTTGCGACACGGATGGGCTATTTGGGCCGCTGTCGCAGTCGTCTTTCTGGTCGGGGCAATTTTGGTACCTCATTTAGAATATTCCGGAAATCCTATTTTTCAACAATTAGGTTGTTCTACAAATTCCAATATGGAAGGAAAAGAAACACGCTTTGGAATTTTTAGCTCAGCTTTCTTTTCTAGCGTCACAACGGATTCATCCTGTGGCGCTACAAACTCAGCTCTCGATAGTTTTACGCCGCTGGGTGGGCTCGTGACGATTGTCAACATGACTCTAGGAGAAGTAATTTTTGGAGGAGCTGGTAGTGGTCTTTACGGACTGATGATGTATATTATTTTGACCGTATTTATTGCCGGCCTAATGATTGGACGCACACCCGAATACCTAGGAAAAAGGGTCGAAGCACGGGACTTAAAGTACATTATGCTTGCCTTGATTATGGTGCCATTGCTCAGTCTGGGCTTCTCAGCCATAGCTTCTATTAGTCCCAGCGGAATTGCCGGTCTCGGCAATCCAGGTAGCCACGGTTTTTCGGAACTACTTTACAGCTACAGCTCGGCAACCGCCAATAATGGAAGCGCTTTTGCTGGATTGAACGCAAGCTCCCCCTTTTGGACTCTGACTCTCGCATTCGCAATGTTCTTTGGGCGGTATTTTATGCTGATCCCAATGCTTGCATTTGCGGGATCCATGACTAAAAAGAAAGTGCACCCTCAAAACGAAGGTACTTTTCCAGTCGATAATTTGCTTTTCGCTTTATTGCTAATCGGAATAATTGTTCTTGTGGGAGCCCTAACCTTCTTCCCGGCTTTGTCATTAGGTCCCATTGCCGAGCATATTCGAATGATAGGAGGAGGGAAAGGATGAAAAACTCACCCATTTGGGACACAGATCTCGCCAAGGACGCGTTAATAGACGCATTTAAAAAACTGCATCCAAAGGTGCTTGTAAAGAGTCCGGTCATGCTTGTTGTAGAAGCAGGAAGTTTTCTCACGACCGTTGCCTTTTGTGGGCAGTTAGGTCATCAGATCTTTACAGCCGGCTTTAAAAGCGGAATTAACGGAGGTTTTAGAGACATCTTCTTTACCGGCCAAATTTCTCTCTGGTTATGGTTTACGGTCCTTTTTGCAAATTTCGCCGAAGCAATGGCCGAAGGCCGTGGCAAAGCTCAAGCTGAATCTCTCAGACGAACCCGAACGGAAACTCAAGCTAAACGAAAAACAAAAAATGGCGAAGTAGAACTCATTCCATCATCTCTGCTAAAAAAAGGTGATTTAGTCGTCGTCGAAGCCAGCGAAGTAATTCCAGCAGACGGAACGGTTGTTGAAGGAATCTCATCTGTTGATGAATCAGCGATCACAGGCGAGTCCGCACCAGTAATCCGCGAAGCGGGTGGAGATCGTAGCGCAGTGACGGGCGGGACGACAGTATTGTCAGATAGTATTCTCGTCCAAATAACAACGAATCCCGGGGAATCTTTCCTCGATCGAATGATTGCCCTAGTGGAAGGAGCAGTTCGACAAAAGACTCCAAACGAAATTGCACTTAATATTCTTCTCGTCGGTCTGACTCTTGTTTTCTTGATGACTACAGTGACTCTTAAGCCGTTTGCACTTTTTTCTCAGACGCCCATTTCTATTGTCATATTAGTAGCTCTTCTGGTTTGTCTTATTCCTACGACAATAGGTGGTCTGCTTTCTGCCATCGGTATTGCTGGAATGGATCGCCTAGTTCAGCGAAATGTTTTAGCTATGTCCGGTCGAGCTGTGGAAGCTTCTGGCGATATCGATATTCTTCTACTCGATAAAACAGGTACCATCACAATCGGAAATAGAATGGCCTCTCGTTTCGTTCCTGCCCCTGGAATCCCGGAAAAACGACTGCGACAGCGGCCCAAATAGCCCATCCGTGTCGCAAATTTCCACTTTTCTT
>Ga0207098_10023_pt3 | contig 20662 bp, 17 predicted proteins | sample Alteio_BWMinHeat_84_FD_153548 | JGI IMG/M metagenome (GOLD analysis project Ga0207098, IMG submission 153548) | Enriched cells from forest soil in Barre Woods Harvard Forest LTER site, Petersham, Massachusetts, United States -... | ecosystem: Environmental > Terrestrial > Soil > Temperate forest >...
GATACAGGGTCTCCGCAGTCACGTCATACGGGCTGCCGGACAAAACCGAGGCCAGCGCCAGGATGTCGCCCTTGCGCGCAATACTGAGGCTCAGCCGCCGGCCTTCGCTTGAATTGATGGAGAGTTTTACTTCTCCCTCGAGAACAACGTAAAGGCTCTCGACCGGATCTTTCTCCGAGAAGATCACCACATTCGCGGCGTACGACGAGGGAAACTGGATGGAATTCAAATCCTGCATTGCCGCAGGATTCAGCTTGTGAAAGAAACCGCCAGTCTGATTCGCCTGGCTCCTGCAACTGCTCGAAGTGGTAAATGTGCGTTCCATGTCGAACCTCCTCGTCCTTACGCCCGTTCGGGGATTTGCATAATCTCTTCCGCCAGATATTGAGCCCAGGGGGAACTGGCAATCAGCCTGGCGTGGGTCTGAGCATAGATATCTCTCAGGGCCTGTTTGCCTCCGGCATCCGCATAGGTCACTTGTCGAATGTCGATCGACAGAGTCTTCGTGCCGAGTTGCGGCGCCGTTTCTTCCCACACCCGTCGAACTTCCGGAACCCAGGCACCTGCGACGCGCCCTTCCAGCTTGATCTCGATTTTTTGGTCCTGCTCTTGAATCGTGATCTTCAACGTATGCCGGCCCGCCTTAAAGCCACGCCATGACTAAGGCAAGCCGGATGCCAAACTGTGTGCCAGATCACAGTGACGCGATGATGCATTGAAAACAAAGGACTTGCATATAAGTTGTAGCCGGACGGTTCATGCGTGACGAAGGCTTGCCGACGATGTGACGAAGACGATATTTCGTCTTGGGACTATATCTCGTCACTTGTCACTGGTAGTCGCTGCGCTCGATGCCCAGTTTCTTCAACTTTGAATTCAGCGTGGTCCTTTTTACGCCCAGCCGGGCCGCCGCACCTTCCGGGCCGCCGATCTGGCCTTTCGCTTCCCGCAGCACTCGTAATATATGTTCGCGTTCGGCCGCGCGCAGGCTCGGATTCTCGTTCTCCGGCTCTTCGGCCTCTTCCTCCTCAGCATTTTCCAGCTCAGCCAAGGGAACGTACAGTATCGGCCCGCGGGTCAGGATCACCGCGCGCTCCAGGAGATTTTCCAGCTCACGAATGTTACCCGGCCATTTCCAGCGCTTCAGCGCATCCATGGTTTCGTCGGAAATCTTCTCGATGTTCCTGCCCATGCGCCGGCTGTGCGCGGCCACGAAATGCCGTACCAGCATGGGAATGTCGCTCACCCGATCACGCAGCGGCGGAGAGAAGATCGGAAACACCTTGAGCCTGTAATAGAGGTCCGCGCGAAACTGCTTCTCGGCCACCATCTTTCCCAGGTCGCGGTTGGTGGCCGCGATCAGGCGCACATTCACAGTGATGGGCCGTGTTCCTCCCAGCCGCTCGAACTCCCGCTCCTGCAGCGCCCGCAGCAGCTTGGGTTGCAGGTCCAGAGGCATCTCGCCCACTTCATCCAGGAACAGCGTCCCTTCGTGGGCCAATTCCAGCCGGCCGAGCTTGCGGGCGATGGCGCCGGTGAAGGCTCCCTTTTCATGGCCGAAGAGTTCGCTTTCCAGCAGACCGGCTGGAATCGCAGCGCAATTGAGTTTGATAAACGTCCGTTCGCTCCGCGGGCTGAGGCGATGAATGGCGCGCGCCAGCAACTCTTTTCCCGTCCCGGTCTCGCCCTGGATCAGGACCGTCGCATCGGTGGGCGCCACGGTTTCAATCTCCTTCAAAACCTGGCGCAGGCCCGTGCTCTCGCCCACAATATCCTCAAAGCGATTCTCGACATTGATTTCTTCCTCGAGGTATTGCTTCTCCTGTGTGAGCCGGTCGCGCAACTCGGCAATTTGCCGAAATGCCACCGCATTGTTAACAGCCATGGCCACCTGGTCCGCGATCTGGACCAGCATTTCGGCTTCGCGCTGACTGAAGGCACCCTCCAGGCGACTGGCGACCGCGAGGGCTCCGATTGCGTGGCCGCGATGAATGAGGGGGACCCAGCACCCCGATTGCATTCCTCGACCGGTGAGGTGCCGCACTCCTTCGGGGACAAATCGGGACCCTTCGATCCGTTGAAGCACGACCGGTTCACGGCTGCGAAACGCCTCACCGGCCGGCGACCCTTCGAGCGACAGACGTACCTCGCCGCGCGGAGTGCCGCCTTCGTCGGCTGCGAGAAACTGCACCATCAAAGCGTCCGTTGCCGGATCGTACAGCCCTAGCGTGGCGGCGTCGTGCGGAATCACTTCGCTGATGCTCGCTGAAATTGCGCCCAGCAGCTTGCGCACGTCGAGGTTCGCCAGCAGCGCGCTGCTCAACTGCAGCATCACAGCTTCTCCGGCGCGCTTTCGGTCGCTAAAGTCCCGCGTCACTTTGGCGAAGCCGATGACGTTATTGCTGGAGTCGCGAATCGCGGTGAGAATGACATCGGCCCAGAAGCGCGAACCGTCCTTCCGCACCCGCCAGGCTTCTTCTTCAATGCGGGTTTTCCGGGCGGCGAGACGCATCAATTCAGCCGGCCGTCCCCTCTCAAGATCCTCCTGAATGAAGAAGCGCGAGAAATGTTTTCCGATGATTTCCTCCGCCGTGTATCCCTTGATGCGCTCGGCGCCCGGGCTCCAGGTCATCACATTGCCGTCCCGATCCAGAAGGTAGATGGCGTAATCGCGTATGCTTTCGACTATCGACCGCAGTTGCTGGTCCTGCAGGCGAGCCATCTCGATTGCGTTCTTCTGCTCGGTGGCATCGCGAACAAAGCTCAGCGTCATCAGGCCGTCCCCTGTCTGCATCGGCTTGAGCATGATGTCCAGGGGAAATTCGGTCCCGTCCTTGCACAGCCCGAAAAGATTCAGCGCTGCGCCCATCTGGCGCGCTCGAGGATGTGCGTTGTAGTTTTCGCGGTGGGAAGGGTGGCGGCCGCGAAAGCGTTCCGGAACCAGGGCTTCGACTTTCATCCCTGCGAACTCACCGGGCGCGTAGCCGAACAGTTCGGCCGCGCGTGGGTTCGCGTCGCGGATGATCCCTTCGGCATCCGTAACAAAAATCGCGTCTGGAGAGAATTCGAAAAGGTTCTCCAGCGCTATATGGGAAACTTCGGCGTTGCCTTGCTCAGGCGAAGTCGGCGCGTCCCAACCCGGGGAATCGGAAGAACGCATGGACATGGGTTCCTTAGGCGCCACAATACGCGATTTTAGCGGACAGTGTCCAACATGGGACAAAGCCGCTCCGGAGCCATCGCCTTCAACGACCTCGCCGCCCGATCCAGTCTGCTTTAATTCCACGCAAAGCAGTCACTCAAGAACGGGCCCTATTTCCTGCACCTTCGCAAGGCTCGCGGGAATCCAAGCGTGCAGGAGACTCGACGATTATGGCTCAGAAAATAGCATTTATCACCGGCGGCAATCGCGGCCTTGGATTTCAAACCGCACTCGATCTGAAGGACGCCGGGGTTAAGGTTGTCATCGGCTCTCGTGATCTCAAGCAAGGCGAAGAGGCCGTCGCCAAGTTGCGCGCTGCGAGCGTCGATGCCGACGTGCTTCAATTCGACATCACCAAGCCGGCCGATTATCAACGCGCCTACGACTACTTCAATTCCAACTACGGCCGGCTCGACATTCTGGTCAACAACGCCGGCATCGCCGGGGGGAATTTTCCGGGCACCGGCCCCGAGCATCGTGCATCCGATGTTCCCGTCGACCTTCTCCACAAGGTCTTCGAAACCAATTTCTTCGCTCCTGTCGCGCTAACCAAGACCCTGCTGCCGCTCCTCAAAAAGAGTCCCGCGGGCCGCATCGTCAATCTGTCCAGCATTCTCGGCTCGCTCACCCTGCAGGCTGATCCAAAGTCGCCCATCTACAACGCCAAGTCTTTCGCCTACGATGCGTCGAAGACGGCGCTGAACGCATTCACGGTTCACCTCGCTTATGAACTGCGCGATACCAAAATCAAGGTCAACTCGGCTCATCCCGGCTGGGTGAAGACCGACATGGGCGGGGAGCAGGCTCCGATGGAACTGAGCGACGGTTCGAAGACCAGCGTTGCCTTGGCGACGCTTCCCGACAACGGTCCCACTGGTGGCTACTTCCACCTCGGGCAGCCCCTTCCCTGGTGAGCGGCTGCCATCCTCGGCGTTATACCAGCAGACAAATGCGCGGGCGGAATCGATTCCGCCCGCGCATTTCCGCCACCAGCCTGTTTTGACTAGTGGCTGAAGTCGAGATTCACACCCGGCAGAACGCCCGTACCTTCCAGTCGCACGCCGTCGAGTTTGTTTGGGTTCAGTCCCAGCGCTTTCAAAATGGTTGGCGCCACCTGCAGCGTTCCCACTTCGCTGTACACCGTGCGGGCCTTGTAATCAGGGTGCGAGAGCAGCAGCATCACGTTCGTGTCGTCGTGCGCGAATCCGCCATGCTCTTCCTGCTTCGCAGCGCTGCCCGTGTAGATCACTCCCACGTTGGGCGTCACGATGATGTCGGGGCTGCGCGGATCGTCGGGCGGCAAACCGCCAAGGTTGTAGTTCAGCGCCACGCTGGGGCCGTAGAAGATCTGTCCGGCGCCGATGGTCTTCGTGTTGGCTTCAAGCAAAGCCACGGCCGCATCGGTGTAGGACGGGCTCGTCAGCCAAAGCAGCGAGATGTCGTCCTCGGTTGAACCGATGCCGCTTCCGTTGGGGTCTTCCGAGGGCGGCATTGCAGCGTGCAACTGGTTCGAGATCACTGTCGCCGGCGACAATCCGTTGGTCGTGTGGTGTCCCGGAATGGGGAAGAACAGGTTGGGATCGATGGGTGATTGTCCGTGCTTGGCGGTGATGACGATCAGTGTCGAGTCCATCAATCCGCGATGCTTCAGTTCCGCGACCATCTCGCCAATGGAGTCGTCTACATACTGGATGTTGGTCAGCACAGCCTCGCTGGGTGTGCCGGCTGCATCCAGGTAGCCGCCCTTGACGCCGTTCTCGATGAGCTTCTGCGCCACGCTGACAGCCTGGAAGTTCATTCCGAAGATCGTTGGCGTCCTGGTGGATTTTTTGCCAAGGTGATCCTTGCCTTTGATCCAATTCAGAATCGTGTTCACCTTCAGCGTGTCATAGCACTGGATGTTCTCAAAGCTGTTGGTCCACGCGGTAAGATCGGCAGCCGTGTCCCGGACCGTGGCGCAGCTCGCGCCTTCCGGAGTGCTGATACCAGGCAGCCCGATCACGTTGGAGTTGATCTCCGGCGCATAGAAGTCATCGAGAACGTTCAGGCCATCCGGGCCTGCAACCGACGCGTAAGCCGGATGCTTGTCAGACCAGGCGGTGAACCCTCCTGCCTTGTGAATCACGCCAAAGATAGTGTTTGTGCGCACAAAGTCCCACGGCATGACCGGCGCGCATCCCTTCCTGGGATCGCGGTCCATCTTCGTGCTGTCAAGGGAGGCAGCGGTGCCATCGGTCAGGCCGGCGCCCGGCGCTCCGCCGTTCACCATGGTCTGGTCGATGTCCAGGCCCTCTTCATATTCGGTGGTGTAACCCGTGGGCGGCTTGGTCGGGTCGCAGGGCGCGGCCGCGTTTCCGTTGCCGGTTGTGACAGCCGGACCATCGAGCGAGCGGTCGTACGCGACGTCATAATAGACACCCATGGTGCGCGGCGTGGCCCCGGTAACAATGCTCATCAATCCCGGAAACGAGTCCGAGGGTTTCGATGTGCTGGCGGCAACGTAGTTGACCCCATTCTTGGACAGTTCGGTAAGGTTGGGGCAGTACGGCTTGCCGTCATTCACGCCGGCGATGCCTTCCGCGCAATTCTTGAAATCGATTGCGTGCATGCCGTCAATACTGATCAGCAGAACATGTTTGATGGAGCTATCGCCCCAGCCTCCATCACCGCCCTGGGCAGACGCGCCGATGATCAGACACGCAGCGGCAATAGCCATGAAACGGAATCGTTGATGCATAGATCCTCCTGAGGGAAAGCGATCCGTTATGGATCGAGTGACTGTTGTAAATTCGGCTAAAAATAGGAAAGAGGCGAGAGGGAACCCTACTCCACAATCAAGGCCGGGCCCGTCATCTGGACGGGACCGGCCTTTCTCAGCCCACCGGCAAGCGACTAACGATTTCTAGAACAGGTCGAACATCAGCTCGACGTTTTTTTCGGGCTTTGCATCCCAAGGCGTGAAGCTTCATCCATGACAGCTGTTTTCTATTCGTCTCCGAAGAGACCCGACATGACGTGGACCTTGGAATCACAGGCATGGTTCAAGCATGGAAGCCCGAAGCCGGCCTCGAGAGACTTCAAGAGCGAGAAGCTGTTGTAGTAAGTTCCGCTTTGCACTCCATGATGCGACTGGAAGTTTGTCTCCACAGTGAGCACCACCCGGTTTTGATTCTGGGAAGGAAACAGACCGGTCATTTGAGACGTGCTCCCGCTGTAATCGTTCTCGTCCCAGACGATCACAATCGCGCTGTGTCCGGAATGCCACGTCGGAGACGCATGGATCACGTTGACCAGGCTCTCGATCGTGACGTCGCCCTGCTGAATCAGCCCGGGGTTCAGTCCCACCTGCGTTCCATAGGTGAAGCCACTATCATTCAGACCATAATCAAAGGCGCAAAAGGCGTCGGCATTTCCTCTTCCGTGCTGGTCATCGCACTGGTTGGGCACGACGAGAGCGAGACTTGGAACAGTGCCCTTGGCCAGGTCCTCATACAGGCCGCGCGGTCCGGCGAAACCGACCGTATTGGCCATGCTGTTCTTTTCGTTGTTGCCCTCCTGCACGCTGCGGAAATAGGCGAAGGGATTGTGCTTCACCGCATAAAGCTGCACAACGGAGGAGGACGTGAGCGGCGCCAGTGTCGAGAAATCCGACAGGTTTGACACAGTACCGTTGCTGTAATTCACGCCGTAGGCCGTGCCGAGCGGCAGGCTCTCCTGGTAAGACTTCCAGGTTCCACCGGCGGCTACAAGTTGATCCCCGATGGTCTTTCCGACCGTGGGGGCTGCGGGCTCGCTCTTGACTCCATCAATGTCTGCGAGCGAGACGAACGGACCTCCCACCTCATTCCATGTGTCGATCGCCGGAGTGTCCGCGTCTTTGCCGGTGCCGCCAATCGGACATACAGTTCCCGTTTCGATTGGAACCGGGGCATTGCCGCCGCCGTTATCCGCGTTCACGAGGCCGGATTCGATATTCGGCGAGCACGATGTGCTGCCCCATGCCGGAGCATTGTCGCTGCGCACTCCGAAGTTCGATCCCCCAACAATCTCCAAATAGTTGGTCAGGCTCGGGTGCCCGACGGCGAAGTAGTTGGTGGCGAAATTCACCTTCCTGCTCGCAATAATGCTGTTCAAGTAGGGTTCGTTGGGGTTGTCAATCACCTGTTGATAGCCATGGTTTTCCATCATGATCACGAACACGTGATCGAGACGCGGAATTCCGCCTGGAACGTGGTCTTCCTGTGCCAGCGCAAAACTGGCGCACAATGCGCCGGTGCCGAGCACGAGCGCTGCATTCTTCAGGTTCATGTCGTTCAACCTCTCCGGATGGGGACAAAAGTTTTTCACGCGTAGACACACATCGAGGCACCGGTAACGGATACAACTCCGCCGCTGCGCCACCTCGGATTGACTGGATAGCCCGTTGTTGGAGTGGGCCCCGGATGAAGAATCGGTTGCGAATCGGGAATCAGGGGAGATTCTTATCCGCAGAGAACTATAGGGGTCGGAGATTGATGTATTGGTTACGGCAAAGTTACAGCGGGGTTAATTCTCGCAAGACGGATGCGATCCAAAGCAAGCGTTCGAAGGGCAGTGCATCGCCGCATCTACGTGCATGCATTCAAAAACCTCTCAGACTCCTGGCAATCTCATCGATCTCGGTAAGCTCATGAATCGCAACCAATCGGACGGTTTCCCGCAACTGCGTATCGTTGGTCCCGGTAACGATCTGGTTTCGAGACTTGAAGAGTTTGACAGCTTCGAAGGCTGTCCGCTTGTTGCCGTTATCAAATAAGTGGCCGCCGGCGATGCTTCGCACCACCGCTGCTACTTTTTGCCAGAAGCTTTTTGCGTAGTTGGCTGAAGTAAAAACCGTGTCCAGGTTGCTGTTCATTTCAATCGTCCCGCCGAACCCTCGATTCAAATGCCGAATTTCGTCCGACCTGACACCCAATAAAGTGGTGGACATTCTTCCTCCTCGCCGCGATGCGCAAGGTTCACGGCTGGCGCGTTACCCGAACAAATAAGCGCAAGGCAGCACCGATTCGAGCCATTCTCGACTTACATCCTGCGGCCGGTTTCCATCATGAAATCGACGATTCGCGGCCGCCGGGTTCAAAGGTTGGCGCCCATATCTTCGCCTCATCTTCGCTTCTCTTGTATAATTCTCAAATGGATTTCCAGCTGGTCACCTCCTACAAGCCCCGCGGCGATCAGCCCCGCGCGATTGAAGAATTGATGGACGGCCTCGCAGCCGGCGAAAAACACCAGGTGCTGCTCGGCGTCACCGGTTCCGGCAAGACCTTCACCATGGCCAAGGTCATCGAGAAGTCCAATCGGCCGGCCCTCATCATGGCGCATAACAAAACCCTCGCCGCCCAGCTCTACCACGAGTTCAAACAGTTCTTCCCCGGCAACGCAGTGGAATACTTCGTCAGTTATTACGACTACTATCAGCCCGAGGCCTATATCCCCGCCGGCGACCTCTACATCGAAAAAGAGGCCACCATCAACGAAGAGCTCGACAAGCTGCGCCTCTCAGCCACGCGCTCGCTGTTCGAACGTCGCGACTCGATCATCGTCAGTTCGGTGAGCTGCATCTACGGCCTTGGGTCGCCCGAGGCTTATTACGGGATGCTGCTTCTGCTCGAAAAAGGCCAGCGCATCGCACGCAAGGACATCACGCGCCGCCTCGTCGAGATTCTCTATGAGAGGAACGATAACGACTTCCGGCGCGGGACTTTTCGCGTGCGCGGCGACGTAATCGAAGTCTTTCCTACTTACGACGAATCCGCCTACCGCATCGAGCTCTTCGGCGATGAGATCGAATCGCTCGCCCAGATCGACCCCCTCTTCGGCACCGTCAAGCAAAAGTACGCGCGCCTGCCCATTTACCCCAAGAGCCATTACGTGGTGCAGCCGGAGCGCAAATCACAGGCCATCGACTCCATCGTTGCCGAGTTGACCGAATGGACTGCTGTCCTCGAATCACAGGGGCGGATGGTGGAATCCCAGCGCGTGAACCAGCGCACCCGCTTCGATCTTGAAATGATCAAGTCGATGGGCTACTGCCACGGCATCGAAAACTACTCGCGTCATTTTTCAGGCCGCCTGCCGGGAGAACCGCCGCCCACCCTGCTGGACTATTTCCCGCGCGACTACCTGGTCTTTGTGGACGAGAGCCACGCCACGATTCCCCAGGTACACGGCATGTGGCATGGCGACCGCAGCCGCAAGCAGAACCTGGTTGACTACGGCTTCCGTCTGCCTTCCGCCACCGACAATCGCCCCCTCAAGTTCGAGGAATTCGAAAACCGCGTCCACCAGACCATCTACGTCTCCGCCACGCCCGGTCCCTACGAACTGACGCGCTCTGCCGGCGTCGTCGTCGAGCAGGTCATCCGGCCTACCGGCCTGGTCGATCCTGAAGTCGAAATCCGCCCCGTCAAGGGCCAGATCGACGACCTGCTGGCCGAGATCCGCGACCGTGCCAAACGCAACGAGCGCGTCCTGGTCACCACGCTCACCAAGCGCATGTCCGAAGACCTCGCCGGCTACTACACCGAGGTGGGCGTTCGCTGCCGCTACATGCACTCCGAAATCGAAACCCTCGAACGGGTCAAGCTGCTGGCCGGCCTGCGCAAAGGCGAGTACGACGTGCTCATCGGGATCAACCTCCTGCGTGAAGGTCTCGATCTGCCTGAAGTCTCCCTGGTCGCCATCCTGGACGCCGACAAGGAGGGCTTCCTGCGCTCCTCCGGCTCGCTCATTCAGACCATGGGCCGGGCCGCGCGCCACGTCGAAGGCAGGGCCATCCTCTATGCCGACAAAATGACCGACTCCATGCGGCGGGCCATTGACGAGACGGATCGCCGCCGCGCGATCCAGAGAGCCTACAACGAAGAACACGACATCACGCCCCAGTCGATCATCAGCGCGGTCGACATGGGCCTGGCCCAGATCCTCAGGGCCGAATATGGCGACCTGATGGTGGAAGAAGCGGCCGGAATGCCCGAGTTCACCTCCCAGGGCGAAGTCGATCAGTACCTCGCCAAGCTCGAAACCGAAATGCGCGAAGCGGCAAAAAAATTCGAGTTCGAAAAGGCCGCCAGGCTCCGCGACACCATCAAGGAACTCCGGGAAAAGGAGTTCCTGTTCACCTAGGAGGCACGCCAACTCTCTGAAATCGCAAGGTCTGGGTCTCCAGGCGCGCCATTCGTCCAGGCGAATCGGCATTCATTGACGCCGTTTTTACAAAATTTGACAACCGAGCAACCTTGTGATGCTTGGGCCCATCGAAAAAGGCGAGAGGATTGCTGTCTACCCTGTTTCTTCTAGCGTAGGCTGCGCGGGCTCCGGTTAAATGACGATGGTTCTGCTGGTTGACGACGATCCTCTACAAGCACACGTTCGCAGGTCCATCCTGCAACGCCAATTCCGCGCCGTTGAGCGCGCGGCCGACGCGGCAGAAGCCTTCATCCTGGTCGAAGAGCCTGATTTCGTAGAGAAACTGGGCCTGGTTGTCGTCGGACTTAACCGGCCCGGCATGGGCAGTCCCGCCTTCGTGGCCGAACTGACATCGCGCCTTCCCGAGGTGCCCGTGCTCGTACTCGGCTGCAATCGGGAAGACGCCGCTCTCTTTCCCGGGCAGAACGTGCGTTTCCTGCTCCGGACGGTTCCAACAGACCAGATGCTTGCCATTTCCCGCCAGATGATGGACGAGTACACCCCCCGGGTAGCCTGAACGCAGCAAACTTCAGCGTTGGCCCTCGGTGCCGTCCCACAAGTAGGACAGGTCACTCTCCATCGATAGTGTGAGCCAGATCACTCCCTCAGAGCCTAAGATGATTGAAGATTGGCCTGTTGGCAGGTTCCCCTTCGCCATCAGCCAACGTGCGACAATTATTTTGGAGCTCTATGGCAACCTTTGGAAGTTTTGCTCTCCTTATAGCCCTGGCGCTGGCTGCCTACAATCTCCTGGCAGGAGCGCTGGCCCTGCGTTTGCTGGCTACCGGACAGCCAGCACCCGTCTCTCCCGAACGCTTGGCTGATACGGCGCGTCGCGCCGGTATCGCGGGTTTCGTGTCCATAAGTGCCGCAGCATTTGCACTGATATGGTCGGTATTTACAAACGATTTCTCGATTACATATATCGTCGAACACTCCAATCGTGCCCTTCCCGGCCCCTACAAGTTCTCCGCACTGTGGAGCGGCCAGGAAGGCTCGCTGCTCCTTTGGGCATGGCTTCTGGCAACCTACGGATTCGTCCTTCGGCTCACCCACAAGACCGACGTCAAGCTGTACGCGTACGCCGGCACGATCCTGGCCGCCATCCAGGTCTTTTTCCTCGCCATTTTGAATTTCGCTGCCCCGCCCTTTGCCTTGATGCGCGGCGCCATTCCCGAGGACGGAAACGGCCTCAATCCCCTGCTTCAGTACCCTGAGATGGTGATCCACCCGCCGATGCTCTACCTCGGTTACGTGGGCTTCTCGGTGCCCTTCGCCTTCGGGCTTGGCGCACTCATGATGCGTTATCCCGGCGAGAAGTGGATCAAGATCACGCGCGTCTGGACCATGGTCACCTGGCTGTTTCTCACCTGCGGCATCTTCCTCGGCATGCACTGGGCTTATGCAGTGCTCGGCTGGGGCGGCTACTGGGGATGGGATCCAGTCGAGAACGCGAGCTTCATGCCCTGGCTCACCGGCACCGCCTTCCTCCACTCCGTGATGATGCAGGAGAAGAAAGGCATGATGAAGAGCTGGAACGTGTGGCTGGTGTTTTCCACCTTCCTGCTTACGATGCTGGGCACGCTGCTCACCCGCGCCGGACTGGTCAGTTCCGTCCATGCCTTCGCGCAGTCCTCGATCGGCACCTGGTTCGTCACGTTCATGGTGATTGTGCTGGCCGTTTGCATCTTCACCTACGTCCTGCAGCGCAGCCATCTCAAGTCCGAACACCATCTCGAATCCCTGGTCAGCCGCGAATCGAGCTTCCTGTTCAACAACCTGGTCCTGCTCACGTCCTGTTTTGTGATTCTCTGGGGAACGCTGTTCCCGGTCATCAGCGAATACGTGGTGGGCAACAAGGTCACCATGGGGGCCCCCTGGTATAACCGCGTGGCAGTCCCCATCGGCCTGTTCCTCCTCTTCCTCACCGGAGTCGGGCCGCTGCTGCCCTGGCGCGCCACTTCGCTGCGCAGTATCCGGCGCAATTTCGTCCTCCCCATCATCGTTCTCTGGGCGGCCGTGATTCTTGCCCTTGCGCTGGGTGTGAATCCAATGAAAGACGGCCAGTTTGACAGCGGCAACTTCTACGCGCTGGTCGCCTTCGCCATGTCCGCCGGCGTCCTCGCTGCGATCTTGTCGGAGTTCTTCCGCGGTGCGGGCGTTATTTCCCGTCAGACCGGCAGGAATCTGTTTGCCGCCATGTACCTCCTCACCCGGCGCAATACCCGCCGTTACGGTGGCTACATCATCCACATCGGCGTGGTCATTGTCGTCATCGGCCTGGCGGGCTCGGCGTTCAACACGAATAAGGAAAGCGAGATGTCCATCCACGACAAGCTCGTGATCCCGCCCTACACACTCGAGCAGGTCGGCGCCACCCAGGACTCGAACGCAAACTATGACTCCGAATGGGCGATGATGGACGTCTACAGGGACGGCAAGAAGCAGTTCCAGATGTTGCCCGAAAAGCGTGTCTACCATGCGAGCCAGCAGCCGCAAACCATGGTGGCCATCCACTCCAACATCCTGTGGGATTTGTACGTGATCTATGAGGGCACCAACCCCTCCACCAACCAGCCCATCATCAAGGCCATCATCAATCCACTGGTCAGCTGGATCTGGGCCGGCGTCGCGCTGGTAGCCTTTGGAACCTTCATCGCCCTCGTCCCCAGCATCACTCCAGCCACGGCGTCCCTGCGCGTCCCTGCGGCCCGCGCCGTACCGACCGAGCCGGTTCTTCATGGAGGCGACTGATATGCGCGCTTCCAGACGAATCACTTTCTGGCTCAAAACGGCCCAGGCCATCGCCCTGGCTGTCGCTGTGTGCTTCTCGCTTGGCGCGACCGACGCAGGCAAACGCTACAACGACCTCAACCATCGCCTGATGTGTACCTGCGGCTGCGCTGAAATCCTGGGCGAATGCAACCACGTGGGCTGCCCTAGTTCCGAAGGGGAACTCGAAGAGTTGCGTTCGGGGATCGCCAACAACCAGTCGGACAAACAGATCTTCGACACCTTCGCCGCCAAATACGGAGCCACCGTGCTGGCCGCTCCCACCACCGAAGGTTTCAACCTGGTGGCCTGGATCGCGCCGTTCGCGGTCTTTGCCGCGGCGCTGCTCGGCACCATCCTGCTGGTTCGCCACTGGTCCGTCGGAAAGTCGGAACTGGCCGCCGAGCCTGAACCAAATTCAGAAATGGCCGCTCTGCGCGACCGAATCCGCCACGAAACCGGCAACGAAGGAGGTTTCTGAATCATGACTGGAACTCAGGGACTCATCGCCGGCATTCTCATGGCATTGGCGCTCGCGGTCTACACATTCTGGCCGGAGAACGCTTTCGCCAGCCAGCGCCAAAAGACGCGCCTCGATTATCTCCTCGAGCGCAAAGAGCAGCTTTACGAAAACCTGCGCGACCTGAACTTCGAATACCGCGCCGGCAAATACCCCGAGGAGGACTTCGTTCATCAGCGGGGCCTTCTCGAGAACGAAGCCACGGAGCTGCTCGCTGAAATCGAACACCTCCAGCACGCTTAACCAAGCCACGAAGACAACGGGTGCCCCAGGTCTCGCTTCTGAGACCTGGGACTGCTCCCACAAAGCCGCTGTCATCCTGAACAGAGTAAAGATCTGCTTGATTGCTTAATCGTTTAGAGATCGACGCACCAGGAACCCAATGAGATCGTTCAAATCCGCAGCATTTCTTGTCGCACTTTTTTCTCTTTTGTCCGGCGCCCTCGCGCATGCAGCCACCATTTCTGGAACCGTCACCAACAAGACCACCAGCAAGCCGTCCGCGGGTGACAAAGTGGAACTGGTAGACGTGCAGGCCGGCATGAGCGTGGCCGCCAACGCAATTACCAACGGGAGCGGCCACTTCTCACTCAACAAGCCCGGCTCGGGTCCCTATCTCGTCCGCGTGATTCACCAGGGCAGCCCCTATTTCATCGCCGCACCCGACGGCGCTGGACCCGCCGATGTCAGCGTCTACGATGCCGCCCCTGACGTAGGCGCAGTCCGCATTGAAGCCGACGTTGTGGAGTGTGAAGCCGAAAACGGCAAGCTCAGCGTCAATGAGCGCTACTTCGTGCACAACACCAGTTCGCCTCCGCTCACCCAGTACAATCCCAACCACGGGTTTGAAATTGTTCTGCCGCCCGACGCGGTTGTGGATGGGACAGCGGCTCGCCGCCCCTCCGGCCTGCCCACGTCCACCAGCCTGAAGCCCGCCTCCGAAAAGAATCACTTCACGTTCGACTTCCCCATCCAGCCGGACGAAGGCGACAAGGACACTCTGTTCCAGATCAGCTATCACCTTCCTTACTCGAGCGGCCAATATACGTTCAAGCCTCAAATGCTGATGCCCGCCGACAACGTCGCGTTCCTGCTCCCCAAAAGCTTCACGTTTAAAGGGGCGGGCTTTACGTCCGTGCCGCAGGATCCGGGCATTCAGACCATGCTGGCCAAGAATGTGCAGCCCGGCCAGGAGTTGTCGGCCAGTGTCTCCGGGACCGGCTCCATGCCTCGCGAAGCCCAGGCCCAGCAGCCCAGCGCCAACACAAGCTCGCAGGACACCGGATCGCAGGACACAAGCACTCCCGGCACCGGACCCGGCGGCGGCATCGGCCAGCCGATCAACACGCCCGATCCGCTGACCAAGTACAAGTGGTGGATTCTCGCCGGACTGGCGCTGACGTTGGCCGCGGCCGCCGGCTTCCTGCTCCGCAAGCCTGCAGGAGCGGCTGCTGCGCCCGTCAGCGTGCCTGCGGCCGCAGCCTACCCCACGCCCCCACCACGCCGCACCGCGGCAGCGGCTCACGCGCCAGCAACTGCGCCAGTTTATGCCGCTTCGACGTACGTTGCTCCGCAGGCTTCGGCCGCGTCCCACAACGCCAGTCTGCTCACGGTTCTGAAGGAAGAGATGTTCGCCATCGAGAGCGAGAAGCTATCCGGCACTCTCTCCGCCGCCGAGTATAAGGAACAGAAGTCCGCGCTCGAAGTGGTGCTCAAACGAGCCTTGAAGAAGCAGGGGACCTAGCCGCCAACTGCAGGGTTGCCATGACTTCTTGCAGGCTGCGCTGCGTGTCCTCGGCTCCTCGAAGGGCAGCCCTCGAAGTTCCGATAGCTTTTGGTGTTCAATGTTGGACAGGGTGGAATACTGCTCCCGCGGCGACTCGGGAATTCGTACGGTTATTTAGCCTTGTTGTAAAGCTGCAGGATACCGACCGCCTGAGACAGCTTGTCTGCGACATTGTCACCGTAACTCTGCTTCATCTTGTTCACACCCTTCGTATAGCCACCTTGCAGGATCTTGTTTTTGTACATGCCGATCCCGTAACCGCCCAGGTGTTGCTCGCCTTCGCTGTAGGCCATGAACGTGTCGGTCCCGATACCAATGTGAACGTGAGGGTGGTTCTCGGGGTAGTACAGCTGCCCGCCAGCACCTTCCACGAATCCGATTGCCTTCAGTCCACTCGCGGCTGCATCTTTTGGCGTCTGGAAATTCTTAGGCATCGATGCGCCGGTTCCGTTGTAACCCGGACGCAAATGAACAGGAATATAAGCCATGGCGGCAATTGTAGTGCCACATGCTCTTGCCCACAAATTGAATTCTCTTCATGCTCATCTTCGCCCCGTTCGCGGCCATGCCGATCCAGCTGTGGGTTCATGGTTTCAGCTTTCAGTCGTCATTTGCGGCTGCTCGATTGACGCTGTGTTAGAACTGAGAACTATGAACTACGAACTGCGCATATGAAAACAGTTCTACGCACGCTGCTCTACCTCGCGCTTATTGTCTGGCTGGGTGCTGAAGTCTTCTTCCCCGTCGTCGCGGCTATCACCTTCATGACGCTGCAGCCGGACACTCACACCGCCGGCACCATTGTCGGCCAGCTGCTTCGCATTCTTCACGGCATGGGACTGGTCTCCGGGCTCGTGGCCCTGGCCCTGCTTGCGCTGGCTCCGGCGTGGAGCGTCTACAAGCCGAAAACAGTTCTGGCTCCCATGATTCTCCTCATTGTGATGATTGCCTCAACCTGCTATTCACAATTTGGCATCATTCCCGCGATGGAACGCGAACGCGTCGCCGCCGGTGGTGATATCAATGCCGCCGAGATTGAGAATCCCTCTCGCATTCATTTCAACAAGCTCCACATCCTCAGCGAACGCGTGGAAGAAGTCGTGCTTGTGATGGGACTGCTAACCGTTGTGCTCGTTGCGAAAGCGGAGACGGCTCGCGCTTAGATGTCTGATCCCCGGTCTTGTATCATCGTAGAGGCTCGTTAGCATTTACAACATCGTGCTCGGGCCCCACGGGAAGTGCATGAAGACTGGCATCATCGGCCTGCCCCAGGTAGGCAAGACATCCTTATTCAAGATTCTTACCAAGGCCAAGCTCGAGGAGCGCGGCTACTCCAATCCGCGCGAGGCGCACATCGGCGTAGCCCGAGTCCCCGATGACCGGCTGGAGAAACTGTCGGCTCTCTATTCGCCCAAGAAGACCACCTTCGCCAGCGTCGAGTATGTCGATGTTGCCGCCATCGGCCAGGAAGCGCTCAAGGAAACCGCCTTCCTCACCAGCCTGCGCAACGTCGACGCGCTCATCCACGTTCTGCGCGCGTTCGAAGACGATTCCATTCCGCATGTCGGCCCCGTCGACCCGCTGCGCGATATCAAGAACGTCGAGTTCGACCTGATGCTCAGCGATCTAACCCAGGTCGAGAAGCGGCTCGAGCGTGTCGAGAAGGACCTGAAGAAGGGCCGCACCGGCGAACTCGAACGCGAACAGGCCCTCCTGCTGCGCTCGAAAGAAGCGCTCGAAAAAGAGCAGCCTCTGCGCGAACTGGACATGACGCCGGAAGAAAAAAAGCTCATCAAGGGCTTCATGTTCCTGTCACAAAAACCGATACTCTATGTGGTAAACATCGGCGAAAGCACCACCCTGGGCGATGACCTAGACAAGGCGGTCAGCCTCTACAAGCTGGACGAGGTGGCTCACCGGCCCAACGCCGGAGCCACCGCCATCTGCGGCAAGGTAGAAGCCGAACTCGCGGAGATGGACGACGCCGAGGCGGCCGACTTTCTCTCCAGCTATGGCCTGCATGAGAGCGGGCTGGTGCGCCTCATTCGCAAGAGCTACGAACTGCTCGGCCTGATCAGCTTCTTCACTGCCGGGGAAGATGAATGCCGCGCCTGGACGGTGACGGTCGGATCAAAGGCTCCCCAGGCTGCGGGAGCGATCCACTCCGACCTCGAGCACCATTTCATCCGCGCCGAAACCATTCGCTGGGACAACCTGCTCGAAGCCGGCTCGGAAGCCGCCGCCCGCGCGCGCGGCACCCTGCGCCTCGAAGGCAAGGAATACATCGTGCAGGATGGCGATGTAATGCACATCCGGCACAGCGGCTAGCATGCTCAGGCTTTCGCTTCTGCTGGGCCTGCTGGCCGCGCTCGCCGACATCGCCGGCGGCCTTGTCCTCGTTCGCGCCCGCGGCATCGAACGCTTCCTGCGCTACTTCGTGGCCCTCGGCGCCGGCTTCCTCATGGCCACGGCCGTGGTGGAGATGGCGCCGGAGAGCCTGCGCATGAGCCCGCGGCTCGGCCCCATTCTTATCATGGCCGGCTACTGCGTGGTGCACCTGCTCGAGCACACCATCAATTCCCACTTCCACTACGGCGAAGAGACCCACAACGGCGAATTCGTTTCCGGCCACACCGGCTATTCGGTGCTCGGCGGCCTCAGCGTGCACGCCCTCTTCGACGGCGTTGCCATTGGCTCAGGGTTCGTCGTTTCCAGTTCGCTCGGCTGGCTGATCTTTCTCGCCGTCTTTCTTCACAAGGCTCCGGAAGGTTTCACCATGGCGTCTGTCATGTTGGCCAGCGGCCGCAGCCGGACCGCCGCTTTTTATTCCGCGGTGGTGCTGGCCGTAGCCACTCTTGCCGGAGTGCTCGTCATCCAGTTGGTGCCGCAATGGCTTCCGTACGGACTTCCGGTCTCGGCGGGGGTGGCGCTCTACGTCGGCGCCAGCGACCTTGTTCCCGAAGTCAACCGCGAGCCGGGGATCCGGATGGCCCTTGTCTTCTTCCTCGGCGTGCTCGGTTTCCTGCTGCTTCGCCTGCTGCTACCGACCCTTTAGTCGGGATTTCTCACAAGCTTTCAAAGCTTGAGCCGCGGCGTGACCGAAGTGCACAGTTTCACAGTTTCACAGCCACCGGGGGGGTGGGGTACCCATTCCGCCTCCCCTTATCGTCCGCAAGTAAATGAGAATGCGGATATGGCGCCATCCCGCAGCTGTAAAGGGCCCAAAGAGCCGGTTTGGGGGGTCTAAAGCATTCATAACGAAACCGAATTGCTTTGAGTGACCTGGTGTGGTGACTCCGAAGTTCAAGGCATAAATCGAAGCGCCCGAACTGCAGATCCTTCGACTCCCTGCGCTACGCTACGGTCGCTCAGGATGACAGCATTTATGTTGTGGACTTCAGAGACAGGAAACAGGCTCTGTTGAGGCGTCACTTCGATCCGCTCCTTCACCTCATTCGATCCGCTCCTTCACCTCTATTGTGGCAAAACCGGTGGAAAGAAAATGCAAAAGCGGGCGAATTTTTACGCCATATCGGAGGGCTCCCTAGCCGCAAAAACAACGACGCGGCGAGGGTGGGGCACCCATTCCGTATGCCACCCATTCCGTTAGGACACCCGTATGACTCCCCTTCGGTACGAAGTGCTCAAACGGAAATTCCTCAAGCAAACGGTAGATCGGGCTAGTTCCCGGAGCTCGGCTGTGGAATTCGAGCGATGCCGAATCTCGCGCAATAGAGCCTGAACAACAACGCCAGGTAGGCCCATGCCACCCGCATGCTCAATTTGCTGCGCCCGGCCATTCGGCCGCCAAAGGCAAACGGGACTTCTTCGACCGATCCGATCTGCCCCCGAACCAGGATCTCCAGCAACAGTTTGAAACCGGTTGGCTGGAAGAACATCCTCTCGACGCAATGCCGGCGAACCACGAAAAAGCCCGAGAGCGGATCTCTGACCCCGGTCTGTAACGGGCGCGTGGCCAGGATCCCCGCAGCCGAGAGCAGTCCGCGAAACGGATGCCAACCCTTTCGGCCGTCCGGTTGAATATACCGGCTGCCGATCACCAGGTCCCGTCCGCCGAGAATTGCGGTTACAAGTTCTGGCACCGCTTCCGCCGGATGCTGCCCATCGGCATCCATCACGCCCAGGATCGTTGCGTCCGTGTGCCTCCACCCATGCACCACGGCGCCCGACAGACCCCTTTTCCCCGTGCGCACCAGTAGCCGCACGCGGGTATCTTCGACGGCGATCGCGGAGACAATCTCGTGGGTGCCATCGCGGCTGTCGTCGTCGACGACCACAATCTCAAAAGCAATCTCGAGACGCGAGAGAACGTCCCGCACGCGGCCAAGAAGGAGGCGCAGATTCTCGGCTTCGCGCAGCGCGGGAATGACAAGCGCCAGCTTTTCCCGGGGTGCGCCCGAGCCGGCGCTGCGCCTTGCCAAAGGCATCGCCGCTCTTTCAAACGAACTGCAGGATGATATCGTCGTTGCCGATGACATGTCTGGTTCTTACCGTTGACGGATGGAGTTCGGGCTTTTGAAATCCACCACGATCCGTCCTCCCCGTAAGGTAGTGGACGGAATTGTCGTTCTAATGTTTACCCTGCTCGGCTTTCTGGTGATGGGTTACCACCCCGGCATCGAAGATGACGGAGTCTATCTATCGGCGATCAAAGCCGACCTGGATCCGGCCTTATATCCGTACGATTCTGATTTCTTCCGCCTGCAATTGCAAGCTACCATCTTCGACCGGTGGATGGCTCTCTTTGTTCGAGTCACTCGAATTCCGGTTGCCTGGGCTGAGCTTCTCTGGCAATTCCTGGCGCTGTACGTAATTCTCTTGTCAGCCCTGCGCATCGCGCAAAAGCTGTTTTCAGAGCGACGATCTCCGCCGGCCGGAATCGCCTTGCTTGCCGCGATGTTCACGCTTCCGGTGGCCGGGACAGCGCTGAACCTCGCCGACCAGCATCTCCACCCGCGCACCATGGCGACCGCGCTCATCCTTCTGGCGATCGATCGAATCCTCCTGAACAAGCGGGCCTTCGCGGTCTTCCTGCTTTTGCTCGCACTGCTTGTGCACCCCATCATGGCGGCCTTCGGAATCTCGTTCTGCTTCTTCCTGGCCCTGGCCCAGAACGACCGCATCTACTTGTCGC
>Ga0207098_10185_pt2 | contig 20616 bp, 23 predicted proteins | sample Alteio_BWMinHeat_84_FD_153548 | JGI IMG/M metagenome (GOLD analysis project Ga0207098, IMG submission 153548) | Enriched cells from forest soil in Barre Woods Harvard Forest LTER site, Petersham, Massachusetts, United States -... | ecosystem: Environmental > Terrestrial > Soil > Temperate forest >...
CTTACACGTGTACCCGTTTGCCCGGCATCGATATTTAAAATTACAGGCTGATTTTCGTTTACCTGGTTTAAAAGTGCAATGCGTTCTTCGCTCAATTTTAAGCCAAACGAAGTTGTGGTTTTTTTGAGCCATAGTTTTATCAAAGCCCTGCCCGTTATCAGTTAATAATAAGATTAAATCGCTTTGCTGTTTATTGATCTGTAACTTGATCAACCCATTTTGCTGCAATGTGGCCACACCATGTTTTACGGCATTTTCTACAAAGGGCTGTAGCAACATAGCCGGTATTTCGGTATTGGCGATGTTGATGCTTTGATCTGAAGTAATCCGGTATTGGAAACCGAAGCGCAGCTGTTCCATTTGCAGGTAATCTTCCAGTATTTTTAGCTCGTCTTCCAAACTGATCAATTCCTGCTCGCTGGTATTCAATACCCTGCGGGTCAGATCGGCAAACATGGCCAGATAATGGTTTGCTGCCGGGATATCGTTCTTATTCATCAGATTTTGGATAGATGTAAGCGCATTGAACATAAAATGCGGGTTGAGCTGAGCGCGGATGGATCTCAATTTAAAATTCAGGCCTTCCTGGATCTGGGCAGATCGCTCTAATCTCCATTTGGTAGCTCGCTGAATGGTCCAAAATAAAAGAGCGATTGCGCCAGAATAGGTAAGTACCAGTCCGGATAACATCAAGATGAAATCTTCTTTTTTTTAAATACAGAAGTAAAAGAGTGCCTCCGCAAAAAATAAGAAAGCCCGATATCAATAACACAAAACGATTGGTTTTAACATCATTTAGCCTTATTGGTTTGATGCCTTGCTTTTCCATTTCCAGTTGCTCCAGCTTGTATTTTTTATACTGGCGATAGCCGGCGATGCATAAACCGATAATCATTGCTGAAAGAAATCCGGCAAAATAATAATCGTGTGCTTTTATCCACAATCCAACGGCTGGCGTTTCTTCAAAATGTAACAGCACCAGATAAGCTGAACAAATGCAAACGGCGTATATAGTAAATAGTAGGAATTTCTTCATGATGACATCAATTGATGAATGTAAGTAATTTATGCCACGAAAGTGTTGTTAATGAAGCGGTGCCGCAACGATGAATGAGCAGCCAGCAGATATGAGTTAGAATTTGGCACGTTAATGGATATTGCCCATGATCTTATCCTGTTGATTTAAATCAAATCGCAAGCCAGTCTTGATACCTGATGCTTGCGACTTGATACTTTTTTAAACACCACCCTTGTTATTTACAAACTTGCTACAAACGGCGATTTTTTGATGTATTTCGTAGCCGTAATTTGCCCGACTGAGAATTCAGCAAGATCACTGGTATTGATGTTTTCACCGGGGCAATCATCCATGCTAACAGCAAGCTTTCCTTTTTCGTCGGTTTGAATAATAAAGGGCAAGCGCACCATTGTCCAGTTGATATTGCCTGCTGCTACAATGTCAAAAGCCCTTTGCTTGTCGGCAACCACAACCGGGAAGTTGCTTCGCATCCATTCGGATTTGACAATATTAGCTTCGCTTTTTTTATCGCCGGGCACATCAATGTTCAGCCCGCAAATAAAAACGTAGCGCTTAATGCCATATTCGTTCATCACGCTGATGATGTTTGTAGCCGCAAGGCTTGAGATCAACGGTTCATCCTTAAGCTGACCTAATGTGCTTATCACGGCATCGCAGCCGGTTAGTAACTTTTGGACAGCCGGTATGCTTTGGATATCGCCTTCGATGATTTGGAGCGATGGATGAGTGAGGATATAAGCTTCCGGTTTACGGATAAGCGCTTTTACCGTGTAGCCATCCTTTAAAAGTTGTTTCATAAGGTATTTACCGGCTTTGCCGGTAGCGCCAATAACGGCGACTGTAATATGTTGATTCATTGATTTTGTCTTTTATAAAATGATTGAATTATGCTGCATTGAAAGGCAATGCAAAACACGCAAGCTTGAAGTGGCTTGCGTAAATAAGATGTTCAATATTTTATTAAGACAGTAAGATGCTCAAATATAGGTTTAATTCAGCCGGGATAAAAACGCCATCGTATCCACGCCATCGGCATAGTCCCAAAGCTTAGGCTGCTGGCTTTTGCCAAAACCGACTACCTGGGTATTGAGATGTAAATTGGCAGTGCTTACAATGCATTGGATGGATTCACTCAGTTCCGCCAGGCGGATCTGGGCATTGTCGAGGTCATCGTAATACTCAAAATATAGAACCGCAAGGGGCGAGGCCATGCGCTCATCTTCCTTTACCAGCAAAAAACCGTTGTCGAGGTGTTTATCGCCGTTTACGAGGTAGATGGATTTGTTATAATCGTAATTGTTATTATATTTATGATGATTGATGATAGGCTGATGCGGCTCGATAGCTTCAAAAAACGGAACGAAATCGTAACCTTTAGGCACCAGTAACTTGGATACATTACGGCATCCCAAACCGAAAAAATCGAAGATGTCATGTCCCAATAAAAACAATTGCTCATTGGTTTCATTGCCGGTAAGCAAGGCAACACTGTTGCGGTTTTTGCGGATGATGTTAGGCACCTTGCCAAAATAATATTCAAAATACCGCGAAGTATTATTGCTCCCGGTGGCGATAACCGCCTCGAAACCGGCCAGGCGGTCAACAAAAGTAAAGCTGTTTGCAAATTCGGGCGCTATTTCAACCAGTATGTTTAAAATGTATTTGATCAACCTTGCATCCTGGGTAGAGGCCTTGATAAGCGCATGGTGACCGGATACCAGTACGCACAACACATCGTGAAAACCAACTAAAGGGATATTACCGGCAAGGATGAGACCGACAGATTTAATGGAAGAGGGATGAGGTAGGATGGAAGATGTGTTTTCGGTTATATCTTCCATTGTACCTTTTACATTTTCCATATCGAGCCATAGCTCAATATCCTCCCGGTTCAGCATCTTCCCGATAGCTTTTACCGCGTTTAGGGTATTGATGGGCGTAAACCAGGCGTTATAGTGTTGTTCGCTACCAATGATGGCCGATAATTGTTCATCGGGGTGGCTTAAGCGCTGGCCCAGTTCGGAAAGTCTATCAATTAGGTATATATTTTTTGCTTTTGACATATTAATGGCATTGGATAAAACTCCAAAGGGTATTTTTTGTTATATTTGCAGGCACATAGCCCGAGGGCAAAGTTAAATTTAACAGATATATATTTTAAGAAAACATGGCGATTAAAATCACTGACGAATGCATTAACTGCGGAGCTTGTGAGCCGGAATGCCCAAACAATGCTATTTATGATGCTGGCGCAGCGTGGCGTTTCTCTGATGGTACTGATTTAAAGGGAGTTATAGATTTTGGCGATGGCAATACCTTAAATGCCGAGGAAACTCAGGCCGCTTTAAGCGATGACGTATATTATATAGTACCTGATAAATGCACCGAGTGTGTAGGTTTTCACGATGAGCCCCAGTGTGCCGCGGTTTGCCCGGTTGATTGCTGTGTGGATGATGAAGATATACGCGAAACCAAAGAAGAACTGCTGGCCAAAAAAGAATGGCTGCATATTAACGGATAGTTTTTAATTTGATTATAGTTAAAAAGGGAGTGCATTTTAAATGTGTTCCCTTTTTTGTTGACCTAAATTTAACAGGTAATAACTAAGTTTGTACTATGGAATACGGAATAGCTAATCTGGCAGTAGTGCCTTTGCGTGCACAGGCTAAACATGCCAGCGAACAGGTTTCACAGCTTTTGTTTGGCGAAACGTTCGAAATTATGGAGCGTTTTGAGAACTGGCTGCGTGTTATCACTTCGTTTGATGGTTACGAAGGCTGGCTCAACGAACTACAGTTCACCGCCATTGATGCGAATACCTATAATGCTTTAGTATCGGCTCAAGCCATTACAACCCGTGCTTTTGCTACAGCCGCTTTAAAGCAGGCAGACAATTCCATCATTTATTTGCCATTTGGCAGTACGCTTGCGTTTTTTTACCAATGGCGAATGCCGTATCGGTACGGATGTTTTTACCGTTGATAGCAATGGCGATATGGATAACCTGCTGGAGATGGCTTATTCGTTCATCAATTCGCCGTACCAGTGGGGCGGGCGCACGCATTTCGGTATCGATTGCTCGGGCTTTGCGCAGGCTATTATGCGTACGCAGGGTATTAACTTAAGGCGCGATGCCTGGCAGCAAGCCGAACAAGGCGAAGTGGTTGATTTTTTGCAAGGCGCAACTTTGGGCGATCTTGCCTTCTTTGATAACGAAGCCGGCCATATTACGCATGTAGGCATGATGCTGAACAACGAAATGATCATCCACGCGTCAGGCAGGGTAAAAATTGAGCAGATCGACGGTCAGGGTATTTATTCGGCCGAGCAAAAGAAGTATACGCATAAGCTGAGGATCATCAAGAGATATATTTGATTCCGCCGATTTGAAAAAGGATTAAACCGATTAAACACCGATTTCAGATATCGGTGTAATCATTTATCGTTCAGTGTAATCCTAAACAAATAAAAATACCAGCCTGCTAATGCAAACTGGTATTTAATCAAACTATAGTAAAAAACAATATTAACCGCTGATTATTGTGATTTGATGATTGCGCTGATTTTTATCGGTGAAATCATCTTTAAAATCGGTGTAATCCAATCACTGATTACATCGCTTCCGAAACCACTTCGGTTACTTCGGGCACCATGCGTTTTAATAGATTTTCGATACCCGATTTTAACGTAATGGTTGATGATGGGCAGCCGCTGCACGAGCCTCTCAGCTCAACAGTTACCACACCCTCGTTAAACGATTTATAGGTAATAGCGCCACCATCCTGCTCAACAGCCGGGCGTACATAGTCCTGTAATATTTGCTGAATTTTGATTTCGGCATCGGTGCCTTCAAAAGCAACTTCTTCCTGTTCTTTTAGTTGTACCAACAGTTCCGATTCAACCGCGCCTTTAACAAACTCCTTAACAATAGGTTCCAGGTCGTTCCAGTCGCTGCCTTCGGTTTTGGTAACCGTTACAAAGTTGCTCGCAAAAAAAACTCCGTTAACAAACGAAAACTTGAACAGCTCTTTTGCAAAAGGTGATTTTTCGGCACTTTCTTTTGTGGCAAAATCGGCACTCCCGTTAATCAGCAACTTGTTTACAATAAACTTCATTGTTGCCGGGTTAGGTGTGGATTCGGTATATACGTTGATATTCATGACTTTTCTCTAAATATGATTGAACAAAATTACTTAGCTTTTTCCAGTTTCAAACATCGCAGCTATAGTATGACCTGTAAATGACTTACCTCGTTAAATACCTGTATACGTCGATGGGCTAATCTGCCTGATCTCGGCCTTTACATTATCATTAACCTCTAACGTTTCTACAAAGGATGCTATTGTATCCGCGCTGATTTCCTGGTTAGTACGCGTCAGCTCTTTTAACGCTTCATATGGATTAGGATAACCCTCACGGCGTAAAATGGTTTGTATAGCCTCAGCAACAACGGCCCAGTTGGCTTCGAGGTGTGCTTTTAAAGCATGCTCGTTTAGCAACAGTTTGCCTAAACCCTTCATGGTCGATTTTAATGCAATCAGTGTATGCGCCATGGGCACGCCGATGTTGCGCAGCACGGTCGAGTCGGTGAGATCGCGTTGTAAACGCGAAATCGGTAATTTGGAGGCAAGGTGTTCAAACAAAGCGTTTGCGATGCCCAGGTTACCTTCCGAATTTTCAAAATCAATCGGGTTAACTTTATGCGGCATAGCCGATGATCCGATTTCGCCCGCTTTGATCTTTTGCTTAAAGTAGTTCATAGATATGTAGGTCCACATATCACGGTTCAGGTCGATTAATATATTATTAATCCTTTTTAAATTATCGCAATGCGCGGCAAAATTATCGTAATGCTCAATCTGCGTGGTGTTTTGCGAACGCTTAAGACCCAATGTATTGTTTACAAAGTTATTGCCGAATGCCTTCCAGTCGTTCGCCGGGTAGCCTACAAAATGGGCGTTAAAGTTACCGGTTGCGCCGCCAAATTTTGCGGAGTAAGGCACCGTGCCGAATAACTCAAGTTGGGCTTCCAAACGTTCCACATACACCATAATCTCTTTCCCCAAACGGGTAGGCGATGCCGGCTGCCCGTGTGTATGTGCCAGCATAGGTATGGCTTTCCACTCCTCGGCGTAAGCTTTAAGCTGATCGATAACAGCTTTCAGGTTTGGCAAATAAACTTCATCAACAGCTAGTTTAAACGAGTAGGGTATAGCTGTATTGTTGATATCCTGCGATGTTAAACCAAAGTGTATGAACTCTTTATAGCTTTCCAGCGAAAGCTCATCGAGCTTGCTTTTAATGAAATATTCAACCGCTTTTACATCGTGATTGGTTATTTTTTTCCGTATCTTTAATAACCTGGGCATCTGCCTCGGAAAAATTTTGATAAATACCCCGTAACTTTCCGTAAAACGATTTGTCAAAATGCTGCAGTTGAGGCAGCGGAATTTCGCACAAGGCTATAAAATATTCTATCTCAACAAATACACGGTATTTGATCAGTGCGGCTTCTGAAAAATAAGGTGATAGTTCTTTAGTAGTATTATGGTAACGGCCATCAACCGGAGATACCGCTGAAAGTGGTGAAAGCATGTGAAACAGTTGTTTTTTGCAAAGATAGCAAATTAAGCAAAGTGCTTTTAGGACATATCAATTTAACTTTAAGTTTAGTATTGTCAGTTTAACGTAATCATAATATATGGAAACTTTGAAATCAAAAAATGTTTCCATAGTTTTGAATCGTAAAAATAATGATACAAAAAGACAGAATACTTGAGGGAGCCGAAGAGCTTTTTTTTAAAGCCGGGATACGTAGCGTAACCATGGATGATATTGCCAAACATTTGGGCATTTCAAAAAAGACCATCTATGTTTACTATAAGGATAAAGATGAAGTAGTTACTGCTTTGGTAGATAAAAAACTATCGGAAGATAAAGATAGAATGTGCGAGGTTGTAGAAAGTTCGTTGGATGTAATGGAAGAGCTTATTAACCTAATGAAATGTGCTGAGGAGTTCTTTTCGAAGATCAATCCGATACTTATACACGATATGCAGAAATATCACCCGGAATCGTGGCAGGCCTTACAGCGTTTTAAGGCAGATGTGGTAGTTAATACTTTCCAAAGCATTTTAGCCCGCGGTATTGACCAGGGCTATGTTCGCCCGGAAGTAGATCCACGGATTATGGCTAAAATGCATGTTTTGCAGGTAGAAGCCGGTTTTAACTCCAACTATTTCCCCCCTGCCGAATACAATATATGGAAAGTGCAACTACAGTTTTTAGAACACTTTTTATATGGCATATGTACCACCGAGGGCCGCGAAATATTAGATAACTATAAGAATTTAATAGAACAACAATAAAATCAACCTTAATATATAGTATACAATGAAGAAACAATTATTTTTATTAGCTGCATGCCTCATACTTTATGCAAATACAGGTATGGCGCAGCAGGCACAACCTCAAACAACATATAAATTTAGCCTAACCGATTGCATTAACTATGCATATGAGCACCAGGATTCGGTAAAAAATGCACAGCTTGATCTAAAAAATGCCGATTATAAAGTAAAAGAATTAATTGGGCAGGGTTTACCGCAAATTAATGGTTCGGCATCTTTTCAAGATTATTTACAAATTCCGGTAACATTAATACCAGGCGAGTTTTTTTTAACCAACCCGGTACTTTTGTTCCCTTAAAATTTGGGGTAACTTATCAGGCATCGGTTGGGGCAACTATTGATCAGAAACTTTTTGATCCTACTTATCTGATCAGTTTAAAAAACAGGGATGTTTATAAAGAGCTGTTCTCAAAAAGCCTTACCCGTACTAAAATAGAAACTAATGTGAGCGTAACAAAGGCTTATTACCAGGTATTGGTAAGCAACGAGCAAATTAAGTTACTTGATGCCAACATTGATCAGTTAAAGCAGCAATTAGATCAAACCACGCAGCAAAACAAGCAGGGCTTTGTTGAAAAAATTGATGTGGACAGGTTAGCATTTCAATACAATACATTGGTTACCAACCGTGAAAATGTTGTCCGCTCGCTGGTAATAAACTACGAGTTGTTAAAATTCCAGATGGGGATGCCTATCAAGTACGATCTGGCTCTTACGGATAAACTTACCGATGTTAACCGTAACGCACTTGATGAAAGCACAACTACAACGGATACGACTTTTTATAAAAACCGTATCGAATATGGTTTACTACAAACTAATGAGCATTTATATGAGATTGATTTGAAACGCAAAAAATCCATGTTTTTACCATCGTTATCTTTCTTTGGAAACATAGCCAGTACTTACCAGGATAACGCGTTCGGTAATTTATTTCTTGCAAATTATCCAACCAGCTATATCGGGTTAAAGTTAAGCATGCCACTATTCACTGGTTTTCAGCGTACCAACCAGATTAAAGAAGCGAAAATTGCAGTACTAAAATCGCAGAATGATATGGAAGATGCCAAAAATGGTTTTGCGCTGCAAGCAAGTATGGCACATACCAGTTATATCAATGCCTTAAAATCATTTGCAAATCAAAAAAGTAATCGTGAGCTGGCCGAAGAAATACTTCGCGTATCGAAAATTAAATACAGCCAGGGCGTAGGTTCGAGCCTGGAAGTTACACAAGCGCAAACAGGCTTGGAAAGCGCAGACAATCAATATATACAAGCTTTGTATGATGCTTTGATTAGCAAGGTGGATCTGGACAAAGCATACGGTAGAATCAACTAACTCCTTATATAAATAAAAAGACTAATATGAAAACAAGAATATTACTCATAAGATCCATTATACTTTTGGCGGCATGTACCAATAAACCCAAAGATCCGAAAGCGGAACTTGCGGACCTTAAAAAACAACAAGCGGATATAGCTGCTAAAATTTTAGCGCTTAAAACAGCAACAGGTGTAAAGGATTCTGTTAAAGTAACGGATGTAAACACCGTCGAAGTTAAAACATCAACCTTTGTAAATTATGTACAAATACAAGGTAAAGTTGATGCTAAAGATAACGTTACAGCTTACCCGCAATCGCCTGGTACTATTACAGGTTTATATGTAAAGGTGGGCGACCATGTAAGTCAGGGTCAGGTATTAGCTCAATTAGATAATAGCGTGCTAAAACAAAACATAGCCCAGGCCGAAACACAAGCCAATCTGGCAAATACAGTTTATCAACGTCAAAAAAACCTGTGGGATCAAAAAATTGGTACTGAGGTTCAGTTTTTACAGGCACAAGCCAATATGCAGGGTGCGCAAAAACAAGTTGCAGGCTTACGCCAGCAAGCCGATATGTACCGTATTGTTTCGCCGATTAGCGGTACTGTCGATCAGATGGATTTAAAATTAGGCCAGGCTGCTTCTCCGGGCGCCACAGGCATCCGTATTGTTAATGCTGATAATCTTAAAGTTAAAGCGGATGTCCCCGAATCTTATGCTACCCGGGTTAACCAGGGGCAGGTTGTACTGGTTGAGTTTCCGGATGCGAACGATTCACTAAAAACCAAAGTGACCTTTGCCGCTAAGGTTATCGACCCGGCTTCGCGTAGTTTTGCTATTGAGGTTCAGCTTCCAACCAACAAAAACCTGCGTCCGAATATGACGGCTATTTTAAAAATTGCCGATTATACAAAGGCGGCTTCCGTGGTGATTCCTTTCAACGCTATACAAAAATCAGAACAGGGCGATTATGTATTTATCAACGATAACGGCACCGCTAAACGTGTACTGATAAAAGAAGGTGCTACATACAACAACCAAACCGAAATACTATCAGGCTTAAAAGCAGGCGATCAGTTGATAACCGCAGGCGCCAGCGATGTTGAAGACGGCAGTAAAATAAAAGTAACTCCATCTGGTAATTAATTTAATACCCATTTAAAATGCAAGACCAGGAAAAAGAATTTGGGCCCTCAAGCTGGGCCATAGACAACAAACGGGCAGTTTACGTATTGATATTTTTAATTGCGTTAATTGGATATTTGAGCTATTCAAAGCTGCCGAAAGAGAATTTTCCGGATATTACCATATCTAAAATTTTCGTTTCAACCCCGTATTTGGGTCAGTCGCCTCAAAACATCGAAACATTGGTAACTAGGCAGCTTGAAAAACAGTTTAAATCGTTAAAGGGCCTCAAAAAGGTTACCTCCAACACGCAGCAAAACATATCACTGATCACTGCCGAATTTAAAGCAGATGTTGATATTAAGGTTGCCAAGCAGGAGGTTAAGGATGCGGTAGATAAAGCCAAGCAGGATTTGCCTCAAAACGATCCAAATTTAAAGGAAACGACTGTTTCTGATATCGATGTGGCCGATCAGCCGATATTAAATATCAACGTTTCGGGTGATTACGACCTTAAAAAACTGAAAGAGTATGCCGATAACCTGAAAGATGATATCGAAGCTATGAAGCAGATCTCACAGGTTAAAGAGGTAGGCGCCTTAAAACCTAATATCCAGATCAATGTGGATATTAATAAAATGACGGCTGCACAAGTAAGCTACGGCGATATTATTCAGGCCATAGGTAACGAAAACGTTATTTCTACCGCAGGTACATTGGTTACCGATGGCGTACAACGTGCCATTGATATTAAAGAAGATTTTAAAAGTGCGGATGAGGTTAACGCGATGATAATCAGAAATCCAACCGGGAAAGCTGTTTACCTGCATGATATTGCGGAAGTAAAAGATGGCTTTCAGGATCAGGAAAGTTATGCGCGTTTGAAAACCCCCGATAATGCAAATTTTAAAAATGTAATTACCTTAAACGTAAGTAAAAGGGCCGGCGAAAACCTGATCGAAGCATCGGATCAGATATATGATCTGATTAAACAAAAGCAAGCCACAGTTTTTCCAAAGGGATTAAATATTACCGTTACAGGTGATCAATCGGATAAAACAAGGTCAACCCTGAACGACCTGATCAACACCATCATTATCGGTTTCATTTTGGTAACCATAATCCTGATGTTTTTTATGGGTAGTACCAACGCCATATTTGTAGCGCTATCAGTACCATTATCGTGCTTTATCGCGTTCATATTTATGCCGGTGATAGGGTTTACGCTAAACATGATCGTGTTATTCTCCTTCCTGCTCGCGTTGGGTATCGTGGTGGATGATGCCATTGTGGTGATCGAAAACACACACCGTATTTTTGCAAACGGCAAAGTACCTATTGTAAAAGCTGCAAAAATTGCCGCAGGCGAGGTGTTTATGCCGGTATTTTCGGGCACCATGACTACGCTTGCACCATTTGTGCCATTGGCATTCTGGAATAGCTTGATCGGGCATTTCATGTTCTTCCTCCCAATAACGTTGATTATAACCCTGATTGCTTCGTTGGTGGTTGCTTATATTATGAACCCGGTGTTCGCGGTTGATTTTATGAAACCGCATATCGAAGGTGAGCACGATCATCCGAAGTTTGATAAAAAGGTTAGGCGGGCAACCATAATCCTGGGTATCATGGCCGTTTTAGGCTACCTGATGAACAGGGGTATAGGCAACTTTATGGTATTGATTATCCTGCTTTACCTTTTCAATCATTTTGTTTTGGTAAAAGTTATCGATAAGTTTCAGAAGAACGCATGGCCGCGCTTCCAGACATGGTATGCTAACATACTTGAAAAAGCAGTCAGGCATCCGGGTATGGTATTATTGGGAACAGTGGTATTATTCTTCTTTACCATTGGTTTTTCGGTAGTGAGTCATCTTCCTGTTGAACAATTCCCTTCCGGCGATCCAAACTTTGTTTATGTATACGTTACCATGCCAATAGGCACCGATCAAACCTATACCAATAGTGTGGTTGAAAAAATGGAGAAACGCGTAGCCGAAGTTGTTGAGCCCGATAAGGATATCGTATCGTCAATTATCTCTAACGTATCCGAAAGTGTTACCGACCCATCTGATGAAGATCAGGGAACGTATTACAATAAAGGTAAAATAACGGTAGCCTTTGTCGAATTTGCCAAACGCCATGGTAAAGATACCAAAGCCATATTAGCCAACATACGTAATTCAGTAAAAGGCGTTCCGGGTGCTCAGGTTGTGGTTTCGCAGGAAGCCAGCGGCCCGCCAGTTCAAAAAGACGTTAGTTTAGAGATCATAGGCGATAACCTGGATACTTTAGTGAATACCAGCGCCCGCTTGAAAAAGTTTATCGATCAGCAGGGTATTGCAGGTATTGAGGGATTGACGCCTGACGTGCAAAACGATAAACCTGAGATAATTTTTGATGTTGACCGTGAGCGGGCAAACCGCGAAGGGGTAAGTACCAATACCATAAACCAGGCGTTAGCTGTTTCGGTATTCGGTGCAAAAGCTTCCGATTTTAGAAATACTACCGAAGATAATTACGAAATAAATGTTCGTGCAAACGAAGATCAGCGTTATGATATTGATGTTTTGCGCAACATGAAAGTAACTTATCGCGATCTGGCATCAGGTGGTGCCATACGTCAGGTACCTATTTCAGCCTTTACCGATATTCGGTACACCAATACTTACGCCAATATTAAACACAAACAGCAAAGGCGCGTAATTACATTGGGTTCAAACGTTATAAAACCGTTTAACGGTGCCGATGTGAATGCACAGATCGCACAGGCTCTGAAAAGCTTCAAACTACCCGAAAACGTTTCCGTCCATATGGGTGGCGCGCAGGATGATCAGATTGAAACCGCGACCTTCCTTGGCACAGCCTTAATGATATCGTTTGGTATGATATTGATTATTTTGATGGCGCTGTTTAACTCCATTGGTAAAACGTTTATTATACTCAGTGAGATATTCTTTAGTATCATAGGCGTATTCCTGGGGCTGAGTATCTTCCACATGACGTTTTCTATCGTAATGTCGGGCGTAGGTATCATAGCTCTTGCAGGTGTGGTGGTACGGAATGGTATATTACTGGTTGAGTTTACCGATATGCTGATAGAGCAGGGGGCAAGCCTGCACGATGCTGTTGTTGAAGCTGCACGTACACGGATGACGCCTGTACTCTTAACAGCCTTTGCCGCTATATGTGGTTTGATCCCACTGGCAATTGGCTTCAATATTGATTTTGCCGGGTTATTCACCAGCTTTAAACCACATATTTATTTAGGTGGCGATAACGTAGCCTTCTGGGGCCCGTTAGCCTGGACGATGATCTTCGGTTTAGGCTTTGCAACCATCATCACACTGATCCTAGTACCATGTATGTACATTATCCGTGTACACATGAAGGATTGGTTTAAAGGATTAGGCAAACCAAAAAACTGAAAAGGTGCCAGTTGAAGCAGAACCGGCATAAGTAAATCCGGTTTATAAAAATTAGCCCTCCGCAGTACAACTGCGGAGGTTTTTTATTTTAATCATCAAAATAAAAGGCACAAAAAAACCGCTATGAAAATCATAACGGTTTTTTTAATTTCTTTAAGAAAAAGAATTACATTTTTTTCTTAGAAGTGTCAGCGCTCATTTTAGAAGTAGAGTCAGCTTTTTTAGTAGTGTCTTTTTTGCTGGTATCAGCAGACATTTTCATCGAATCAGCTTTAGCAGTTGAATCAGCAGCTGAAGTTGATTTTTTACCTGAACATGAAGCGAAAGATACTGCTAACGCTAAGGCTAAAGCGCCTAATTTGATTGTGTTTTTCATTGTTAGTTTTTTTAAAAGTGATTAATAGTTACGCTTAATACATTAAACATAAAAAGGTAACCCTATCATTTAAAAAAAAATGAAAAGGTTACCTTTTAACTAATCACTTAAAAAAAAGCGATTATTTTTTAACTGTGTCAGTTTTTACAGTTGTGGTTTTAGTAGTGTCTTTTTTAGTAGTGTCTACTTTAACTGTAGTGTCAGTTTTAACAGTAGTAGCAGAATCAGTAGTGCTGGTTGATTTGTTACCACCGCAAGCAGCAAAAGATACAGATAATACTAAAGCTAAAGCGCCTAATTTGATTGAATTTTTCATGGGTTCTTATTAATTAATTGTTAATATTTTAACTTTAATACCACATACCGTAAAAGGTAACCTTATAAAAAAATATTTTTTTGCAGATGCTTTATTTTCAGTTCAATTAATTGTGTAATGGCCATGTTTTTGTATCAATAAACAGCGCGGAATGCACAAAATTAAACAAAGATTAAAAAGAACTGATTCCTCTTAATCTTTGTTTAGTAATCTTTAAAGATTACATTTTTTTGGTTTCAGTTTTTTTAGTTTCTGTAGTAACAACTGTGTCTTTTTTCACTGGCTCAGATTTAACCGAAGTGTCTTTCTTAGTTGTATCAGTAACAACAGTTGTAGAACCGTTTGTAGTTGTATCAGAACCCGAAGTTGATTTTTTGCTTTCGCAGGCAACAACTGTCATAGATACGGCTAAAGCTACTAAAGCTACTTTAAATGCATTTTTCATAATTTTTGATTTTAAATAATGTGAGTTTATATCTATATATACCGGGAATGCAAAAAGGTAACCCATTTAATCTATTTTTAATTAAATAAATTTATTATTTGATAAGTATGTGCTTTATGATTTGATAAATAGTTAAATAATTTATTGGTAATTAAAATACAACTATGCTGTAACCTTTATATTAATCATACGCTTTTTCGCGTTACTTTTGACTCCCGAATAAACTCTCCATTAAAAATTATATAAATCAGTTGGGTTACTATTCCGGATTAAACGTATTAACTAGTGAGTAAACATATAAGCATTTCAGCACCAACAGATAACGAAGCTATTTTAGGTATACTTAACAACTCGGAAAGTATGCTGAAACGTATTTACATAGCCTACTTCCCAATGGTGCTGCAATTGGTAATCAGCAATAATGGTAGCGATGACGATGCAAAAGATATTTACCAGGAAGCTATAATTGTTCTTTATAATAAGGTAAAAGCAGGTAATTTTGAATTAAGCAGCAAGCTTAAAACGTATATTTACTCGGTTTGCAGGAGGCTTTGGTTAAAAAGGCTTAGCCAGATGAGCAGGTATGGAGGCGACATTCATGATATTCAGGAATATTTGCCTGTTAACGAAGATGACCTGCTCTCGCACGAGGAAAAGGATATCCAATTTAATAAAATGGAGGGCGCCCTGAGCGTTTTAGGTGAACCCTGTAAAACCATTATTGAAGACTTTTACATACATAACAGATCTATGCAGGAGATCTGCGAAAAGTTTGGCTATACCAATGCGGATAATGCCAAAACACAAAAATATAAATGCCTGCAAAGGTTGAAAAAATTGTTTTTTCAGCAGTAAAGGAGAGATTGAAATGAGTGATATTGAACTATTATCGGTAATTGAACGATACCTTAACGGCGAAATGAGTGCCGATGAGCGTGCCCGTTTTGAAATGCTGCGCCATGATAACCCTACGGTTGACAGTCGCGTTATCGAGCACCAGCAATTTACCGAACGTTTAAAGCAATACGGTGAGCGTGTGGAGTTTGAAGGTATGCTGAACGCCATCCATAACGAAATTGATGTACAGGCCCTGAAGGATGAATTTGTTCATCACCCGTCGCCTATTGTACGCATATGGCGTAACCACCATTCAAAAATATCATTGGCTGCATCCGTTGCTATTTTTGCGGCTTTAAGTACTTTGTTTTTTGCCGGACTTTTAAAAACTCAGAATCAACAATCGGAAGTTGTGGCTTTGAGCAGCAAAGTAAACCGGGTTGAAAGTGCTAACGCAAAACTGAAAATTCAAACAGACAAACTGATCACAATTGTTGGCGCAAGTAAAATAGACCAAAGTAAATACACCCCTTCGGGTACTGGCTTCGCCATCTCGTCCGACGGTTATATTGTAACGGCATTGCACGTAATTAACGGGGCTGATTCGGTTACCATACAAAATTCAAATGGCGATGCTTATCACGTTAAGGCGGTTTATGCCGATCCGGGCAGCGATATCGCAGTATTGAAAATTGTCGATCCGTCTTTTAAATCTTTAGGCGCATTACCATATGGATTTAAAAAGAGCAAAGCCGATTTAGGTGAAGATGTTTTTACCGTAGGTTACCCGCTCGATGATATGGTTTATGATAAAGGGTATCTAAGCTCGTTTACAGGTTCAAACGGCGATAGTTTACGTTACAGGGTAGCTATCAAAGCAAGCTTTGGCAACAGCGGAAGCCCTTTATTGGACGAAAGAGGCAATATTATCGGTATCATCAACAGCAAGCAAGCTCAGGCACCCGACGGACCTGCGTTCGCTGTTAAATCTAAATATTTGTACCGTGCCCTGGCGGCAATGTCGGCAGATACGGCAAATAAAAAAGTTAGCCTCGCATCTAAAAGCGTACTGGCAAATATGAGCCGCACACAACAGATTAAAAGATTACAGAACTATATCTTCAACGTAAAGGTGAATAACTAATACATAATTACAATAAAAAAAAAGCCTTAACTGATTCCAGTTGAGGCTTTTTTATTTTATAAGGATTAGCTTTGATAATTTCAATTCCTCCTTTAGTGGGTTAGGGGCTATCTATCTACCTCACCTAATACAAAATCTATCGAACCCACAATAGCAATCAGATCGGCAATCATTACGCCTTTAGCCATCTCTGATAAAACCGAGAGGTTATTGAAGCTTGGAGCCCGGGCCTTTACCCTGAAAGGTATTTCAGTATCGGCCATTCTTTCATTACCTGCCTTATCGTATTCTTTATTTTGCTGATGAATAAAATAGAAGCCCAATTCGCCTTTTGGGTTTTCACAACGTACATAATAATCCTGGGGCTTAGGTACCAGCTTACGTGGCAGTTTAGCACGAGGGTCAAAACCGGGAGTCCGTTTTAACTCTTTTTGTAAACGCTCAAGGCATTGCTCAGCTATTTTTACCGATTGCTCTATTTCGTCTACGCGTACCTTGTACCTGTCCCAGCAATCGCCAACAGCTCCCATTAAACCGGTGCCTATAGGTACATCAAATTCCAGTTCGGGATAAACCGAATAACCGTCAATGCGACGAAGGTCATACTTCAAACCTGAGCCACGCAGCATAGGTCCGGAGCAACCGTAGTTAATAGCCACATCAAGAGGTAAAACGCCCACATTGGCCGTGCGATTAATGAATATTTGGTTATCGGTAAGCAGTTGATTAAGCTCAACCATTTTGGGCTTAAAATAATTGATAAACTCTGCGCAGCGTTCTTCAAAGCCAACCGGCAGATCATAAAATAAGCCGCCAACCCAAATATAGTTATACAGCATTCGCGAGCCCGATGCCCATTCCAGCATACCCATAATGTGCTCCCTATCACGGAAGCACCATAAAAAAGGGGTAAAGGCGCCAATATCGATGCCGTAAGTGCCAATAGCTATCAGGTGCGATGCAATGCGGTTTAATTCGCAAACCAGCACACGGATATATTCAATACGCTTGGGAATATCCTTGTCAATACCCATCATACGTTCAACGCCCATTACAAAAGCGTGGCTGTTATTCATCGATGCCAGGTAATCCATCCTGTCGGTAAACGGAATGGTTTGCTGGTAGGTAAGCGATTCGGCATGTTTTTCGAAGCAGCGATGCAGGTAGCCAAGATGGGGGATAACCTCACGTACTATCTCTCCATCGGTTATTAGTTCCAAACGCAAAACGCCATGTGTGGATGGATGCTGCGGACCCATATTGAGCACCATTTCATCGGCATTTACGCTGGCAATTTTTTGACGGTAATTATCTAAGGCTTCGGTATACTTCATTCAGGCAGAAAATGTGTGACTGTAATTACGCCGCTAAAATCGTGATAAAAATTTAAAATTGAATTAATAATCGCCGTAAGGCTATAAGTTATTTCACAACTTCTCGGTAAGCCGGATAAAAATATTCCAAACTAATTAAGGAGATGTCCGTTAATCATATCCGAACCTTAATAAATTTCATATGAGCAGCTACCCTGTAAAAGTTTTAAAAACAAACTTTGTTACCCATAATGTTAAACATTTTGTAGTTGAAAAGCCTGCCGGGTATACTTTTGTATCGGGTCAGGCTACCGATGTTGCTATCAATAAGCCGGGACTCGAAAATGAGTTGAGGCCATTTACTTTTACATCATTAAATAACTGGGAGAACCTGGAGTTTACCATTAAAATATACACCGACCATGATGGCGTTACGCATAAGCTGCTGGATATAAACGAAGGTGATGAACTGCTGCTGCATGATGTTTTTGGTACGATAGCCTACAAAAAGCCAGGTTTATTTATTGCCGGTGGAGCAGGTGTTACTCCGTTTGTATCCATTCTTCGTCAACTGTACGTGCACAAACAATTGGCAGGTAATATTTTGTTGTTTGCTAACCGCACCGAAGCTGATATCATCCTTGAGCATGAGCTGAGCACTATGTTAGGCGAAAACCTGGTTAATGTGATCAGTCATCCCACTGCGGCCGGAGTACCTGCAAGAACTATCGACCGCGAATTACTCTCAAAATACGTAAGCGATAAAATGGGAAATTATTACATATGCGGACCCGATGCCTTTACAGCAGCGATGATTGAAAATTTAAAAGCCCTGGGTGTTGACGAATCTAAACTGGTTTTTGAGCATTAATTAACAAGCCGTATAATACTCTTCCTTTTCAGTGGTGTGTATTCGGATAACACCCGAAAGCGCCAGGTTAACCAAAATGCGCTGTGCACCCTTGCGGGTCATTTTTAACAACTCGCAGTATTGTTTAATATTAATTCGCTGGTTAACATCAAGATACTCGAGCAGGGTTTTTTCTTTTTCAGAATATTCTATTAACACGCCTTCATCCTGCGCCGAACGCTTCAGTACATCAACCACAATTTTGCTGGCTAACACGCTTTTATCTTTTACGCGAATGTATACCCACCATTTACCGTCTTCGGCAAGTGCGTAATGTGGTTTTTCGGTGCTTTGTTTTATTTCGACCACCAGCACCAGTTTATCGTCAACATAAACTTCCTCAAAGATCGGCTCAAGAGCCGGGCGGGCAAATAAATGGGCCGCTCGGGTAATCATATACCGTTCCTCATCTTCCGATTTTACGCCTTTAATGGTCCCATCATCATAAACACCAATTAAAAGCCTGCCGCCTTTGTTATTGGCAAACGATACCATAGTACGGGCGATCTTCTCGCAACTGGTAATGGTTTTTTTAAAATCAAGCGATACACCTTCTCCTTCAAAAATCAATTTCTTGATATTCATTTGCGCTCCTTTTTATTACTGATTGTTTACGGGATAAGGGTTAAAGATATGCATCCACCTTTCGGGATTGTTTACCGGCGTAAAGCCAAATTGTGTATAAAGCCCGTGAGCATCGGCGGTAGCCAGACTCCAGCGCCGCAGCCCCTGCAAATCGGGATGCTGCATTATAGTCTGCATGAGCCATTTTGATAAACCTTGTTTACGATATTGACCGAGGATAAACACATCAGCAAGATAAGCAAAAGTTGCTTCATCTGTGATAACTCTTGCAAAACCTATTTGTTTTTTTTTGTGATAAACGCCAAAGCATATGGAGTTGGCAATGGCACGTTGCAACCTTTCTGGTTGTATGCCTTTTGCCCAGTACGATTCCTGATCGAGGTAATGATAAATCGTGTCAAAATCAAGCAGGTTTTTGTCTGTAGATATTGAAAATCCTTTTTTCAAAAAGTGATCGTCATTCATTATAACGCTCATGTATTAAGTTATTATGTTATTAGCTATTTGAGTTAGAAAGATATATCAATAACCAATACACTAATACGCGATGGTCCTGTTTTCGCCGTCGTACAAGTTGCGTACGTATACTTCATTGATCAACGATACGCAATGCTGTCCGGTCTTGTCATACATCTCAACCGGGAAGGCTTTTACATATTTACCAACGGTGTTTAAAATATGCTCAGCTTCAGCGATGTCTTCTTTGGTAATATTGATTTTAAAATAGAGATTGGTTCGCCCGGGCTTGATGTATTGTATCTGTGCCGATTTTAGCCATACACGCACTTTAAAACCACGTCGTTGCAAAACCTGGTCGAACAGTAAAGCATAGAACGGATCGGCGGCAGCGAATATGGTACCGCCAAAAATAGAATCGTTATAGTTTTTATTGAAAATGCTTTTGCTCACTTTTACTTCAACACTGGTAAATCCCTTGCCAAACTTTTGCACCCAGATGCGCTGGAAAAACAATGGCGGGTAAAAACGCATGGCCCATTTCAAAACTCCTTCGGATACTACCATGATTAAAATTGATTAATGTGCAGATATGCGAATGTGCAAATTATTTAAGTATTTGAATATCTCTCTGTAATAAAGTGAGTAAATTTTACAATTTGCACATTTACTGATCTGCACATTCGCACATCAAAACTCCACGCTCCAAATCTGTACCAGTTTATCATCACTCACCGATATGAGTTTTTTGCCATCATCAAACCAGGCCAGTTTATTGATGGATAGGCGGTGTACCGGATAACCTTTTTCTCGGCTGATGTTTTTATAAAGCTTAAAGTCGTCACTTCCCCAAATCTTAATGCTTTTATCCATGCTTGCTGTCGCAAAATAAGGTTCGGTAGGGTGG
>Ga0207098_10189_pt1 | contig 20526 bp, 14 predicted proteins | sample Alteio_BWMinHeat_84_FD_153548 | JGI IMG/M metagenome (GOLD analysis project Ga0207098, IMG submission 153548) | Enriched cells from forest soil in Barre Woods Harvard Forest LTER site, Petersham, Massachusetts, United States -... | ecosystem: Environmental > Terrestrial > Soil > Temperate forest >...
CCTGCTGGACAGACGCACGGCGCTTTTGAAAATATGGAATGATGATAATATATTTAACGGGCGAAGCATGGATGTGTATATCACCCGGCTTCGGAAATATTTTTCCGAAGATCCGAACGTTGAAATTCAAAATGTCCGTGGTTTGGGATACCGATTAATTGAGCACCGAAATTAATGAGCACCAAACTTTATTTAAGCCTGTTTATACTCGCCGTCAGCGTTACTGCGACTGCGCAGATCGTGACTTTAAAAGGTAAAGTCACCAATGCAAAAACAGGCGCAGCCGTGCCGGCCGCATCGGTCTTGTCCGGTTCTTTCGGAACGTCTGCCGACGGTAACGGCAACTTCGTATTTTATGTGCAGCAATCCGTTGTAGAAGAGTCGGGTATTACCATCAGCAGCATCGGTTACCAAACCATTCATATTACGGATTTCTCCGATAATTTTAACGTGACCCTGAAACCGACCATACAGGAGTTGGCGGAAGTAAATATTCCCCTCGGCGCGGAATTTATTGTGCAGAAGGCCTACCGGCAGATCGCACAAAACTATTTGAATAAAGGGTTTAACATTACAGGCACGCAAAACATGATCCATAGCGTACGTGATACCTTTGGTTATCAATATTACTATGTCAACAACGCCAAAGTCAAAATTTATATGTCGGCCTATGCAGATACACCGGCAGTGACGCAGGTTGGTTTAATGGAAAAGGATGAAAGAATGAAAAATAACCCGAAGGCTCGCAAGGTCGCCTTTATCAACGGTTATTCGCTCGCACTGACCCATGATGATGTACATTTGAATGCTGTTCCGCTCAGGGGGAACCCTGCCAGATTTAAGTATAAGCTGAACAGAAAAGAACTGATCGATGGCAGAAAAACTTACGTGGTAAACTTTTATTCTAATGGAAAAGACGCCAATGCCGGCATCCTGTATATTGACACCGCGACATATGCATTTGTGCGCGTACTGAATACTAAATATAATGTAAAGATCAACAGTGCCATAGACCTCAACAAACTCACCTCGTTTATACAATACCGGAAATATGGAAACCGATGGGCTTTAGATGCAGTCAAGTTTAATTCGGTCACAGAAGCAGACGGCTATGCCGTAGAGCGGACAGATGAATTTCAGGCGGGCGTGATTACCACAGACCAGGCGGCACAACTCCCTCCCGGGGCAGTTATTAAACCACGGGAAAAAGATAATGAGGTAAAACCTTATGACGGTTTTAGCACTGCAGATAAACAAATGCCCGCGACGCTTCAAAAGGCAGCGGACAACGCTTTCCAAAAAACCAAAATACCTGTTATAGCTGACAGGGTACATCAAAACTAAAATTCCTGTTTTTCCCTCTCCTTACTGATTGCAGTTAAGAATAGTTAACACTCGTTAGCAGTGTGTTAACAAAACCGCGGCCTTTCTCAAGGTAATTTTGTCTAACAGCAAACAGCAGATTAGTCCAAGGAATACGCTGATTCGTCCATGGTAACCGCCTGTATGCTGCAATAATTTTGAATGTAAAACAATATTAACAGATAAAATCAGATTATGAAAAATTCATTCATTCAGTTTCTTGCGGGGCTTGACCAGTTTGGCAAAAAAGCAGTCCGCTTCGGTATCGTGGTTGTCTTTCTTTGGATCGGCGGCCTGAAATTTTTTACCTACGAGGCAGACGGTATCGTGCCATTCGTAGCCAATAGTCCTTTTATGTCTTTTTGTTATAACCATCCGCAAGAATATAAAAAACACATCAATCCGGAAGGTGCATTGGTTCCCGCCAATCACCTGTGGCAGGAAGCAAATAATACCTATGGTTTTTCAACCGCTCTTGGTATCATGCTGGTCACTTTCGCGGTGTTCATTGCCTTGTACAAGGTTTTTCCGATACCCAGTATGATCGCCAGCATCCTCATTGTTATAATGACGCTGGGCACGCTGTCTTTTCTTTTAACAACACCGGAAAGCTGGGTGCCACACTTAAATGACCAAAACTGGGGCTTTCCCTTTCTATCCGGCCGTGGCCGCCTGGTCATCAAAGACATTGTTATTCTGGGCGGCGCAATTATCACCATGAGTGAAACAGCCACACTTTATTTAAAACGTAAAAACCAATAATCCGCTATGAAAAAGATAACTGTCCCAACCCGAGACCAGGTAAGTCCTGAATCCCAATTATTGTTTGATGTCCTTCAAAAGCGCGCAGGCAAAGTTCCCAATTTGTATGCTACCATGGGCCACTCCGCATTTGCCCTTAAAGGTTTTATGAACCTGGAAGAAACACTTAACGGCGGTGTCTTTAGCGCAAAGGAAAGGGAAGCGATTGCCTTGGTAGTTTCAGAAGTAAATTCCTGCGAATACTGCCTGGCAGGCCACACCATACTGGCAATGAAACGAGGCTTCACGAAAGAGGAAACGCATGATATCAGAAGAGGCAAAGTAGCAGATGCGAGGTTAAACAGCATCATTCAACTGGCAAAAACAATTACAAAAACAAAGGGGAAATCTGCTGACGAATACTTGACTGCATTTTATGATGCCGGTTTTGATGAAGGCGCTGTGATGGAACTGATCGGACTAGTGATGGTAAGGTTATTTACCAATTATGTGTTTGCGCTGACCAACGTTCCGATCGACTTCCCACTGGCAGAACCACTAAACTAAAATAACGATGAATACACAAGGAATTATCACCCGCACAAGTCCATTTGGGGTTAAGGAAACAATAGACCGGTTGGTCATTTTCCTGGAAAAGAACGGGGCAACCATTTACAGCCGGATCGATCAACAAAATGAAGTCCGCCATTCGGGCAGGGAAATCCTGCCAATGGAGTTCATACTGTTCGGTAACCCGGCCAATGGCGGGGCGATCATGGCTGCGAACCCGATGGCCGCGCTTGACCTTCCCCTGAAAATATTAGCCTGGAAAGATGAAGATCAAGTCGTGCGTATAGCTTTTAATGATCCGGTTTATATCCAAAACAGGTATACACTGTCTTCAAAACTGGTAACCAGCCTGGACCTCACGCCAATAATCGAAAAGCTTTACCCATAAATCAATAAAACAATGAAAACAATCAAACACCTGCCGGAAATACTGGTCATCGTACTCCTGCTATTTTTTCACCCACTAAGGGCGGAAATCACTTATTACTTTAAAAAACCAACCATCATCATGAAAAACGACGAAGCAGTTCATTACCGCAACATTAAGGTCAAAGGTATCAACATCTTTTACCGCGAAGCAGGCTCTAAAGATGCGCCTGTAATTTTACTCATGCACGGGTATCCTACATCCTCTTTTATGTTCAGGAACCTGATCCCTGTTTTGAGTAAAAAATATCATGTGATCGCACCAGACATGCCGGGTTTCGGATTCTCGGATGCCCCGGCACGGGAAAACTACGCTTATACATTCGATAACATTGCCGGCACGATGCAAGGCTTCATTGATGAGCTTGCCCTGAAGCGTTTTGCCATCTACATCTTCGACTACGGCGCGCCCGTAGGTTTAAGACTTGCCGTGAAAAATCCTGACCGGATCACGGGTATCATTACGCAAAATGGTAATGCTTACGAGCAGGGCCTGCTGGACTGGAGCCACGGCTTGGTCAAAGCTTATTGGGAACATGACACGCAGGAAAACCGTGATAAAGTGAGAGCATTCTTTACACCCGAAGGTACTAGTTTCCAGTATCATGAGGGCGTAACTGATAAATCATTGGTGTCTCCCGACGGAATCTTCCAGGATCAGCAATTAATGGACCGCCCTGGCAATGTAGAAAAGCAGCTGGATCTTTTACTGGATTACCGTACCAACATCAAATTGTACCCGGTCTTCCAGAAATATTTCCGTGACCGTAAGCCGATGATATTGGCGGTATGGGGAAACAAAGATCCTTATTTTTCTCCTCCGGGTGCCGAAGGATTTAAAAAGGACGATCCAAATACCACCGTGAAATTCTATGATACCGGCCACTTCGCACTGGAAACACACGGTAAAGAAATTGGGCAGGATATCTTAAAATTCATGGCTAAACTACCTAAATAAACAGATCATGGAAAACAACACACAGATGCCGCTTCTAGAGTTTTTACCGGTCAGTATTTTCGGCGCGGTAATGGGACTTTCCGGGCTCAGTTTTGCCTGGCGGCTGGCTGCTAAGCTCTGGCCTATGAATTTTAACGCAAGTGAAGGTATCGGGGCCATAGCCATTCTATTGTTCTTAGTACTCTTAGTCAGTTTTATGATGAAGTTCAGGCGGTATCCGCTGCTGTTGTCTAAAGAACTTGCGCATCCCGTCGGCGTAAGTTTCTACGGCACTTTTATTATCTCACTGGTATTGATCCCGGGCCTGCTATTACCTTATTTTCCCGGCCTGGCCACGGTGATCTGGTGTATTGCTGCCGTCGCGATGCTGCTGTTCGCCTGGTTTGTTCTGCGGAAATGGCTGGATCACCAGCAACTACCCGAAAATGCCATGCCGGTATGGGTAATACCCATTGTAGGTACACTCGATGTGCCTATCGTTGGTATTCATCTGCCTGTTTATGGCATCCACGAGATCTGTATGGTGTTTTATGGTATCGGCTTGATCTTCGCCTTTATTTTATTGATTCTCATTTTTTCCAGACTCCTGTTTCAGGTTCCGGTACCCCAAGCGGTACAGCCGACACTGCTTGTTTTGGCGAGCCCTTTGGCGCTTGCTTTTACCGGCTATGAAAACCTGACCGGAGTACAAGACCTGTTCGCGACCGTCCTGTTTTATTTCAATCTGTTCTTATTGGCGCTGCTTGCCAGTAAGATCATGCTGCTACCCAAAGTATGTCCATTTTATGTGTCCTGGTGGTCGGTCAGCTTTCCATTGTCGGCGGTGACCATTGCTGCATTTTTGTATGCGGAGCACCGACCTGGCATAGTCCATCAGGTGATAGCCGGACTTTTGCTGGCCACTACTACAGCAGTTATAATCTTTTTAGGTATTCAAACCCTGTACCGCATTTTTAAAGGAACATTCAGCTCATTAACTATACCGCAACCCACCAAATGAAAACATATCATGTTAATCGCCCTCACGCTCACCGGCTTTTCAGGGACAGCGCAAACCTTGTTCAAAGCTTCTAAAACCGAATCTGACAGAAACAACGAAAATATTAAAAAGACTAAAAGACTTAATGTCTTTTCCAGCATCGTTATGTTTTGCAGTAAAATACCTTTAAAATTATTGTGCTATTTAACAGGCGGATGCAGAGCTTTATAGAGATTGGATTTGAACGGTAGTAGGTTTGTTTTAATGACTATTAGTCACTAATATTTAACAGGAAAGTTGGTCTATATTTGAATTTCAGAGTCGTTTGAACCGGCGTTTTTGAACCTGAAATCTCGAAAATTATGTTTATTAAAATATTATTCAATTAATTGATATTCAGTTAGTTAATAAGTTTCGTGAGTTGAAAAAAGTGTAAAAATACTCACCGAATAACTCACTACAATTTGCCTGATTTAACTGTTTTTCTCAAATCAATATAATTTAACTAATTGATTTATAGTATTTTATAATTATAAAATATCAAGGTTCAAGTGAAATAAGGGGGAATATTTAACAACAGAAACGCCTGTAAATCAATGACTTACAGGCGTTGTTTTTTTCAGCGGTGAGGGAGGGATTCGAACCCTCGGTACAGTTTCCCGTACGTCAGTTTAGCAAACTGATCCTTTCGGCCTCTCAGGCACCTCACCAATATATGTACCCTGTACATATCCCCGTTTTGGGATTGCAAATATAGCAATTAGGCTATCCCATCAAAAAAAAATTTAGGTATTTTGATAATCTATTCGCACATGGTAAATGCTCATCAGCATTTTCTTGAAGATCATTTTGATAGTTTCGAGATCTTTTAACGTTATGTCGCTGTCTTTCAATTGTTCCTGATCCAGCTTGTATTCAATTATTCTGTCAACAAGCGAGTCGATAGCCTGCGCATTTGGCTCGTGTAATGAACGCGATGCTGCCTCAACCGAGTCGGCAAGCATTAAAACACCCGTTTCCCGGGAGAATGGTATAGGTCCCGGGTACCTGAAAGTGTTCTCGTCCACCAATTTTTCCGGGAAATTCTTGAGGTACGACTGATAAAAATAGTCAACCCGGGTATTGCCGTGGTGCGTGCGGATAAAGTCAACAACTATTTCAGGAATGTTATCACGGCGCGCCATTTCCACACCTTTGCTCACATGCCTGATAATGATCTGCGCGCTTTCTTCGTAAGGCAGCTTATCATGAGGGTTAAAGCCCGCGCTCTGATTTTCGATAAAGAATTGCGGGTTTTCCATCTTGCCGATGTCGTGATATAAAGCCCCGGCGCGTACCAGCAAAGCGTTACCTCCAATGCTATAAATGGCACTTTCGGCAAGGTTGGCAACCTGCAGCGAATGCTGGAAGGTTCCGGGCGCGGTAAAGGCCAGTTTGCGCAGCAGGGTAGCGTTGGTATTGGTTAGCTCTATTAAAGTAATGTCGGATGTAATTCCGAATATCTTCTCGAAGAGGTAAATAAGCGGGTAAGCCAACAGGGTAAGCAGCACGCTTACTACAAATGGCAAAAAGTCCATCCAGTCGATACTCTGAAAGCTGCCTTCGCGGATGAGCGATATCCCCAAAAAGGCCACCAGGTAATTACCGACAATGATCAATGCAGAAATCAGGAATTGTTCGCGCCTAATCAGATTCTTGATGCTGTAAATCGACACCATACCGGCGGTTATCTCGATAAAGGCAAACTCAAAGCTGTTAGGTACAAAAAAGCCGGCTACCAATACCACAAGCAGGTGTATATTAAGCGCCAGGCGGGTATCAAAAAGTATGCGTATGATAATAGGTACAATACAATAGGGGATGTAGTACAGGTTAGGCAGCTGTACGCGTATGGCCCAGGCCAGGGTTGCCAGCATGGCAGTAACCACCAGCAGTATTAAGCTCACTAATCGATTATCATGATAAACATCCTTACGGAAAAGGTATAAAAATACCATCAGCAAGGTAATAACGATGGATACAAGCAGGGTTTGCCCTAACAACACCAGGTGCGGATCGCCGCTGATACGTACATTATCTTCGAACGCTTTTTTAAACGATTCGAGCTTTTGATAAATATCCTGGTTAATTACCGAACCCTTGGCAACAATCAACTCTCCTTTTTCAACCATTCCGCGCGTAAGCGACAACCCTTCAACGGCCTCGTTTTCAAGGCGTGTGGTTAGTTTTTCATCGTAAATCAGGTTGTATTGAAGCCTGTCTTGTATAACGCCTATCAAAAATGGCTTATCCGGGTTTTTGTATTGTGTTAGCCGCTCATTGATATAGTTTAGGGCCGTTTCGCGGGTATAAACCTGCGATGTGTTGGCATCTGTAGCAACATTACTGTGTAAAATGGTAATGGCATAGTTTTCGCCATTGTGCTGATACTTTTTATTTAGCGATAACACACCCTTATCATAAACCTCTTTCAGTAAATTATAACCGGTTTCGATGTATCTCGCTTTCAGATCTTCTTTTAAAGCCGCGCTGCGCCATTTTATCTCAAAGTCGTTTTTAAAACCCTCAAGGTTCTGCTTTTCTACGCTTTCGTTAAACTGGTATATCGGCGTTATGCTGCTGATGGCCGCTTCACGGTCGGCTTCCACTTCGCCATCAGTTTTTAATATGGCGAAAATATAAGGCGATACCAGGTCCTTCTGGTTCCAGATCTTTCCTTTTTCGTATTCGTACCTGAATTTGGCCTGTTTAGGCAGGGCAATTACAATAACCGCAATACTGAACAGCATCATCAAAAATTTGACGTTGCGTGCGTATTTGCGCATCAGTGCCTTTTGGCGCGAACTGCTAAGTGTTGCCATTTGTTAATTAAACCAATCAAAATTATAATAAGTTTCTGGTTTTAACGGCTAATGCTGTTTTAAATAGCTTAATTAATCATTATTACCGTCCCTTTTTGCGTCTTCGCCTACCATAGTGGTAGTTTTATTGCCACAAAGACACGAAAAAAAAAACTTAGCGTCTTCGCGCCTTTGTGTGAAATAAATCTTCGCGTCTTAGTGACAGCTATTTCTCCTCTACATAAGCCTTCAGCGATCTTCCTACAATATCTGTCCAGCCCATCGCAAAGTTCGATTTTGCAAAATCCTTATTATCTGCATCAAAGGTTTCCAAACCTGCATGAGTTAACTTAACGGTTGTTTTATCACCCTCATCAAATAGCTCCCAAGTTACAAACGATTTACCAGGATAGCCAACATATTCCCAGCTATGGGTTAGTTTCTTGCCCGGTATAACTTCGGTTATTTCGCAGCGATGCAGGTAGTTTTTCTCTTCGGTACCGCCGCCAAACTCAAATACAAAACCAACTTCGGGTTTAAATGCCTCCAGGTTAAAATACCATTGCGCCATCTGGTCACGGTCGGTAAGGGCTTCCCAAACCTTGGCCGCAGGTGCGTTGTAAGTTCGCTCAATTACAAAAGGTTCGTTTTCCATGTTAAAGATAATTACATACGGGGTTTCAACTCCGATATAGCCACCGGCGGCACAAACGATGGATGGTCCTTTTCAACCACAATCGGATTGGCTATGTTGAATAGCGCTGTTTGCTTGATATCTCTCGACGAAGCAGCCGCCTTTAAAATATACTGACCGGCATCGGTTATCCATTCCGAACTGTCGGTATGGTACGATGCCAGGTCGGCGACGGTAATGGTAAACGTTAAAGTTTGTGTTTCGCCGGGTTGCAATAACTTGGTTTTACCAAAGGCACGCAGTTCCTGCTCTGGCTTGTCGATGGTTTTGGCCGGCGCGCTTACATAAATCTGTACCACCTGTTTGCCGGCAACGTTACCTGTATTCTTCACACTTACGGTGGCCGTTATGTGATCTTTAAACTTGGATGTGTTCAGTTTCAGATCGCTCATGTAGAAGTTGGTGTACGATAAGCCATAGCCAAACTCGTATTGCGGCCTAACCTTAAAACTGTCGTAATAGCGGTATCCAACATAAATCCCTTCCTCGTACATCACCTGTTCAGGTTTGTCTGCCGGTGTGCCGGGAAAGTTCTTAGCCGAAGGTACGTCCGCATATTTAGCCGGGAAGGTTGTAGCCAGTTTACCCGATGGGTTTACTTTGCCGCTCAAAATATCGGTAATGGCGTTACCTGCTTCCTGCCCCGGTTGCCAGGCTAATAAAATCGCATCGGCATTGTCTTTCCAATCGGTCATATCAATCACTCCACCGATATTCAAAACTACCACCACTTTTTTACCCTTCTGATGAAAGCTGTCAGCTATCTTTTTAATCTGCAGTTTTTCTTCGGGCAGCAATGTATAATTGCTTTCCAGTTTTCGATCAGATCCTTCGCCTGCATTCCTGCCGATGGTGATCAGCGCGATATCGTCGTTACCCGCTTTGTTGATCATATCTTCAGTTACTATCAATTCCGCCGGGGTAGGAGCTCTGCGACCGGCCGGAGCTTTGGCTTTTTCCTGTTGCAGGTAGCTCGTATAAGCATTAGCAACGTCAGCATCAGTTGTATAGCTCGCATTGCTCAGTCCTTGTGCTATCGATATCACATAAGCTTTGTTCACATCGCCGCTGCCGGTGCCGCCGGCTATGGTATTGTACGATGCGTTGCCAAAAATAGCTATCCTCTTCACCTTTTTCAGCGGAAGTGTATTAGCTTCATTCTTTAGCAGGATCATCCCTTCGGTAGCCGCTTGCCGCGATATTTCGGCATGAGCCTTCAGGTCGGGTTTGTTGCTGTAAGCGTATTTTTTAAACGATGGCGATTTAAGGATAATATTGAGGATATGCTCCACATTGGCATCCAGTACTTTTACATCAAGCGAATCGTGCTGCACCGCGCTGATCAAAGCATCCGTCTGGCTCGGCCTTCCCGGCATAATCAAATCGTTACCGGCTTTCATCTCATCCACCCAATTGCGGCCGCCGCCCCAGTCGGTCATCACAAAGCCTTTATAGTTCCATTCGTCCCGCAAAACTGTGGTCAGCAGGTCGTGTCTCTCGGCGGTATAAGTGCCGTCAACTTTATTGTATGATGACATCACCGTCCAGGGTTCCGAATCATGAATGGCTATCCTGAAACCTCTTAAATACATTTCGCGCAAAGCACGCTCGCTCACGATGGTATTGATGGTAGTTCGGTTAGTTTCCTGGTTATTGGCTACAAAATGCTTGATGGATGTACCTACGCCATTCGATTGTACCCCGTTAATAATTGCGCCCGCCATTTTACCCGCAATAAGTGGGTCTTCCGAATAGTATTCAAAGTTCCTTCCGTTCAAAGGGTTGCGGTGAATGTTAACACCCGGAGCCAGCAAAATATCCACGCCATACTCCAGCACCTCGTTGCCAAAAGCTTTACCCACCTGGTTAACCACGGCCGGGTCCCAGGTCGAGGCCAGCAAAGTACCCACCGGGAAAGCAGTGGCATAATAAGTTTTGGTAGAATCGCCGTTGCGGATAGGGGCTATGCGTAGTCCCGCCGGACCGTCGCTCAACACCATCGATGGTATCCCCAACCTTGGAATTGCAGCTGTATTCCCAGCCGCGCCCGGCACTTTAATCTGCGTCTGCCCGATAATGCTCCCACCCGGAAGCGTTTGTTGCTGCTGCCGCGATAAGCCTACAACAAGCGTAGCTTTCTCTTTAAGCGTCATGGCGGCTACAACTTCTTTTACGCTGCTGCGGCCAAGCTGGGGTGCATTGTTTGTTTCCGATTGCGCCCTGACAATAAGCGTGCTGCCCACCAGCACAAACACAACGGTGGTATATTTTTTTATAAAATTCATACAACAGGTTGATAATTGAATTGCTAAAGTAACAATAACAAAGTGTAGTTTATACACCATGATATTTTTATTTGATGAGGTTGAAACGTTTTATCCTGATTTGTCATTGCAAGGAGTTCATCTGCCGAAGGCTTTGAACGACATGGACAACCGAGCATAAGTGAGTTCATTCATTCAGATAAAAATAAAACAATCATGAATAATCTCATGCTATACAGAGCCGTTTCCATGCAATTTTACTTTATTCAATCATTCAGTCAATCAATCCTTCAATCATTAAAAAGAACAGGGTGGTATTTGTGGGTATTTTGAACATTATTCTCTCCGCGCGTCATTGCGAGGAACGAAGCAATCTCTATGCTATACAGGTCCCACTATACAAGTTAGTAATTTGGGAGCTGTTTGTTATCACTCCGAAAGACGCACAAGTAGGTGGGTAAAAGTGGGTGTTTTTGAAAAATGTTTATTCAATCATTCAGTCAATCAATCCTTCAATCATTAAAAAGAACGGGGTGGTAAAAGTGGGTATTTTAAAATTCGTTTAATTCGTTTTAATTGGTGAAAATTCGTGTTCATTCATCACTAAATATACAAAAATTAACCCGTTTTTTCAAAACCCTTCTCACTCAAATCTATACAGTTTAACCTTTAACACTTCCGGGTTGGCGCTTTCAAAACGTGCCACGCTGCCGGTCTGGTTAACCGCGGCTTCGTTGGCTAACTTATAACTCAGCATAATGTTATCTCCGTTAAGTTTACGGCCCGGTTTCCAAACACCATTTTCGTAAACGCCTTCGTATACCGATGCAAAGCCTGCGGTTTGCGGCCCTGGCGTAGCAGGTTTAAAGGTAAACTCAAGGTTTACACCTGATAAGATAAATTCATCCGGCCCCGAACTGATGATCAAACCATAAGCAGTTTTTAAGGTACTTGCGCCATACCGGGTACGTCGTAAATTGATCTCGATGTTATAGCCACCCATCGTAATTTTTTCTACCGGGTTATCCTTATTCAAAATAACGGCAGTCATGTTTCCCTTACTTTGCGCATCAAGGATTACAGGCGCCATGCCCGAAAGCACTTTATATGTTTTTGGCAGTATGGCGTTAAATGGATTCGCAGGCGCCCGTTCTCCGTCTATCCCAAAAGGCGAATAGCCAATGGCGTTATATTTCCCTATAGCGTAATACACATTCGCCGCTCCAACCGTATCAGCAAACGATTCGGGAATAAACAGCGGGTTCCAGCTATGGTGATACATGGCTGTGATCCCTTTAAAATCAGGCAGGTAAATATCGGGTGAAAACATATCGATCATCGGTGCACCCGCCCGCCACACATCATGCACGTGCGATTGCGGTCCGCCGGCAGGATAATCGCCGGGGCCGTTATCCTCCGGCTGTACTATCCAGGCATTAACATAAGTAGGCAAAGTATATTGCGCCTTTCCTGCTGCGGTAACGGCATTCATATAACGGGCATAGTTCCAGGCCATAAAAATCTCGTCGGTAGTAGGGCTCTTGCCAAAAACCTCTTCCCACGTTCCCGATGTTTTTGATCCGGCTGCTTCCCATAGTTTGGCAAGTTTAGGTTGTAATTCGGCTTTATGGGCCTGTAAACTGGCCATCAGCCCGGGCGGAACGGCTTTGGCAAAGGCCGAATCAGCCATGGCCGACCGGTCGCGCGAATCACCTATCACTCCAACCTCGTTTTCCATCTGCATCATAATTACCGTACGGTCTTTACTGTCCAGGGCTTTAATATGTTTCATTAACGCAGCATAGGCTTTGGCATCAGCGTCCATAGCGGCCGTACACAACGGCGTTATCGTTTCAATGGCTTTACCACTTGCCAGTTTAACCCGTGGAAAGCGGTTAAAGTCGGCCTTCACCCAATCCGGCGCATAATGCGATAAACCATTTTTCCAGCTTCCAAACCATAATAAAACTACATGCAATTTATTCGCACGCGCCTGTTTCAACAAGCCGTCAACTAAGGTAAAATCAAATCTGCCTTCCTTCGGTTCCATCAAGTCCCAGGTAACTGCGGCCAAAACCGTGTTAAGGTTCATGGCGGCCAGCTTGGGTAGTTTAGGTTTCAGATAATCGAGACTCGATGTACTTGCATTATGTAATTCGCCGCCCAATATCAGGTAGGGTTTGCCATCCACAATCAGTTGAGTGGCCTGGCCGCGTTTCTCAAGATGCGGTACGGGCTTAATCTGCCCCATCGCACTAAAATTTATGATAACAACAATTAAAATTCCGGTTAATTTCCTCATGCGTGTTACTGATTATAGGTCCTCTTCAACCAACTCTCCGGCACCGGGATAATGCAAATATTCATTGACCGGTTATCCGCCGACAACATAGCCGATTCAATCTCTATCCGCGTGCCGTCCGGACTAAAAGTTGGGTGCGGATGATCTGCAGCAGTAGGTTTATGCCCCGTAGAAATCATCAGCATTTCGCGGGTATGGCGGTCTATCAGGTAAATACTTCTCGAAAAATCATCGCCTACGGCCCAGCGTCCGGCGGCCGAACCGTTCACGTGCCACAAGCCGCTGCCGCTTGGCGTTTGCCCGATGATCACCATTTCCCTTGTCCGCAAATTAACAATACCCAGGCCCGTAGGCTTTTCGCGGGTGCCGGCATTGCCCCAGCCGTCTTCCTGGCCGGGATTTACCGGGTTCGACACATCACGGATGTCGGTACCTGTCGTAGCCGCAACATGGTTAATACCCACCTTACGGTGACCCATAATCGCTATGGCTACTTCATCTTTGGTAATTACGGCTTCATGCGTTACCCATTCGTAGGGCGCTTCAGGGTATAGCGGGCGTAAACCCGTACCATCGGCCATAACCGTCCAGGTGCGCTGCGGCGATTTACCGCCGGTTTCCCAGCAGAAAACAATTTCGCCGGGCACCCAGGGGTTAACCTGTATATGCCCAATCTGGAACGGTACTGAAACTATATATTTAATTTCACCGGTGTGCACATTCATGCTGATCAACCCCGAAGGACCTGCACCCATATTGCGCGGGCCAAAGGCAGGCTCAATTTTAGTGCCCGGCGTTATATGTTTTGCGGCCTCTTCATGCCCAACCCGACCGTAAACAACCTGTTCATCGGCATCAAGCGCCATGTCGCTACCGGGGTTCATTTCGGCTGGGATAGTACCGCATAAACGCTGATAATTATCGGCGCTTTTCATCGTGCCGGCTTTGCTGTCGGCAAATACTTTGCCCAGGTCAACATCCCAGATTTGCAAAGCGCTTGCCGTACGGCGTCCGGGTGTACCCGATGCATTGCCGTCGCCATGCTCGCCAGCATAACGCTGATAATATAAATGCATTGATTTACGTGCCAAACAAAGCATACCCGTAAAGCCGCCTTCGGTTATCTGAACGATGTCGCCTGTTTTTTCATTAACAGCCATTGCCTCGCCCTTCACCCGGTTTGAGCGGAACACCAGCCATTGCCCGTCCGATGTCCATTGCGGGTGCGTTTGATAAATCTTTGAATCCCCGGCTGGGGTACTCGTTAAAAAGGTAAGCATCGTACCCGTAACCGGGTCTTTTACAAGTTTCTTTTCTGATGGAAACCGCCTGCCGATCTGGGCGTGCGTAATAGCAGATACACACAAAGTGCTTAGTAGTAAGTAAAGTTTTATTTTCATAACAGGTTTTGATATAGGTTGCCGCAGCGTCAGATGCTGCGAATATTGGCTGATACTAATATCTGTTAATTAGCACCATGCGCCATCCTGTACTGTTATGAGAAATAAGTAAAAAATTAGATACGAAGTCCCCTCTAAATTGCGAAGCAATCATTCACTTGTTATAGGTTCGGTGATTATTATACTACTAAACAATTCACCACTAACTACTGACTACTCACAATTCACTACTCACTATTCACCCCTCACCATCTTATTGCTTCGTTACCTCAACTACCACGCTGCTCTGCGATGCCGTCCTGCCTGTTAAATTCAAGCCTACAGTCATCAGGTAATCACCGCTAAAGGTTTTTCCGTTGTCCGGGAGAGTAGCCTTCACGCCCGGCATCAGGTTGATCTCTTCTACTTTGTAGGATGCATTTGCATCCAGCCCCTGTAGTTTTACTTTGTTGAAAGTCTGTTTGTAGCGCACAGTTAAAATATAGTTGAACAACACCGCTTTGTCTTTAGCCTCGTTCACATACATCAAAACAGCACGATCCTCATCATACGGCGAAATTATCCGGTACAGGTCGCCGTACCATATTACACTGCTCAGGCGTTTGTAGTTTTTAAGGGCATCCCTGGTAAACTGTGTTTCGGCATCGCTCATGCCGCTAAGCTTCATATCGTAACCTAAACGGCCCATCATGGCTACGTCGGTTTTAAACTTAAGCGATGCTGTTTTGCTCCAGTTGGTAATGTGGTTTGATACCGTGATGGCCGGGAAAAAGCTGCTGTATCCCCACTGGATGTACACACGCTCCAACGGGTCTGTATTATCGCTGGGCCAAAACTCGGTAAAGTATTTAAGCGCGCCATAGTCAGTACGGCCACCGCCCCCGCTGCACAACATCATCAGCAAATGCGGGTATTTAGCGCGTAATCTGTCCAGCACATGGTACAGGCTCAAAGTATAATCAACATACAGGTTCGATTGCTTATCTTTTAAATACGGCGAGTACGTATTGCTCATGGTGCGGTTACAATCCCATTTAATATAATCAATCCCCGGATTCTTGGTGAGCATATTATCTACTACTCCGTATACAAAATCCTGTACTTTGGGGTTAGTCAGATCGAGCACCAGTTGGTTGCGTTGGTAGTTTTCATCGCGGTTTGGCAATTTCAATATCCAATCCGGGTGTTGCTCGTAAAGCTCGCTTTTCGGGTTTACCATTTCCGGCTCCAGCCAGATACCGAACTTAATTCCTTTGGCCTCGGCCTGTTTAACCAGGTATTCTACATTATCGGGCAGTTTCTTTTTGTTCTCCTGCCAGTCGCCCAAGCCTGCACGATCGTTATCGCGCGGATACTTGTTGGCAAACCAGCCATCATCCAGCAAAAACAGGTCGATGCCCAGTTTATTTGCATCATCAAACAAACCCACCAGCAGGTTTTGGTCAAACTTCATACCAGTGGTTTCCCAGTTATTAAATAAAGTAAGGCGTGGCTTATTGCCATCTAAAACACCGTAATTACGCGCCCATTTATGCAGGTTACGACTGGCCTGCCCTTTACCCGTATTTGAGTAAGTGAAAATAAACGCCGGGGTAGTAAACGTTTTACCAGCCGCAAGCTGGTATTGCGATGCATAAGGGTTAATACCCGAAATCACCCTCAGCGAATTATGCTCGTCAATTTCAAAGTCAAACGAAAAGTTTCCGGTCCAGGCTAAAGTTCCGGCAATCACCTCGCCGCTGGTTTCATCGGCCTGTTTGTTCAGAGCGAGCATAAACATTGGGGCCTGGTACATATCGGTACGGGTACCCAATTTGCTTTCTATAGTTTTTATACCGCTGGTCAGTGGCGCTTCCTGCATGCGCACCTCCGTGGCATAGTCGCCGTGGTATTGTGTCAGCCAGTATTTATCGGCATCAAAATGCAGCATGTTCGATGCATAGTTATTTAATAGCAGTGTGCCTTTTTCATTATTGCGGATCTCCGTCCAGCTTTTAATTATATCTTCATTATAATAGGCCTCGTAATGTAAAACAACCTCAACCGGGTATTTAGGGTCTTTTAATTCGATGGTGGTCGCAGTTACATCATCGCTTTGCTTATCAGTTTTTGAGTCGGCATATTTCAATTCCAGCGATGGGTTGGCATCGGTATGGGTTACCTTAATTGCCGGCTGATGCAGGTCTTCCATACCCCCGGTAATATAGGCTTCGTGTTTGCCTGTGCCAAAGTTGGTGTTATCTGTAGGATTGAGCAGGCGTTTACCCAGGTACGATTGGTAAATACGTCCGTTATCGCCTTTGGTAAGCACCAGGCTTACATTTTTGGTTTGTATAACAAACTGGTTAGTGTTTTGCGCTTGCGCGGATAAATAACCAACGCAAAGAATTATTGAAAAAAAGGCCTTGTTTAACATGCTATAATGACAAATAAATCGGTGCAACTAAAATAAGTAAAGCTTTATACAACAAATAAAAATTAAAGATTTGTATTATAATACGATATGTTAATATCGCTTAATAAGAAGCTAATCTGTTTGGGCAAAAAGTTTATAAATTATGATGTACTTGTTGCCATCTGCAGAAGCATAAACCTATTTAAACACACCGCAATGAAATTATCACCCGTTAAAAAATATGGATCGCTATTCGTTTTGATGATCCTGGCTATTCACACCTATGCGCAGTCTAAAAGCGAGTGGATATATCCCGACGCCCAGGGAAAACTGGTTTATAAAGCTTTGCCTGCAGGCGATAAGATCATGGACTTTTCGTACGCCGGTTATATGGGCGGCGGTGTAAGCATTCCGGATGTGCCGGTAAAGGCCACGGTTAACCCCGCCGATGGCGACAATACCGATGCCATTCAAAGCGCCATCGATCAGGTTTCAAAAATGCCGTTGGTAAATGGCTTGCGCGGTGCCGTGCTGCTTGCCGCCGGGCAATATAGCTGCTCTAAAACTTTAAACATCAGCGCCAGCGGTGTTGTTTTACGTGGTTCCGGCTCAGGCGAAAAAGGCAGCGTGATTAACATGACCGGCGATCCGCATGTATGCGTTGCAGTCAGGATACGTCCGTCCGTAACAGCATCCGGACCGAAAACTACCTTAGCCGATGCTTATGTGCCTTCAGCGGCTAAAACGTTTAATGTAGCTGGTGCATCAGGTTTTGCCGTTGGCGATATCATCCAGATCATTCGCCCGGTAACACCCGAATGGCTGGCTTTTATGGGGATGGACAGGCTGGTGCGCGATGGTAAAAAAGAAACCTGGGTAAGCGGTGAGATCGCTACAGAGCGCGTTATACAAAATATATCAGGCAACAGCATTACCGTTACCGTACCGCTTAGCGATTCGTACGATGCTAAATATACCGGCCCGGTAACCGTACAAAAAGTAACGGTAAAAGGGCAGGAGAGCCAGATCGGTATCGAAAACTTTAGGATTATCTCCCAGGCGCAGTCGGTAACTATTACCCAGGGCCACAACAGTGGCATCAACATGGGTGGTATAACCGATGGCTGGATACGCAACATGGAAATATTTAATACGGTTAACAGCGTAAGTATTACCGGCAACCGCATTACCGTTGATAATTTGAGCATCATGCACGATGTGCCAACTTTAGGAGCCGCAAAACCCGCCGACTTGAACGGCAGCGGCTCACAAATTTTATTCAATAACTGCAAAATTACCGGCGATAACGTGTTTTATCTGGCCACCGGCCCCAAGGTTTCAGGGCCCATTGTATTGCTCAACTGCGTTTTTAAAGGCGGTGGCTGGATCCAACCGCACCAGCGTTGGGCCACGGGTTTACTGGTTGATAATTGCCAGGTACCCAATGGCGGTATTGAATTTATGAATCGTGGCGAAATGGGCTCTGGCCATGGTTGGGCAATAGGCTGGGCCGTAGCCTGGAACTGCACCGCCAAATCATTTTTAAACCAAATGCCTCCGGGTTCCGCAAACTGGCTTATTGGTTGTAAAGGGAGCATCGAACATGGCTCGATGCCGTTTGAAAAAGGAGCGCCAAACTTACCCGATGGTATTATGGATTCACATAATAAACCTGTCGACCCGCAAAGCCTGTATTTAACCCAGTTGGGCGAAAGGCTGGGCAAACAGGCATTAAAGAATATCGGGTATTAAATAATTGGTTATTCCTCCATAAAATACGGCCGCAAAACTTTATCCCAGCGGTCGTACCCTTTGGTGTTTAAGTGCAGCATATCCTTTTCAAAAAGCGATGGGTCCGATTTGCCGTCTGCAATTAAAAGTGCATTGGTCACATTAATATAATGAACCTTCTTTTGGCCTTTGATATAGGCCCTGAGCATTTGGTTCGTCTTTCGTACCGAATTGCTGAACTTGGCCCGGCTCGGGCTGTATTTTATCGATAGCAAATACAATTCCGCATCAGGCAGTTTCGCCCTGATCATGTCGGCTAATTTTTTGTAGTTAGCCATCAATTGTAAGGGTGTCGCACCCGAAGCAATATCATTCTCGCCTTCGTAAATAAAAATTTTGCCTGGCGCATAGGGGAAAAGGATATAAGGCGTGTAATAATCCACCAGTTCTGCCAGTGTCGAGCCGCCCACGCCGCGTCGTATCAGTTTAGGGTTCGGGAACCGCTGTTCAAAATCATCCCATTTACGTATCGAAGAGCTGCCGATAAATACCAGTCCGCCTTTGGGTGGCCGGTTTAAACTGTCCTTTGCCAGGAAGGCCCTGATCTCGTTTGCAAACGGGAAGGAATCTCTTGGTTGCGCTTTCGCGGGATTGCATAAAAAGTTGAAAGCAAATATCGCGAAAGCAAAAATGGATAAACTCTTGATAGGGGAAAGATCGGGCATAAACAGCTATTAATTCAGCAACTAATCTAATATTTATTAACATAAAATTAACTGTTAACAATTCAATAGAATTCCTACTTTTATCGCCGCTTAATAATACCCTCAAAAATGAATAATCCTGCAGATACTATCCAAACTACCGGTTTTAAAATGATCCAGACCATGCGCTGGTATGGCCCTAACGATCCTGTAAGCCTTGCCGATATCCGCCAGGCCGGATGCAGCGGCGTGGTAACCGCCTTGCATCATGTACCCAACGGTGTGGTTTGGAGTGTTGAAGAAATAAAAAAACGCCAGGCTTTGGTTGAAGCTGCAGGCATGGTTTGGGATGTGGTTGAAAGCGTACCGGTGCACGAAGCCATCAAAACACAAACCGCCGGTTTTGAGCAATACATCGAAAATTATAAGCAAAGTTTAATTAACCTGGCACATTGCGGCGTTAACATTGTAACCTACAATTTTATGCCGGTGCTCGACTGGACCCGCACCGATCTGGCTTACGAAGTTGAAGACGGCTCAAAAGCACTGCGCTTTGAAAAAGCTGCATTCATTGCTTTTGACTTATACATATTAAAACGCAAAGGTGCCGAAAGCGATTATACGACAGAAGAATTAGAACGCGCGAAAGTCCGCTTTGAAGGCATGAATGCTGACGAAAAACTATTACTGCAACGCAACATTATAGCCGGTTTACCGGGAAGTGAAGAAAGCTTTACCATCGAACAATTTCAGCAGGCGCTGGATGCTTATAAAGGCATCGATGCCGAAAAACTGCGCAGTAACCTCATTTACTTTTTACAACAGGTTATCCCCGTGGCCGATGAGCATGGTGTAAAAATGGTTATCCACCCCGATGATCCGCCATACGCTATTTTAGGTTTACCGCGCGTGGTAAGCACCGCCGCCGATATCGAGGCTCTAATCAAAGCCGTGCCGTCGCATAACAATGGCCTTTGCTTTTGCACAGGCTCATTCGGTGTTCGTCCGGATAACGACCTGCCCGCCATGGTTCGTCAGTTTGGCGAACGTATCAACTTTATCCACCTGCGCAGCACGCGCCGTAACCAGTTTGGCGATTTTTACGAAGATAACCACCTGGAAGGCGATGTAGATATGTACAACGTGGTAAAAGAAATACT
>Ga0207098_10191_pt1 | contig 20488 bp, 17 predicted proteins | sample Alteio_BWMinHeat_84_FD_153548 | JGI IMG/M metagenome (GOLD analysis project Ga0207098, IMG submission 153548) | Enriched cells from forest soil in Barre Woods Harvard Forest LTER site, Petersham, Massachusetts, United States -... | ecosystem: Environmental > Terrestrial > Soil > Temperate forest >...
CTCAGCCGCTCCGGAATGTTCGCCTGGCCCCATGCATAGAAAAAGAACTGCAGGTACCACATGATCCCGCCCGTCGCCGCCAGGAGCGCGTTTCGCGCGATCCTGTCCCGCGGCTGTCCGAGGTCGCGCTTCAACGAGATCTTGGGCACCGTGGCCAGCCGGACGAAACAGTAGGTCAGGTTCACCAGCGCCCCGCCACCCATGATGAACACATAGGCGGGCAGAGCCGAGTAGAGGTGGCTGATGCCCACGCTCTCCGCCGCCTGCTTGATGGGCTGCGCCGCATCCATGGCAAACGACATCCCCGACGAGAAAATACCGCACATCACCGCCAGCCCCAGGCCCAGCATCACGTTGAACTCGCCGGGCTCGCCGGTCTTCAACTGCTCCTCTTTCTGGTGCCCCGCGTACGACACGATGGCTACTCCGATCAGCGCCACCAGCACACCCGCCATGTTGAACAGCCCGCCCCGGGTCTGGAAGAGCGTCGCTGCCTGCCCGTGTATCAGCGGTGGCACCAGCGTCCCCACCACCAGCGTCACGCCGATGGCCACACCAATCCCCAGCGACATGCCAAGGTGCCGCATGGTGAGCCCATAACTCACGTTGCCCACGCCCCACATGGCCCCGAAGAGCGCTACCTTCCACAACACCGCGGTAGGAATCGATCCATAGAATGCGCCAAAACTCGGCAGCAGCAGATAGCTCACCCCGATCGGCAGCAGAATCCACGAGAACAAGCCGGCCACCGCCCACGTGGTCTCCCACGACCACTGCTTCACCTTCTCAATCGGCGCATAGAACGACGCAGCCGATGCCGCGCCCACCATGTGCCATCCAATCCCCGAAATGATTGACACGATCCGCTCTCCTCGCCCCAGCTATCATCCCGAGGAATCCGGGTGCCCCACCCTCGCGGCGTCTTTGTTTTTGCCGCTAGGGTGGGAAACCACGAACCCAACCTGGCCTCAGTCAATCGGGAACCCGTCCATTGTGCCGGTTGACCGCCGGTTTTGGAAAGCGTTCGTTGGCCGATACACTCAATCCATGGCTCTTCGCCTTTATGCAGCGACCACCAGCGCCGGCAAACTGCGCGATTTTCGCACCGCGGCAGCCGCGCATTCCGTTGCCATCGACCCTCTTCCCGCACTCTCGACCATCCCTGCTCCCGAAGAGTCTGGAACCACGTTCTCTGCCAACGCTACGCTCAAGGCCGTCTACTATTCCCGCTTCGCGCCCGGCCAACTGGTCCTCGCCGACGACTCCGGCTTGGAGGTCGACGCCCTGAACGGCGCGCCCGGCGTGCGTTCCGCGCGTTTCGCCTCCGATGCCGGCCTGGTCGACTCGCCCGATGCCAACGACAACACCGATGTGTGGAACAACATGGTCCTTCTGCAGCGGCTTGCCGGCATTCGAGAAGCGCAGCGCACAGCTCGTTATCATTGCGCCCTGGTCGCCGCGCGCGACGGCCTGCCCATTCACACCACGCACGCCACCGTCGAGGGCGTCATCCTCGAGGCGCCGCGCGGCACTGGCGGTTTCGGCTACGATCCCCTCTTTTACCTGCCGGAGCTCGACCGCACCATGGCAGAGCTCGACCTCGAAACCAAGCTTTCGCTCAGCCATCGCGGCCGCGCGTTGCAGAAGATGTTGACCATGTTGCGGCCCGAAGCGCCATTACCGAAATAAAACGATGCATGAAAGTCTAGTCTCGAATAAGCCCGCGCCTTGACGACCCTTGCATGCGTTCCCAATAATGCATTGGTAACAAGCACAGAAACGCTGTCCCGTAATACGAAACCTCCGCTCCGGGAATCCGGACTTGCAGCTTGAGGAGCCGACACGTTCATGGCCACTGCCCAACACCCCGCCGCGCCTAAGCCCCACAGCGGCGTGCCGCCGCTTCGAGCCGCCCAGGGATACTCCTTCGTCTGGCGCAAGCTGCATTCCCTGATGGGCATCATCCCCATCGGCGCGTTTCTGCTCGAACACCTCCTTTCCAACTTTGAGGCGCTGCACGGCCCCGCCGCCTATGGCGCGCAAGTCAAGTTCCTCAATTCCCTGCCCCTGGTGCGCGTGCTGGAATGGACCTTTATCTTTTTGCCCATCCTCTATCACGGTATTTATGGCGTCTACATCTGGCTGCGTGGCCAGTCCAACGTTGTTTACTACCCTTGGGCCGGCAACTGGCTGTATGTCTCGCAACGCTGGACAGGCATCATCGCGTTCCTCTACATCGGGCAGCACGTTCTCCGCCAGCGCTTTCTCGGCGTGAGCCTGCCTGAAAATCCAGGCGCCGCCTTCTCGAAAGTCCAGCACGAATTGTCCAATCCCATCATGGTTGCGATCTATGCCATCGCCATGATTGCCGTCTGCTGGCACTTTGCGTACGGCGTCTGGCTCTTTGCGGCCAAGTGGGGCATCACTCCGGGCGCAACCGCCCGCCGCCGCTTCGGATGGGTCTGCCTCGCACTCGGCGTCTTGCTTGCCGTAATGGGATTAGCCAGCATCTGGGCCTTCATCGGACCCAAGTACCAGAACGCACCGGAAAATGTGCCCGTTTCAACTTTGATCGCACCCGCCCAACCCGGCGCAACAAGCTGATGGACCTTTACCCCACGTCTCTGATCACTGACCACTGATCACTGACCACTGCAAAGGAAGACCTCTCAATGGCATCACCCAGAATCATCGTGGTTGGCGGAGGCCTCGCCGGACTCGCGGCCGTCATCAAGATCGCCGAAGCAGGCGGCAGCGTGGACCTGTTCTCGATCGTGCCCGTCAAGCGCTCCCACTCCGTCTGCGCGCAGGGCGGCATCAATGCCGCCAAGAACCTCAAGGGCGAAGGCGACACCACTGCCCAACACTTCGACGACACCATCTATGGCGGCGACTTCCTCGCCAACCAGACGCCAGTCAAAGCCATGTGCGAAGCCGCACCCGGCATCATCGACCTCCTCGACCGCATGGGCGTCCCCTTCAATCGCACCCCGGAAGGCCTGCTTGACTTCCGCCGCTTCGGCGGCACGCTCTATCACCGCACCGCCTTCGCTGGCGCCACTACCGGCCAGCAGTTGCTCTACGCTCTCGACGAGCAGGTCCGGCGCTACGAAGCCGAAGGCAAGGTCAAAAAATACGAAGGCTGGGAGTTTCTTTCCGCCGTCATCGATTCGAAAGGCGCCTGCCGCGGCATCACCGCCCTCGACCTGCGCACCATGGAACTTCGCTCATTCCCGGCCGACGCCGTGATCCTCGCCACCGGCGGCATCGGCGCCATCTTCGGCAAAAGCACCAACTCCGTCGTCTGCACCGGCTCCGCCTCGTCCGCCGTATTCCAGCAAGGCGCCTACTACGCCAATGGTGAATTCATCCAGGTCCATCCCACCTCGATTCCGGGCGAAGACAAGCTGCGCCTGATGTCGGAGTCGGCCCGCGGCGAAGGCGGACGCGTCTGGGTGCCGCGCAAGGCCGGCGACAATCGCCCCTTCAAGCAGATCCCCGAGTCCGAACGCTTTTACTTCCTCGAGGAGTGGTATCCCAAGTACGGTAACCTCGTCCCCCGCGATGTGGCCACGCGCGCCATTCACAAGGTCGTCTACGAGCTCGGCCTGGGCCTCGAAGGCCAGCCCATGGTCTACCTCGACCTCACCCACATCGATCGCGAAACCCTCAACCGCAAGCTCGAAGGCATCCTCGAAATCTACGAGAAATTCGTCGGCGACGATCCTCGCGAAGTGCCCATGAAGATTTTCCCCGGCATGCACTACACCATGGGCGGCCTGTGGGTCGACTTCAACCAGATGACCAACATTCCCGGCCTGTTTGCCGCCGGCGAAGCCGAATATCAGTACCACGGCGCCAATCGCCTGGGCGCAAACTCGCTCGTCAGCTGCATCTTCGGCGGCTTTGTTTCCGGCCCAATTGCACTGAAATACGCAAAGAGCCTCGCTGCTGCGGATGGCGATGGTGGCCACGCAGCCGAGTTAGCCCGCCAGGCCGAAATCAACAAGGAGCTTCTCAGCAACGAGGGCACCGAGAATCCTTTCAAACTATGGCGCGAGTTGGGCCAGACCATGACCGAGCACGCCACAGTCATCCGCTACAACAAGGGCCTCAAGAAAGCCGATGAAAAAATCGTCGAACTGCTGGAGCGCTACAACCGCGTAAGCCTGAGCGACAAGAGCCAGTGGGCCAACACCAGCTTTGCTTTCGCGCGCCAGCTTTACAACATGCTGGAACTCTCGCGGGTGGTGGTGCAGGGCGCGATCCTGCGCGATGAGTCGCGCGGCGCCCACTACAAGCCCGACTTCCCCGAACGCAACGACGAGAGGTTTTTGAAGACCACCAAGGCCAGCTTCACCGGCGACCGCTCCGGCCCGAAGTTCGAATTCGAAGAAGTCGATTCGCAGTACATCAAGCCGCGCCCACGCCGCTACGACGCGACCAAGTGACCGCTCTGAACCGCTGTCCGTCTGGGCCAGGTTTTGTATCAGGGCACGGCGGCAGATCAGGCTAGGTAGGTCGGGGCTTTAGCCCCGACAACATCTGGCAAACATATTTGGGGCTTTGGCCCCTGAGGGAATCCAGCCATCATGGCAAAAACCGTAGCATTCGAAATCAAGCGCCAGGCCAACCCCGAGGCGCCAGCGGTGTGGGAAAAATTCGAACTCGAATGGCGTCCCGGCATGAACGTCATCTCCGCCATGATGGAGATCGCCGCCAACCCCGTCACAGCGGACGGACGGCCCACCACGCCCATCACCTACGATTCCAATTGCCTGGAAGAGATCTGCGGGTCTTGTGCCATGAGAATTAACGGCAAGGCCCGCATGGCCTGTTCGGCGCTGGTCGATAATCTCGAACAGCCCATTAAAGTCGAGCCGCTCTCCAAGTTCCCGCTAGTCCGCGATCTGCAGGTCGACCGCTCCGTGCTCTTCGAAAATCTGATGCGGGTCAAGGCCTGGGTTCCGGTCGACGGCACCTACGATCTCGGCTCCGGCCCGCGCGTGTTTCCCCAGCAGCAGGAAGCGAATTACCCCCTCTCCAACTGCATCTCCTGCACCTGCTGCATGGAAGTCTGCCCGCAGTTCAACGAGGCGACCGGCTTCGTCGGCGCGGCGACCATCGCGCAAGTCAAGCTCTTCAACAATCACCCTACGGGCAAGGTTTTCAAGGAAGAGCGCCTGCGCGCGCTGGCCGGCGATGGCGGCATCCAGGAGTGCGGCTTCGCGCAGAACTGCGTCGAAGTCTGTCCCAAAGGCATCCCGCTTACCGACGCCATCTCGGATGTGAGCCGCGACGTCCTCGTTCAGAAGGCCAAGGACTGGCTCCGCAGCTAAACTAGTCTGGATTTCTCCCAAGCTTTGAAGTCTTGAATCGTGGCTTTATCGAAGCGACGGATTTACAGTTTCACAGGGCACCCCCCCCGGGGGGGTGCCCATTTCGACTTGAACTTTTCAATGCAAGCTACTGAAGACAATGTGGATATGGGCGCCATTCCGCAAATGTAAACGGTCCAGAAGGGCCGTTTTTGGGCTCCTAAACGGTTCAGAACGAAACCGAATTGCTTTCGGTGCCCTGAGTTCTGCCTCAGGCTGGACTTCGATCCTCTCTTCCTTCTCTATTGTGGCAAAACCCTTGGAAAGAAAATGCAAAAGCGCGCGCATTTTGGGGCGATGACCGGCGAAGGCTGCAGGCCGGGATACCGTTTTTCCTGGGATTCATTGGGTGCCCCAGGTCCGTTCCGGCGACCTGGGATGGCTCTCTAAGTAACGGGATAGAATCCCGCAATCCATCCCTGCAGCAGCGCCGGAAAACACCCCATCACCACGACGGCCGCCGCTATCGCCACCAGCACAATCATGGTCACCGGATGCACGCTGATCTTTTCAACCTTGCCGGCAGAATTATCCACGGCGGGCATGACAAAAGCCCGCTTCAGTACCTGCAAATAGTAGTAAAGCGACACCGCGCTCAAGGCTACCGCCAGCGCGACCAGGGCGAACGCAATCGGCCCCGCCCCAACGCTCAGCACCGCGGCAAACAGATTGAATTTGGCCCAGAACCCGACCAGCGGTGGAATCCCTGCCAATGACAGGAACAACACCAGCAGCACCACTGCCAGCAGGGGATTGCGCTTGTGCAGTCCGAGGAAAGCATCCATGCGGTCGCTGCCCGTGGCCCGCTCCACCACGCCGACCACTCCGAACGCGCCAATAGTCGTTAGCCCGTAGGTCAGAATGTAGTAAAGAATCGCAGCCGCGCTCGCATTGGAACGGGAAAAGAACGCCAGCCCCAGCAGAATGTATCCCGCGTGAGCGATGGCCGAGTACGCCAGCAACCGCCGCACACTGATTTGCGCCAGAGCGGCCAGGTTGCCGGCCAGCATCGACGCCAGCGACAGAACCGTCACGACCAGGGCCCAAGGCCCGAGGAAGCCTTCGTTGGGCGCATTCGAAGTCCCTGATGCGTACGCGCCGGCCACACCGATTGAAATCAGCAGTGCAAAGCTGGCCACCTTCGAGACGGAAGCAATAAAGGCGGCTCCCGGCGCGGGCGCGCCTTCGTACGCATCCGGCGCCCAGAAGTGGAACGGCGCAGCAGCAACCTTGAAGCCCAGCCCCGCCGCGATCATCACCAGGCTCACCAGAAGCAGCGGAGCAGCGTTCGCGCCCTTCGCAGAATGAATCACCTGCATAATTCCCTGCAGGTTCGTCGAACCCGTGAGGCCGTAGAGATAACTGAAACCGAACAGGAGAAAGGCCGCGGACATGCCACCGAACAGGTAATACTTCAACGCCCCTTCCGCGCTGCGGCCCGACTGCTTGGCAAAGGCGGTGAGGATGTAGAGTCCAAGGCTCAACAGTTCCAGCCCGATGAAGATCACCAGCAGGTCTTGGGCGGCAGCAATCAGCAATCCGCCCGTGGCCGCCATCAGCACCACGGCTACAAATTCCCCAACATGGCGCGTGAACACCGAATCGATCAACAACAACAGGGTCAGCGCGGTCAGCGCCAGGATTCCGTATTGCGCAACAGCGGCACTTCCTCCACCGGCCAGAAGCAGTTCGTCTCCGGCGTGCAAGGCGGCTCCGCCCGTGGCCGACATCGCCCACGCCGCCGCCCCGCACCCGACAACACCCACCAGTGCCGCCGCAGCCGCGCGAACACGCAGTCCGGCCTTGCGCAGAAATGCCAGATCCACCACAAGCACCAGCAGCGCCGCGATTTCCAGCATCGTCTCCGGCAGCGTCACGCGAAAGAGGTCGGCGTAATTCATTGACCCCCTCCCGCAAGCAGCGTCTTCACCGCCGGCTCAATCGCATCGAGCAGAATCCGCGGATACAGTCCCACCCACAGACTTGCCAGGCACAGCAGCGAGAACCCGGCCGCCTCCGGCCAGGTGATGGCGCCAAGATCGTGCCAGCCCGTCTTGGGATGATCCTCGGCGGTGGGCCTCACATCGGAGAAGAACGCCTTCTGCAGCGCGCGCCACGTGTACGCAACGCCCACCACGATGCCTACACCCGCCGCTGCGGTCCACCACGGGTTCGCCTTCCACGCGCCTGCCAGCACCTGCAGTTCCGCCACAAAGCCCGAGAAACCGGGCAGGCCCATCGACGCCATCCCGGCGATCACAAAAGCCCCGGCGATGAACGGCATGCGCCTCGACAGATGCATGCGTTCGAGCTCCGCGAGCTGCCGCGTATGCGTCCGGTCGTACACCATGCGCCCCACGATCGCAAACAACAGCCCGGCAAGGACGCCGTGCGAGAACATCTGCAGCACCGCGCCGGTCATGCCGATCTGGTTGAGCGTCATCAGCCCCAGCAGCACGAAACCCATGTGGCTCACGCTGGAGTAGCCGATCACGAATTTGAAATCGCTTTGTACCAGAGCAACCAGCGCGCCATAGACAATGCCAATCACGGCGAGCACGGCGAAGACGTCGCGCCACGATCCGATACCGATGAAGGAAAATCCCCACGGGTCCATGCCATGCGGGAAGAGCGACATCGCCACCCGCAGGCATCCGTAGGCGCCCAGTTTCATCACCACGCCGGCCAGCAGCATTGACGCGGCGGTAGGCGCAGCCACGTGGCCGGTAGGCGCCCAGGTGTGGAACGGCCACATGCCGGCGAGAATCGCGAATCCCACAAACACCAGCGGGAACGCCCACATCTGGAAATGCACCGGCAATCCCGCCTGTCCCAGCTGCACCAGGCCCGTCGAGTGGCTACCGGCCGTGGCATAAGCCGCCAGCAACCCGATCAGCACCATCGCCGACCCGGCAAACGAGTAGAGTGCCAGCTTCATCGCCGCGTATTCGCGGCGCGTCGATCCCCAGATTGCGATCAGAAAGTATTTGGGCACAATTGCAATTTCATAAAACACAAACAGAAGAAACACGTCGAAGCTCAGGAAGACGCCGTACACGCCGCCGATGAGCGCCAGGAAAAATGCAAAGAACTCGTTGACGCGCAGTTCGATATTCCAGCTGAACAACACCCCCGCGACCGCCGCCAGGCCCGTGAGCAGCACAAGCACGAGGCTGATCCCGTCTGCGGCCAGGGTGTAGTGAATCCCCATCGAGGAAACCCACGGCACATCCACAATCGTCACGCGACCGTTGCCCGCGCCGGCCGCAAATCCAAGCGCAGCGATCACTAGGCCGCCCGCTGCCACCACAAGCGCGAGTCCGCGCGCGAGTCCCGCTCTGCCCTTGGGCAGCAGCGCCTCTACAAGTGCGCCGGCAAACGAGAGATAGATCATCCAGGCAAGCATCTAAAATCTCCAGTGCGCCAGCAGGTTCATTACAGTTGGGTTCACGCTGTCCACAATCAGTTGCGGCAGCAGGCCGATGAGAAGCATCAGTCCGATGACCGGCGCCATCGCCATCCGCTCGCCGGTATGCATGTCAGGGAAGGCGGCCCAGCGCTCCGGTACAGGCCCGGTAAAGACTTTTTGAATGACCGTCAGAATCACGGCCGCGGTAACCAGCAATCCCAGCACTGACACCGTCGCCGACACCCACGCCAGCGGAAACACGCCGCGGAAGATCAGGAACTCGCCCACAAATCCGTTCAGGCCCGGCAAACCCAGCGAAGAGAAGAGCACTATGCCCATCAGGCCCGCAAATACCGGCGCGGGCTTGCGCAATCCGCCGAAATCATCGATGCCGCGAATGCCGCCGCTCCGTTCCTGCAGCATGGCGATAAACCAGAACAGTGCCGCCGCCGTGATGCCATGGTTGAACATCTGCAGGATCACGCCATTCAGCGCCGCGGCCTGGCTGGTCTGCATCGCCGCGTCCGTTGCCGGCACGGCCAGCGCGAAAATGCCCAGCTGGCAATACCCCAGGTGATTCACAGAGGAGTAGGCGAAGACGCGCTTCAGATCCTTCTGCGCCGCCGCCGCCCAGGCCCCCATGACCACGGTCGTCACCGCCAGCACCAGCAGCGGCGTCCGCATGCGCGCGATCTCGGGTCCAAACATCGGCAGCGCGATCCGCAGCAGGCCATACACACCCATCTTCGACATCGTGCCGGTCAGCAGCATCGTCACCGGCGAGGGCGCTTCGCTATACGCGGCGGGCAGCCAGGTGTGAAACGGCATCAGCGGGACTTTCACTGCGAAGCCAACCAGCACTCCGGCTGCCAGCCACATCATCACGTGGCCATAATGCAGATATTGCGTTACAGCCTGCTCCAGTTCGCCGGTCGAGGCGAGCAGGCTGAGGTGGGTGAAGTCCATGCTGCCGGTGGAAAGAAAGACGGCCAGGAACGCCAGCAGCAGGCCCACCGATCCGGCCATCGTGTAGACGAAAAACTGCGTTGCCGCGGGTCCTCGCTTCGCTCCGCCCCAGAGCTTGATCAGGAAAAACGCCGGAATCAGGCTCAGTTCCCAGAACAAGAACCAGTGAAAGAAATTCAGTGCTGTGAAGGTCCCGAACAGGCAGGCTTCCAGCAGAAGCACCAGCGCGAAGTAGAGGTTCGGCTGATGATGCACGCGTTTCGCGGCGTCGAGCGACATCAACGTCACCAGCGCCGAGAGCACCACCATCAGCGCACCCAGCCCATCCACTCCAAGGTGATACTCGATGCCCAGGGAGGGGACCCATGAGTGTTGCTCTAACAGTCCGATGGTTCCGTTCGAAGGCAGGTCGGTCCACACCACCAGGGCAACCGCGGTAGCGGCCAGCGCCGTAATCATCGTCACCGCCCGCGCGTGTTTGCCGGACAGGAGCACAATCACCGAGCCCACCACGGGCAGCGCGGTCAACAAGGTCAATATCGGAAGTCCGTTCGGCATTCCGCTCATCGTGCGCTGCTCCAGATCAGGATCGCGGCCAGCATCACCACCGCGACGGCGAGCAGGCGCAGGTAGGTCTGCACACGGCCGTTCTGTACTCTCGCCAGCAGGCCTCCGCCGCTATAAAGTTCTTCGCAGCCCTTGTCAAAAGTGCCATCAACAAACTGCGTGTCGAAGAAACGATCGAAGTGCGCGAGCGCCCGGAAGGCCGCTGTCACCGCGGAAACTGCTCCGCCCCATACGCGACGGTCCAGCCAGTCCGCGACGCGCGCCCACCAGGCATAGAACGCAATCACTGTCACACCGTAAAGCTCGTCGATGTAGAGCCGATCGCGCAGCCAGCCCCACACCGGAGGCGCAACCTTCTCCAGTGCATCCGGCTCTTCGGGTTGAGGGGATTTGCCGTCGTAGAGCCACCAGCCCAGAAACAAGCCGAGAAAAACGACCGTCGCCGAGATGGCGAGCAGCGACCAGAATTCCGGCTCGCCAAACTTGCCCACCTCAAGCGCCGCCGCATGGCCATCTAGGAAGGCGCGGAACCACGGCCACGCAGGAGTTCCGAGTATGCCCAGCGCGATGGCGAAGAATGCCAGGATCGCGAGAGGCATCGTCATCACGCGCGGGCTTTCATGCGCATGCCCATGGCCGCGATATTTCCCGAAGAATACGTAGCAGACCTGGCGAGTCATGTAGAACGCCGTCAGCACGGCGCCGAAGGCGAGCAGATAAAACGGCCCGCTACTCGGGTGCCAGTGCAGCGCCGACTCGAGAATGGCGTCCTTGCTCCAGAAGCCGGAGAACAGCAGCGGAAACCCGCTCAACGCCAGCATGCCAATGGCATAGGTCGCGAATGTGACCGGCATCTCCTTGCGCAGACCGCCCATGCGCCGGATGTCCTGCTCCTCGTGGCAGCCGTGGATCACCGAGCCCGCGCCCATGAAGAGAAGCGCCTTGAAGAACGCATGCGTGATCAGGTGGAACATGCCCACCGCCACGCCGCCCATACCCAGACCCGCCATCATGTAGCCAAGCTGCGAAACCGTCGAATAAGCCAGGATGCGCTTGATGTCGTTCTGCGCGACGGCGATGAGGGCCGCAAACACGGCGGTCCCCGCACCCACCCATGTCACCACGGTCAGTGCCGTCGTTGTGCTCCCGCCCTGTGACAAAGTTCCACCCGCCGCCATCAGGGGATACACGCGGGCAACCAGGTAAACACCGGCCGCCACCATCGTTGCCGCATGAATCAGCGCCGAAACCGGCGTCGGGCCTTCCATCGCATCCGGCAGCCAGACATGCAGCGGAAATTGGCCGCTCTTGCCGGCCGCGCCCGCAAAGATTAACAGGCCAATCGCGCCGGCCGCGGACAATCCCCATCCCGCGTGCGCCGCCAGCAATCCGATCAGCTCGTCCGGCTCGATGGCGCCAGCGCCATTGTTGTAGAAAAGCAGCGTCCCGGTCTGCGCGAACAACCAGACAATGCCCAGAAGAAAGAAGACATCGCCGACTCGCGTGGTGAGAAAAGCCTTCTTCGCCGCCGCGGCAGCCGACGGCTTTTGATACCAGAACCCGATCAGCAGATAGGACGTAAGCCCTACCAGTTCCCAGCACATGAACAGCAGCAGCAGGCTGTTCGAAATCACCACGCCCAGCATCGCCCCGGCAAACAGCGACAGGAAGCAGAAGAAGCGCGTGTAGTTCTCGTCGTGCGCCATGTAGCCGGTCGAATAGATAAAGATCAGCAGGCCGACAAACGTGACCATCACCAGCATGACCGCCGACAGCGGATCGAGCACCCAGCCCAGGTCCACCGTTCCAGTGCCCATCTGCAGCCACGTGAAGTTGACCGTCTCGCGTACGGAGAGTCCCTGCGACCACCCGGCGACCACATGGCCGAATGCAAACAACGCAAGCAGCAGCGAAAACCCGAGCGACCCGATAGCCAGTGTCGACGCCAGCTTCCGCCGCGGCTGCTTCAGCAGCGCGATCACGCCTGAAGCCACCATAGGCACGGCCGGAATCAACCAGAGAACCTGCGCGATGGGGGATGCCGTGAGCTGTGGAGTGAACCCCATTCCTTCTTGCATCACCGGCTCACCCTTTCATCCTGTTCATCTCATCGAGATCGGTTGTGCGCGTGTGTCGATAAATCGAGATCACCAACCCCAACCCCACGGCTGCTTCAGCCGCCGCGACCGCAATCGAGAACACCGCAAACATCATGCCCGTCAGCGCCTCGGGGTACGGCCCGTAGCGCCAGAACGCAATCAGGTTCAGGTTGGCCGCGTTCAGCATCAGCTCGATCCCGATCAGCACCAGGATGGCATTGCGCCGGGTCAAGGCTCCGCCCAGTCCGATGGCGAATACCAGCGCGGCCAACAACAGATATCCACCGAGCGGCGTCACTTGCTTTCCCCCTTTTCGTGCATGGCCACCATCACCGCGCCCACCAGAGCAGCGGTCAGCAGCAGCGCCACAATCTCCAGCGGCAAAACGTATCGTCCCAGTAGCGCGTTGCCAATCTGGTTCACAGTCACCACCGGCACAGCCGTCTCATTGGGCAGCGCATGCAGACTCTGGATAACCGCCCATCCCAGCACTGCAAACACCGCCGCGGCAATGGCCGTCCCGGCAAACCAAGTGCGGCTGAAGATGCCGTCCGTCGGAGTATCCGACCCCCGCGTAAGCAAAATCGCAAACACCACCAGGATCGCTACCGCGCCTATATAGACCAGCACCTGCGCAAAGCCCGCGAATTGCGCATCGAGTTGCAGAAACAGCATCCCCAATCCGGCGAAGGCGACGGTGAGCGCAAGCGCGCAATGCACCGTGTTTCTGAGCGTCACCGCCGCCAGCCCGCCCAGCACCGTGAGAAAGGACAAGATCCAAAACACGGTGCTCATCACGGCACCAGCCCTTCAGCGTTCCCGAGGTGAGCGGAAAAAGCAACCGCAGATCCTTCGGCTGCGCATCGCTTCGCGTTGCTCCGCTCAGGATGACAATTCGGCAGGGTGGATGTGAGCTCACTCCGCATAGCGATAACTCCTGGGCCCGATCTTCTTCCCCATTCCCACACGGCCCATGGCCACGTACGCGATCACCATGATCGCGGAACATACGATCCAGCGCAGCCATCCCTCGCCCATGAACCGCCACACCACCACGTCCACCAAAATGAGCAGGGTAAACGGAAGCACGAACTTCCACGCAAAATTCATCAGCTGGTCCTGCCGCAGGCGGGGGAGCGTGCCGCGCATCCAGATCATCACGCAGATCGATAGCATGACTTTGGAGAAGAACCAGATCCACGAGGGCACAAATCCGAGCACCTCGAGCGGTGCCGACCACCCACCCAGAAACAGCGTCGTCCCCAACCCCGAGATCGACAACATGCCCACGTACTCACCCAGGAAGAACTCCGCAAACTTGAAGCCCGAATACTCGGTAAAGTAGCCGGCCACCAGCTCCGACTCGCCCTCCGGCAAATCGAACGGCGAGCGGTTGGTTTCCGCCGTGGCGGCAATCGCAAACATCAAAAACGCCGCACAACCCCACGGCGTAAAGATGTACCAGTGCGGCAGGCCCCACGTGTACTGGTTCTGCGCCTCCACAATCTTGTCCAGGGACAGCGAACCCGTGATCATGACCACGGACACGCTCGACAGCAGCAGCGGCACCTCGTAACTGATCATCTGCGCGACCGCCCGCATCGCTCCCAGCAGCGAATACTTGTTGCGGCTCGACCAGCCCGCCATAAACACCGCAAGTTCTGTCGACGCGCCCATGGCGAAGTAAAACAGCAGGGCGGCATCCATCTTGACCAGCGTCATGTTGCGCCCCATCGGCAACACCGCATAGCCCATGAACACCACCACCACGAGAAACACCGGCGCCATAAAATGCACCACCGCATCGGCGTTCGTGGGGACAATGTCTTCCTTGGTCAGCGATTTGATCCCGTCGGCCACAGGCTGGAGGATTCCAAGGGGCCCCACGCGGTTGGGACCGATTCGATTCTGCATCCGCCCCAGTCCCTTGCGCTCGAGAAGTACCGAAATCGCAAACAGCGCGGGGAAGACGCAGACAATCGCTACCACGCTGATCACCACACCCGTCACAGGCTGCAGCACCGCGGGCAAAAAACTCACAATCCAGTGTTTGAGGAGAACGAAAATCTGGTCCAGCGTGCTGACCATCGACTAGTTCCCTCCGTCCTTCTTTGGTTCTGCTTTGGCGGGGACAAGGCTCGGCTCGGCCGCTTTAGTGGTTACTAACGGCTTGTCATCCTGAGCGGAGTCCGCCGCGGCGGACACAGTCGAAGGATCTGCAGTTGCTTTGGGACTCTCCGTAGTTCGAGCCGTCGTCGCAGCCGCAGCTTTTGCCACAGCGTCCGCGGCCGCCTTCGCCTTGGCCGCGGCATCGGCCTTCGCTTTGGCCTCGGCCTTGGTCTTCTCTTCGGTCAGCTTCGCATCGACGTGCGTCGCCTCCGTAGGATGAATCTTGTGGTAATACTCGTTCGGCTTGGCCAGTTGCTTCCGATCGAGCAGCAGGCCGCCAAATCGATCATCGGTCGCCAGCTCATACTCGACATCCATCTTGATCGCTTCGAAGGGGCACACTTCGACGCAAATCTGGCAGCTCATGCAAACAGAAATGTCGATATCGAACTTTGCCGGGTAGATCTGCATCTTGCCCACAAAGTCCGGCTTCTTGTCCTTGCTTTTCTCGATGTAAATGCACTTGGGCGGGCACTCCTTTTCGCAGATCTGGCAGGCCACGCAGCGCATCCCCTTCTCCCAGTCCGGCCCGTCATACACCAGAAAGGGAAAATTCCGCGACGCCTCGGGCAGAGGCAGCCGCTCCTCCGGATATTCCACCGTGGTCAGCCGCTCCTTCGACACGAAGCTCCCCGCAAAATTCTTCGCCGTCTCCGCAAGACCCTTCAGTATGCCTTCACCCAGCAATGAGAACTCCTAGTGGTCAGTGATCAGCCCTTTATCTTATCCAGTATTGCGTAAATCATTTTGCCGACCTCGTGAGAAATTGCATCGGCTTCATCAATCTGCCCTGGGTCTCCGATGCCGAGAAATCGCGCTATTTCGAGTTGTGTCTGCAACTCGAAATTTGAACCGCGTGCCACGCCCAGAAACTGGCGAAACTCTCCGGTGGTCATTCTTCCCTGACCCTCGGCGATGTTGCTCGGTATCGACACAGCGCATCTCCTGATCTGGCTCGTTAAGCCATACAGTTCTTCACGCGGGAATCCTTGCGTCATGCGATATACCGAGGTCGCCAACTGAATCCCTCTCTGCCAAACCACCAACTCCCGAAACGAAAGAGCCGCCGTCTTGCTTGTCATTTTCTGCTTCCGATCACTGTCTTTCACTGACCACTGATCACTGATCACTATCTGTCCACTTCGCCCAGAACAATATCGACACTTCCAAAAATCAGTACCACATCGGCCACGTTGTGCCCCAGGCACATGTCCTCGAGCACCGTCAGGTTGATCAGGCTCGGCGGCCGCACACGATACCTGTAAGGATTCGAGCCCCCATCACTGATCAGGTAGAAACCCAGCTCTCCCTTGGGCGCTTCAATCCTTCCATACGCCTCGCCCGGCTTGGGCTTGAATCCGCGAATCTTGGCTTTGGGATCCATCACCGGTCCCCCGGGAACGTCCTTCAGCGCCTGCTCCAGAATCCCGATCGACTCCCGCATTTCCAGCACGCGCACCATGTAGCGGTCGAAGATATCGCCGTGGTCGCCCAGCGGTACTCTGAATTTGAACCGGTCGTAGATGCCGTAATGATCGACCTTGCGAATGTCGTAATTCACGCCCGAGCCGCGCAGCATGGGCCCCGTCACGCCCGCATTTACGGCCAGCTCCGGCCGCAGTACACCCACCCCCTGGGTGCGCGCCATCAAAATCTCATTCCCGCTCAGCAGCGCTTCAAACTCATCCACGAACCCCGGCAGCCCCGCCACCACTTTGCGCGTCGCATCGAGCCACGCCGCCGACACATCCACGCGGCAGCCGCCGAAGCGCATGTAGTTGCACATCATGCGCGATCCGGTCAGGCTCTCGAACAAATCCAGGATCTTCTCCCGCTCCCGAAATGCATACATCAGCGGCGTGCCGCTCGCGCCCATTTCCTGGACCAGGAATCCGATCGCCGAGGCGTGATTCTGCACCCGGGTCAGCTCCGCCGTAATCACGCGAATATACTCGGCCCGCTCCGGCACCGCCTGGCCTACAAGCTTCTCAACTGCCAGCGCATACGCCCAGTTATTGGTCAACGAGCAGAAATAATCCAGCCGGTCCGTGTAGGGCATTGAGGCCAGGTAACTCGAGTTCTGGCCAATCTGCTCGTGATTGCGGTGCAGGTAGCCAAAGACCGGCTTCAACCGGACCACGCGCTCCCCATCGAGCGCCACATCCATCCGGAAAACGCCGTGGGTCGACGGGTGATGCGGCCCCATCGACACTTCCAGCAACTCGCCGTCGCCATCGGTCGTACACACCGGCGGACGATTCCAGTTTGCGGGCTTTGCATCCGCAGCTGAACTCATTGCCCCGCACCTTTCTGTCCGGCTACCGCAGCCTGATGCGTTTTCGCTCGCGCCAACACCTCATCGTGCGCGGTGGGCTCGTATTCAAAGTCGTCCGGTTCCACGTAATCGCGGCGCATGGGGTGATCCTTGAACCCGTCCCACATCAGCAGGCGCCGCAAGTCCGGATGACCCGTGAACACTACCCCAAACAAGTCGAAAACCTCGCGCTCCTGAAATTCAGCCGACCGCCACACCGGCGTAAACGACGGAAGCTCAACCCGGTCCGAGCGGTTTCCCGTCCGCATCCGCAACACCACCGGCCCATGCTTTTTGGCCATCGAATACAGGTGATAGACGACCTCGAGATATCCTGGCTCGGTGTGCTTGCGCGACTCCTCGACGGTTTCCTCGGTGGTTTGTTCCACCCCGTCCACCGTCTTCGTGACCGGGCGCGTGATCTTTACCTTTTCGGTGATTTCCTTGTCCAGGTAGTCCACGCCGGTCAGGTTGGAAAGAAAGTCGAGCGCCAGCTCCGCGTCGTCGCGAAGAAACAGCGCCACCTCGATTGCGTGGACCGGATTCAAAAGCAGGGAGAGCTGGCCCGACGGGCTTGCATTGGGAATGATCTTCACCCCCGCGCCCGGCACCGCCGCCTCGATCAAAACCTTAATCTCTTCAGCCGTCTTCAATGCTGCTCCCAGCCCCTACGTTTCCAGTCCCTGGTCCCTACGTCCCTTAGTCCCTGCTTCACCTGATCACTATCGGTATCGGCCACACCCCAGGGTTCGATGTTGGTTCCAGGTCATGCTCTCCCTGCTCCGGCACCGGGAACTCTCCCTGAGCCTCGGCATCCAGGTGCCGCGGCCGTCCTTCACCCGTCAGGTGCTGCTTGTCGATCTTTTCCTGCAGCGTCATGAACGCCTGCAGCAGGGCTTCCGGCCTCGGCGGGCATCCGGGAATATGCACATCCACCGGAATGTACCGGTCGATCCCCTTCAGCACGTTGTATCCCTGCTTGAACGGCCCTCCGGAAATCGCGCACGCGCCCATCGCGATGACATACCTCGGCTCGGCCATCTGGTTGTACAGGCGCACCACCTGGGGCGCCATCTTTTTCGTAACCGTCCCGGAGATGATCATCAGGTCGGCCTGCCGCGGCGACGGCCGGAACACCTCCGCGCCAAAACGCGCGATGTCGTAGCGGGCCATCGTTGTGGCGATCATCTCGATCGCGCAACACGCCAGCCCGAACTGCATCGGCCACACCGAGCTCCGCCGCCCCCAGTTATAGAGCTCCTCGATGGTCGTAACGAAGACGCCCTGCTTGCCCAGCTCGATCTTCAGGTTTTGGTCAACAGCCATCAGTCGCTTCGCTCCAGTGGACAGTGATCAGTGGTCAGTGATCAGTCACACTTCTCTCTTCTCGATCGATTTCATTGCCTTTCGTCCGCCGTGGACCCGGACCTTTCTCATCAGCAAGAACAACTGACCACTGATCACTGTTCACTGACCACTATCTTTCTCACTGCCAGGTCAGCACTCCCTTGGCCCACGCCCACGCCAGGCCCTCGACCAGCAGCAGAACAAACACCAGCATTGCCAGGCACGCCGCCACGCCCAGCCCCGTAAACGCCACCGCAAACGGGAGCAAAAACACCGCTTCCACGTCGAAAATCAGAAACATGATCCCATACAGGTAATACGAAGACCGGAACTGCACCCAGGCGTCGCCCTTGGATTCCAGGCCACATTCGTAGATCGCATTCTTTACCAGGTTCGGCTTGGCTGGCGAGAACACGCGTCCCCACAGCCACGCCAGCCCCAGCGGAGCCAGGCCAAACCCCAGCGCCGCAAAGAACAGAACCGCCAATGAAAAATAAGGATTTGCCGCCATGATGCGAGTCGAAATCGTACCTACCAAACGTACCAGTTTGAGGTGCGCTTTGGCTAAACGGATGTGAGCTAGCTCACACCATTGAACCGCATTTTCTTCCCATTCATCCCACCCTGTGAACCGCTGGCTGTAAACAGGATCAAAGCCCGTCCCCGTTGTCGCCTGGCCCTCCCCAACCCGGCGCCCCGCTTTCCTCCATCTTTTGGTGGAGACAGGTCCCTCGTCGCGGCTGTTACCCTTTTTAATGTCGTACGGCCCGAGACCCCGGCCGCGATATCCGATCGAATCCCCGAAGGGTCTATTGCACATGCCCGAAGCTTCATCCAGAATCGCGCCGCGCCGCTGGCTGCCGGCGGCTCTTGCCATCGGCCTCAGCTTTGCAGCCGTTCTCGGCGCGTTGGCCTCCAACGGTCCGGATGCCGACACTCCCCCATCCCCTCCCGCCACGACTGCCGGCGCTTCCTACACCGCCGCCATCAAGCTCACCGGCCCTACCACGCCCTTCCACGATTCCGTCGCCTCCCGCTACAACTACGCCTTCGGCAAGGAATCGCCCTTCCTGCCCTCCAATGCCATGTCGGTCAACGGCCAATTCCTCAGTGCCAAGAGCTTTTACACCGCGCAATACTGCGGCCACTGCCACAAGGAGGCGTACCGCCAGTGGCGCCAGACCGCGCATGCCAACAGCTTCCGCGCCCCCTGGTATCTCAAAAACGTCAACATGCTCATCGACGAGAAAGGGGTGCAGTTCTCGCGCCACTGCGAAGGCTGCCACAATCCCGTGGCCCTGCTCTCGGGCGACCTGACCCAGGGCATGCCGAAAAAGCGCCCCTTCGAGGACGAGGGTGTCACCTGCTCCACCTGTCACTCCATCCAGTCGACCGACGCTACCGGCACCGGCAGCTACGTGATGGGCATTCCGGCCGTGATGGTCGATGAAAACGGTGCCCCCATCACCCGCCCCGTCTCGGACGCCGAAGTCCTGGCTCACCTCGATCGCCATTCCAAGGCGGTCATGCGGCCCCTGCTTCAGACCGCCGAGTTCTGCGCTGCCTGCCACAAGGCGGCCATCCCACAGTCGCTCGACGACTATAAGTTCCTCCGCGCCATCTCCCTGTACGACGAGTGGCAGGCAGCCAGCTTTACCAAGCAGTCGCCCCTGCCCTTCTACCGCAAGGACTCCGTTTCCACCTGCCAGACCTGCCATATGCCACGCGAGGCCCTGGCCGCCGGCGCCGACGATCCCGGCGCCAAGGACGGCAAATTCACCTCCCACCGCTGGCTGGGCGGCAACACCCTGATCCCCGTTTACTACAAATACGACGAGCAGGCCGAAAAGCTCGTTGTGTTTCTGAAAAATGGCGCCCAGGGCACCGGGGTCTTCAACGTCGATATCTTCGCCCTCGAAAAGGAGAACGCCACCAAACAGAACCGCGCAGCCTCCGATCCAGCCCTCGTGGCTCCCCTCGGCCTGTGCAACTTCTCCATTGCCCCAGGCGACACTCTCATCGCCGACGTAGTCATCCAGAACAAGGGCATCGCCCATTCGCACGTCCCCGAGCAGCGCGACTTCTATGAATCCTGGGTCGACTTCACGGTCAAGGACTCCTCCGGCAAGACCATCGCCGAGAGCGGCGTCATCCAGCCCGACGGCAACCTCGATCCCTCCGCCCACTCCTTCACCAACCGCCTCGTGAATACCAAGGGCGAGCTGAACGACATCCACCA
>Ga0207098_10192_pt1 | contig 20484 bp, 19 predicted proteins | sample Alteio_BWMinHeat_84_FD_153548 | JGI IMG/M metagenome (GOLD analysis project Ga0207098, IMG submission 153548) | Enriched cells from forest soil in Barre Woods Harvard Forest LTER site, Petersham, Massachusetts, United States -... | ecosystem: Environmental > Terrestrial > Soil > Temperate forest >...
ATCAACGAAGTTTTGGCTGACGCGAAATCAGATTCAAAAGAGCGATTGCTTGACCTTGGAGAGATTTCAATTGAAGGTGAAGTGAGACGTCCAAGCTTAATCTCTATTGACTCCCAGAAATCAGTTCGTGAGTTTCTTCCCAACATGGTCAAATCTGAATATGAAATGTTCATTGATGAACTAGTAGAGCCGGCTAAACCAGAAACCGTACGTAAGGATTAATTTTGTGAATATTAAGACACGTTTAAGTAATATTGTAGAAATTATTCGGGGACCTTATCAGAAGAAGGAACAAACCCTTCTTAAGATTGATTTCTGTTCTGGCCTTGGGAAAAACAATTCCGAGACTGTGAAATTGGATAATTCAGAGAAAGAAATCAGCTTAGGAGATCAGGATAAGTTTCCTGTGAAGATTCGGGCCTCTGAAGGAAAATTGCATATTCAAATGCCGTTTTGGGCATCGCTTTATAAAGCAACACTATTTGGTTGGGATACTTTTTGGAATGGCGAATACGTTGGCGTTCCAAATGAATCCGGATTAGCTAAGGTTGGCTATTTTGAGATTGCTGTACCTGCGGATGGTTGGATTCGTGTAGTACATTCGTCAAATTGTCTCGATATTCAAACACTTATTGTGAATGAAGACAAGTTGACGCCTCGAACGTTTTTTAATTCGTTGAAGAACCTATTTAAATCTAAATATTTTTTCATAGCTGCAATTGCTCACGTAGCTTTGGTGGTAAGCTTGGTGAACTACGAAGCAATCAAAGCAAGACTCTTGGCTCAACCTCAAACTTCTGAGAGCAATTCTCAGGAAGTTGTAGATATGAGCACCGGTACAACTATTGAAGTGGAAGTCGAGAATATCGATAAACTCTTTAGTGGTCGCAGTATTTTCGAAGCAATTCACAAGGACAAAGAAGTGAATTTTAAAGCTGATGACTTGGCAAACAGCGTAAAGGGTCTTTCCAGTCTCTTTACACCAATCAAGGGTGTTGTGAAGCAGCAACGTAAAGCTGATTCTCAAGTGAATTTGAAAAACGCCATTAAATCATTACAGTCCGGGCTTTTGGCACAAAAAGCAGAAGACAAGCCAGTTGTTCAAGTTCCGGCCGGAGGTGTTTCAGACGTACACTGGAAGTCTCAGTTCGTTTCTAATTCAGGAGGCGGGAAAGGTCTTACGGAAAGTGATCAGCAAAAACTGCTCGGTCTTTTCGCTAAGAATCAGGAAGGATTCCGTAAGTGTTATGAGCTCGCCCTCTTAAAATTTGAGGAAATGGCTGTAACCGTTACTTTTGAGGGTGAAGTCACTCGTGAAGGTTCGATTGGCTCGGCGAAATTTTCTCTAAGTGGCAGGTATACAAAGGATTCTGAGGATAGCTTAGTTCGCTGTCTTAAGGATGTAATGGGAAAAATGAAAACTGATCCTAAGCTATCAGGCGTAAAGGTCAGAAACCAATTCATGTTTAAGTCCTAAAAGGAGGGGATGAACAAATGGTTACGTTATTATTTAATGTATTTAATTTAATAGGGTCCGAATGGGTTATGTGGATTCTGATGGGGTTAAGCGTGATTAGCTTAGCAGTCATTTTCGAAAGATATCGAAACTTGAGAAATCAAGAGCGCGTAGGTGCATATCTTTGGAAGGAACAAATTGATATTTGGATGAAATCGGGCAAATTGAGTTCCGATAGTCAGATGTCTGATCTTTCCAAGAAGTACCCTTGTCTCGAATCAGGTTTGATTGAAGTTCTATCCGTAGCGAAACAGAAGGACAAGAGCGATCTTGAACTCTTGATGAGCAGCTACCTTGGTAGAAAAAAGATCGAACTAGATAAACACTTGAGCTTCCTCGGAACTCTTGGTTCAAACGCACCTTTTATCGGTTTGTTCGGTACTGTGCTAGGAATTATTAAAGCATTCCATAGCATCGGAACCAGTGCTGGCGAAAGTGCTGGAGCTCAGAGTGTGACGTTAGGATTGTCTGAAGCTCTTGTGGCAACAGCTGTAGGATTGCTAGTAGCTATTCCAGCGGTTGTATTCTTTAACTACTTCCAAAAGAAGATTAAGGTAATTCTCGGTCGAGCTGAAAGCTTAGGAAACTTCGTTATTAGCTCTAAGGGACGAGAGTAAAAGGGGGCCATTATGGCAAGCTCTACTGATAATCAAGAAGATATAATAGCGGGTATTAATATTACCCCCATGGTGGATATTATGTTGGTTCTGTTGGTGATCTTCATGATCGCAGCGCCAACATTATATCAAGCTAGTTTCAAGATGGATCTGCCAACTGCAAAGTCTGGGGAAAAGACAGAGAAAATTACTCTGAATTTCGTCATGCAGAGAGATGGCAAGCTACTTCTTGAAAATAAGGAGATTCAGGTATCGGAAGTTGGGAACTTAGTTAAAAAAGCTCTCGAGTTCGATTCCAATGCTACAGCCATCATTGGAGCAGACAGGACGCTCTCTCACGGGACCGTAATGTCATTTGTTGACCAGTTGAAGATAAACGGTATTAAGAGATTCTCGATAGCCGTTGAAGGACCAGAAAAGAAGTAAACTAATGAATTAGGTTGGATAGGGGTATCGATTTCTTATCTCTATCTCTATCCTCTCCTGATCTCTTTCGTTTTGATTTCATTTCCGCTTGGAGTGAATAAATTCTTATTGATTTAGTCGATACTTACTACTATATTGCCGTTTGTCAAATAAGATGGATGAATTTGGCGATTAACCCGGGTGTGAGTATGGCTCTTAAATCAATTGTTAAGTCATTTAATTTAATTATACTAATTGCAAGTTTTACTATCTCTTTTTCGATGCTTGTGGGTTCATATGCATTTGCAGGAGATGGTACTATCTGCGAGGAAAACAATATTGATTGGTATACAGGGTTTGTGTGTTTGGCACTCTCAACTTCTCCTGATTCGCGGCCCTCTAGAGCAGCGGAAATTCCGATCTGCGTTATGAGCCATAGCGATGCGTCTTTAATAAGTGCTGCAAATGCTGCGGCGAACAGCTATTTTATTCGTACTAGTTCTTCTCCTAATTCTGTCGTTTGCTATGATTTGAAAAATGAGAGGCAGTTTCTAATGCGCGGTAGGAATTATTCTCGCTGGGAAGATATCACACCTAAAAGAAAGACATTTGGAGAAATGTAGTAATAATACGCATTTCTTGCACTGTCTCGTGTATCTTCTAGACTCAATGCCTGGACGGACGGTTACTTTCCCCTCAATAGTGAACTTATCGCTTCAGAAATTCCCGCAACTTGGTCTCTTGTAGTTCGCTAGTTGCACAGCGGCTTTTTACAAAAGGTACGGAAGTTGCTCCTCTTCTTGTTCATCATTATTTTGGGTGGTGTTTTCTTGGGAGGGCAGGCGACATGGTGAAACGGTTAAAACTAAATCGATTTAACAGAATGGGTGTCAGTATAGTGGCGGTAAGTCTATTATTCATTGCATCCTGCGCGAGTGAAAAAAGAAAGCCAGAGGATGTTCAAGCCATTATGGCGCAAGGCGGTTTATTCTCAGGAAAGAAAATAGCGTCATCGGAAGCGGAAACTCCAGTTAAACAAACTCAGTCGGCTGCTTTACCCGCAGAAGAGAAACAACAACCAGATAAAAGACCAAATAAAATAAATGACCAGCTGTCTAAGGTTACGCAGATTGAAGAGACTTCAAAGGGCACCCGAATCAGGCTGGAGGAGCTATTCGATTTTGGCAGTGATCAAGTAAAGCCAAAATATGAAAAGCAGATTGTTGAAATTGGAAAGGTTCTTTCCAAGCATCCAGATCAGCAAGTAATTATAGAGGGTCATACAGATAGCATTGGTTCACACGAAATCAATAACCGCTTGTCTGTAAGCCGAGCTGATAGCGTTCGAAGCATACTTGAGAAACAAGGGGTAGGACCCGACCAATTGCAGACGATTGGACTCGGAAAGAAAGATCCTATCGCAACCAATGATACAGAGGATGGGCGGGCAAAGAATCGTCGAGCCGAATTGAGGCTTGAGAGTCCATCTGCCTAGAGTTTAAAAAGATTCCCGAGCTCGAGACGGCGAACATGTTCGCCGTCTTTTTTCAAAATAGGTGGTGTTCGATCAGAGTTTTTGAGAAAATAAAACTTGGAATTGGACACGATGAAGGTCGGAATCAAAGCTTCCGTTCATGATCGAACACAGATTGAATTAGATTTTGACTACTGCACTCTCGTAGAAGGCACAGGAGTTGGCGCTGGCATAAAAAAGGAGGGTTGCGGGATCGACTTCTATTTTTTTATACCGAACAGCTTTGGAATAAATTCGGGGACTTATTCGCGCGACCAATTTTACAACGACCTCACCAATCATATTCGGCTTCATACACCGGTAACTTCTGGATCTCTTCTTGATCCTTTGAATAGTCTAAAAGAATATTTTTCGAGCACGACACTAGCGAGCAGAAAGGCTGAGTTGGTTCCACTCGTTTGTCAGCAAATTAAATATTTTGGCAATTCGGTTAACCATAGACTCAAGAGTATTCATTTATCGATTACAAAACTCTGCAGTGATGCCAATGAGGCAGCTGACAATGCTGCCTCGCGCTCTTTTATGTCCGATTCTGCATATAAATTCGAAGCCGAGGAATTGTCAGACGAAATAGAAAAAGTACGATCTCTTTACATAGAACAAGTGCGGGATCCAAGTCTAACAGTAGACGCTAAGGTCAGAAAGGCCCTGCTAGTTGTAGACGAATACGTTGTCAATCGTGTGATTTCCGCTTATTCGTCATTGGTACAAAATTGTTTCAAAAGTGACGTTTCGAAGGTTCCACTCCTGAAAAGTTCTATTCTGAATATTCTTATAAAAGAACACCGTTACCGACAGCACCATGGAAACCTCTATGTCGGGAAGAGAAAGGATACGATTGAGCAGGAGTATTTCTATTACCGTCATAATCTTTTGAAAAAGTACGTTTCGAGACCCCTTTATATTCAGAAGAAATCTTTTAAGCAGGAGCGAATTTATCGGAATTGGCTTGCTGGCATGGGTGCAGCATTGGCTGGCTTGTGGGCGCAGATCGCAGACTATCAGGCCCATCGGATGGCGCATAAGGGCGATCTTGGGTTGAGCTTTGTTGGTGTCGCGCTGATTGCGATTCTTATTTATGTTTTTAAAGATAGAATCAAAGATTTATCTAAAGAGTATTTTAATGAAAAGTTAAAAGCCTACTTGCCAGATTTTAAGGTGGTTCTTTTCCATGAGTTGATCACTCCTTCAGTAAAACCAAAGAAGGTGCCGCTGGGTTCCTATCAGGAATTTGTGCGCTTTTTAGATTCCCCAAGTATTCCGGCGGAAGTTCAGTTTATAAGAAAACTTACCGGACGACGAGACATTGGGGAGGAACATCTAGAACGTATTATTCACTACAATCGAAAGATAAAGTTGGATTTCAATAACCTAAAGAAAACGGTAGCGGGAGCTACAGCGACCAAAGACATCCTAAGATTCAATTTTAGTTCTTTTTTGGACCACCTGGATGATAACTTGAAAAGCCTGTCATTCTACGATGAAAATGAAGGGGTTGGTGAAGTCAGAGCTCCTCGAGTTTATCACCTGAATCTAATCGTTCAAGTTGCAACTAAAACTAGAAATCAATTTGCTCATTTTAGAATTATTCTTGATAAAATAGGCATTGTTCGTCTTGAAAAAATAGGCGATCCGGATTCTTTGTCCTACGTGCTTAAGGCAGTGAACGAAATTGAGGGTTAATCTAGATGGCTCACCAAGACGAGGTCACCTCGGTCCTGAGTGGTTTTGGTCTACTCTTGTTTGCAATTCGATATCTTACTTTTACGCTCGATAACGGACTCTCGCGAAAGATCAGGCCCATCCTTTTGAAAATGACTCGATCATCTCTTCTCTGTGTAATCAGTGGGTGGGTCATAACTCTTCTGGTTCAGACAAGCAGTGTAACCCTATTGACGTCAATGAGTTTGCTGGCTCGTGGATTGATAACCCTAGAGCAGGGAATATTGATCGTTTTGGGTGCGGGACTAGGGAGTAGTATGAAAGGGCTGTATTCACCGCAGATCTGGGCTCTTATTGGGCCGATGGTCATTGCTGTTTGCAGTATTTCGTATTTCTTGGCCAAAACAATTTGGAAACGGAAATTATCCGAGTTTGGTTTGGCGATAGGATTTATTTTTATATCTTTAAAGATGATTGAAAAAGGAGTGACCCCGCTTGCCACGGGCGGTTTTTTAGGTGATTTTTTGTCAGGTCTTTCGTGCACCAACTATCTTTGCGTTTTTCGTAATGTTGGACTTGGAATTCTGTTTGCCACAGGGGTTCAGTCGAGTAGTTCTGTACTGATGATCTCTTTGGAATGGGCTAAGGCTGGGATCATTTCGGTCGCCTCGGCGGCTTCCCTGGTGCTTGGAGCAAATATAGGCACTACATCGACTGGGCTCATCGCGTCTATAGGCCAATCGACCGAGGTGAGACGGTTAGCTGTTGCTTATTGTTTAATGAAAGGAATTGGAGCAATATTTGTAGCTCTATTCTTTAATGCTCATCTTCTCTTCATAGAGGACATTCTCGGTTTATTGAAGATAAACTCGAGTCCAGAAATTACGGTAGCGGCTTTTCATATTTTCTTCAATCTAATGACCGCGCTTACTTGGATGATTTTACTTTCTTTTCTGGTGAAAATAGTTCAAAGAATTGTTCCGGAAAGGGTTGGCACTTTAAGAATTCCATTCTTAAATCAGGTTCAGAATCTGTTGTTTAAGATGCCCGAACGTCTCCTGGAAGAGGTGAGGAGTGAGCTTAAGGAAGTAGTGAGAAATCTCTACTTACTGTTGGAAAGTATTTTTGAGTGCCTATTAGAAGCAGAATCAGGCAAGAAGAAGAAAAGTCTGATTGACTCCGTAAATCGAGATTTGAAATCATCGGTTGCCAATTTGGAAAGTATTAAGAGTCTTCTTTTGAAGACATCGGCTTCCCGAAGGTGTTTTGAGAAGTTTAATAGGGAATTAGAGTCTTTGCTTTACATGACTCAAGTGTTATTGAGCCTGACCGGAAGGGTGTCGGAATTTGTATTGAGGCTAGAGTTTGACTGGGATGGTGAACAAGAGGAGAGGCACCGTTTCGGGGACCTTGAATATTTAGTAGAATTGAAAAAGAAGATTTCCGGAACTTTTTCGGAAATATACAGCCTGAATATCGAAGAAATTCATCCGATTTATTCACAGGGAGAAAATGATTTAAAGAAAGGTACATTCGAAAAACTTTCTACGGAAGAGCTCGATTTCGCGACAGACGCAGCTATCCAATTTCAAACCTATTTAGACACGCTTCGATTGCTAACACGCCGAAGTCACAAGAACGGCTTACCAAACGAGACTGGACCAATTGAAGATATGCTGGTCGATTCGGGAGATCCCATGCCTCCTTTTAATGCTGGTACTGCCCGTCCTTCGGGTCTTGTTGGGAATTCCTGACCTTTATCTCTGGTGGTTGTGCGTGTGCACTCGATCTTTCTGCTTGATTGGTTGAGTAAACTCAATGTAGGCTAATTTTGGGGGCAAAAATGGGCAGGTTTCTATCAATGTGTTTGCTTCTGTTGGCTCTCTCTAATCCCCTGTTGGGGATAGAGCCTGAACAATCAAAAGTGAAAAGTGTGAAACCTTTTCTGAATCCTTCTAACACTTCATCTAGAACCCCATCTAGTGAAAAGAACAAGATGGATAATTCTTCCTGCGGTAACACAACAGAATTTAGCGAGCTAGAGGTTCTTTCAAGCGAATGTCGGGCTGTTAGTAGGGATTCTCAGCGGAATGGCTCTGGAAAAATTCAAAAAGCCAGTCAGGCCGTTCCAATAGATAGTCAGCGCAGAAGCTCACAGATCTCAAAAAAGAATAAAAAGATTTCGCCTATGGGTGAAAAGCAGCTAAAGAAAAAGAAAAAGAAAACGAGGAAAGACTAGGCCGGTACTTAATTTGGTATTTACAGCTGAAACCCAGATTGAGTACAGTCCCTAGATAATAAAATGGCTAAGCTTTATTTTTACTATTCTGCGATGAATGCGGGCAAAAGTACGGTCCTCTTGCAGTCAAGCTACAATTATAAGGAACGCGGAATGGAAACGTTGATTTTGACGCCAGCCATTGATACGCGCTACGGTTCTGGCAAGGTCTGTTCACGTATTGGCCTCTGCTCAGAGGCTTTGACTTTTAAAAATGACTTCGATCTCTTTGAGTATGTCATGATTGCCCGAGAGAAAAATCCACAACTCAAGTGTGTCTTGGTCGACGAGGCCCAATTTCTCACAAAAGGGCAGGTTCTGCAATTGACTACAATTGTGGACCGTCTTGATATTCCGGTTCTCACCTATGGGATCAGAACGGACTTTAGAGGAGAACCCTTTGAAGGCAGTCTCTATCTTTTGGCTCTGGCTGATAATCTAGTCGAAATAAAAACAATTTGTCACTGCGGACGAAAAGCAACTATGAGTATGCGAATTGATGAACATAATCGCCCCGTTCGGGAAGGCGCCCAAATTGAAATTGGCGGAAACGAACGTTATTTGTCAGTGTGCAGAAAGCACTTCTTTTAAGGTTATCGCTTGCTGATACGAGAGTTTTTGACCTAATGTTCCAGTTTAGAAAATAAATATCATCTCTTAAATAATATCCTCTAAAGATATGCTCATCCACCGACGAACTATAGTAAGAGGGCATAGACAACGTGTTAACTATAGTTGGAGCTTTAGTTGTGTTTGGGACGGTGTTTGGTGGCTATCTGATGGAAGGTGGCCATATTCAAGTATTGATACAACCGATCGAATTAATGATTATCGGCGGTGCGGCACTCGGATCATTATTGATCTCAAGTCCGATATCCTTGCTAAAGGCCATGGTTGCGCAACTAATAGGTACCATAACTAAAAAGGGCTCACCTACGGAAGAGGAATTCGTCAGCCTTTTGTCACTCCTCTTTGAGATTATCAAGACCGCCAAAGGTAATCCGATGTCGATCGAACCCCATCTCGATAAGCCTGAGGATAGCGAAATATTCAAGAAATACCCAGTCGTATTACACAATCACCATGCATTAGAGTTTCTCTGTGACACGCTCAGAATGATGATTAGTACGATGATGAACCCCTACGATCTAGAAGATCTAATGGATACCGATATCAATTCGGCACATGAGGAGGAACATAAAGTTCCTGCCACTGTGACGCGTATTGGCGACGCGATGCCAGGTCTTGGGATCGTGGCTGCGGTGTTGGGAGTGGTGATTACTATGGGTAAGCTTGCAGAAGGTAAAGAAGTTATCGGTCACAGTGTGGCAGCTGCTCTTGTAGGTACGTTTTTAGGAATTTTGTTGTCCTACGGATTTATGCAGCCGTTAGCTGCGAAGATTGAATTGAATATCGCTGGTGAAGGCCGATTCTTTCAGGTGATCAAGGTAGCGCTTATTTCCTATGCCAAAAACTGTTCCCCTAAAGTCTGTGTGGAATTTGCGAGACGCAGTATTCCTCCAGAAAGCCGACCTAGTTTTGAAGTCGTTGATAAGGCTACATCTTCAGTCAAGGCAGCGCCGGGAGCAGCTGCTTAATGGCCAATGCAAATGGAAATGGTGGTGGTGCTCCCAACATCACCATTATAAGAAAGAAAAAAGGCGGTGGTGGTCACGGACACCATGGTGGTGCCTGGAAAGTGGCCTACGCCGATTTCGTTACTGCCATGATGGCATTTTTTATGGTCATGTGGTTGATGGGTGTCGATGAAGAAACCAAAAAATCCATATCTGAATATTTCAATCATCCCGACTCTGTTGGTCAAAAACTTGGTGGTGAACGCGATCCTAGTAAAACTATTCATGTGACAGATACCTCGGGGCCAGGAGAATCTGTATTAAACGGAAGTGATGGGCGTGATTTTCAACCGCTTTCACCCGAATCTGTTGTGAATAGTCCGAAGACAGATGATTTTCGTGAGATCGGCCAAATGCTAAATGAGGTTCTCGGAGATCAGGCTTTTGGCGTCGAAGTCGAAATGGATTTCATGAAATTCTATGTTTTAGAAGCTGCTTTGCTTACTCCAGGCACAAGTCAACTGACCAAAAAGGCGGGTGAAACTCTAAACAGAATCGGAAAAATTCTCCAGGGCTTTAAAGGCCATGTAACGATAGAAGATCACTCCGATGAGCTGGTTCTAGACAACCGTGAAATGCCGAACTTATATGAGGCTGCGATTATCAAATCAGTCGCTATTATGAACTATCTCACCGAGCATAATTTGATTCCGCTAGATCGCATTCATCCCGTAGTAGGTGGACAAGGCAAGGATAAATCACGTGGCCCGGCAGTCTCCAAAGAGGAGAAGAAAAGCGGCGGCAAGGAAAAGAACAGATTTGAATTTAAGATGACGAGAACCCAGTAGACCGGCGATTACACGTCTTTTCCCACTGCCTTAGTTAGTGGCCGTTGCAGAGCAAAAATCGCAAATCCTGAAATTACAGCCAGTACGGAAAGCATAAAGAAAAAATTCTCTTTTGGCATTTTTTCGTAGAATGTCCCTAAATAGCCTGAGAGATAATTTCCGAAAAAGCTCGACATAAACCAGAAGCCCATCATCATTCCGACAAGGCGTCCAGGTGCCACTTTTGTAACAAGTGACAGTCCAATCGGGGAAAGATAAATTTCACCGATTGTGTAGAGCGCGGTGCATGCTACGAGCCAGAGGAAACTAATTTTTTGTGTGTCTCCTAGTCCACGAGTAACAAACATCAGAAAGACAAATCCGAGCCCTAGCAAGAAGCAGCCAATGGCCATTTTCACGACACTACACGGCTCTTTTTGGCGTTTCGTTTGCCAAGTCCAAAAGGTATTTAAGAACGGTGTTAAGAGAAATATGAAGGCTGGGTTAACGGCTTGGAACCAGGTGGAGGGCATTTCCCAACCTAAGAAGTGCCAATCGGTATTTTTGTCTGCAAAAAGTTGCATGGTATTGCCTTGTTGTTCGTAGACACCCCAAAATACGATGTTCAGAGCGCAGAGTGCAACAAGGCCCAGAATCGCCCGCCATTCTTTTGAAGTGAGAGGCTCGAGCTCTTTTTGGGCCGATCGATCGCGAGTGAGTTGATCTTGCGCCAAATAATCTTGGCCTAAGAGATAAACGAGTAAGCCAAGCAACATGCCGATGCCTGCGGATATGAAACCATAATGCCAGCCGTAAAGCTGGCCGAGGGTTCCACAAATGAGCGGTGATAGAAAGGCGCCTAAATTAACGCCCATGTAAAAAATCGTGAAGGCGCGATCTCGCCGTGGATCACCCGGTTTATAGAGATTTCCAACCTGCGTTGAAATATTAGGCTTGAAGCAGCCATTGCCAAGAATAAGAAAGAGAAGGGCAATAAGAAAGGAGGATTCAAAAGCCATCAAGAATTGACCGATCGCCATTAGCAAACCACCGATGACTACCGTTTTACGTTGCCCTAACACTCGGTCGGCGAGAATCCCTCCGAAGAAGGGTGTAAAGAAAACAAATCCTGTATACAAACCATAGATTTGAGACGCTAACGGTTGAACCGCGAGAGGTCCAAAGACGGCTTCTAGACCTGTTCGCAGTCCCTCGAAACCATATATGGTGGTTCCCGTCTGTGAAGCTTGAATGAGATGTTGTGTCAGGTAGAGCACGAGCAGAGCTCGCATACCGTAAAATGAAAAACGTTCCCACATTTCGGTGAAGAATAGAACGAAAAGGCCGGCCGGATGTCCTAGGATAAGCCTCTGCTTTCGAACTGTGCTGGCCGCTCCCATTTCAAGAGTGTTCGCGCTAGTACTAATGATTGAACTCAATTGCACTTCCCCCCGGAAGTATAATGCCTGTGCCTTGATTAAGCTGTCAAGTAGGGGTGCAAGATTTTATCGACGCATCGCGGTTCACTGGTATTCAGACTTAATTAGAATTGTTTGTTGAGGTATTTGTTGTTTCAGCTAGAGACTGATTTGGTGCTCCAGCAAGAGCCAAAACGAGGCGGTGAAAAAATTCAATTCCACGTTTGAGGCTGCTCTTTGGAAGTCTCTCGTCGATCCCGTGAAAGCGGCGTGCATCTTCCTCAGCAAGCGGAACTGGGTTGATTCCGTAAGCAGGAATTCCGGCCGCTCGCAAATAGCGAGAGTCTGTCGCACCAGTGGACATCGACGGAATAATCGGAATGTCGGCAAAGACTTCGTGTATGACTTTTCTAATAACCTCGGGGGTGTCGCCAGTGAGTGGAGACGCAGGACCGTGGCCAAACTTTCCTGCCAGTTGTACTTCCACCTGAGGATCGTCAATAACTTTTTCCAATTGTTCTTTTACACTCTGAATTTTTTCATCAGGCAAGATACGACAATTTATATTTGCGCGAGCCTCTGCGGGCAAAGCGTTTGGATTGGTTCCAGAATTAAATTGAGTGGCAACACAGGTGGTTCGTAGCAAGGCCGCCAGATGAGGATTAGTCTCTACGACCTTCAATGCGTCTGGAGGGAATCCGCTGTTTTTGCCCACTTCTTGGCCTGTACTCTCGCTTAACTGCTTCATCGCATCGGACAAGGGTGCTTGCTCGATTTTGGCTCGCTCGGTGAAATACGCACGAGTGACCGGAATGAGCCTTCTCGGAAACTGGAATTGGCCGACGCGATCCAGGGCTTTCGATAATCGATAAATTGCGTTGTCAGTAACGGGAATCGACGCATGCCCTGTTTGTCCTTTAGTGATGAGTTCGAAATCCTGGTAGACTTTTTCGGCAACTTGCATACCGGCGAAGAGAGGTTTTCCGTACTCGTCCAAGCGAATAAAATCGCCTTCATTAAGTGCAACGCCGGCGTCAATGAGAGAACGGTGGTGCTTGAGCAAAAATTTGATCCCAGCACCGCCGGCTTCTTCATCGCCAGTCCAAGCAAGAATCACATCACGCTTTAATTTTGCGTTAGTCTTCTTTAGCAGAATCAGTGTTTCTAGTGCAGTTCCTGCAGAGCCGAGGTCATCGGCTAAACCTCTGCCGTATAGATATTCTCCCTTCTGTGTAAGCTGATGGGGAGGTGTAGACCAGGGCTGTTTGTCTGCACTAACAACGTCAATGTGAGCCAATAAGAGCAATGGTTGTTCGCGTCCGTCACCAGAATTTTTTTTAAGACGGGCAACTAGATTTTGCCGTCCCGGAGCGAATTCAATAATTTTGTAATCGATTCCAGCCTCTTTGAGCCGAGCTGCCCCTACCGCCACAGCACGAGCTTCGTTGCCGGGCGGATTGGTTGTGTCTGCTGCTACTAGGTCTGAAAGGAGTGTTTGCATGGATTTTGTTGGACTTGCATATATTGTTGGATCTATCGCTGAGAGTGAGTTGGAAGTCTGATTACTACCCACTTTGCGCTTTTGATCCGCAAGGGCAAGATTTGAGCTGAACTGAATAAACAGGCCAAAACTCAGTGCAATAGTGACTAGGCGAGACGAAGAGTTCGGAACGATTTTCATTTACGAAGGATTAATCGTTTTTTAGGTGATTTGCAACTAATTGATACCCGCACGCCAAGGCGGGTTAGAACGCGTCCGTCTTCCTATTCTTCGCATTATCTATTCCATTTGAATTTCAATTAGTATTTCAATTGCGCGAAACGTTGCGTCACTACTAGACATATTTGCTTCATAATAATAGGTCAGAGTTGTCGGGAATTTGTGGAGCTCGGCGTAGTGGAAAATTAATTCATTTGATAGAATGATTTTTGAGGCTTTATCTAAAAGAATGATATAGGAACAATTGCTATGAAGATTGGCTCGCGTTGGCTCAGTTCAGTAGTAGCGGTGGGGTCGTTATTCTTAGTCTATCCCTCTTATGGATGGTGGGACCAAGGACACGAGACGGTAGCAAAGATCGCAGAGGACATGCTGACTCCGGCGGCGAAAGAGGGAGTTAGGGCTCTTTTGGAATATCCGTTGGAAGCGCCCGGATCGCTCGATTTGTGGAAGAAAACTAAGACAATGAGTACTTCGGCATCTTGGGCGGACTATATTAAGCAGCCTCTATTTAAAGAAAATGCTAAAGCCGATCCTTACGGGCCACCTTGTCACTACATGGATGTCATTGTCTATTCCAGCGAAATTAGCAAGGTTAAGACCGATAGAGCTGAAATTGAGAGAAGAACGATAGAAGAGCGTCAAAAAAAGAAAGCTTTGCTCTCGTGTATCGCTGAGATGACTCAAGTCTTGATGGAGAAGAAGCCCGCGGACGATAGAAAGGCGATTGCCCTTCGTTATATAATTCATGTGATCGGCGATCTACACGAACCGTTGCATACTGTTTCTATCGGGGCATCACGCGGTGAAGAATTTAAGCACAATGAAGGTGGAAATCTAACTAAGATTCCTAAAGTCACTATACCGCTCGTTGCGATGAAGCAGGCGGATTCTGTTTTGATTAAAAAATCAACAGACGTTAGAAATCTTCACCTTCTTTGGGACGCGGGAGTTGGTGCATTTCCGCAGATTCCGTTTCATCGGCTCGTCAAACCTAGAGACTTAAACTATATTGGAACGCAGCTTCAATCCGATGCGATTACAAAGATGGCGAAGGAGTTAGGCGGTCTAGTGAAGGCAGTTTCAAAGGAAGACGCAACTGAACCTAGTCTCGTTAATTGGGTTACGGAAGAGATACTGGTTGCATTGAATTACGCTTACGAAAATTTAGATTTGAATTATCCGGATTTTCCGTTTGCCACCGATTTTACGGATCGAGCGCAGTATTTAAAAAGAGGCAGAATCGCCTCCAGGCGTCAGATGGCGCTAGCAGGGTATCGGCTGGGACAAATTCTCAACGCGGTTTTTGACCCGGAACACGCTCAGCCTTCCTATGTAGATTTTGTTACTAGATTAGCCTCGAGGCCAGTAGCAATGAATTCAGATCAACAGCCGGGCCAAGAAGGCGTTGACGGCGAATAATCTTAGAGGAATAAATATTCCAGAAACTAAAATTCTCTCTTGACATATCGTTGTAAAAAAATCTAGCTTTACAGATCATAAACAACAAAGGGGGGAATCATGATGTTTCCAAAACAGACAAAATTGATAGGGATATTAGCTGTCGCGCCAATGTTTGTGGGACTGCTTGGAAATGCTTTTGCAGGTCAGTCCAAAAGTAGTAGTGTACCAGCACCAGCTGTTAAATCTGAGAGCGAAGTCCTAAAAGCACTTCACGATCGCATGGACTGGCGTTTAGACGTTGAGGCTTACAAATCAGCAAAACCAGTGCCTCTGCCTAGGCCAAATCCACTGGGACCTATGAGCTCAATTGATTTTGCAATCGATACGTCATTCCTAAAGGAAAAGCTCTCAGCATTTTCTGGGGCGACATCCATCCAGATTGAAGGTCAGGAAAAGAGGATTTCGGAACGTGGTTCAGCAAAAGGGCGAAAATTGGCTTTGGATTTTTTGACCCAGGAATATACGAATCTTGGATTTTCGGTCTCGCACCAATCGTATAATAACAACAGGGGCACAAATTTTATTGCAGAAAAAGCCGGACGTGATCCATCAAAGGTTCTGGTTATTTCTTCTCATATTGATTCCGTCCATAATGCAGGGGCAAACGACGATGGCAGCGGAACAATCGCGGCTCTAGCTGTTGCTAAAGCCCTTTCGCAATACCAGTTTAGATACACATTAAGAGTGGTTGGATTTGACCAAGAGGAGTTAGGTCTGGTGGGTTCGAGGAACTATCTGAAACTTTTGGATAGTAAGGCTAGAGAACAGATTATTGGAAATATCCAAATGGATATGGTTTCCACAAACGGAAAGGGTGATGGGGCTTTCCATATCATAGACTGTGATCGATCAGATTCCTCATTTCTTTCAAACAAAGTCGCACAAGCCGTTTCTAACCTAGGTCTTCCGCTCCAACGCGTCGCCGCTTGTACCAATCGAAGCGACCACGCCTCGTTCTGGAACTACGGCATCCCTGCGATCGCTGTGACTGAAAACTTCTTCGGTGGTGATGAAGATCCCTGCTACCACAGCCAGTGTGATGTAGTAGATGCTAGGATCAAATTTGACTTCCAAGCTAACATTGCAAAAGCAGTCGCCTCCGCCGCCTCCGAGGTCTTGGAAATTCAGTAACGAGAATTTGTAAGAGTCTTCCCGCATTTAGAAAATTACAACGCCGCTCCCTACCAGAGAGCGGCGTTGTACCTTATAGAGCTGGCGCTTAGAGTATCTCTAACCCATAGCCACCGTAAGTCACAAAGCGTTGTAACCATAATAACCATAAAAGATATTGCAATGATTAGCATGTTGGGGAGATCCGAGGAGCCTGCAACACTTGCCACCGTTCGAGAGATTCACACGCCAGCTCTGCTGTGCAGAGCGGCGCCTCCACCAGCAGGAGATTCTATAGTTGCCAGGGATGGCGGGAGTTGTGAAGGACAGGATGTCCGCTCTCCCGAACTGTGGCAAGTGCTGCAGGCTCCGGAAATCTACTTTTAACATGTCGCATGATTGAAAAATTTTATTTAATCCACCTCTTTTGTTAAGGCCTGGTCATTGATTTTGGGTTATAGATCTCGGCATGAATGTGGGTAAACAGCTCGGCGTCTATGACGCGATTGTAATTGGCGCAGGACACAATGGATTAGTTACAGCGGCTTACTTAGCGCGTGCAGGGCTAAAAACAGCAGTTTTCGAGGCTCGCTCGGTGGTGGGAGGCTGCGCTGTAACCGAAGAAAAATGGCCGGGATTTAAAATTTCTCGAGCATCCTATGTTAACAGTCTATTTTCGCCACAGATCATACGAGATCTTCAATTAGAAAAACACGGCTTCGAAATGCTACCAAGAAGTCCGTCGAGTTTTACACCATTTCCTGATGGTAGATATTTATTACTAGGTCCAAATAAACGTCTTTGTGAAAATGAAATTTCAAAATTCTCAAAACGCGATGCGGAAGCCTATCCAAAATACGAAGGATTGCTTACTGGGATTGCTGAGATTCTTGAACCATTGATGGAGATGGTACCTTTAAATCCTGCAAAAATAGGATTTAGCGATCTAGCAACCTACGGAAAGTTTGGTCTTCGAAATCGATCCAAGATTAAGAAAGAATGGCCGCATATTTTTCGTCTCTTGGTAGGCAGTGCGACGGATCTACTCAACGAATATTTTGAAAGCGAACAGTTAAAAGTCACACTTGCAACTGACGCGATTATTGGCGCCAATGCAAGTCCTAGTATTCCTGGGACTGCCTATGTTTTATTCCATCATGTGATGGGCCAATGCAATGGAGTCCGAGGTGTCTGGGGCTACATGAGAGGTGGAATGGGAGGGTTATCCAATAGTCTTGCTCTTGCGTGCAAAGCCCTTGGAGTAGAAATTTATACAGGCTCGCCAGTACAACAAATTTTAATACAGAACGGTAAGGCTAAAGGCATTGTTATTCAGGGTGGTCGTGAATATTCAGCTAAAGTAATTGCATCGAATGCGGATCCGAATGTCACGTTCAATAGGCTAATTGAAGAAAGGGAATTGTCTGAGGAATTTTTGGCGAATGTGCGTAGGATTAATTACGATAGTGCATCTGTAAAAATCAATTTAGTCTTAAAAGAATTGCCGAAATTTGGTAGCAGTACGGGTAGTGTTCCGGGCCCCGAGCACCAAGGAACAATTCATATTTGTCCTGATATGAATTATGTAGAGGCTGCCTACGCAGATTCCGTTGTGGGAAGACCAAGTCGTGCGCCTATTCTCGAGTGTACGATTCCTAGTGTGGTGGACCAAACTCTCGCACCCGAGGGCTATCATATTATGAATATCTTCTCGCAATATGGTCCGTATCAGCTGCGAAATGGAAAAACTTGGGATGACGAACGGAAGGCGTATGGAGAGCGGTGCATCGAAATTTTGAACGAATATGCCCCCAACGTAAAAAATTCCATTGTTCATCAAGAAGTTCTGACTCCGGTAGATTTGGAACGTGAATTCCATTTAACAGGTGGAAATATTTTTCATGGTCGCATGTCTCTGGACCAAATGTTTAACATGCGACCGGTTCCGGGCTTTGCAGATTATCGAACGCCTATTGAAGGTTTATATCTTTGCGGTAGCGGTACCCATCCGGGTGGAGGTGTTATGGGAACACCCGGTCTAAATGCCAGCAGAGCGGTTTTGAAAGACTTGCGAACCTTCTAAGATAGTCGGTTTATTTTGGCGGCCTCGCTACCAGGGTAATTCGTTGCCTTCATAATCCAGAAATTTTCCGCTATCGTGGGATAGTCGACTGAGATTTTGGAGTGGATCGAATGGTGATGCTCTATGCAAATGAGCCGGATATTCAGTTTACGTTTTGATCAGCCCCAAATTGGTCGAGAGTGGCGCAGGGTTCTTCTGGGATATAATAACGGAGGTATCGTGTCCTTTCTAGAGGACTAAAAAAGGGTCTCCTAAGTGGCCAAGAGAGTCCTTGAGAGGAGTTCGGATGGGTCTTTTGGAAGCGGTCGATCAAGGGCTCTCACAAAGGATTTCGATCCCTCCGCCATTTACTGGGCTTTCAATAACTCTCGTAATTTTATTATATCCTCGTTCTCAGCATTATCTTTGCTCTTCACTGGAAGGAGCCGTTCAAGATCTGGGTATTTCGTATGAATAGACCTAACAACGTTTTTATCAGGATTTGCCTTTAAATAACTAATTAACTCTTTGAATTCTCTTTTCTCTATAGACTCACGTACTACTAATGGAATCGCCTCTGGCTGAGGACCATTTGTTTCCACTTCTGGCTTTTCGCTCCATGCACCCGAACTACCTTGAGAAGTTGCCAGAGGAACCATTTGTTGATTTGCTACAGAAGACGACCGGAGTTTTGAATTCGATTTAAGAGGCAATCCCAATAACTTTCGTAATTCCATTATATCCTCTTTCCCAGTATTATCTTTGCCATTCACTGGAAGAAGCCGTTCAAGATCCGGGTATTTCTCGTGAATAAGCCTAACAACTTTTTTATCAGGATTTGCTTTTAGATTTGCCTTTAAATACCTAACTAACTTTTTGAATTCTCCATTGTCTATAAAGTCTTGTATTTCTTTAAAATTTGCAGCAAGCGATCCTACTTCAACTGGATCTACATGCGTACTACATTGGGTGCTATCTCCAGCGTTTACCGGTATTATGATGCTGGGTAGGAAACCGATAAACAATAGCGCAGCAAGAAACTTATTTAAAAAATGATGGCGTTTTAATGAAGAGGACAAGATTAATACTATATATTCCATTTAAATATTCTAACACGATACATAAAATAAACAACTCTACGGCTTAGCCTCATTTTCGTTCATATTTCAGAGGTGTGTCAGATCTGACTGGATAAAAGCCATTGTATGCTCCTTGCGCACAGGGAGACAGTTTGTTCAATAGGTAGAACTCGATTGGAATTCCTCCGGTCAATTCTTGCAACTATTTCATCAAAGTTTTAATATAATTCAATGAAAATAAAATCCTCAAAGGCTAAGGGAAAACGGGCTGTTAAGGAAGTTGTGGATCTGTTGTATAAGCATTGGCCGGAAGGTGCGGAAGGTGACATCGCCCTCAATAGAGGAAGCGCGTCTGGTGAGGATATTGATCTTAGCCCTAGGGCAAGGCAGATTTTTCCATTTGTTATCGAAGTAAAAAACCAAGAGAAACTAAATGTTTGGCAAGCCCTTGAACAGGCTGAAAGTCATTTAAAGAAGGCGAAAGAACCTGAAAAGCTTTTCCCTACTCTCTTTTTCAAAAGAAATAATTCAAAACTCTTCGTATCCCTGCCCGCTGAAGATTTCTTGAAGCTACTAAAGAAAGAACCCGTTTCCTAAGGCCGCAAAAACTTTACAGGGGGGCAATTGTTAGATAAGACAGTTATGAAATATCTATTTTGTTGGATCTCTATACTACATTGTATGGCAGCCCTAGCCTTCTGATTCATGCGCCTTCGTACCGGAGAAACTAAATGAGTACGTCTCGATGGACTTCCAAGCCTTTGATCAGACTCAAGGCAAAGGCCATAGAGAATTATGGAAAAATCACTGTTACTTTTCTGCTGCCATCCCAACCGACTTTTGGCACCTGAACCACTTAGGAACTCTTAAGGACTGGCAGTCTGAACTCATGTACTTTCATTCAGGTCAATCCTATGCTGCCGCAGGTGTCGAGCTGTATGCAATTGCAATTCAAAGATTTGAGAAATCCATAAATTCGAACGAGCCCACCAATCAGGAAATCAAATGGAACGCATACGTAAGAGCTTCAATTGCTTTTCTGAAGAAGGATTGGGATTTGCTCCAGACGAGCAGAGATGAAATTGCACTATCGAAATAGGAGTTTCTTCCTCAAAATGAAAAGGGCCAGCGGCACACAACTAGTACGAGATAACTTCTGACGGCTATTCATCGGGCCAATTTCATGCTAGTGCTGAAAGCTAATAAAGTGCGTCA
>Ga0207098_10193_pt1 | contig 20424 bp, 14 predicted proteins | sample Alteio_BWMinHeat_84_FD_153548 | JGI IMG/M metagenome (GOLD analysis project Ga0207098, IMG submission 153548) | Enriched cells from forest soil in Barre Woods Harvard Forest LTER site, Petersham, Massachusetts, United States -... | ecosystem: Environmental > Terrestrial > Soil > Temperate forest >...
AGGGTATTGCGTGCCCTCCAACCGCAATGCCTCAATGTTGTCCAACGGTAAGGTACTTTCACGGCGGCGACAAAGTGCCCTATCAATGGCTTTCGCAGATTGGGGTTGCATGGCTAACCCAGAAATGGCTACTGATCAACATCCCCTTGGAAATAGAAACGATGAGCTCACCACGCGAATGTCGCATCGATCAGTACAGCTCCAGTTAGTCATGCTCCACGGCTCAAGCAGAGCGTAGGCTAATCGGAAACGCCTCGTCCAGGCACTTGCGGGAAAATGACGGTGAGGCACGAGGCGTTTTGATAGGAGCAGGTTACAGAGCAAGCCGAGTCCTTCTGATCGTCGCCATTCTATAGCTTAACGACGAAGACCTTTCGAGACTCAGCGGGAGAACGTAAAGCCGATTTGATCGCTTTAGTCCGATTGACCTGCGGGTTGGGGGAAAGACGTATTGAAGGCATGCAGGCCCGGGCCAGCATCAACTGCCGTCCATCGTGATTGCGCCAAAAGGAAGGAGATGTGCCGCGACGGGACCGAGAAGCGTTTGCCATGGAGTTCTCCTATGCGTGGTGAAGGGTTGTTGAACAGTGAAAACACATCCTCAGCAGCAGATCAAGGCGCAAGAATGCGGATTCCTCGGCTGCGGCAGGACGGCGATTAGTAATTTCGAGGGGGGTGGGCTACTTCTGGGGCGAGGGTATGGATGGCACGCTATGCTTGTGCCGGCCGCGAACCGTGAAGTGGTCCTCTTGTGCAGAAACGCGCTTCACCGGGAATCGATCGACTCCATGTCTGGAGATGATCTCCTCTTTGTGTAACTCGCAGAAGATCTCTTTTTGAATCAGCCATGCGGCAGGACGCCTGCAGAGCGAGCACTGTTGCGCGCTCATGGTAAGGTCCTTCGAATTGAGAGTTGAAGGAGGCCAAGATCGTCCTACACTTGACCTCTCCTTGGTGTGGGTGAAGACACGGTGCCCGGTGGTTACGCAGTTCAGGCAGCAGACTGATGTGCTGCGTTCTGCAGATCGACGACTACCGCCTTCAACACTTCGAAAGAGGGAATCTTGTCGACCGACTGAACCTTGTGGGCATCGAGCACAGCGTAGAAGGCATTCTCTTGAATCTCCTGCGCCAGCGATCGAACGCGCATGATCCCGCGCTCCACGATTTCAAGCTGCTGGATCATCCACTTCTGAGCATTCATGTTGGGAAGTTCCCGCGCATTGCGCGCCGGACCGCCCCTGCGGAATGTTTCAAAGTAGAGTGCGTCCCCGACGTTGTGTCGAAAGACTTCGATCTGTTGTGTCAGGCTGGTATCGAGCGATGAGGAAACCGGCTGCAGTTTCGCATGCCGGGCACCGTTATTGCCCTTTTCGGAACCTACACTCGGATTTGCTTGTTCATTGGGACTATGGTCATTTTCGATCGTGCTCAGAACCGCCCCTGGCGGTAGCGCCCACTTTGGCAGGATCGGGAGGCTCTCCGGATGGCCGTACTCATTGAGATCCACCCACATCTCGGGAAAATCGTAGAAGTAGCGGCCAAGCCCAAAACAGGAACAGCCCCGTTTGAATGCCTGGGCCTCCGCTCGCGTCATGGCATTATCGTCATCGGCCCACATCTCACCACTTCCGCTGTGAGATCCGAGTCCATGAATCGAAACGACGCAGGTGACGATCACCTTCCCACTCTGTATCGCTTTGTCCTTTTTCACGCGGATGACCGGGGAAAGCGTTGTAACTTCATACGTGCGAGTCCACCCCGCTGGAGTAACGATCTCATTGAGGCGATCGGTATATGCTCGCTGGTCGGCGTATGGAACGATACAGCCGCGTCTACCGTCGTGGCTCTTGTGGGTGACTCGCCAGTTGATGGCGTCAGGATGAAACGGAACGGCTAGCCTCTCGAGGTAGCTGTGCTGTTCCGCTGAGACTTCCGTATGCATATGATGGTCCTTTCACAATGGTTTGTGGACTTGTTTGAGGATGGAGAAATGTGAAGACCAAAAGAAAGGCGCTCGATTAAGAGCGCCTGGTCTGCTGGATACACTTTTCGAGCGAGGCTTTGCCCCGATTAAAAGGGGATATCACTGTCGGTTATCTCCGTATCGCTATAGTCATAATTGTCGCCATAGCTTGATGGACTGGATTGAGTGTCACTCCCTGCCTTGTTCGCGTTAGCGGATTTGCCCGATGGGCGCGGCGATCCCGAGCGCGAAGTTGCATTGCCTTCATCACGGCTCTGAGCTCCGCCAAGCAACGTGAGTTCGTTGACGACGATCTCCGTACGATACTTCTTCTGGCCGGACTCTTTGTCGTCCCATGACCGGGTCTTGATCTTGCCTTCGATCATGATCTGCGATCCCTTTTTGACGTAGTCGCGAATAACTTCCGCCGTCCTGCTGAAAGCGACAAGGTTGTGCCATTCGGTTTGGTCGACCCACTGCTCGCCTTGTTTCTGCCGATCAGTGGTAGCGAGCGAGAAGTTGACGAATTTGGTCCCGCCCTGTGTGGACCTGACTTCAGGATCCTTTCCCACATGGCCGAGTAGAAACACTTTGTTGACGCCCTTTGACATAGAACTTCCTTTCTCGATGGAATCGATTGGATTGTTTTGCGATTGAGTTCGCTCGAATCAGAGAAATAAAGATCATGCTGAACAACAGGTCAAACGTTGATTCTCGCTACCCTTTTGAGTCGCGACCTGACGACTCACTCTGACCAGCTCGCGTCCCGCCGGCCGCGTCCTTCCGAGCTACGCGGGCGCTAGACAATTGGAGTCTGAATCGAAATGGATGCGATTCCCCACTTACTTGTCGTGCAACAAGCTAATGAGGCCTCCAAACGCGATCAGGCATGACAGCTGGTTGATATGTTGAAGCTTTTCGAGCTTCGTATTGAGCTCAGCATCAGTTTCATCTTCCTTAATGCTCAACTCGATTGCGGGGGCCAAGCAAGCTCGGAACCAAGAGGCCCCCGGCCAGGACGACCGCCTGAAGATTCGCAAAGTGGACGGTGACGCCGATAACCAGCAGGATGGCGCCGTACGTATAGGGAGGGCTCTTCTTGTAGCGTTAAGTCGCTGTTTTCGGTCTCACCGTCACCTCGTCCTGAAGAGCCTCGCACTTCGTTCAGCAGCAGTTCGGGAGGGAGAGAACGGCAAATGGCTCTGAAGCCTGATCTCCACTCTACCTGACTAATGATGCGAAAGCTCAATGTGGCTGGGCGTTGACGATCTGCCCAGCTTTGGCGACAAGAGCGTCGAAGCGCGGATCGCCGTGCAATGATGTCAGGTCAACGATAATTGTCTGCTTTTGGTAACAGAGCTCTGCCGGCGCTGATGGCATACCGACGTCCTAAAACGAGAATTGGCGACAACCTTCTTGCGTTGGGAGAAAAATAATGGTTTAATTGCGAGCCACAGAAGTGTCGAGGTGTTGGAACGCTCCCAACTGGAGCCGCAGACACGTAGCCGGCCGCCTCACCTCGATTGCCCTAAATCGGCAACCACACTTCGATTGGACCCAGCGCCTTCCGCGCCCAACTTCCTCGAGAGATCAAACACCGGATTTCGTAGTCCTGCTCCCTAATCTGCATTGGCACGGCAAATCCATCACCAGAAGCCAGGTTTACGCGCCTGAGATTAGGGGGGATTGTGTTTCGCAGATTAGGCACAGCTCTGTTTGCATTCTTCGCGGTCGCATCGATCGCGAACGGCGTTTCCCACGCACAGCCACAGTCCGTGCTGACCCGTCATGTGCGCGTAGAAACACTTAACGGACAAGCGCGGTTCGTCGGCCGCCTCTCCGCAATCCAGCCCCGACGGCTGACGGTTGTACTGCCTCTCCGCGATGAGGCGGGCCTGCAAGAGTTCCTCAAAGAGCTATACGATCCTGCCAGCCCGTCTTACCGCAAATTTCTCACGGTGGAAGAGTTCACCGAGAGATTTGGCCCCACGCAGCAGGACTATGACAATGTCGTGCATTGGGCGCAAGGCAACGGGTTCACGGTTGCCGCGACGTCCCGCAATCGCATGAATGTCGATATCACGGGCTCAGTAGCCACCATCGAGAACGCACTCCACGTTAAGATGGGCCTCTATCAGCATCCCACGGAAAACCGGACCTTTTTTGCTCCCGATCGCGAACCCACGGTGGACCTGCCGATCCAGCTTTGGCACATTGCGGGCCTGGACAACTATTCGATCCCGCGACCTGCCTTGGGGCGCAAAGCTTCGTCGGTGACTTCCCAGGCCACGACGGGCTCCTGTCCTGACCAGTCCTTCTGCGGCAGCGACATGAGAGCGGCTTATTACGCAGACACAGCTCTGACCGGTGCCGGCCAGTCACTGGGGCTGCTGGAGTATCTCGGCACCGATCTGGCCGATCTGCAGACCTACTATACGAACGCAGGTCAAACCCTCAGCGTGCCCATAACGCTGCTCTCGACGGATGGGACCAGCACCAGTTGTACCTACCCGAGCTGTGATGACACCGAGCAGACCATCGACATGACTCAGGCGCTAGGTATGGCTCCAGGTCTGGCGAGCCTAGTGATGTACGTCGGATCGTCCGATTCGGCCATATTCAATGCCATGGCCACGGCCAGCCCGTTGAACGCGCAATTGAGCTCTTCGTGGACCTGGTTTCCGGCCGACCCGAGCACGGACGATCCATACTTTCTGGAATTCGCGGCTCAAGGCCAGAACCTGTTTCAGGCGTCTGGCGACGGGGGCGCGTGGAATTCTAATTCGCTGATTTATCCCGCCGAAGACGTCTATTTGACGTCGGTTGGCGGAACCGACTTGCAGACCAGCGGCCCTGGCGGCGCGTGGAGTTCAGAGACTGCGTGGGTGGATGGCGGAGGCGGAATTTCTCCGGACAAATTCGCGATTCCCTTCTGGCAGACGGATGCAGCCGGCGGCTGCTCCTCTTGCTCCATCAACTATCGCAACGGCCCGGATGTTTCGGCCAATGCGGATTTCACTTTTTATGTCTGCGCCGATCAAAGCGCGTGTTCAGCGAACTTGTATGGCGGGACCAGCTTTGCGGCGCCTATGTGGGCCGGCTATCTCGCTCTGGCCAATCAGCAGGCGGCGTCTAACGGCCAGCCACCGCTCGGCTTCATCAACCCAGCTCTTTATAACATCGGCCTGGGTTCGAGCTATGACGCCGACTTCCACGACATCACCAGCGGCAGCAATGGCTACTCGGCCACAACTGGCTACGATCTCGCAACAGGCTGGGGTAGTCCGAACGGAAGCAATCTGCTCAGCGCACTCCTCGGCGCAATCAGCACTCCCGGATTTGGCCTTACAGCCTCGCCCACCACGGTTTCCGTGCTGCAGGGCGGAACCGGAAGGTCGACGATTGCGAGCACCGTGCTCAATGGCTTTAACTCGGCCATTTCGTTGTCTGCGACGGGCCAGCCCGCGGGCGTAACCGTAACCTTCAGCCCAACCTCGATAACCGGAGCTGGAACCTCAACGATCACCTTCGCCGCCAGCGCCTCGGTTGCCGCCGGCACATACCGCATTACCGTCACCGGAACCTCGGGCAGCGTCACGGAAAGCGTTGCTCTCGCACTGACGGTGAGCAAACCGCCTACTGGCTACACCATCAGTGCATCGCCCACAACGATCAGCGTAGCCCAGGGCAGTTCCGGCACAACCACGATCACCTCCGTCATTTCCGGCGCCTTTAACTCGGCCATTTCGCTGGAGGCCACCGGCTACCCGATTGGGGTGAGCGTAAGCTTCAGCCCCAAGAGCATACCCAAGCCAGGCTCGGGCAAGTCCACCCTGAAAATCAGCGTCGGGAAGAAGGTCGCGGTCGGAAACCACACCATCACAATCAACGCCATGGGCGCTGGGATACCCCGCACGATTCAGGTCACGCTCGACGTCCTCAAGTGAGATCGAGCGAACCGGCAAAGCGCAATGCACAGGCGATCTCAACAAAGGAGGACTGCCCATTCTACGAGAAGCGAAGACGGAACCGCTCTTTGAACGTCCGGCACGGAACGAATGCATGACGAATCGGCCATGTCACTCGCAGCCGTTGGATTGCAACGCATTTGGATTCCCCGATCGAAGGATTGGGGACAGCACCCTTGGAGGGTAGAAGGAGACAAAATGTCAGGAAAAGGATTTGGTTTAATCGCGCTGGCGGCTGCCCTGATCCCTTTCACCCAGATGACGGCAGCGCAAAACTACAAGGGAACACCCAAGCCCACGATCCAGGATTATGGACCGTTTCCGACCACGACTGTCACCACCACCAAAGCCAAAGCCACTCCCCCCAGCGGGGAATGCGGCAATCCAGTGACCGCGTGCCTGTTTTATGGCGGCGATTTTCTCGATAGTCCTGTTTACCCGCCGTTCCTGGCCAATGGACTGGCCAACGAGAATACTCTGTTCGTATCCGGCAATCCGTATGGAGCAGCAGTCTGGGTTCCATTTACGGTGCCCGCAGGCCAGACGTGGGATGTGAAGGGACTCTTCACCAACAATCTGGCGTCATATGGTGTCCTCGACCAGGGAACCCAGCCAACCGCTGTAGCCTACTGGTCGATCAATGAAGAAGTAATCGCCGGCAGCCCCGGCGTCGTAGTCGATTCCGGCACTTCCCCTGCAACCAGCACGGCAACGGGCCGCTCCGGCTTTGGTCTCACCGAATTCACGGTCCAGGTGACGGGACTGAGCATCACGCTCACGCCCGGCGCCTACTGGCTGACTGTTGTTCCTGTATGCACCAATTCGGCCAACCCATACTGCGACGGTGTTTTCTTTACGTCGGACGTCGAATACCTCAACACCACACCCGTCAACGCATACGGTCCGGCAGAGCCGCTCAGTCAATCGTACTTCGACTCACCGCTCTTTGGCGCGAGTTTCGAGCCCACCTGGGGACCAGCGGGGGCTATGGGCGGCAACGGAGGCGACGCGTTTTCAGGCGGCGTGCTCGGAAAAATTGCGAAGAAATGAGGCGATACGAGATACGATCGGCTCTCCGTCGATCTCGCACACTGAAGTGTGCAAACTTGCTTCGCCTGGATGTGATTCGTGCGCGGCTTACTGGAACCGGGCGCGGCCACTTCCAGGCGGAGTAAGGGTCAGGTATTTCTACTTAAGCGCCAGGTACACGTCGCTCGGGCTCAAGAGACCAGCCTCCCACCGGGTCCGTACCAGCTTCTCGTGCTTGGAACCGGGGAATGCAATATTCATTCCGCAAACAGAGCAGAGGACCTCATGCAGGAAATACTGATCGCCATACTTCGTGAAAACCAGTTTGCCTGCACCCGAACGCCGGTCATCGCTGTGAGCTAGGCTCAGCAGAACCACCTTCCTGTCCTCGCTGCGAATGAAAATTTCCTCAGGATAGGTCGTGTCCGAGGTTATGATGTAGGTCCCTGCAGGGACCCATTTGTCCCCTACGTTGAAATTGAAGGGGACCGTTGCTCTGGCAGCATGATCTTGTGCCGAGGCAGTGCCGGCGATGGCAAAGCCCGCAAGAAGGCACACTGCGATTGCGAACACTATGATGTGCTTCATTGGTGACTCTCCTTTTGTGGACGGGTGTTACTGCTGTTGATATCGCCTTTTCAATGATCTTGAAAAGGCGCTGACAACGCCTTTCCTAAGCACATTTCCAGATTCCATTGCTTACGATGTACTCGGTACTTGGCTGTGGGGAACCCTTCATCTAGTTATGTGTTCGGTGGAAAAATATTTCACAGAATTCGCGTGGGGCCCGACTCGCGAGGTCCGCTTTGCCTATATAGCGTGTGCGGAACATACAGATCGATGGACCGGGGTGCCGGTTATCAACGATAGTCTGGAGCGACGTAAAATTGCTCTACTGAATCTTTGAGATAGAGAAGTGATAAGATGTGGTGCCGTCCCCAAATGGCGTTAGCACAAGCTCGCCGGTACCGTGAGGAATGACATCCGCAGGGGTAATCGAGTTCTGAGATTTCGCCACTCGGAACGGACGTAGCATCGACTGCGTCCAGAGACCTTACCGCATTTCCCGCACGTCGCACATGGATCGATACCTCGCGGGTGCATAGGACAAGAGCACAACTTCGACGAGGAGGCGGCGGTGACGAAGCCCGGTCTGATGGTGCGGCTCGGGTAATGCTGAACAAAAAAGTAAGAGCAAAGGCTGGAGGCGGGACCGCCTCCAGGGTTAGTTAGTGGCAATAGGGTTAGAAGTCGAAGCGCAGCGCAAACTGCATGCGGCGCGGAACCGAAAGCGTCGCGCTGGACACCCCGAGGTTGCCGCCGGTCAATCCCCGACCCAGGTTTGCAGGCCCAACATCAAATCGTACGCTGTTGGTTACGTTGTACACTTCCCACCCGAAATGAATGGCACCGAAATCCCGCACCTTCCAGGTCTTGGTCAGGCCGGAGTCGATGTCGAAGTAACCATCACCACGGAATTTGTTCCGCGGGCCCGCTTCGCCGGGATAGGGCAAGCGGATGGGGCTGCCGGTAGCGACGCCGGCGTTGATGGCGTCGGGATTATCGAAGAACTGCGGGTTGTGGTTCTGGTCATAATGCTTGCGCATCTTGACCGGAGCGGTGACAACGCCAAAGCTACTGATTTGCCAGTCGGTCGTCCAGCCGGGCTCAATGAGCGAGAAGGGCAGGCCGCTGGACCAGCGATTAATGCCGGACCACTGCCATCCGCCGATGAACGCGTCTGCTAGCCCGTTGGCATTTTTCGCTACGGCATTACCGCGGCCAAACGGCAGAGCATAAACCCAGTCTACCGTCACGAGGTGACGGGTATCGAAGTCGGAGCTGGCGCGGTTCAGATACGGTTTCCATGTGTTGAGGATTTCGCTGAAGGAGGCAGTGTTCGTAGATTGCGTTCCCGTCAGCTCGTTGGTTCTCTCTGCGTCAGAACCCATATCGATGGAATGCGACCACGAGTAACTGACATCGAACAGCAGCCCATGGCTCGTGGGATGGCGCAGGGTTAGCTGCAATCCGTGGTAGTAGCTCATGCCGCTGGAGGACAAGGCGTAGAGCGAGGAGAACTGATCCTGCCAGAAATGGGGTTGCCATCCGGCGGGGCAACCGTAATTGCAATAGAAATCGATGTCGGAGAGAGCGCTCGTGGCCCCAAGCCGCGAGCGATACAGAGCCCATTCGTTGTTGTATATGGCTTGGGTCGCACTTTCACCTGCATAGTCGTAGCCCGCCATGAACGGGAAGACATTCTCGAAGTACTGGATCGGAGCAACGATGTACTGCGAGCCGATTGGATTGCCATTGGCGTCGCGATTCAGGCCGAAGTTTCCGCCATTGAGGTCAACATCGCGGGAGAGCTGGCTACCGGCCGCGTAGTAGTCTCCTGCACCCTGGGGATCGACGTAGTCGACCGGTTGAGAGAGATCAAGCTGCTGCAAAAGGTGCCGTCCCAGGCGGCCGACATACGCCCCATCGAACGACACTCCCCCGCGCAGTTCGCGCTGGACCGAGAGGTCGAAGGTCTCGGAGTACGGCGTCTTGATCTTGCTGTCGAGACCCCACTGTATGGAGAAGTTGTTCTGGGGATACAGGAAGGGAAAGGTGACAGTAGTTGGCGCGCTCCCCACCTTGATTGGAGGAAGGGTGCTCCTGCCTACAAAGCGCGGTGCAGCCGGCTTGGTGCCTTGGGGTGCACATCCGGGGGTTCCGCAGAAGGGCGCCGTACCCTCCAGGGAGTAGTAGCCGGCAGGATTGGAAACGGACGAACTCATTCCGAACGAGCCCATTTGATCGTAGGAACTGACCAGGGCCTGCCCGAAGTGGTCGTAGTAGAAGCCGAAACCGGCGCGGAAGGAGGTCTTGGGGTCGGGAGAGTACGCGACGGCCAGGCGGGGAGCGAAGTTGTCCTTGTTCAAGGGCCAGAAGCCGGGTTTGTTATAGAACTTGCCGGCTGGCGCGAACTGCAGGTCCGCCTCGTAAATCTGGCCGCCCTTGGCCGCGGCTTCGCGCTGCAGGTACCAGTTGTGGGTGTCGATGGTGGGTATCACCTGCTGCCCGCTTGTCTCCCAGGGCGTCTGAAGGATGGTGTGGCGAATGCCGAAAGTCAGGGTGAAGTTGGGTTTCACGCGCCAGGCGTCCTGCGCATACCACTCGAATTCGTTGGTGGAGAAGTGACGTTGGATGGATCTACCCTCCGCCAGGGCCGAACCGCCTGTCGGACTGGTGATCTTGTAGTTGAACACGTCGGTGATCTGGGGAACGGCGCCCACCATGTTGGCAAACGCGGTCTGGTATGAAACCCCGAAACCGTTCGGCACCTTCTTTCCCGCCGCGCACGAATTGTCGAGCTGGCAAGGATCGGGTGTACTGCCTCCGAGCCAGGAGGGATTGGTCGTGGCGCTGTTAAACGAAATGGCGTCTGTGGAGTTGTTTTGGTGAATGAGGCGCCAATTGGCGCCGAACTGCAAAGTGTGATTGCCCTTGTTCCAGCTGAGATTGTCGATGATGTTGTTTACAGGGACACTGACAATGCGGTTACGGGTTTCAGCGGTAGGCGGATCGAGGAACCGGAAGTCTACAAATTCCCCCATGCCCACACCGGAGCTAGCAAAGCCCTGGCGGACGTACCCGTATCGAAGGTCGTTGATAAGGCTATGGGAGATGGTCCAGGTGTGGCCGGCGGTAATGCCTTTGCTGTTGTCGGCGAGAGTCTGTGCCGGCGGCTGTCCTGGAAACTGCTCCGCATAGGCTGTTGTGTCGTCCTGAAGATTACCGCGGACAAAAAAACGGTGCCGGTCTGAAGCTGTGTAATCGAGCTTGACGATGCACGTATTCAGGTGAATGGGAGCCGCGGACGAAAACGTATAGGAGCCGGTATTGAAGCCGTCACCCAGGTTGGTTCCGTTCGCCGCAGGCATGCTTTTGAAATAGCCAAGAGTTCTGGCCTGTCGCAACAGGCTCTCTGTCGCTGCGAAAAAGTCCGTGTATTCGGAGAACTGCGAGGCTTGCAAGGCTTGACGAGGTCACAGCAGCTACGCACTTTACGGTCGGCACCGGGGCCGGAGATTCTCTGTCTACATTCCAGACGATCTGGTGCCTGAGGTTCGTTCTGCGGTTCGCAATGGACGGCTCCTGCAAGACTTGATTAATGATGCAGGCGTGCGCTACGTGCGGGCACTCAAGCAAGGCACGCCGCCGAAACCGCGCCGCTAACGACTACGCTGCGGCAAGCCGAGACAGAAAGCAGGCTCTACACCTTCCGCAACAAGCGGATGTATCAGGTAGGCCAGCCATGTTCAGCCAACCGGAACTGTTTTCGTGGTATGAACGACTACGGATCCCGGCGCTGACCCGATCCGTGATCAACACCATTCGTTCCAGTCAGCCGGCCCGCCGCGTTCAAGCTCGCAGATCGAACGTGTGCGGGAGATATCCCAGTCAGAAGATGGGGGTTACGATCCAGTTTTGGGGGTTTCCTTGGGGACCACGATGAAAACAGCGGCGAGGCCCCGTTGCCATGTCACGGGAGGCGCGTTCGCGGAAGTACTCGGATGCGAGGTTCATTTTACGAATTCAAACGGACCCAAGATGGGATCCAAGTCCGTAACGCCAACAAATAGGAATGATATCAATGCTTCCTTCGGACCAGGGCTGCCGCCGTCAACGCAAGCGGGAATCGTCCCGACAAGTGTCGGCTTCCAAACAATGGCTTAGGTCGATCGGAAGACTGTGCGTGCATCAGACCAACGCTTATGGATCAAAGGGGATACGAAGACCTTTTGGAACACGTGTACTACGCAGTAGTAACCGAACTGTACCGGCAACTTAAGGATAATGTTCAGCGCAAGATCGTTTTGCTCCCTACCAAGCGATTTCCGGTAGTCGCGCTCTTGCATGAGGCCGATCACTACGCGCGATCCAATTCTCTCTACGCCTTCGAACAGGCCCAAGAACTCTATTGGCAGGCTGCGGTGATGTGCGACCCTTCTTGGCGGGAATCTCTAAGAACACCTTTTCTGCGATCGACACCAATGCGGTCGGAGACAAGAAAAACAGGCAATCAATTTCGCTCCGATCTATTCACTTCTGATCGCATCCGGGTTAGTGATCTTGTCGGCAAAGGATCCAAGGAACTGTCGAACGAGAAACACCGCCACAGAAAGATTTGTGCCTTGCCCAAGTGAGTATTAGGATTATTCCCGCAGAAGATACAGCGTGGCCGGCCCTACAAATGGCACGTCGAATCGCGTCGACTTGCCTCCAGCGACGGTGCCGCCTGGCACCACGGATCCTTCCACCGGTTGCACCCACTCCGCGCGCACCATTCCTTTCACACGCGTCAGATCAACCGTAGCGGAGTCTCCTTCGGGCAAATACACCACGAATTCGCGCTCCGGATTTGCAAGACAATATCCGCTGGATGAAAGCTCCGGCAACGGCCGCGCAGATACTAGGTCCATGCGCTCCGCGTATAGTCGCGTGTTGCCGAGAGCGCGACGGACAGGTTCCCACGTGGGGTCGTCGGGGCGGTTTAGATTACGCAGAGGATACCCAGCGCGAGGGCCCCAGTTCACCTCCGGGCATGGCGCGCCCGCGATTGGCACCCACGCATCCATCAGCAGCGTGTTGTGCCCGCGTGTGAAGCTTTTCCATGCCCAAGCGACGGTGCCGCCGTGTCCCCACAGGTGATCAGTGTCGCTCACGCTCACCTTGGACTCATTCCATGCCGGCGGATCAATCTTGAATTTCTGCCCGCCCGGAGAGATCCAGTCGGCCGGGCTGGCCAGCATCTCCTCCACGCTCTCGCTGCCCTCGCCGGTCAGGCCTACGGGGTGAGGCGATCCATTCTGCTTTTCCAGTCGATGAACCGTGTTGACCACCCACCAGTCCCACTCCTTGTTGCCGCCCTCGTTGCAGACTTCGTAGAGCACGTTTTCCAGACCGGCAGTGGTATCGACGACCTTCTGCATATAGGCTGTCTGCTGCGCGCGAATCGCGGGATCGTCGTAATCAAGTTCCTTGTCGCCGTTCTTGTCTCCGTCCACGCTGTTGATGTTGTTCGCTGCATTATATGGGTGTCCCGACCAGGTCTCCACTCCGCACGCGTGCGGCTTGTTCATGCTGAAGCCCTGGAACAACTGCACTGCGCAGTAGATATCGCGGTCGCGGCACTCTGTCAGCCGCTGCTTCATGCGCGCAAAATAGTCCGGATTGAATTTTGAGAGGTCGAACTTTGGTCCCCCGTCAAGAGCCAGCCCCGGGCCTGTCCGCACAAACAGCGTCGGCTCCCAAAGGACTTTGTCCGGCGTCCAGGGGGCCCACGCCGATTGCTGCCATCCCCACAGGCGCATGAAGTTATGGTTATGCGCCTGCATCATGTTCAGGTACGATTGCCAGTCGAAGATCGGGACAGGGGCCAACCCCGAATCCTGAAGGTTGGCCCACGTATGCGATCCCGTGAGAAACACCGCGCGCCCACTGTCATCGAAGAAATAGCGTGGATTTGCCGGGTTTGCGCGCAGTGGCCCCCCTTGCCCGAGCGTACTGGGCCCTTCCGTGCCCCGTGCCGCAGACGGCGACGCCGGCCAGTATTGCGCTGCTCTTCAGAAAAGTCCTGCGATCCATATGACCTCCGTGATCCGACTTGCGCTGGTTTCTCCCGGTCTCCGGCCATGCATCTGCCTGCGGAGTGGCCACAATGCTGCAGTCACCTGGCTATGGCGGTATAGAGAATTTACAGATTTTTTTGGTGGGATCTCCGGGGAATCGGGTTGCAATTGGTTTGGGCCTTATCCCCGCCTTCAAAAACAACCTAATCTAACGATGCGCTGCCGTCTTCCTCTGCGCGCCGATTTGCGCCGCAAACTGGAGCAGAGACTCGTCGCGGCCGCGCGCAGCAGCCAATTGCATGCCGCCGTGCGCGCATGGGATAACGACCGTGGGCACGCCGGCGAGGCTAAAAGGTGCCCTGTATCGCAACAGGCGACTCCTCGTCTGGCTATGGTCCACGCCAACTGCGAGACGCGTCACAGAAGCGCTGGGCAGAAGAATGAGATCGTGCGTAGCGAAGATTTCCTCCATGCGGATACGGAAGGCGGAGTGTCGGCGCCGCAGAGACGCAATCTCATCGGAGGTAAGGCTGGCACCCCACCGAAGGCGATCGCGGATCACCGGTTCAAAATGATCGAAGTTTCCAGCGTGAACTTGCGCAGCTTCCCAACACTGAAGGCGAAGGAAGATTTCAGCTGCGTCCGCCCACCAGGCGGGGTCGATCGGCAGCGCTTCGAGGCCAAGCGCCTGCAACATGCGAACGAGGCCGCGGAGGCTGTCGACGATCTGTGGATCGCAATCGTTCAGAAAGCTGCCATCGACAAAAGCAAACCGGGTGAATCGAGTTATTTGCGTGGGCGCCGACGGCGCGAACGGTGCAGCCAGTAAGGGAGCGTCTTCGAGATCCCGGAAGAACCAGCCCATCGTATCAAAGGACTCCGCCAGATGCGCTCCACCGCGCCAGTCGCCGCGGCCAAATGTAGCGCGATAGGCTGCCAGCCCGCAAAGCGCGGCGGGCACTCGGATCGAGCCGCCGGTGTCGGTGCCGATGGCAGCTACAGCGGAGCCTTCCTGCACGCTGGCCGCCGCACCGCTGGAGGAGCCACCGGTAAACGCGCCGGGATCGTCGGGCTGCACGCAGTCGCCATAGTCAGGATTCTCGCCCGTGATTCCGAAGGCCAGTGGATGAAGGTGAGTCTTGCCGATGATGACGGCGCCGGCTGCGCGCAGTTGCTCAACCAGCCAGGAATCGCGTGTCGCGATACCATTCACATCGCGATATAAGTGAACCCCGCACGAGGTGGGCGAGCCGGCGAGGTCGAAAAGGTCTTTCACCGAGATTGGCATACCCCAGAGTGCGGGGCGACCATCGCCAAATGGAGCGTCGTTGCCGCGCGGCATTGCTTGGGCACGGGCGGCCTCTGCCCGCGTCCACGCCACGTCCATCCAGATATATGTGTTGCGGCCTGCGTTCTGGTTCGAATGAGCGAGGGCCGTCTCAGCCAGAGCGGAGACTTGGATGGTTCCGGATGCAAGCGCGGGGCGAAGATCGCGGATAGTCCAGGACAACGGATTCATAGGAGAAACAGGTGCCATGTTCGCGCTCCTGAGCGAGGGAACAGTTTTCGGACCTGCCACAAACGTAGCAACCGACTGGGTGACATTCAACTTACATCGCTCCGGCCACCTACGATTTCCGCAATCGCCACGCCCCGCTTCGACGCCACACTCGCGTACGCCGCTTCCACAGCCGCAAACGTCTTCTCCAGGTACTCTCGCGCTTCGGTCTCAAAACGCTCGCCCGTTTCGAGGCATTGAACGAAATGGAGCAGCGTGTTGTAGACGCTGTCCCCACGATACCCTGTCGAAAAATTTTGGGTCCAAATCTTCTTATGTCCCAACCATATCTCACCCGCAGCAGAGATACGGATCGATCCCTCTTCTCCTTCGAATATTGATTCGTCAATCGATGGGCCTGCATCCTCAAGAGCGATGAAGCTGTGGCCATGCATCCATCCCATCACCGGCGCGGTATGCCGCAGAGTCAGGATCGCATGGTCCTCTCCCTGGATCCGCGGATTCACGCGCATGGCTTCGGCATACACTGTCTGAATATCTCCAAACAGGAATCGCGCTGTGTCGATGTGATGCACCAGCGTCTCGTCGATGATGAAGCGGCGCAGGTCGCGGAAATATGATTGCTTCGGATAGGGCGCCTCGCCCGCGCCATCTTTCCAGCGGCATCGAAAACCATAACTCAAGGGAGTCCCTATATCTCCCCGGGCGATCACCTTCCGTGCGGCGCGATACCACGGCTGCCATCGCCAGTTGTCGTGGATCATCAGCCGCACTCCTTTCGCTTCGGCTGCTTCCACCAGCCGGCAGGCCGTCGCCCAGTCAGGCGCCATGGGCTTCTGGCAGGTAACGGCCAGTCCCCGTTGCGAAGCCTGCGAGACCAGATCGAGGTGTGTGTCCGACCGAGAGACAATATCCACAAAATCGAGATCCTCGCGCTCCAGCATAGCTTCCGGCGAAACGTACGGTCGTTCGCTGACCACCTGTGCCCGCTCCAACCGGCTGTCGCATGCGGCCACGATCTGGACATTGGGCATTCGGCGCCACGCCTCCGCGTGGTGCCGCGAGAAAAAGCCGCATCCGATCATGGCTCCCTTGAACACTCTCACGGTGCAGTGCTCCCTCTACTGCGCGTGTCCCTCTGTGTCCACCAGGTACAGAACCGCGTCCCCTTTGAACGGCGGAGTAAACGAGTGCGCGCGCTCGCCGGCCGGGATCGCACCCTGAACCACCCGCTCTCCCGTGGCCGGATTCAGCCATTCCACATTCAGCATCCGAGATGCCGTCATTGCCGACAGATCCACCTCGAAGGTGCCGCCCGACGGCGCGTAGACCAGGTATTCCGCGTCCCTGTCCGGAGTCTGCGCCAGGCAATAACCCGTCGTGCTCAAGTCCGCATGGGGCGTGGCCTTAACGAGATTCAACTTGCTCGCGTACTTCCGCGCATACCCGAGATTGTCTCGGAACACGTCGTACCGCGAGTCGGGCGTGGAGCAGACGCCATGCGCAGGTGATCCGCACATGTTCCGCTTCTGTCTGGGGTAGTACACCAGGTATGGGTCCATAAAGAGCACCGAATTCCCATTGAGCACGTTCTCCCATATGTAGTTGCGGTTTTCCTGCGGCGTGCGCAGCCACATCTCCCAGTACGAATGATCGCTGTCGTTTACGTTTACTTTGCATGCCGGCTTCCCTGAACCGCATGACGCCGCCGGAGAAATGGTGGTGCCCGGCGCCACCCAATCCGCGTCCGAGTTGTAGATCACCGAATCCGGCGCGCGAATGGGAGCCGCGTAGCCGACCGGATGCCGAAAGTACTTGCTGGTTTCATAGCTCTTCACATGCGCGACCAGGTGATCATTCCACGACAACGAAGAAGGCGGCGCCTCTTCGGAAACGATCCACAGCACGTTGGGAAGATCGTTCAGAGTGTCGATCACCTTGTCCACGTAGGCATCCTGGAACCTAGTGATAGCGTTGGCAGCCGTCATGTCGATCGAGCCGTTGCCCAGCGGCCCGTCCTTGTAGCCGTCGTCGATCCCATTGATGTTGTTGGCACCCGTGAACGGATACCCGTCGGTCGCGCAGCGATACAGGTTGAGAAACTCGCCAGTGAAGAGATAGATCCCGGCGAAGATTCCGGCCTTGTTCAGTGCTTCAGCGCGCGCACGGAGCCGATCAAAATATGCCTGGTCAAACTTACTGAGATCGAACTTCAAGCCTCCGTCGGTGGCTTTCCCAGGCCCGGTCCTCATCCATGGTTGCGGAGATACGGTGAATTCCGGCGTTGCGCCCTCATTTACCGGCAGATGGCAGAATTTCGGCTGCTCCACGCGCCACAACAGAGTGAAGTTATGCCCGTGCGCCGTCAGGAACCTTACGAATGCGTCAAAGTCCAAGTCCGCTGCTGCCGATCCGTCAGTGCCCCAGTCCTGGAGCGTGTTCCATGTTTGCGATCCGGTCAACAGCAGCGGCGCGCCGGTCGAATCCTTGAAGTATCGAAAATTCTCGGAGGCCGAGAGCGGCTGCCTGACCGGTGGATTCGCCTGCGCATCGCACCAACGCGCGAGACAGCACATCAGGACCAGCCACGGTATGGGTTTCCATCGACGATGGGGCATAGGTCCTTCTAAACCGGGCCCAGCATCGCAAGCAGAGGCGAAAACGTGAGAACCTCGACAAACACGAATTTCAAGGCGCGCAACATCAAAATCTCTCCCAGACTCCTAAATTGCTTTCGGACATCTTCACGCGAAAGGATGAAAATGCAACTGCAGGTCCGTCGCTGAGCTCAGGATGACATTGGTCCTGTGCATCACTCGCTAAACCGCAGTTAATCCGCCGTCGCACATATACAGTCCCCCGGTGCAGTACGAGGATTCATCGGAAGCAAGAAACAGCGCGATGCCTTCTATGTCCTGGGGAGTGCCGAGCCTTCCGACGGGGACAGCATCGCGGTATTTTTCGCGAACTTCCGAGTCGGCGAGGACGTAAGCGTTCATGGGGGTGTCCATGGTCCCGGGGATGATGGAATTGACGCGAATCTTGTTGCGTGCGTTGGCAGCGGCCAACACGCGTGTCAGTCCCATAATTCCGGCCTTGCTGGTGCTGTAGGCGGTCAGCGCCGGCGCGCAGCCTACCAGGCCAGTCGGCGAGCCCAGGAAGATCACCGAACCTCCGCCGTTCTGGAGCATTGAGGAGACCGCGTACTTGGCGCAGAGGAACGCTCCGCGGAGATTCACGCTCATGACGTAGTCCCAGGTCTCCAGGCTGATTTCGTGTATAGGCAAGTCGCGCTCGGGCAAGAGCACGGCGGCATTGCTATAGAGCACGTCGAGCTTGCGATAGCGCGAGAACGTGGCATCGTAGAGGGCCTTGACCGCGCACTCCTGCGACACGTCTGTCCGGACGAACATTGCATCCAGCCCCTCGGAATTGAGTTGCGCGACTAGGGCCGAGCCGTCGGTCTCGTTCACATCCGCAGCCACCACGGAGGCGCCCTCGCGAGCGAAGCGGGCCGCAACCGCGCGGCCCAGCCCAACCGACGCTCCGGTCACAATGGTCACTTTGCCAGATAATCTCATGCCTTCCTGTCCATTCTTATGCAGGTGCATTGGGGGAATCCACGAAGAGAAGTTCTCTTCCCTATTGCGTGAGCATACTAACGGTCAAAATTCCCCGCCGTCTCTGAGGATTGAGGAAAGTTTTGTTGAAGCACCACGATCAAACGTCTGAGCCGTGTACGAAGGGACTGAAGGGGCCGAAAAACGGAGTTTAACAACAATCCTTTCGTAGATTCGTTATAGCCAGGCCCAAGGCTGGTGTAGGAACATTGGGCCATTCTCAGACGGCCTCTTTGCCTCCCCGGGTCCGAACAGGAGAATGATATGCGGCTTCCCTCCCAGGTCGCACTGGTTACCGGCGCCGCTTCTGGCATCGCGCGGGCGGTGGCCATGCGCTTTGCCCACGAAGGCGCGGCGGTGATGGTGGCCGACATCAGCGAGAGCGGTGGCATGGAGACGGCTGAACAGATTCGCACCTGCGGAGGCAAGGCCCTGTTTGCCCGGCTCGATGTATCGCAGCCTGACCAAGTGACGGGGGTAGTACAACGCACCATTCATGAATTGGGGGATCTGCACATTCTGTTCAACGGCGCCGGAATCCTGAGCTACGGAACTGCGCTGGAGACCACGGAGGAGGTGTGGAACCGGATGATCGCGGTGAACCTGACCGGCACATTTTTGTGCTCGAAGGCGGCGCTGGCACACATGGTCCCCAAGGGTCGCGGAGTCATTATCAATGTCGCTTCCACCACGGGATCGCACGATGCCTGCGCTCACGCTGCCGCATACGTTACGTCAAAAGGCGGAGTTACACTGCTGACGCGTTCCATGGCGATTGATTATGCGAAGCAGGGCGTCCGGGTGAACGTGATATGCCCGGGTCCTACGGACACGCCCATGCTGCGCAAGGCGTTGACCCCGGATGAACTGGAGACATTTGCGAAAACATTTCCCATGAACCGGCTCGGCCGGCCTGAAGAGATTGCCGGGGCAGCGCTCTTTCTTGCTTCGGAAGACGCCTCCTTTGTAACCGGCGCCATCCTGCACGTTGACGGCGGGCAAACCGCCGAAGTGTAGTAGGTTTGCTACAAATCCGGAGGAATCTTGATGATTTCGCGGCGAACAGGCAGAAACCGCATAGCGAATAAGCCCGAACTGCGATCAGGAGCGGCATGAGCCTGGCCAAGGGCGACGAGACGCAAAAGCTGCGCCGGGTCCTTTCCCTGCGAGATCTGATTTTCTACGGAATTGTTTCGGTGACGCCCAGCGCACCGGCCACTATTTTCGGGCTGGCCGAAGTGAAATCGGGCGGACATGTTGTAGCCACGATTCTGGCGGCGATGGTGGCGATGGTATTGACGGCTATCAGCTACGGTCGAATGGCGGCCCTATATCCGTCGGCCGGGTCGGCCTTTGCGTATGTAAGCCGTGGTCTTCATCCGTACCTGGGGTTCTTTGCGGGATGGGCGATGCTGCTGGATTACATCTTTATTCCGTTGTTCTGCGTCATTTATGGAACGCTGTCGCTGCAGCGGGCGATTCCATGGATGCCGTTCTGGGCGGGCGCGCTGCTGTTTGCGGGTGGCATTACGATACTGAATCTGCGCGGCATCACGTCCACCGCCCGGGCCAACGACGTGATGCTGCTATTCATGTTCGTTGTGCTGATCGCGTTTATCGTATTGGCGGCGAAGTACCTGGTAGTCCGGCATGGGGTGGCGGGGCTGTTTTCGTTCAATCCCCCTGTACAACAGGGCGA
>Ga0207098_10194_pt1 | contig 20344 bp, 23 predicted proteins | sample Alteio_BWMinHeat_84_FD_153548 | JGI IMG/M metagenome (GOLD analysis project Ga0207098, IMG submission 153548) | Enriched cells from forest soil in Barre Woods Harvard Forest LTER site, Petersham, Massachusetts, United States -... | ecosystem: Environmental > Terrestrial > Soil > Temperate forest >...
TCGGTGATTTTGGACATTGAGGAAGTCGATCTAGTCGACGTTGAGAGTGTCCGTTTCCTTAACGCGTGTGAGGCGAACGGCGTCCCGGTGGAGCACTGCTCGCCCTACATCAAAGCGTGGATGTTCCGGGAGCGTGAAGAACAAAGCAATCCGAAAACAAAGGAGGAATGAAGACAGCCATGCAAACCAAACCTAGCATCGTGTTCTGCCATGGACTTTGGGCAGACGGCTCCTGCTTCAGCAAGTTAATCGTTCCCCTGCAGGCCGAGGGGCACGAGTGCATTACCGCCCAGTACGGCCTCAACTCAACAGCAGAGGACGTCGCCTTAACGAAAGCAGCGATTGGCCGAGTCAGCGGCCCAGTTGTGCTTGTCGGCCACTCCTACGGTGGAACCGTCATCACAGGCGCCGGGACCGACGATCGCGTTGCCGGCCTGGTTTACATCAACGCGCTTGCTCCGGACGCGGACGAGAGTTCGCAGACGCAGCAGGCCAATTTCCCGCCAACACCGGTCTTCGCCCACATTGACGTCAAGGACGGACGTATCTGGCTGCTTTGGGACGGCATCGACGACTTCGCCGGCGATTTGCCCGAGAAGAAAAAGAAATTGGTTTGGGCGACACAGGGTGTTCCAAAACCCGATCTATTCAACGCAAAAGCCGGAGGAACGGCCTGGAAATCAAAGCCCAGCTGGTACATCGTCGGCAAGAAAGACCGCACGGTTCAGCCCGATCTGGAACGCTTCTTTGCGAACCGTATGGGCGCAACCACCTACGAACTCGACAGCAGCCACGTGCCGATGCTCTCCCAACCGGAACGCGTCCTGGACGTGATTCATGCCGCCGCCAAAGCTGTTCGTGAATCGCCCGTGACAGCCTGAGGCTTTTTTTGGTCTCCAACCTCCAACGTGAATCGGGCAATAAACAAGGGCGATCAAGCCATGCCAATGATCGACGTTTACGCTGCAGCCGGGAAATTCTCCGATAAGCACAAATTTGGCCCAGGATCTAGCCAATGCAGTCATGAAGTGGGAGAAGGTTCCACCGATCAACCTCTTCAGGAAGAACACGGCTGCGTTTGTTCATGAGCTGTCGCCGGATGCAATGCCGAAATCATCCGCAATCGCATGAAGATCGAAGGTGCGGTGCGCAACGCGCGCGCATTGCTGAAGGTCCAGGAAGAGTTTGGCAATTTTGATTCTTACTGCTGGCGGTTCGTCGGCGGGCGGCCGAAACTCAACCGTTGGAAGACGACACGGGAAATACCAGCAAGTTCCCCCGAATCCGAGACATTCAGTAAAGACTTAAAGCGCCGGGGATTCAGCTTCGTCGGCCCCACCGTGATCTACGCCTATATGCAAGCCATTGGAATGGTAAATGACCATGTGGTCGATTGTTTCCGCCACGGACAGATCTCAAAAGCGAACCGTGAGCAAAGTGTTGCCCTGTCCCCGTGAAAGAACGTGATCGGAGGGGGCGGGGCAAGACCGCTCTTCTTTGAACGAAATTTACACATTACTGCCAAAAAAGAGGCAGTAATGTGTAAATTTCGTTCAAAGAAGCAAGATTGCTGACCGCAACTCTCCATAGTCTTCACGCGGGAAAGTGGGAGATTGGCCGGGACAACCTAAACCGTAAGGAGCCACCGATGAACGCGGATGTGTTGACGACAAAAGTCACAGAAGGAATTGCTGTCATCACTTTGGGTAGCGCGAAACGCATGTATTTCGACGCCGAAATGGGCGACGCTCTAACAGAGCGCCTGCAGGAGTTTGCCGGCGATCCGAACATCCGCGTTGTGATTGTGACTGGCGGCACGCCGGGATATTTTAACCGTCATTTCAGCATTCCGGCCCTTATCGAATTCGCCGAAGCCGTGCGCGCCTCTGGGCGGCAGTGGCCGGACAACGCTGCCTACCACGGCGGATTCTTCGACAAAGCCATGGCGCTGTGCGAAACGATGCCGAAGCCTGTCATCGCCGCGATTTCCGGGACCGCTCTAGCCGGGGCCTTCGAGTTCACGCTTGCGTGCGACATTCGCATCGCCGAGGACGGCGACTATCTGATCGGTCTGCCCGAGACCGAGCTTGGCCTGCTGCCTGGCGCTAGCGGCACACAAAGACTGCCACGCACGATCGGACCGGCGGCGGCCCTCATGCACATCCTTATGGGGCGGCCGCTCAATCCACGCGAGGCCGAAAAGAAGGGCCTTGTTCACGAAACCGTAAGCGGCAAGGCCATCGATCGCGCGATGGAGATTGCAAAGCGGTTCTGCTCGCACACGCCGGAATCGCTCGGCTATATCAAGCGTCTCGTCCGGAATGCGATCGACACGCCTCTCGCCGAAGGACTGGCTCTCGAACGAAATCTCTTCATGAGATTGTGCGTCTCTGACCAGGCACTAGCGCGCATGCGCTCTTACGAGGCAAAGAAGATCACCGACCCATCCCGCTCGCTTGAGGCTTAAAGGAGGATTGATCATGTCAAAACCCAATGCGACGCCGATACGGGTGATCGAGGAAACGCCTGGCTACTGGAGAGCGGTGTTCGACTATCCACCCTTCAATGTGGTCGATGGGGATGTCTTTCAAGCGCTCCAGGACCTTCTTGTCCGAATGGAGACGAGTGAAACTCTGCGCGTGGTCGTATTCGAGAGTGCGCTTCTCGACTTTTATCTCTCGCACTTCGACCTCACGGGCAAGCTCGGGAACGTCATGACGGGATTGGGACCCTCGGGCCTACCCATTCTGATGGACACGTTCGTGCGGCTTACGAAGGTGCCGGTCGTCAGTCTCGCAAGAATCCGTGGCTGCGTGCGTGGCGTGAGCAGCGAGTTCGTTCTTGCCTGCGACATGCGCTTCGCCTCGCGCGAGAACACGAAACTGGGTCATCCCGAACTCGGAGTCGGGCTGCATCCAGGCGGTGGCGGCACAGAGCGCCTTCCCCATCTGGTGGGGCGTGGGCGGGCGCTAGAAATCGTTTTGAGTGCCAATGACTTTGATGGCGACACAGCGGAGCGATACGGATATGTGAACCGGTCATTACCGGACGCCGAGTTGGACGGCTTCGTCGACACCCTGGCGCGTCGGATCGCCTCCTTCGATCGGCGCGCCCTCGCTGCGGCGAAAAACCTCGTCAACCAGGTCTCGTTGCCGCCGTCCGATCGGCTCCTCGCCGCCTTCACTTCCTTTGGGACTGCACTCGGGTGGCCCGAAGCCCAGAGCCGCGTAAGAGCCGTGCTGGATCGCGGACTGCAATGCAACGCCGACTTCGAGAAAAATTGGCCTGAGACCCTTGGCGCTCTCGGCGTGCCGGAAAGCACGAGTGCGTCGCGATGATAGCCACAGTTCAGATCGAGCGATTCAGTTTGACCTCGTCCCGGCCATTCGGCGAAATATTGGCCGCGATTAAAGCTGCGGTTGGGCATCCGGACATGGTTGAATTTGCCAAAAGAACAGCGGCTGTGCCGAGCTTTCAAGAGTTCGAAAGCATTGTTCGCGACGGGTTGGGTACGACGGGCCTGATGCTCTTCATGGAACTCGACCACGGCGCCGTCATTAGAAATGCGACGGGGCGTGATAAGCCCCGAATGGCGCGCCTAATCATGGGCAATCCACTCATCATGCAACAAATGGCAAGGCACGTTCCAGACGCCGGTTCCTATGCCCCGGTTACCGTTCTGGTTGACGAACGCTCTGACGGCGTCCACATTTCGTATGACAGGATGGCCAGTCTGCTGGCTTCTTATGGTAGTGCCGACGCCCTCGCGGTCGCGAGAGATCTCGACAAGAAAGTGGAAACCCTTTTGTCGGAAGCGGCGGGTTGAGTCAACATCGTTCTGCCACGGAAACAGAATCAGAAAATTGAGGAGGAGTGATGACCAATCGATTGCAGTGGGATGTTTTTGTCAGTGCCCAGATTCCGGTCGTCACGGACGACCTTCCGCCTGGCGCGAGCGAAATGAGATGGTCGCCTATTTCTTCAACGCTTATTTCGGGCAAGCGTGATGCGGTGTTGGTGGACACGGCAATCACAGTCGATCAAAACCAGGAACTCGCCGACTGGATCGCGGGGAGTGGCAAGAATTTGACGGCGATCTACGCGACCCATGGCCACGGCGATCATTTCTTTGGCGTAAACACGATTCAGAAAAGATTTCCAAACGCGCGGTTCGTCGCAACGCGAGGGGTCATCGACGTCATGCGAAAGCAGGCGTCTGTTCCTGTGGTTGAGTCGTATTGGAAACCACGGTTTCCCGGACAGATCGATTCAACCCTCGTGATCGCGGACGAACTCAAGGGCAGTGTTCTCGAACTGGAAGGAGAACAACTGGTCAGTGTTCCTCTCGGGCATACCGATACGGACAGCACGACATGTCTCCACGCTCCTTCGATCGGGCTGGCCGTTTGCGGCGATGCGCTCTACAACGATGTCCATCTTCATTTAGGCGAATCCGACGCTGAAAGCCGCAAGGAATGGATCGCGGCGCTCGATACGATCGAATCGCTCAAGCCCGTAGCTGTTATTGCGGGACACAAAAGGCCCGGCGCGGCCGATACGCCAAATAACATCGAGGCGACACGAAAATACATTCGCGATTTCGACAGGATTGCTTCCCAGACCAAGACTGCGCTCGAACTCTATAACGAGATGCTTGCGATTTATCCCGAACGTCTGAACCCGGCAGTCTTGTGGTATTCGGCGCAGGCGGTGAAGCGTTAGGTACGGCGATCAGCAAGCCTTCACCGAACTTTGCAGACGGCATGCTGCAGCAGTGAAGAAGAGAATCTTCTCGATTGTGAGGAACCAAGAAGATACGGAAGACGTGCTTCAGGATACTTTGCTCCGTGCCTATGTCTTCAAGACTAAAATGTTTCTGGCCAATGAACGGGTACATCCACGGGAGTCTCGATTCGAGGACTTCTTCTTATGAAGCAAAATCGCGCAACCCTCTTCGGACTCCCAAACTCGCCCGAAGCCTATGAACTACGAGATTTTTTGAAGCGCAGCGGTTTCCCATTCGAATGGATCGACTTGAAAACCGACGACGATGCAAGAAGGCTCGCCGGTGTGACCGGGCTCGATGATCCGAGGCTTCCCGTCTGCGTCATGGAGAAGGGCTCCGTGCTGTTCCGGCCTACCATTCGCGACCTCGCTGCCGCGCTTGATTGGTTTCGTGGTCCGAAACATGAGCGATATGATCTTGCGATTTACGGAGCGGGACCCGGCCGGGTTGAGCGCTGCCGTATACGGGGCCTCTGAAGGATTGAGAACCATTGTTCTCGAACAGTCTGCCGTCGGCGGGCAAGCGGGAAGCACATCCCGGATCGACAATTACCTCGGATTTCCCGATGGTATCAGCGGATGGGAACTGGCAAGCAGGGCAAGACAGCAGGCTCAGCGTTTGGGTGCCGAAATCATCGTTACCGCAGAAGCAGTCGGCGGCGAGACGCGAGATGGTTGGACGGTCGGTTGGCTCTCCGAGGGCCAAGAGATTGTTGCGCGCGCGCCGATCTGCGCCACTGGCGTCGAGTATGCTCGGCTCGGCCTTGTTAACGAGGAGAAGTATCTGGGGCGTGGGTTGTTTTACGGAGCCGGTTCAAGTGAAGCCAGCCGCTGTACAGGTCGAGTCTTCATCGTTGACGGCGGAAACTCGGCGGGACAAGCGGTCCTGAACCTTTCGAGGTTTGCGACCACGGTAACCATGCTTGTTCGCGGTGAATCTATGAAGGAGACCCTGTCCTCTTACCTGGTGGAACAAATCGAAGAAAGCAGCAATATCGAGGTCTTGGTCAACACGACACTTGTCGGCCTTGATGGAGGCGATTCTCTTGAATCTATCACCTACCGAGACAACAAAAGTGGAGAGATCCATGCTCACACTCATTGGGTTTTCGTCTGTATCGGAGGCGTTCCGCGGACAGACTGGGCAAAACCTGGAACCTTGCTCACTGATGCCGGAGGCTACATTTTAACTGGAGATGACCTGATCGATGAGCCGCTTCCTCCTTCATACTGGGCCTCCCATTCACGAAAACCGATGTTTATGGAGACCAGTATGCCGGGGCTGTTTGCGGCAGGAGATGTTCGTCACAATTCGGTTAAAAGATGCGCCACTGCGGTGGGGGACGGAGCCACCGCAGTGTCTATGGTGCATCGGTTCCTTGCATTGAAAAGCTAGCCTAAGTCGCTGCCACTTGGCCTCAGAACGCACCAATACTTCTAACAGGGACGCGGAGTCGAACACGCATTGGTGGAGAGGCAGTAATCATCTGAAAAAGGAGATGGAATCTAAGATCGGCTGTTAGAGATCGGCGGTCGGATTCCCAACGAATATGGACGCTGAGCGGATGCGCTCGATGCTGTTGAAGCTGCCGCATGTGGCGGAGACAGAGGCGTGGAGCACGTACGTTCTGTTCTGGGCGGCGGATAAATCGATTGGCGGAAAGCTGTTCGCGATGATGAACCCGGTGAATGAGACGAACGGGGTGATCACGTATGCAGCCGGGCCGGAGCGGTACGCCGAGTTGCTGGAGCGGGAGGGCGTGTCGCCTTCTGTTGAATTTCCCCGGTCGCAATGGGTGCAGGTGGAGCGCTGGAATGTGTTTCGCCAGGCGGAGTGGCGGAGCGAGATGGAGACGGCGCACGCGATCATCACCGCGAACCTGCCGAAACGGACGCGCGATGTGCTTGCGATGCCTCCCCGCGAGCGCAAGCGGGTGATTGAAGAGCGGAAGGCGCCTCTGGCGAGACGTTTGCCAAAGAAAAGCTGAGCCGGCGGCGATGCCGGCGTAGCGTTAGCCGGGCGAGAAATTTCATGAGTACTGCTCCTTCGGTGACACAGGTCCTTCGAGATCCTCCCTAAAAGGCTTTTCGAGCCTTTCTTGGTTGATATCGGGACGTTTCGCGGGTCTTGGGGAAGGTCATCGCCCAATCGACGAGCGTCTTCATCGCCGGACACAGTGTTTTCCCAAACTCGGTGAGTTCATATTCCACCTTCGGTGGAAATTGAGGATGAACGGTACGCTTCACCAACTCGCACTTCTCAAGGAGATGCAGCTGTTGCGACAGCATACGTTGTGAAATGCCGGGGACGGCGCGTTCAAGCTCAGAGAATCGCCAGATAGGGCGCGCGAAGAGCCGGTTCAGAATAACGATCTTCCATTTGCCTTCGAGAATTGAGAGCGCCGCCTCAACCCTCATGGCTCTCTCGAACTCGAAGGGAGTCGCCCTGAGATCTGAAGATTCGGCGATTTCCTCCGGAACTAACAAGTCCGTTCGTATACCCATTGCGCATCCAATCCTGAGTTTGAGAAGCTTCTCCAGAATATCGGATGGTTGGCTTCGGTACAGGAGGATGAATGGCGCAGGTATGGTTAGTCACCGGCAGCTCTCGTGGTCTGGGTCGCGCAATTGTTGAAGCGGGACTTGCTGCGGGCAATAAGGTGTTGGCGACAGCTCGGGGCATTGAGTCGCTGGCTGATCTGTCGGAACGATATGGTGATCAGGTCAAGCTCTTCGCGTTGGATGTTACCGACGAAGCAGCAGCAGCAAACGCGGTAATGGCGGCGGTCGATCTATTTGGCTCGCTAGATGTGGTCATCAACAATGCGGGATATGGCAATCTGTCGTCCATCGAAGACACGCCTCTATCGGAATTCCGGGCACAGATCGAAACGAATCTCTTCGGAACGATTATTGTGACCAAGGCGGCTCTTACGTATTTTCGCGAAAAGAAAACAGGCCACTTCATTCAGTTTTCGTCGGTGGGCGGAAGGATCGGCCCTCCGGGACGTGGGCCTTATTCGGCGGCGAAATGGGGTGTCGAAGGCTTCTCTGAAGTGCTGTCACGCGAAGTAGCACCACTCGGCATCAAGGTCACAATTGTTGAACCCGGTGGGTTCCGCACGGACTTCGCGGGGAGTTCCACCGAACTGAGCGAAGGTCATCCCGCATACGACTCAACTGTTGGTGCTACCGCAAGATTTCAGCGCAATTACAACGGGAAGCAGCCTGGTGATCCGAAAAAGGCGGCTCAGGCGATCATCCAGCTGACGCAGGAGCGAAACCCTCCGTTGCGACTGTTGCTCGGCAGCGATGCGTACGCCGCGGTGGAGAAGAACGATCTCGCGCGATTAGAGGAAGCACGAATATGGAAGGAACTCAGTATCTCCACCGATTTTGAGACCGAGTGACACAGCGGAACACCACCCGGTACGATCGATCACATCCCGCGAATCAGCCGCATGAAGGCGTCGATCTTGTTCGTAATCCTCGCCCGGTCGGGACCGAAATTCTGCTCTAAGCAGATTCCGCTAAAGAACGTGATGATCAAGCCAGCGAGGGAATCATTATCGTCACGAACTCCACGCGCTGCAGCGAGATTGTCGATGAGCAACTGATGAGCTTTCATTGCGCTCGCGACCATGATCTGGCGGGCTTTGGGGGGGAGGTCTGCGAACTCGCGCATAGAGTTCACCGAAAAGCAGCCCTTCTGTCCCCAACTCCCATAGCAGACCTTCAGAAAGCTCTCAACGTTGGTCCATCCCAAAGGCTGCTTCGTCAGGTGTCCGCGTGCCATCAGGACGTCGAAATACCTGCGCATACTCTCCACGAACAGGTCTTCTTTGTCCTTGAATTCCGTATACAAGCCCGATTTGCGCACACCGGTGGCCTGCTCAAGGTCCTGAACACTCGTCTCAGCAAGGCCATGCTTCCAGAAGACTGGGATGGCTTTATCGAGGACATCCTCTCGGGTGAACAGTTTTCGTCGTCCCATTGCAACATTATCGGTCAGTTCACTTGAGGACTTGCACATAAAGGACCAAATGGTCCACTATTTCAGAGAACGAACTCGTCCTTGGAGGACCCATGCCCCCTAGCCGAAAACAGCAGGTCGTCGATCTCTTGAAGTCGCTTGAGACTAATAATCCCGTCCCGTTTGCGTATGTCAACCCGAACAAGTACATCCAGCACAACCTACAGGTGGGACCTGGCCCTGAAGGTGTAGCCGCCCTCATTCAGAACATGCCGCCCGATACGTCAGTCAACACCATCCGTGTCTTTGAAGACGGCGATTATGTCTTCGCTCACACCGAGTACAACTTCTTCGGGCCACGCATCGGCTTCGACATCTTTCTCTTCGAAGATGGTCTGATCGTCGAGCATTGGGACAATTTGCAGGAGACCGCGACCGAACTCAGCCCCAGCGGCCACACGATGATCGACGGCCCCACCGCGCTGTCTGATCTCGACCAGACACAGGCGAATAAGGCGCTCATGCAACGCTACATGGACGACCTTCTCGCAGGCCGTCGCGAGACCTTTCCGAGCTACTTCAACGGAATCGCATACATTCAGCACAATCCGTGGGTCGCCGACACCATCCCGGGACTGATTGCGGGTTTACAGGCTCTTGCCGACAAGGGGCAGGCAGTCGTCTACAAGCGCGTGCCTATGGTACTTGGTGAAGGTAATTTCGTCTTGGTCGTCGCCGAGGCTACGTTTGGTGGCGTGCCCACCGCCATCTACGATCTATTCCGCGTTGAAAGCGGCAAGATCGCTGAACACTGGGACACGCTCCAAGCGATTCCACCTCGCGATCAATGGAAGAATAGCAACGGCAAATTCTAGTTTGGTGAGAGGCGGACCATATGCTCTCGGTCGATTCCCAAAAGTCGGAGGATAATCTTAGGCAGGTCATCGACACGCTTCCCACTTTGGTTTGGTGCACTCGACCTGATGGTTCTACGGAGTTCCTGAACAAGCGCTGGCATGATTACACAGGTTGTTCTCCGGAGGAGTCGCGTGTCCATGGATGGCAACCTACAGTTCATCCGGACGACCTGCCCCGCGTCGTAGCCAAAGGGCAAGAGTTGTTGGCATCGGGACAGCCAGGCGAAGTTGAAGGACGTGTTCGCCGCCATGATGGAGTATTTCGCTGGTTCCTTATGCGTGTCGAGCCCCTGCGCGACGAAACCGGCAAAATCGCCAGATGGTACGGAGTTCAAACCGACATCGACGACCTTAAGCAGATTGAAGAGAAGCTGCGAGAAGAGGATCGCGAACTGCGCCGGATCACCGACGCCATTCCGCAGACAATTGTGGTGCTAGATACGAGCGGCGTTCCTATCTATGCAAACCAGGCGATGCTCGACTATACGGGGCTCTCGGCCGGAGATGTACTCACGTCGGGCTTCCGTGAACGTTTCTCTCATCCCGACGGTCTCGAAAAGCTCAAAGAACAACGGGCGGCTGGTCTCTCGCGTGGACTTCCGTTCGAACTAGAGCATCGAGCGCGGCGGAAGGACGGAGAGTATCGTTGGTCCCTGGTTCGATTCAACCCATTCCGCGATGAGATGGGTAGCGTCGTTCGCTGGTATGCGACGGGAACTGACATCGATGATCGAGTTAAAGCTGAAGAGAGAACTCGCAACGAGAACCAAGCATTGCGAGAGCAAATCGAGCGGGACTCTATGTTTGAGGATATTGTGGGTTCCTCCGAAGTCCTTCGCAAGGTCCTCCGCCAAGTGATGAAGGTGGCGCCTTCCGACTCCACAGTTCTTATTTTGGGCGAAACCGGCACAGGAAAAGAATTAATTGCGCGCGCCATTCATAAGCGATCCAAGCGCGCGTCACGGGGATTTATCGGGGTCAACTGTGCTGCCATCCCGCCATCACTGATAGCTTCCGAGCTTTTTGGCTATGAAAAGGGAGCCTTCACTGGCGCGACACAACGTCGCTTGGGTCGCTTCGAGTCGGCGAGTGGCGGAACCCTTTTTCTGGACGAAGTAGGCGACCTGCCCTTGGATATCCAAATCGCTCTCCTAAGAGTGCTGCAGGAGCGCGAAATCCAACGCGTCGGCGGTAACACCGCAATTGCCGTTGACGTGAGAGTGTTGGCGGCAACTCATCGAGATCTGGATGTGCTAGTGGCCGAAGGCAAGTTCCGTGAAGACCTCCTGTATCGTCTGAACGTCGTACCCATTGTCGTGCCTTCGCTGCGTGAGCGTGCAGATGACCTTCCTCTACTCGTCGAGTACTTTATTACGCGTTTCGGTAAAAAGGCCGGCAAGAGATTCAGGGCAATCGATGACAAGACCCTCAAGCTATTTCAGGGGTACGCGTGGCCCGGTAATGTCCGAGAGCTGCAAAATGTCATTGAACGAGCCGTCATTCTAAGCGATGGCGACAGTTGTCCTGTAGACGAGACCTGGCTCAAGCTCTCGACCTCTCGAAGAATTGCAGATCCGGCATTTGCGCTTAATGACGTCCTGCACAAACAAGAAAAAGAGATGATCGAAGCTGCACTGGCAGAAAGCAACGGCCGCATATCGGGTCCGACGGGTGCCGCACTCAAGCTCGGTATGCCGACCCGCACTCTCGATTCAAAAATCAAACGGTTGGGAATCAACAAATATCAGTTCAAGATCCCACAACATTGATTTTGCTTTGTCGTTCGAGACATTTATTCCGCCTACCGCTCGTCCGAGCGAGCAGATGATCTGGGGCCACTTCTCCCACTTCTCTCCATTTGCGCGATAGCTCTCGTCGCTGCAGTTTTCTCGGGAGTCTCATATTGGGTTCGCGCGAAGCGGCTCGCATACTCGCCAGCAGTGATACCAATCACTCTCAAGAATGAGCGCCGCATAGAAAGGGCAGTCTGAAATCCGCACGCGTCGGCTATCTCCTTAAGACCCATCTCGGAACTGTCGATCATTTGCTGAGCGGCTTCCACTCGCAGCCGGTCGACGAACTGTCCCGGATTCATTCGAGTTTCGCGGAGACAGACACGAGTGAAGTGGCGCGAGCTCATACTCATGCGTTCTGCGAGTTTCTCGACACCTAAGTCTTCGCGCAAATTCTCAATCATCCAAACCTGCAGCTCGCGAAGAGGATGCGATGTTATTGCTTGCCTCGAAAGCATGTGACTATATTGGGACTGCCCGCCGGGTCGAACGAGAAACATGACCAGCATTCGCGCGATTTGAAGCGCCGCCCTATGTCCGTGATCCTCTTCCACAAGCGCCAGCGCCAGATCAATGCCAGCGGTAATCCCCGCTGAAGTGTAGATCGATCCATCTCGCAGATAAATCGGGTCGGATTCAACCAGGATCGAGGGGTACTGTCGTGAAAGTTGGTCGCAATAATCCCAGTGGGTGACGGCTCTTTTTCCATCAAGTAATCCCGCGGCTGCGAGCACAAATGCTCCCGTGCAGATAGCTGCAACCCGACGTGAGCGAGAAGCCGACTCCTTGATCCATCTGAGGTAGTTGAAGTCATATTGTCCGTGATTAGCGCCGGGACCACCTGCGATCACGAGTGTGTCGATCTGGCCGACCAGCTTTGAGTATGGAACGGCGTCTGAGAGTGTCAATCCGTGATTTAGTTCGAGCCTGGAACTTCGCCCCGAGCTCGCAAGTATCACTTCATACTTCGAAGCGAGTTTGAAGACTTCGAGGGGGCCCGCAACATCGAGCATGTCGACTGGCTGTGGCCCGCTAATAACAATCTTTCTCATCTAAAGATCCTCTCCGTACCGGGCAGACCTATGTCCGATTTTGATTCATCTATGTCGTGGCGTCGAGTTCATTCGGAACGTAATGTTGCCTTCGTGGACGTGCAATCAAGTCGTACGGAGGAGCCTCAATGCCCATAGTCACAAACTCCCGGCAGAAGTTTTTCATGAAAATCACTTTTCTAAGGATTTTCCTGAAAATTCAGGATCACGCCTCAGCAGAGACTCCATCTTTTCAGGGGTTTGAGATTGGCACTTGGCTTGCCCTTTCGACAGCAGGCTTGGGTGGTCCAAAACAATCGCTACTCCCGAAATTCCTGTGAACGAAGACAAAGGAATTCCTGCAGATCGATAGGAGACGAAGATGGGAAAAACGTATAGAGCGGTCGAAATAACGAAACCCGGGACTTTTCAACTCGTAGAGAGGCCCGTCGTTGCGCCGGGTGAAGGACAGGTTCGCATTCGCGTCGAGGCGTGCGGCGTGTGTCATTCAGACGCCGGTACCGTTGAAGGACAGCTACCGGGCGTAGTGTATCCGCGCGTACCAGGCCACGAAGCGATTGGCCTCATCGAAGAGGTTGGGCTGGGCGTCACGACTTGGCAGGTCGGCCAGCGCGTTGGTGTCGGGTTCTTTGGCGGCGAAGACGGAACCTGCGAGACCTGCCGTCGTGGGGACACGGCATATTGCCAGAACCCCATTATCACTGGCGTGACAAGTGATGGTGGCTATGCGGAAATGATGATCGCAGAGGCACGTGCAGTGGCGCTCATACCGGATGAACTCAAATCAGTAGACGCGGCCCCCTTGGTTTGCGCCGGCATAACGACGTTCAATGCTCTCCGCAACGCCGGACGTGCAGGCGATACCGTCGCTATCCAGGGCATTGGTGGGTTAGGACATCTTGGTGTGCAGTACGCCAAGAAGATGGGCTTTCGCACCGTTGCAATCGGCTTCGGTCCAGACAAAGAACATCTCGCTCCCAAGCTTGGAGCTCACGTTTACATCGACGCCAAAGTTGAGGATGCGGGAGCCGCGCTGCAGAAACTGGGAGGCGCCGACGTGATCCTGGCAACCGCCCCCAGCGGAGCGGCAATCGCCAGTCTGCTTCCCGGCCTCTCCGTTCGCGGCAAGCTCGTGGTAGTTGGTGTTTCGGGTGATCCCATTCCGGTCAACGGAGTTCCGCTCATCTTTGGTGGCCGCTCAGTCATTGGAAGCTTGACGGGAAGAGCGATCGAGACACAGGACACTCTTGACTTCAGCGTCCTCTCCGGCGTTCGTCCCATGATCGAAACGCTTCCTTTGGATAAGGCCGAAGAAGCGTATGGGCGCATGATGTCTGGCGAAGCGCGATTCCGCGTAGTCCTCACAATGGCCTAAAAGCTCAGAACGCTGCTGAGAAGCGGCATCGACAAACCGATTTGCGAGGGAGACTCATATGAATCAGTTTCAGGAAATCTTCGACAAACAGAAAGCATATTTCGATTCGGACGCGACCAAGTCATACGAGTGGCGCATCGACCAACTGACGCGCCTTGAGAACTTGTGCAAAGAGAACGCCGAGGTTCTTGAGGCTGCGATGAGCAGCGACTTCAAGACGGCCAGTCAAGAGAAGGTCTTCGAGATTATGGCGCCTGTAGGAACTGTCGCCTTCGCGAAGCAAGATTTGAGGGAGTGGATGAAGCCCGTAGATGTGGTTGTGCCCAAGGCCCTCAGGGAGAGTGGGCATACTGCTAAGGTCTATCGGGAACCTTACGGCGTCACGTTGGTTATCGGTCCATTCAACGGACCTCTGACGCTGCTCTTTGACCCCGCGGTCCAGGTTATTGCGGCTGGCAATCCATGCATTCTCAAACTCTCCGAGGGTTTGCCCGCCACCAGCAAGGTCTTACTGGATCTCATTCCGAAATACTTCGATCCTCGGGCCGTTACTGCCGTAACGGGAAGTAAGGACGAGGTGACGGAACTGCTCAAGCTTCCCTTCGACTTCATTTTCTTCACCGGTAGCGTCAAGGTTGGCAAGATCGTTATGGAAGCGGCGGCAAAAAATCTGACTCCGGTTCTTCTCGAACTCGGAGGCCAGAACCCAGCCTTTGTTGATGCGACCGCCAATATCCCGGACGCAGCCAAAAAGATTGTCTGGGGGGCTACGGCCTGGGGCGGCCAATGGTGCACTTCGCCCGGATACGCCTACGTGCATGAATCAATCGCAAAGCAATTTGTTGCGGAATGCAAGAAGGCGATGGTCGAGCTGTACGGGACCGACCCCAAGAGCAGACCGGACGACTACTCCCGCATTATTAGCCCCAAGGCTACCGAACGTTTGGCGGGCCTGATCGATCAGAAGAAGGTCGTCATAGGCGGGGCCTCAGACCCAGAGGCACGGTACCTCGATCCCACGGTTATCTATCCAGTGACTTGGGATGATCCGATCATGGAGGACGAGATCTTCGGACCGCTTCTCCCAATCCTCACCTACCAGGACATGGACGCTGCCATTCGCGAGGTGAAAAAGCATCCGAAGCCCCTGTCCGGCTTCCTGTTCAGCCGCGACCAAAAGGCAATCGATCACTTCCTCGCGAGCTTGTCCTTTGGCGGCGGTGCGATCAATCAGGTGAACATTCACCTGTTTATCGAAACCATGCCCTTTGGAGGGGTCGGATATTCCGGCATCGGTCACTACTACGGCAAGGCCGGCTTTGACGCTCTCACGCACGCGAAATCGGTTCTCATTTCGCCGCCCGACGTCGCCATCGAGCACCTGTTCCCGCCGTACACGGAGGAAAAGGTCAAAGCGCTCAGCCAGTGGTTTGAATACTAAGCCACGAAGATACCAGAAGAAGCGATCCCAAAAGAGCACAGAGATGAAAAAGAATGCGAAAGATTACGTATCGATTGCCCAACAGTTCTTCACTGCCTACGATGCACACGATGTTGATGGCATGCTCGCTCTTTGCGCGGATGGCGCACTTGGACGATATGCTCCCTACGGCCGCGAGAGCGTGGTGCCAATTCGTGGTGGCATCGATGTCATTTGGCGTGCGTTTCCGAATGCCGTTCCGAACTTCCGAGTCAAAGTGATCGAGCTGATCCCTGCCGAGGGGAACGCAGTCGTGATCCAAGCCGAGATGAGCGGGCCTATACCTGCCGAAGTGCCTGGAGTGGCAAAGAAGGGCCAGGACGTACACATCCCTCACTGCTACATCCTGCGTTTCGACGCGGATGGAAAAATTACGCGCCTTGACGCCTATTGGGACAACACCGTCCTGAACAGCATCCAGGCGAGCGCCGTGTGATGGAGCGACCTAGCCGCGGAGGTGTTTGCTGTCGGCAACGCTTTCGTGCAACACATGTCAGAGGCGTCCCTAAGGAGCGAAGGTGGTTTCGAATCTCGTATCCAACGCGCTTGAAAGCCACGCTCAGGTGTTTCCAACACTGACCGAGGCGCAGATCAATCGAGTTCGGCCCTTCGCATCCTTGCGACAAATGAAGTGGGGCGACGTCCTGTTCGGCGCAGATGACAGCGATGTTCCTTTCTTCATCTTGCTGTCCGGGAGTATGGAGATTGTTCAGCCGGACATGAATGGCGAACGGCTTGTGGCAAGCCATGGGCCAGGAGAGTTCACAGGCGAAATGACGATGATCACTGGTCATCGCTCACTTGTTTGTGGCCGTATGACCGATCGGGGTGAAGTGCTCGAAATGAGCGGAAGCGGCCTCCGATCACTAGTCGCCCGAGATGGTGAACTCAGCGAAATCCTTATGCGGGCTTTCATTTTGCGCCGTCTCATCCTGATCAATCGTAATCAGGGCAACGCCATTTTGATGGGATCTCGTTACTCGGCTAAAACGCTCCGCCTTCGGGAGTTCCTAACCCGCAACGGCCATCCTTACGTTTATGTCGATTTGGATGTGGATCAGACGTCCCAAGCCCTCCTGGATCGGTTCGATGTCGCTGTTAGCGAAATTCCGGTCGTCATTTGCAACTATCGCAAGGTACTGCGCAACCCTTCGATACAAGAACTCTCGGATAGCTTGGAATTGAACTGCACTATTGATGAATCTCAAGTCCGAGACCTAATCATCGTTGGCGCGGGCCCTGCAGGGTTGGCTGCAGCAGTGTACGGTGCGTCCGAAGGGCTTGACGTGTTGATGGTCGAATCAGCGGCGCCCGGTGGCCAAGCGGCTTCGAGCTCCAAAATCGAGAACTATCTCGGATTCCCAACGGGGCTCTCCGGAGATGAACTCGCCACGCGCGCGATCACCCAGGCACAGAAATTCGGCGCTAAGTTGATGGTCGCTCATTCCGTAGTCCGATTGGAGTGCGAGAAGAGCCCATACAGACTTGTGCTGGAAAACGGCAAGCCACTCGAGGCGCGCAGCGTCGTAATTGCCAGTGGAGCGCAGTACAACAATCCTGAAAATCTCAATTTGGAGAGATTCGTCGGACAAGGCGTCTACTATGGCGCGACGTTCATGGAGGCACAGCTCTGCGAGTCGGAGGACCTGATTGTCGTGGGTGGAGGAAACTCTGCCGGCCAGGCGGCTGTGTTTCTGGCACAGACAGCGCGCAGGGTTCACATGCTAGTACGCTCGCAACGCCTTTCGGACGGCATGTCGCGCTACCTGATCCAGCGAATCGAGGAGAACCCCGGAATTGAAGTGCATTACAAAACGGAAATCGTCGACCTCGAAGGCGATACCCATCTGGAACGGGTTACGTGGCGGGATAAAGACAGTCTTGAATCTACGACTCAGAGCATTCGTCACGTGTTCATCATGGCGGGAGCTTCACCTCGCACCGATTGGTTGCGAGGCTGTGTATCCCTTGACGACAAGGGCTTCATTCTCACCGGGCGCGACTTGGACGCAGTGAAGCAGGACGGGGCATGGCCACTCGCACGTTCTCCCTACATGCTTGAAACAAGCCTGCCAAGAGTGTTTGCCGTTGGAGATGTTCGTTCGGGCAATGTGAAACGCGTTGCGTCGGCGGTTGGCGAAGGGTCGATCGCCATCAACCTCGTGCATCGCGCGTTAGCAGAATATTAGCTTTGATTCGCTGACTTGCGTGCGCAATAGCGGCGACAGGAACAGATTCGAAGAAAGATATGCATGAGCTGTGTGAGGCGAAAGGGAGCAAGCTGCCATGAAAGTGTTGATTCTCGGAGCAACTGGGTTGGTGGGGCAGAGCACCTTGGTGCAAGCTGTTACACATCCCGCGATCACTCAGGTCATCGCTCCAACCAGGAAGCCCCTGCCACCTAGCAGCAAGCTGTCAAATCCGGTGGCGGAGCGGCTGGAACTCCTCTTGCCGGAAGTTCTCACTTGGGGAGTAGACGCGGTGATCTGCGCGCTGGGCACGACGAGTGGTAAGGCGGGGTCTAAAGAAGCATTCCGCCAAGTGGACTATGTCTTACCACTAGCGTTTGCGAAGCTGGCTCATCAACAAGGAGCAGAAACGCTCGCCCTCGTCTCGGCGATTGGTGCCGACGCCAAGTCCTCATTCTTCTATCCGAAGACCAAGGGCGAGGTCGAGAGGGACATGAAGCTCGTTGGCTTCAAATCTCTGACGATCCTCCGGCCCAGCATCATTGGAGGGAAGCGTGACGAGTCGCGCTTTGCAGAAGGACTTGCTCTGACGCTGTCCCGAATACTGGCGCCAGTTCTGCCGAAAAAATTCCACGTCAATCCCGCAGCGAAGATCGCCGGCGTTCTTCTCGACAGCGTCATTGCTGCGATCCCGGGTTGTCATTATCGCTACGCCGAAAGTTTGACCTAGTTCCTTCGAGGAATATGCACGGGATAGCGTTCGACGCTGACGAGTACAACGTAAAGCGAAACAGTCACCACAACGGAAGGAAGGAATGGCCATGGTGAATGCAAGCAACACGACCGCACCGACACAATTCATCCAGACGAAGCTCGAAAAATATGCCTATCGCCGCTTTGGGAAAGGACAGGGGCTGCCGCTGTTGTGTCTTCAACACTTCACCGGGACCCTGGACAATTGGGACCCGGCCGTAACCGATCCGCTCGCCCTAGGACGCGAGGTAATTCTCTTTGAAAGTGCGGGCTTGGGCCGCTCGACCGGCAAGGTTCCCGACAACATGGCGGGGATGGCAGCACATGCCCTTGCATTTGTGGATGCCCTTGGCCTAAAACGCCTGGATATCCTCGGCTATTCCCTCGGTGGAATGGTGGCACAGCAGGTAGCACTGGAACGTCCCTCACTTGTCCACAAAATGCTGCTCGTCGCCACTGCCCCGGAGGGAGGCGAGGACATTATGCACATGGACAAGCCGGAACTCAGGAAGATTACGGAAGATCCGAATATGCCTGGGTTGGAGAAACTGGTGAAGCTCTTTTTCGCTCCAAGCAAGTCGAGTCAGGCGGCAGGAGAAGCCTTCGCAGCTCGGCTCGCCCTGAGAAAGGAAGATGGCGAGCCTCTGGCCGGCCAAGATGTCGCAATCGCTCAGATCACGGCCTTTCGCGCCTGGGAAAAGTACAGTGGCGAGCGCTTCGCCAAGCTCGGCAAAATCACGCAGCCGTGCCTGGTCGTTAACGGCGTCTTCGACAATATGATTCCAGTCCGCAATTCCTACATGCTGAGCGAGCATCTCCCCAACGCCATGCTGTTGACCTACCCCGACGCCGGGCACGGATCGTTGTTCCAGTTTCACAGGTCATTCGTTCGGCAAGCTTCGCTGTTTCTCGATTCAGAAGACATTAGCTAAGCGATTCAGCAGCATCGGTAGTCCTGAGCTGCATTCGCTCAAGGATTTGGGAGTGACACAGTTTGTTGCATCTGGAAGAGGGCGCTTAGGAGTCAGAAGCCCATGATTCTGAAGATCGAACTGATTCGGGATTCACACAACGTTCGACTTCGGCTGAGCGGAGAGTTTCGATCTCACCATCTCGATCAGGTAAAGGCCGAGATCAGCCGTGGAGAGCCGACCGTATTGGATTTGGAGGAGGTCGATCTTGTGGACATCGAAGCCATTCGGTTTCTCAATGCCCGCGAGGACGAAGGTATCTCGATTCTGCACTGCTCGCCTTATATCCAAGAGTGGATGTCGAGGGAGCGGAAGGAAGAGAAGGCTCGAACGGATTGGCGATGATGTCATCGCGGAAAGGGGTAAGGAATGACGACCGACGGGAAGATGACGGGCAAGCTGGAGGGAAGGATCGCACTTGTCACGGGCGGGACAAGCGGGATTGGTCTTGCTACCGCGAAGCGCTTCGTGGCCGAAGGAGCACACGTCTTCATCACCGGTCGGCGTGAGAAGGAGTTGGCTTCAGCGGTGCAGAGCATAGGAGGAGCCGTCAACGGAGTGCAAGGAGATGTGTCTCAAATCGGTGATCTCGAACGACTCTTCGCTCAGATTAAACAAGAGAAGGGTCATCTCGATATTGTGTTCGCGAATGCTGGGACCGCAAAATATGCGCCCCTCGGGGAGATCACCGAGGAGTTCTTTGACTCTTTATTCGATGTCAATGTGAAAGGACTGCTCTTCACCGTACAAAAGGCATTGCCATTGCTCAAAGACGGCGCCTCCATTGTCTTATGTGCATCTGTGGTTGCCAGCAAGGGACTGCCGTCGAATAGCGTCTACAGCGCTACCAAGGCCGCCGTGCGCTCATTTGCCCGCACGTGGGCGACGGATCTGCGCAGTCGCCGCATTCGCGTGAACGCCGTGAGTCCAGGTTCCACCGATACTCCGGGCCTTAACGAACTTCTGGGTTCCTCAGAAACGGGACAGCAACGCTTGAAGATGATCTCCAACGTCGTTCCACTCGGCAGGCTTGGGAGCCCAGATGAGATCGCAATT
>Ga0207098_10195_pt1 | contig 20333 bp, 16 predicted proteins | sample Alteio_BWMinHeat_84_FD_153548 | JGI IMG/M metagenome (GOLD analysis project Ga0207098, IMG submission 153548) | Enriched cells from forest soil in Barre Woods Harvard Forest LTER site, Petersham, Massachusetts, United States -... | ecosystem: Environmental > Terrestrial > Soil > Temperate forest >...
TCTGCCACGGCAGACTCCAAACTCGCGCGTTAGAGATTTGGTGGACATGCTCCTTCTACTGAATACTGGAAACCTATTGCCAGAAGGCGTGACAAAGGCGCTGCAAGCGACGTTTACCAAACGTGGCACACATCCAATTCCGGATAAATTGGTGCCGCCCCCTCCGGACTGGAACCCTCGTTTTGCAGCATTGGCAGCTGAATGCAATCTTTCAATGGATATCGACAAGGGATTCGCATCGATAACGAGTTTCATGGAGAGTCTCCAAGACTCCGATCAACGTTGATTTTCAGGTTTTCAAGTTGCATACAAATGGCGGTACTTGAGACTCAACAGGTGCAAATCAACAGAGTGGCGCTTATCATTTGACGGCCCTCAATTTGACCGTACTGCAAAGACACATGCTCTACTCATGACTAGAAAGCTGTTTGTTGTAATGCCATTCGGGGTTCGTACGAGCGTTCAAGGGAACTCCACTAGCTCGATTGATTTTGATGCAGTGTACTCTCACCTGATACGTCCCTCCGCACTTGACGCAGGTTGGGAAGTAACTCGAATCGATGAGGTCGTGCAGCCAGGACCGATCGCGGATGCGTATCTGAAAGAAATCTACTTCGCTGATTTAGTGTTGGCGGATGTCAGCATCGCTAATGCGAATGTCTTTTACGAATTGGGACTTCGCCACGCGATATCCACCGGGGGCACGTTATTAGTCGCGCTTACCGGCACCCAGCTTCCCTTCGATATTTCGCATCTTCGCGTAATCTTCTATCAGTTCGGCGATGAGCGAGAACTTCAACCCGCCAAGAGATTGCTAACGCAGGCGCTACTCGAATACGATCCCGTTGGCGCTCCCAGTGTCAATCCCATAAGACGATTTCTCGAAGGCCTTGGCGCCGCTACCAGTCCAAGTTTGAGCGATGCCGCCTTCGAGCAAGAACTTCACGGTCGGATCTCTCGCGCTCGAAACGTCGATCAAACGATCGCCATTTGGCAGTGGGCCCAGAATCTTTCACCACTCCCTGCCCTGGCACTCCTATCGCTTGCGGACCGCTTGGGCGATTACGAAGCGTGGCACACTTCAGTTGAGGTCTTGCGCGCGGCCTTGGCAGCACGTCCCAAGGACTTCGAGATCCACCGGGCGCTAGGCTGGCACTTGAGGCATCTCGGCTCCGATTTCGATCAAGAGGCCACGGCTTCGTTGGAAAGAGCGATTGAACTTAATCCGGGAGATCCCGAATCGATCGGAATGCTCGCCGGAATATTAAAACGTCGAGGAGATCACGAAGGAGCTGCCAACCTTTACCGACTTGGTGTGAAGTTCTCTCCTGACAGCCTGTACATGAGGGTGAACGAGGCGGCAATGACAATTCTTACGCAGCCTAATGACTTCGCTGCGGGAGTAAAGCTATACAGGAGACTGTACGAGGGCCTTTCAGCGAATCCTCACCGTGAATCTGATGCGTGGACCGAACTCGTACTCGGCGAGGCTGCCTTCGCATTGGGTGAAATAGAGGTCGCCAAGCAACATTTTGTGCGTGCGGCAACGCTACCACACAGTCCGAAAGATTTAAGGTCTGCTGCCGATCAGCTGGAGATTCTCTCGAAAGCAGGCTTCATGCGGACCGACGGTAATCAGCTCTCTACGTTCATCCGCGGGCTTGCAAGCCCGGAACAGGCGGTCGCCACAACTGCGAGAAGCAGTTTGCGTTCACCTAAAACGCCAGTGATTATCCACCTTTCAGACATCCATTTTGGAACCCGCGAAGTCAATGGCAAGCGGGCGGCAATGCATCGGTTTTTCGACGGTGAGTATGAAAAGAATCTCAGCTGGCACATTGCCAGCGAGTTTGTGTCCGGCCGAAAGCACTTTGAACTCGACCCTGAACGCCTGCTTCTAGTGGTGTCTGGCGATCTGACATACACCGCCGAACGAAACGAATTCCAACAAGTTCACGACTTCCTTACTGAAGTCTGTTCAACGCTGAAGATAGAGAAAAGTCAGGTGTTCCTTGTACCAGGGAATCATGACGTCCACTGGGCATCTGCTCAAATCGATTTGTCTTATAGATTTGATAACTACTTGAGCTTCTTGCTCAATTTCTATGGTCCCGAATTGTTCCGCACTCGCTACCCAAAGATAACTTGGGATTTCCACGTGAACAGCCCCCGTCCTCGACCGGGCGAAATCTTGGCTTTCTATCGCCAGAGCGGTCTAACGGTCGTAGGTCTGAATTCGTGTGTCTATGAAACGAGTCAGGATCATTACGGGTTCGTTGGTGGTCGGCAGATGGATATCGCTTCAGACTTAATCGAGGAAGTAGGAACAACGGAACGAGATCTTCGGATCGCTGTAATGCACCATCACCTACACCCATTTCCAGAACCAATGACGAGGAGCAGTGAAAGCCAGGTTTGGATGGACGTCTCAACAATCAGAGATGCGGGGTTGGTTGAACGCCGTCTTGAACGGTTGGGCTTTGATATGGTTCTGCACGGGCACAAGCACAAGCCACAATTGAGAGAAACTCTTGTCCGGGATCGAAGCGAGCCAAAAGCTGGTGCAGCACGGCTCATTGTTTGCGGAGCGGGTAGTACCGGAGTCAACGCGAAAGAACTCGAACATAACTACTCGAATCATTATGAAGTAATTGAAGTCCTGCGGCAGCCGCGAGTACGGGGCACGGATTTCCTGAGCATTGAATGGCGTGAGCTTTCACTGATACCTGGTTCCGAGTGGCTCACGAGCGAGCGTTGGATCGTACTCGGTTGAACTCACCAGACTTCACGGCCTCGATGTTTAGAGTGAAGAAGCAAATCGGCTCGGTACACCACTAGGTTCTCTTCGCGCACCACATTGTATGTTCTCGGGATATTGCTTCCTCGATCTGGAGAACCTGTTCTTGAAACAACTCTTCTCGGTCAACGTGAGTCCATTTAGCTTCAGCCGAGACAAGTTCGTCCGCCGCCACCGCGTAGCTATTCGTAAGATCTCGATACTTGCGCATTTCCGACCAAGCCGTCACCACTGCTATTGCGGTTGTAAAGACCGCCACGGTGTTCGGTCCCTGCGGGGCTTCCATCTGAAACAACAATACGATTATTGCTAATGCCTGAATGACCAATGTTACGCGGAAAATGGTCTCCGCGGCATCTGCATTAGCTTTCGCATTTGATCGATACCAGGTTCTCTGATCAGAAAGTCTATGGGCCAGGTAGAACGCCTTCCGCTCGACCAAGTTTAGTCGTCGGGTTTCTTTCATTATTGGTGTGATTCTGCCGGTCGCAACGGGAAACGACGCTAACTCGCCGGATACGGCGGGTCTGGCTCTTCGTATGGTGTCAAGTTCTAACAAAAATCGAGTCTCTGCGACATCGTCCGGAGTGGACTGATCGTAGGGATGTATAGCCATGAGAAATCGCCACACTGTGGTCTTCACAGACTCGGCAACAGCGCGACAATCGAACCACACGCTATCGAATCGCCGCGCCCGCATCGTAAGTTTGACGATCAGACTTACGCCCAACAAGAAGGGCACCGCAATACCGAAAATGTTTGCCAAACCAGAGGGTACGATAGCTCTGCAGACTGCCAGCACGCTCGCACCGATAATGCAGGCTAAATCCGCACTAAACATACGAACAAACTTGTTCTGCGCCGTGACGGAGGCTTTATCGGCCGATTGAAAGAGGTCCGGATAGTCCTCCCTGCGCATGTCAGCGGCTCCTCATACGGGGCGAAACCATGCTTCCGCCGAATGCCAGCCCAAAAATTACCTGCCGCACGTGCCGTCAGCCGCACCAGCGGATTTCATCGCGACAACTCTGCCCGCAGCTTTCGCAGCTCGCTCGATCGCGTCACCGAACTCCGACGGAATCCAATCGATGATTTCGGCCCCGCAATCATGCAGAACTCCTCCGACTTCAGAATCCTTCGCTATCTGGACCGAATCATCAAGCCGGATCGCGAGGATGCCGTTAGGATTGTCCTTATTTAGGCTGCTCTCAATCTCCCACCGTACCCAATCACTGTCGTGGGTATTAGCCCCCAAAAGGACAACCGTCACTGAGGTACCACTGATCAATTTCTTAATTTCGCTGCGAATATAGGATTCATTGTTGCTGTCCAGTGGATCTAAGAGGTGCCGACCCACAAACTCGACGTCTACGCTTTTGTTCCAACGAAGCAGATTGAATCCTTTGGCCTTCATCTGATCTTCGTGTTGATAGGCAATGAATATTCTCCGCGCCATTACGGTCCTCCTAAGCACTTTGTGGAGAGTCAGCCGCTATTAAGGTAGAAGGCTCACCACAGTGTGGGCAAAGCTTCAAAAGCGACTCACTCCAAGTTTTTCGTTCGCATGCACTACAGACCCAATAGTTCGAGGTACTCTTATTTGACTTCATCGATTGACCTTTTACTGCTGTGGGCAAGTATGCCGCGGCATGTGCCCACGAAAACTTATCCTTCCTCTTCCAATTCACGTAACGGAAACCGCCGTGTCTCAGATTGAATCGTTCCAAACGATCGATTTCGCTCAAGTACTCCTCAGTCGCATCAGGTTGAGCATTCAGCAGCTTTGCTAAAGATTGACACTGGCCGGCCGTCAGCAAACGTGTGCCCCGAAAGGGTGCTGACAAATCGGTCCCACACTCTCGGTCCACTTCCGACAGCGCAATCGGATCAGATACAAAATGCGCTGACCGGGCCGAGATACAGAAGTCGCCTTGACCAAAGGTTCCGGTAGTAAACCAATGCAGACGGTAGTACCCGGCGAGGACACGGCGGCCTTTCCAGCGCGTCGCAAAAAAGAGAAAGCGCGCGTTCCTTTTGACGATACCAGCGCGCATTCCTCGGCCGCAGGTAGAAAACATACCGTACGTCATCGTTTCAAGGTTGGGATCGCTCTTATTGTCGCCTGGCTTAGTGACCCAGCGTACTGGCAAGCGACTCATGTCATCGCTATAGTAGATTGACAGATATCCACCGGAGGCTGAATTGAAATTCAACTCGGCCCAAGGTGGCCGAGGTGGCGTTAAATTGCAATGTGCTGCCATCGCGATTCTTGATCGCTCCTGACTTGATTCAATCAATCTGCCCGTGAATAGAGGTTACCGAGGTATCGGAATCCTTTGTGGAAGGAGCAGCTGACGAAGAACCATCGGAATATCTATCCCAGCAGGATAACGCCGGATAAGGGACAGATTAGGTCCAGACTTGCTTTTATAGAGGCACGAACCAAAGGGACCTAAAGTGGCTTACTTTATCGAAATAATAACGAATCAACGAGTTTCGAATTCTTTATTGATTTCCAGGTAACAGGAACGATGTCTACAGGCGGTCAGCTATACGTTTTTGAAGGTGCAAATGCGTGTGGGAAAACGACCTTAGCACACAAATTGGTTAATTCTCTGCGGGAGTCTGGCATAGACGCTGAATACTTTGCATTTCCCGGTCAAACTGCTGGCTCTTTGGGAAGGCACGTATGGCAAATTCATAAAGACCCTCTTTCTTTGGGAATCCAATCAATCAACCCGACAGGTTTACAGCTTCTACATATCGCTGCTCACATCGACGCGATCGAACAAACCATTCTCCCCGCCTTAAGGGCGAACACAACCGTCGTGTTGGATCGGTTTTGGTGGTCGACGTGGGTCTACGGAATAACAAGCGGCGTCCGCAAATCATCGCTGAAGACTATGCTCAGTATTGAAGCCGAATGTTGGAGCGGCATACTTCCCGACGTGTTGTTCTTAATCGAAAGAAAGTCACCGCTCGACTCAGACGTCGTTCGAAATTGGCACGACGTGGTGGCCGAGTATTCACACCTTGCGCAAGAAGAACAACAGAAATACCCAATCTGCACCATTGCAAACGAAAATACGGTTGATATGGCTCTGTCGCAGGTTCGTCGGCATCTTAGAAAGAACTGAGGACACGGATCAATGTCGGTAGCAAGTGAAAACCATCCTCCAACTCCATACACATATACTCGCAAGCGACCTCCGCGATGCACCGTGGTCTTCGACACCTATTGGCGCTTCGCCGCCGAAAGGCAGGCAATCTTCCATCGTCGTCTCGAAAATCCATTGGCGCCCTGGACGAAAGATCCGATTCTCGCTACCTACAAGTTCACGAACGCCTATAGGGCTTCCGATCGCGTCAGCCAGTTCTTGATTCGAAATGTCATCTATCGAGGGATTCGAACAGTCAAGGAAGTCTTCTTCCGAACAGTTTTGTTCAAGTTATTCAATCGCATTGAGACCTGGAAGTTATTTGAAACCGAATTTGGTGGTATCGAGTCGGAGGAATTTACAATCGAAGGCTACGATCGCGCGCTGACAAAGGCATTCAAAGCAGGCATCCCTATCTATTCGGGTGCCTACATTATGCCCTCTGGGGGTTTTTCAGGCAGAAAACATAGGATGCATCTCGAACTGCTTGATCGAATGATGCGAGACCAATTAGCTGAACGAATCGCAGAGTTGGGTTCGCAACCAAAGGCGTTTCACTTGCTCCGATCCTATCCAACAATCGGCGACTTTCTCGCATATCAATATGCGACGGATCTGAACTATAGCGATCTCACGAGATCCGATGAAATGGAGTTCGTAGTTCCGGGTCCGGGTGCGTTAAGCGGTATCCGTAAATGCTTTGAAGATTTTAGTGATTACAGCATGGCCGACCTAATCCGGTGGGTGTGCGACCGACAGGAAGTGGAATTTGAAAGACTCGGCGTGGAGTTCAAGTCGCTTTGGGGCCGTCGCCTACAGCTCATAGATTGTCAGAACCTGTTTTGTGAGGTAGACAAATACGCTCGCATTGCGCATCCCGAATTCTCCTCGGGAAGAACCCGGATCAAACAGAACTTCCGACCGAATACAAAACCTATAGAGTACTGGTTTCCTCCGAAATGGGAGCTGAACCACAAGATTGAGACGCCGGAGAGGTTCGTATGATTCAAGCATTTGCGGGTGCCACTGCGGACGAGCTATGGAGGGAAGTTGTAGATGGCTTCGCCGACGAACATGCTTCAGATATCCATCAGGGCCGTGGCGGGGAAACAAAGGAAATGCTCCATGTGAGCCTGACACTGGATAATCCACAGCAACGATGGGTCCTCTCACGACGACCAGCCCTGAACGTCGCGTTCGCGATCGCTGAAGTAATTTGGATTGTGTCTGGCCGGAACGATTCAGACTTCCTGACCTACTGGAATCGTCGATTGCCAGAGTTTGTCGGCAATGGGCCAACATTGCATGGCGCATATGGTCACCGGCTAAGGCACCACTTCCAAATTGACCAACTGGAACGGGCTTATTCTGCATTATATAGAAATCCAGACAGCCGTCAGGTTGTCCTTCAAATATGGGACTCTGAGGTTGACTTCCCGGCCTTGGACGGATCTCCCAGCGATCCCGATGTGCCATGTAACGTTCTCTCTTTGGTTAAGGCGCGACGCGGCAAACTTGAGTGGATGCAGGTCATGCGAAGTAACGACGTATTTCTTGGTTTGCCCCACAACATCGTTCAATTCACTTGCCTGCAAGAGATTCTCGCTGGTTGGTTAGGAATGGAAGTTGGCAGCTACAACCAACTCAGCGACAGTCTTCATATCTATCAGCGAGATTTGCATAATGTGTTTTCACGTACGCCGGCCGCTGATATCCGGAACGATGACAGTTTGATGCTTCCAAAACAGGAATCGCAAAAGGCCTTTGCAGAATTGGAAAAACGAACAGGAACAGCCATGTTGCATGATTTGAAGGAGCGTCAGTTGATACAACTGCTGACATGGCAATATGGGCCCCCTTCTCTAAAAAACATGTTGTCGATACTTCTCGCCGAATCTGCTCGAAGGCGCGGGTGGCACGATGCACAAACACTCGCTGAAGAGAGCTGTGGGAATCCCGCGTTCCTGACGTTGTGGCACAGCTGGTACCGGCGTGTTACCGGCGCAAACGAAACGGCTGTCGATGGAGCGCAGGAAAATCTCGGCCTGGCCGAATCGACGAGGCTGGTTTGATAGCAATGACTAAATCAGGCTACTGGTTCGCACTTTACGGTCCCCTCCTCATCGGGTCGATTCTCGTCATCTTGGGTTATGTGCTCTTGCTATTCGGCGTGCCGAAATGGTCAAAAGGAGAAGGCATCCGTACCGATTTTCATTCTGCAAGGGCTTCGTATTTCACAATACTGATAGGTCTAGCGTGTTTACTTCTGTGGTCGGCAGCGGCAATATTTCGAAACTTATTTTTCATTAGGTGACTTATGGGATTCCTGAGCGGCGATCAGATAAAGGATCTCCACGAAGAATTGTTCGAAGAGAACTACACCCCCAATTCGGTGAAACAGGTTTGCTACGACCTGCGCCTGGGGGATGAAGTCTTTTTGACAGATGATCCGGAACCAAAGAAACTAAGCCGCGAATCCCCATACGTTACGCTTCCACCCGGTCAATTCGCACTCCTCAAGACGCTTGAGGCAGTTTCAGTCCCGGCGCAATACGTTGGATTCATCTCGATTCGAAAAACGTTTAAGTTCCGAGGCCTAATAAATATCTCAGGCTTCCACGTTGATCCGACTTATCGAGGACACTTAATTTTCGCGGTTCAGAACGTCGGGCCGCGAGACATATTGTTGGAATATGAGCACCCCGTGTTCTTGATAATGTGGGCCAAACTCGAAGCGGAATTCACTGGCCCCAAACGACCACCTGGCTATGACGGAATTACTCTAGATGAAATGGCTCAATTTGGCGGAACCAGCACGACGATCGCATCCTTGCGGAAAGATCTCGATTCTCTTTCGTTGAGCGTCAAAATCTATGGTGCGATCTTCGTATCAGCCTTGGTCGCATTGCTAATTAAAGGCCTCTTCTAGCGCTGCCTTTCTTCGATTTCCTGCCATCTGCCAGCCACGACTGTTTCCACATCAGCGGAAAGGAACGTCAACATCACTATGGATGCTCGACAAACCCGAGCTAAAGAGTCGAGAATTAATTCTCGGTACGGTGCGGGTTCAAGATGTTGCAGATACTCGCAGGCTTTAGCCAATTCGCCAGATCCGAGCGCCAATTGACGGAAGTACCAATCTCTGACTATTTCTTTGGTGAGTTTTTCAGTACGCCCCAGCGCCAATCCGAGCGCCGCGATACTGCCTTGCTGCTCGCTCTGGTCAAAATAGTCGGTGACTGGAACCTTGAGAGCATTCGACGCCGCCAAACAAATCACGAAAGCATCAATGGCTGCCCTTTTGACAGCGGCCTCATCAATATCCCCTTGCGCCAATCGACCGGTATATTTGGCTAAATGCAACGCAAAGTGAGCCATGCGATCCGGCAATGGCAAGTAAAGCACATCCTGATGTGCCTTCTTGTCGTGATCATATTGCTTCTTCTGCAAATTTCTTAAAACGTCGCCTGCGCTCATACCTCTCCAAGAATAATCGGGGATCTAAGAAACTGAAGAGCAAAAACTCCATATCGAGGTCATATCGCGCCCAAACTACTTTTCAAGCAGACGCAATTTGCCCACTTCTGATTTTGCACTTTTTTGCCACTTTTTCTTCTAGAACTGTCCAAAAACGAGTTGTAGCAGGTTGTAAGAAGTTGGAACACGATTACGCTGAAAGCCGCTCCAGACAAGGGTTTCAGCGATAACGTGTTCACTTTTCAGGGAAGAAAAAAGAAGGCGATGTAGGGTTTTAAGTCCGGTGCGTCTGCCAGTTCCGCCACCCAGGCTTATTGATAACTAAAGACTTAACCTACACCACCCATGGGCAAAAAGCCCATTTTTGTCGTCCGACATCAGGTTTCAGGCAAACCGGCGCACGACGCCCGGCTCGTGGCTGCAACGCGAGTGCACGGTATCACTGACATTCTTACGTTCGACAAATCGGGCTTTTCCCGCTATCCGGGCATCGAAGTGGTGCATCCTGCCGAAGTTATTGCAACGGCGTAAATCTTATCCAACAAACCAGGCAGCGGAGCCGGAAAACCGACGTGGTGTGCGCCGGTATAAAAGCTCCGCCGAGGACAACGGCAGAAACGACATCCCTTCGAACGGCACTTGAGAGCCGCCTGCGCAGGAATTGATTACATGATTCAGTAATAGCAGGCTTCCGAGGGAGACGCCATTTCATTCCTTTTTCCTGTTAAACCGCGCTTGAATGTCGGCGAGTATTGCTTCCCTTTCTGCGGTCGGCAACGTGTTGGGATTCGGTCTCTTTTTGCCGCATTTTCTGAAGCCTACAAGAACATTAGATAATTACGCATATCCTCGGGGGATTTCGTTTTTAGCACATTCAACAGAAGCCGAATCTGTTGCTTAACTTTGTAGCGCTGACGCGGCACAACAATGATTCCTGCGTGCTCCTTTCCGTTTTCTAAATAATTCCGGTGAAGCCTACAGAAGTCTGAAACATTAAAGGTATAGAGCGTTCGTCCATGGGCAGCTGCCCATTCCAATTGGGCGTCATCGCCTTTGCCGCGCAATCCTGTTTCGACAACCGTCTGCAGGTCGGCACCACGCGCACGAAGCCCCGTGATTACGGCGCGTGCGATCGTATCTTCATCCAAATAGAGAGAAAGCTTCACTCTTTCGGCTGGCCGAATTCTTTTGCGAGTCTCAGGAAGTCGGCGGCTTCCGCTTCGAGTTCCCGATCTATTTCTTCACGATTCGCGTGGTAGTAGGTAAGAGCGGCGTAAACCTGCGCAAGATTGATGTGGGAATATTGCTCCGCGATTTCCTCAGCAGTCAAACCTTGTTGATAGCACGCTACGATCTGATGGACGGTCACACGGGTTCCATCGATTCGCAGGCGGCCACCACAAACATTGGGATCGCGGCTCAGGAGCGTGTCGATTGCAGTGCTCATAACTGAATCCATTTTACTCTACAGCCGACCAAAAGCTACACGCCCCCTAAAGACCCAAAAACAGTTGCGAGATGCGTGGCGGGTCCGCATTCACAAACTGCCTTCCGATTTGCCACAGTTTCGCGTCGATACGCAGCCGCATATAGATCGCGCGTGCAACGCTAAGCGTACGAGTCGGAGATAAATCCCACTGGATTTGTCCGGCTAGCGTTTCAAGATCTGTGGAGACGTGCGAGGCTTTCCGGAATCGGTCCAACCAACGTTCCATGTGTTGCGTCGCCGCAAGAAAATCACTCTTATTTCCATTGCATTTGCCATCCGCAATTACAAGATTGGAAAGGCCGTTCTCTTGGTAACGTGACCATGGAATGAAGTGATCCACGTGACTCTGCTTGGGTTCACGAATCCTTTCCTTGCAGTAAAAACATCTCTCTCCCTGGATTTCCCAAAGAGGCACGCGCGTAAGGGAAAGATCTAGTCTCTGAGCACCAAACAAGAAATGTTCCAAGCGAGAATCCTCCTGATGATTGAGTGCTGCGACCATCGACGCCCAGCGGCGTTGTATCAGTGGTCTAAGCAAGCCATTTAACCTCACGAGGTATTCTCCGACCCGCGATCTCAATAGAATTCTGTTGTCAAATCCTGTCTGCCCTCTCTGGTATGCACTAACATCGCGATAGTCGATGTCCTTGTCCCAATTGATCTCGTAGATAAACGAATCCACCGAAGTGCCGAGCGTCTGCAACCTGGACAACGGCATTTCAATCAGCTTCCACTCGATCTGATCGAGGAGCCTGGAATACGCTTTTCCGGCGCTCACTCTGGCTTTGATGAGCGGCACCGACCCGTCTCGCAGTGAAGAACGGAATCTTTCGATACAGGAGAGGATTTCAGCTTGTCCCCCACTCGCTTGCCGAAGGACCGTGGCTGTTCTGACCGAACCAAAAGGCAGCGTATGAGGCCAATAGATTTCCGCTACTTTCTCCGCCAATTGACGCGTCGTTATCAGATCGGGAGGACCGCCGGCGGCGGTCGTGTTTTCCAAACAGAGATCGATCAACCCGAGCAGCACGGCTAATTTATAGGTGGTCGTATAGCGTGTCTCATCCAGCAGCGCGAAGACTTTCTCCCCGAAAGCAATCGCATCGTCTTGCGAGGCGGCAAATGGGCGGCTCATTCCTCACTCCAGTAGCGAGCTCTTGCTGGGATTACCCAGCGAACTCCCCCGCGTGGATCGGCTACGTCTCCGGAATAGCGCGGAATAACATGAAGATGAACATGCGCGATCGTTTGCCCAGCGGCAGCTCCGATGTTCAGTCCAATGTTGTACGCATCTGGCGAGTGGGTCCGGTCTAACTTTCGCCGGACCAATCGTACTAACGCGAGTATTGCTTGCTGTTCCTCTTCGGTCAGTTTGAAGAAATCCTTCTCGTGTCGGAAGGGGACGATCAAAGTATGCCCCTTGCTCAGCGGAAAAGAGTCGGGAAAGGCCACCGCCAATTGGTTTCTCGCGATGACCAGACGGGATTCACATCGCTCACAAAAGGGGCAATTCACTTCCCGTGCCACCGCGGAATTCGGACCGTGTACCCATGCACGGTCTACGGCAACCTCATCGGTTGGCCGGACGGGGCGTTCGTTTGCAACGTCATCGAGCCGCCGGTTGGCGACGAGTTCAGAAAGATGATCGTTGTTGTGTACCCGCCGCCTACGGCCAAGTGCGGAATGACCAGCGCAGTGTCTGGTGGATACGGTGTACTCGGCAGCGATGGCACAGAACTGATCAGGAAGTCCCCGCGTTGATTGTAGACACCGTGCAGGACTGTCGCGACGATACTCGACGATCCGTCTGCCGTCGAGACACGCAGGATACCCTGAAGCGGCGAAGGCAAGTCCATGAAGCCCGGAATCTGCGATAGGAACAGCGCCACCTGAGACTGGCCCGCCAGGGAAATACTCGTGTGACGAGTGGCCGGCAGGCCGTTAACGATCACGAAATCGAGGTTCACCGTTTGTTTCGTCGTTGCCGTGTTCGCGATCGCCAGACCACTTTGCGCCTGGCCGGCCAACTCAACGTAGGCCAAAACGGATGATGTCGAAGCGGCACCGGTAATCCCGGATTCTGAAACGGTGGTCCCGTCACTCTGGAAAGAGAACACCGCCTGAACCGAAGGTGCGATCCCATCACCCGCCGGAGTCACACGAATCGCACCGGTCGCGGTCGCAGCAGCCGTTCCCGCTGTGCTGAAACGCTGCGCAGCGCCGGACGGAAGCGAATAGTCGATGCTGTTGCTGCTCGTCCCATTTACCGTCACCGTAGCCGGCTCGCCTGTGGTTTTGTCGATGAATTGAATGGACCCGGTGATTGCGCCGTTCGTGGGATTCATCAGCAGCAGGGTGGTGGACCATCCGCCTCCGTCGGTAAACTGCGGTACAGTGACGACACCCGTCGCCGCCGGCGCCGACAGATCGACGACCGGTAAGGTACTGACGAGGAAATCGCCGCGAGTATTGGTAACACCGCGCAATGCGATGACCCCCACCGGCAACGTCGACAAGAACGACACGGTTCCTTCCATGCTGGGACCCGCATTGAACGGCGCCTCGGTCAAGAATCTCGCCAGTTGTCCTCCGCCGGGAATTGTAAACGTCCCATTTCGGGAAGTACGTCCGTTTAGATCCTGCACGGAGAACGAAACTGTCGTCGGATCGGAATTTGGATTCGCGAATGCAACTCCGGTGTTCACCGCGTCACCGACCAGGGCGTAGAACATGCCGGAGGACAACGGTGGCGCTGCCGGCTCACTGGCTTCACTGACAATCACTTCATTGTTACTGTAGGTCCACCGTGCGAAGGCCGGAACGGGCGACTGACCTGGCGGTGGAGTCAGCACAGCAGAGCCGGTTGTCAAGGTCGCCGATCCGGAAGAGGAGATCGTGCTGATTCCCGGCGGCGTCGTGAGGGGCGTCGACAACGTTGCGTCGATCACCTTCACCTGAGCGGTTGCCGTGCCCCCACCAGGGCTTGGCGTTACTGCGGAAATCGTCAAGACCCGTGGCGTGGCGACATCTGCGGCATTTAGCGTTACCGTCAGTTGCGTGCTGCTATTGACGATCGTCGGCCGCTGCGACCCGTTCACCAGAACGACTGTGATGGGAAGAAAGTTCGAGCCTCGGACGCTGATGCTGGTCGCCTGGCCGGACGCGAGGAGTACCGCGGGAGAGACTGAACTGATCGTGGGACCCGGGTTCGGCGGAGTCACCGTCAGCGTTCCATTAATGAATGCAAACGCATAGTTCGCCGCCGCCAATGTACCGAGCGACGGAACAATATCGTAAGTACCCGCCGATGATGAATCGGTGGCTGATGTCCTTACCGCAACTGAGCCCGTCACGACAGACGCGGTTTCGCCGTTCACAAAACCGGTGATTGTTGTCGCAAACGTGGGATTGGGTGTTCCCGCCTGCCGTATGGCATTCGCGGTGGCGACGGTCAACACCGCTTTGTTGACGATCAAGGCGCCGTTCGTGTAGGTGATCGCATAATTGTTGGAAGTAAACGTTCCGCCTGTGGCCGCGCTCGGCGTGAGAGTGTAGGTACCGACGCCGGCGTTGCCCGCGCTACCACCGGTAGCTGTAAGTGTGACCGAACCGATGGTTTCACCGTTGAGCAAACCGGTACTACTGAATGCGGTTGAGCCGGCGCCGTAGGTTTTCGTTTGCCCATATGTCTTGACGTCATTGTTGGCCGTGATGTTCAGAGTGGCCGCCGTTACATTCAGGGAGCCGCTCGCGTAGCTGATCGAGTAGTTGTTCGGCGTGAAGGTTCCGCCCGTGGCCGCGCTCGGCGTTAGGATGTAGTTACCAACCGCAGCATTGGCCGCGTCACCGCCGTTGGGCGAAATCGTCACCGAACCGATCGTTTCGCCGTTCGTCAAACCACTGGTGACGAACGCTGTCGAACCGGTACCGGCAATCGGCAGGGCGGCACCGTAGACCTTCGTCGCGTCCTTGGCCGTGATCGTCAGCGGAGCGGTATTCACAGTCAGCGTACCATTTGAGTAAGTAATGGCGTAGTTGGAAACGCCGGAGCCCTGTGCCGCGCTCGGCACGATCGAATAGGGTGATCCCGCAACGGCTGATGTTGCTGCAGTCCCCGAACTCGTCAGAGTCACAGCCGTCACGCTGTCGCTGTTCAGCAATCCTGTGACGGTGAACTCTGTCCCCGCGAACACCTGCGTCGCCCCGTACGTCTTGGTGGCGTTTTTCGCCGTGATGGTCAGTGGAACGGTGTTGACGGTCAGAGTCCCATTCACGTACGTAATCGTGTAATTGGAAAGGCCGCCGCCCTGCGCCGCGCTCGGGACGGTCGAATACGGTGATCCGGCAACGGCCGCTGTTGCTGCGGCTCCCGAACTCGTCAGAGTCACAGCCGTCACGCTGTCGCTGTTCAGCAATCCTGTGACGGTGAACTCGTTGCCGCTGAAAGTCTGAGTCGCTCCGTAAGTCTTGGTGGCGTTCTTCGCCGTGACGGTTAATGCTGCTTTGTTCACCGTAAAGCTTTGCGTGACATTCGGGGCTGCGGCGAAATTAGCATTGCCGGCCTGGCTTGCAGTAATCGAACAGGTCCCCGCTGTGAGGATAGTGACGGTTGTTCCGGATACGGTACAGACGGACGTTGTCGTCGAGGCAAAGCTGACCGGAAGTCCGGAACCGGCAGTAACGCCGCTGATAGCCAAAGACCCAACGCCGTACGTTGGACTGCTGGGCGTTCCGAAACCATTGATCGTCTGGCTGATGGGAACGGTCAATGTGAAGTTTTGAATAGCCGTGCCGGCGTCGTTCTTCGCAGTCAGCGTCAATGGATAGGTGCCGCCGCATTGCGCGCAAGGATTTCCGGACAGAACACCGGCACCGGTATTTTGACCTAACCCGTTCGTCGAGCTGAAAGTCACGCCTGACGGCAGGTTACCCGAGAGGGTGATCTTCATTCCCTGCGAGTTCACCGCAGAGTTGGTGCTGTCGCTGAGTGGTGTTTTCGGAAAACCGCTCGTGATGATATTCCACGTGTTCGCCTGACCGCTCTTGAACGTTGTGCTGGAATCACTTGTGAAGTGGGGGGCGTCATAGACATAGACCGAAATGGGAAACACCTGTGTCCCAACGCCATCGTTTCCCACAACCGTTACAGGAAATGACCCGGCGGACGCGGCATCGCCCAAATTTGTCTGATAGCCGAATGAAACCTTACCAGTCGATCCGTCAAACGTAACCGCACTTGGCAGGTGTCCCGACTCTGTGAAAGTCGCAGTTGAATTATTCGAAAGATATGTCGGCGCGAAGTTGGCGAAGAAGAGAGTATGTCCGTTGCTATCGGTTTCACTCTGATAAAACAAAACGGCGGACAGTGGATCGTGTCCCGACGTGTTGAACATGGGTCGAGGAGCAACGTAGATTGAGAAAGCCGGCGGCGTGATATTCGAAGCGCTGCTGTTGGCGTGAGGCTGCACCCACGGTGAGGTTTCCGTAAAAGTCTGGCCGCCCGTCGATATCGGCGGAGTGCCCTTCAAGGTCGCGGTACCGTTTCCATTATCTGTACAGCTCAGCCACGACGGAGCCGAGGCCAGATTACAGGTCATCGCAATATGATCCTGTTTTCCGTTATCGAACAGGCCGCCTTTAGCAGCGAATGTCACCTGATTGGAGAGTCCGGCGGTAAAATTCGCCTGCGCCGGTCCCACGCGCGTCGCAGAACTGGAACAGCTAACACCCGGGAACAGATCCTGAAACACGGCGCCCAGGGTGTTGGCTGCATCCACTCTGAAACTCAAAATCAGGCCGTCACATGAAGAGGGATCCGAGGGTGTGCCGCTGATCGTTGCCGTTCCATTCCCGTTGTCATGCAAACTTAAGCCGGCCGGCAGAGGTAAGGTAAATCCTCCGCCAAACACTTCCGTAGTCAGTGTCGGAACGGGTGATCCGGTTGTGGTGACCAGGAACGATCCGGGCACACCATACGCAAAATTCGCGTTTGGCGAAGAGGTAAACACCGGCCGGTCTCCCAGCGTGATGGTAACGTTCTGGGTTACCGTCCCATTGATGTTCTTGGCCTGAACGGAAAACGTATACTGTCCGGATGTTGCGGCGCTGCTTCCGTTATAGACGATCTTTGCGGTTCCCGGTCCGGATGAACTCTGCGAGAATGCCGTTGAATTTGGATTCTGGCCGAATGTCATGTCGGGTGCCGGGGATCCGGAAGCGTTAATGGTGAACGATTGAGAGGATCCACTGGTAGCGAAGGTGGTCCCGGCTGAAGTCGTGAAGGCCGGTGGAGCAGACAGGGAAGCGGTCAGGTGCTCCCCATTTTTTCCTTGTAACTGAAACGCCTGCTGGACGGAACTCGAGCATGTATCGGAGAAAGCGCTCAGGCCGGTGGTCGGATCCGCCGGGCATATGGCGTCCGATGTTCCAGGCTGACCCTTGACGATCAAAAACAGAGAATTGGCCAGGCGGCCGGCAAAATATTTATTCCCGTTCCAATCCACATATTGGAGGGTGGGTGTGATGCTGGTTACCGTGGCGCCTTTGGTAGTCGTACCGGTTTGAACGAACCAGCCGCCCCAGGTTCTTGCGGACCACTGCGTACCGACCCAATCCACATAGTTGAGGGTATCGGTTCCCACAGTCCCCTGGCCTGCGGTCGTGATTGCGAACGCGGGGTCCGTTGCGGCGTGAGTCGGCAAGGCAACCGTGCTCGGGGTCTCCGGCAACGACGCCGCTGCTAGGGTCGACGACAGTTTGACGTTGCCGTCATTGGTTTGAGCAAGCGCGTGTAAATCCGGTGGATTCGTCTGAGCATTGGTATTCAATGCGTCGAGGTCGTTGAGAGCGTTTTCCGTTTCCTGTGAATGGACAGCGTCGATTCCGGCCTTGACAGCGACAACAACCAAAACCACCACGATCAGCGGCAATGCCACTACGCCTGCGGCGCTGATACCTGCTGCGGTGGCCGCCGCGGCGAAAGGCAGGGCGGCGCCTACGATTGCCGCGCCCGCAACAGTACTAAAGACGATTGCCGTGGCGATTGCCGCTGCGGCAGCTACAGAGGCCGCGACTCCCCACGAAATGAGAGTTTTGCTACTCATGTCCGCTACGATCGCCTGCGCACCGGCGTTAGCCAAGGGAGCTCCATACGTGGTCTTCAGGGCAGCGGCCAGGAAGTAGTCTTTCGTCGGTATAGACGGCGATACGTTGAACAAGTCCAACAGGTTCGGAATGTTCGAACAGATCGAAGGAGGGCTATAGCTCAGTTGGTAGGCGGCTGCGAGATCCGCGTCGGGTTTCCAGTCGCACGGATGTGTCTTCCAATTGTTGCGGTCATTCACCGCTGACTGGTATAAGACCTTTTCTTTCGTCCACACTTGATTCTTGAACCATTGGTAAAGATTGGTCTCATGGGCCGTGAGCGTGGCGCCCTTGTATTGCCGGTCGATAATGTCCAGCATCTTGATCAACATCCCGGCACGAACCTCATTCCGCACGTCGGTCCGGCCGTAGGTGTACAGCACGTTGCTGTCACTTGCGGGAAGCCCGTGCAGTCCGAGAAATGCCTGCACAGCATCGCCTTCCAATTGGTCAAGATCGTCGTTCGTACAACCCGCCTGCATGATGGCTTGCGCTGAACAACGATAGGTCGCCGCATGTACCACACCATTGCCATATCGTTCGTTGATCCAGGAAAACGGAGGCAGAAATAAGAGGGTTAGGCAAACGGCGACCAGGCGAAAAGAGAACGGGCGTTTCATGCGCGAATCCATATATTCAGGATGTGAATTTTCTTTGGACTATCCCGGAATACGGGGATACGGAGAATGCCACGCGCCTTGCATAAAGACGGTCCATTAGAATCCTTAAAAACAGCGATCGGTCGAACCATCCAAGCGACCGAAGGGACAAATGAACGCGTCCATACGTTCGTGGGAAACACAGACGAATGTATCGAACGGACGCGGGCACAATACAGCAATCGGATCGTCGAATCAACCCTCCAAATACGTCGAAGGAGGATTTGCGATGCTCATTGCAAGATTCCGGCTCGCAGCCACTCGTCATGGGAGAACCTGACAATCGGCTCTGGCCCTCGCATAGACTTAGAGCTTGAAACAGTCAGCGTACTTTGCGATGAAATTCTCCGGCCTCGTCGAATGCTCCGGCGGTAGTCAGATGCGCGCCGAAAAACCGCTGAAGATCCTCAGATGAACTGCAAGATAAGGGCCGGCTCATGCTTGCTGTCGACTGGTACAAGAAGAATCAGGTTTCTGTGAAGGTGTGGTGAAGAGGCTGACTTCAAATGAATCCAAAAGAAGAATCAAGCGTCCCGTCGCCGCTACATCCTTCGTCTATTTGGACATGAACGTAACAGAGTCGCTCCAGTCCGTGTATTGCTTGTCCCGGAGAGTGCGAACCTGGAATGCGTATGTTGTACCCGGTATTAGGCCGTCAAGGACCTGGGCCGACTTTACTTTCGTGAAGGAGCTCGTTGTCCATTCGCCATTTGGCGCGCCGTTGAGGAAGATCGCATAACGCAATTGATAGCTGCTCGCCTCCGGATCAGCGTTTACAAAGACCAGCAGTTTCCCGCTGATGTCGCCGTACTCTATCCTGCGGATGAATTCAGACCAATGCTCTGTCCGACGGCGAGTCGTGTAAACCAGTTCCAATCCGCTGGACTTGAAGATTGCCTCGTCGTTGTTGCAGGTGACCTCGACATAGCGGGTCAGCAGCCGTATCTGCCTGATAACTTCTCCCCGTTGCTTATTTTTCTCGGCGACGACCTTGCGACTTCCATCGAGAGCTTGAGCCATCAACTCCAATAGACGATCAATTGCAGCTTGAAGCACAGCTAACGAGATCGGCGGGTGAAGATAGTACGGATTGCCGGTCATTTGGGTAACGAAAGCCGTGCCACGCTTCACGACCTCACCATCCGGCTCGCGGTCATAAGCTTGCCAGGCCGTGATTTTCTTGTCCTTCGGCACGATGTCCCCTTTCCGGCTTCGTCATATCCGACTGCCTTTATTTTCCACGACTTACATGCCCATGTGAAGCAAAACCGTGAAAGTCCTCATCATCGACCGGATGTTAACAGCTTCTCGCCTGAAATTGTTAGCATCCGCCCGTTGCTAACATCTTCCCGACCAAAATTCTTAGCATCCGCCTGTTGCTAACATCTTCCCGACCGAAATTCTTAGCATCCGCCTGTTGCTAATATCTTCCCGACTGAAATTGTTAGCATCCGCCTGTTGCTAACATCTTCCCGACCAAAATTCTTAGCATCCGCCCGTTGCTAACATCTTCCCGACTGAAATTCTTAGCATCCGCCCGTTGCTAACATCTTTCCGACTGAAATTGTTAGCATCCGCCGGCTGCTAATATCTTCCTGCCTCAAATTGTT
>Ga0207098_10196_pt1 | contig 20274 bp, 16 predicted proteins | sample Alteio_BWMinHeat_84_FD_153548 | JGI IMG/M metagenome (GOLD analysis project Ga0207098, IMG submission 153548) | Enriched cells from forest soil in Barre Woods Harvard Forest LTER site, Petersham, Massachusetts, United States -... | ecosystem: Environmental > Terrestrial > Soil > Temperate forest >...
GATATGAATTCGACATCAACACGATCTGAAACTGAGATTCAATTAAGGGGGCTACCAAACATAGCTGTGAACCCAATCCCTAAGTTTAAGCGACAAGACATTCATATTTGGGACAGACTTTTTTCTTGGTCGTTGAAGATTATTTCACTGACCTTCCCAGCTGTTCTAGCTTTGATCGGCATTTACTTATTCCGTGAGGCAGCTCCAGCCATTGATAAGTTCGGCTGGTCCTTTCTCACAGATAGTATTTGGGATCCGGTAAATGAGGTTTTTGGAGCTGCACCAGTCATCTTTGGGACTATTGTCTCATCAATGATTGCAGTTATTTTGGCCGCACCTTTGAGTCTGGGAGTGGCGTTATTTTTGAACGAGATCGTCCCCCAAAAGATAGCGCGAATCATCTCCTTTCTCGTAGAAATGCTTGCCGCTATTCCGAGTGTGGTTTACGGGTTGTGGGGAATTTTTGTTTTAGCTCCTTGGGTTCGTACGCACGCACAGCCTTTCTTAGAGAAGTGGCTTGGTTTCCTACCGTTGTTCAGAGGCCCTCATTATGGGGTTGGAATGCTCACAGCGGGGGTGATTCTAGCCATTATGATTACACCAACGATTTTTGCACTCTCCCGAGAAGTCTTCAATTCTATTCCCACTACCAATCGTGAAGCAGCTCTTGCTCTGGGCGCCACTCGATGGGAAATGATGAAGATTGCAATTCTCAAAGGCGCAAAATCAGGGATCGGTGGAGCCATCATCTTAGGTTTAGGCCGCGCCCTGGGAGAAACAATGGCAGTGACCATGGTCATCGGAAATCGTGCTCAGATCTCGGCGTCTTTGTTTGATCCGTCTCAAACTATGGCGAGCGTAATTGCCAACGAATACGCTGAGGCTACTAGCAAAATGCACCTCTCAGCTCTTATTGAAGTGGGATTTGTACTTTTTGCAGTCACCTTTATTATGAACAGCCTGGCACGCGCCTTTTTGTTAAAAGGCGAATCACCCCATAAGTAAATTAGCGGGTGAGTTTTGGGAGACGTGGGATAAGAAATGTATTTACTTTAAGGAGACAAAGTGTGATTTCCGCAGAGATCCAAAGAGAAATGGAAAAGCATTACCTGCATCGAAAAATCAAAAACTGGTTCATGTGCTTTCTCCTCGCTCTCTGCGCTGTTTTAGCCCTACTCCCTCTGTTTAGTGTATTTACCCATATCTTGGTGAACGGTTTTCCGGCCTTGAATTTCGATTTCTTCACCCGTCTTCCTAAACCGGTCGGTGAAGTCGGGGGCGGTATGGCCAATTCCCTATTAGGTACCCTCACCTTAATTGGCCTGGCATCAGCTATCGGAATTCCGTGGGGAATCTTGACCGGACTGTATCTCTCCGAATTCGGCTCCCAACAAAAAATAGGAACCCTGGTGAGATTTAGCGCCGATATGCTTTCCAGCATTCCATCAATCATTATTGGTCTTTTTATCTATACGGTCGTGGTTGTCCCAATGGGGCATTTTTCCGCTCTAGCGGGTGGCTTAGCCCTCGCAATCATCATGATTCCCATCATCGCAAGAAGTGTTGAGGAATTGCTTAAGCTCGTGCCGACCCATATTCGCGAAGCAGGTCTGGCTTTGGGTTTACCGCGATGGAAAGTGACACTCAGAATTGTCTTAGGTGGCAGTATCAAGGCAATTCTGACCGGAATTATGCTTTCAGTAGCCAGGGTCGCAGGAGAAACTGCCCCTTTGCTCTTCACTGCCTTTGGAAATCAGTTTTGGCAAAGCCAACTTACTGACCCCATTGCATCCCTTCCTGTTCAAATATACAACTATGCTATCAGCCCATTTGATGATTGGCATCAAAAAGCCTGGGCTGGTGCACTCACCTTGGTTTGCTTGGTGTTTGCATTGAACATCACCACCCGATTGTTGGTTGCTCCCAATCGTAGGATGAAAAAGAGTTAGAGAGCGTTTTTATGTCTATGGAGTCTGTTCAAAACGTTGATGTACGAAATCTAAATGCTTGGTTTGGCCACACTCACGCTCTACGAAATATTAATCTAGGCGTCGATCGAAATACGGTTACGGCGATCATTGGTCCGTCGGGCTGTGGAAAATCTACTTTTATTCGCTGCTTAAATCGCTTACACGAAGAAATCCCAGGCGCAGCAGCTTCGGGCAAGGTCGTGATTGAAGGCGTGAATATTTATGGCCCTGCTGTAGATCCGGTTTCTATCCGTCGTAAAGTAGGAATGGTTTTTCAAAAGCCAAATCCCTTTCCATCCATGTCTATTTTCGACAACGTTGCGGCCGGACTGAAGCTCGCCGGTGTGCGACGCAAGAGTCTATTAGTTGAAGTCGTAGAAAAAAGTCTTCAATACGCCGCACTTTGGGAAGAAGTTAAAGACAAACTCAACGCACCAGGTACTAGTTTGTCTGGCGGACAGCAACAACGATTGTGTATTGCGCGAGCGCTCGCAGTAGAGCCTGGTGTACTCTTGATGGACGAACCGACGAGTGCACTCGATCCTATTTCGACTGCGAAAGTAGAAGAACTGATGACGGAGTTAAGGAAACGCGTTACCATCATTATCGTGACTCACAACATGCAGCAAGCAGCTCGAATATCAGATCAGACTGCATTTTTCTTAATGGGCGAACTTATCGAATACGGTGAAACTTCTCAAGTCTTTACAGCACCCAGAGAGAGCCGCACCGAAAGCTATATTACCGGAAGGTTTGGATAAATCATGGAACGGCATTTTGATATTGCTTTGAGAGAGCTCAAAGAACAGTTGGTCACGATGGCTGGCCTAGTGGAAAAAGCCATCGAAAACGCTACAATTGCCCTTCAAAAAAGAGATTTGTCGAAGATCCAAAGCGTTCACGACATAGAAAAAAGAGTCAACCAAGCTCATATCGCGGTCGACAGCGCGTGTTTAAGACTTCTGGCTCTCCAGCAGCCCATGGCGAATGATCTGCGATTAATTATTGCCATCATTAAGATCAATACCGATTTAGAACGTATGGGCGATCAAGCTGTAAATATCGCTCTTAATGCAGAAAAGTATATTAAAGAAAAACCTATAAAGCCTCTTCATGATATTCCAAGCATGTTTACGGAAACCCAATATATGGTGGGTGAAGCCCTCGATGCTTTCGTAAAAAACGACGAAGCTATGGCTCGTGATGTTCTGAAGAGAGACGATAAAGTCGATGCGCTAAAGCACAAAGTCTTCCGTGATGTTCTCGAACACATGAAAGCGGATCCCTCACAGATTGAGCAAGGCGTCACTCTGATTCTCATTGCTAGAAATGTTGAAAGAATTGGGGATCATGCTACAAATATCGCTGAAGACGTTATTTTTGCATTAACGGGCGAAGACATTCGCCATTCCGCACGAGTTGAAACCGTCAGAGAGGCGCTTAAATGACGATGGATAAATCACCACCGGCACCGACATCAAGTTTATCAACTAACCAAGTTCCAGTTCAAAAAGCTAAAATTCTAGTAATTGAAGATGAAGAAGACCTAAATAAACTCATGGTTCTTCATTTAAAACGAGACGGACATGAACCGATAGGTGTAACAAATGGCGAAGAAGCCCTTAGTCTCTTAAGAGATAGTCAATACCAAATCGTGGTCTTAGACTGGATGCTTCCTGGACTTTCCGGGCTTGAGATCTGCAAACGATTGAATCGTAAATATCCGGTATTAATGGTTACGGCCCGTGCTGAGCCAGCCGACATTGTTCTTGGACTAGAAATGGGAGCTGACGACTATATTACGAAGCCCTTTGAAGTTCCGATTTTTTTAGCGCGTGTACGAGCACTTTTGCGTCGAGCTTACACTGCTGCAACTAGCTCTGAAGATATTCCTCTTCAGATAGGAGAACTAAAAATCCATCTGGCCGCCCATAAAATTTTTTGTGGATCGGAGGAAGTTCTCCTTACACCCACCGAATTTAAACTGCTCGCCGCTTTGGTTCGAAACAGCGGTCGTGTATTAACTCGAGAAAAACTCATAGAACTGGTTCAAGGACAGGGTGTCGTAGTTGTCGATCGAGCCGTCGACACTCATATTTTTGGATTGAGAAAAAAACTAGGTTTGTGTTCTGATGTTATTGAAACTATTCGAGGAATCGGATATCGAGTAGAAGCTGGGCAATAATTGCGGGTATTCCAAGGGTGGCAATATCAGCCGCATTTATGAGAGCAAACATCCGGTTTTTCGGAGCGGCCTCTAACGCACTCCCACACCCTGAAGGTATTATAACCAGATGAAAGCGAAGTTAACCCATTTAGTTAAATCTTCAGTGACGCCTTTCACTAGTCGCAGATTTCCGTGGCGAAACTTTTCAAGAATTATATTGGCGCAAGCTCTGATCATTCTCGGGCTCTTTCTTACTTTCAGCGTTTATCTACGAGGCTTCCTGTACCAGCAACTTTCTTCCACAACACCTGCGGAAACGCTAGACTATGTCTTTAAGTCTTATGATACCTATTTCTACTTCTTCCTTTCAGCCACTATTTTGACTCTCATCGTTTTTGCAATTAGTCTGACGAAAAAACTGGTCTTTCCTTTGGGTCGTGTTTTGATCAAAACACGCAGCTTTTTTGCACAAGAACACGGGGGAAATCAAGATAACGAGTGGACAGAACTTGAATCTTCGCTCGAAAATATTCAAAAAGATCTTAATAGCAAAATTGAGAATTTAAGAATCGAACGCCACGAACAAGAGACGATTATGAGTGCAATTTCAGACGCCATCTTGGCTGTCGATATGGAGGGCGTTCCATTATTCTACAATAGCCGTTTTGCACTTTTATTTAATCACTTAGGCCTTGGCAACAAACAAAGATTATGGGAAATGATTCGCGACCCAGAAATTTTGGAATCCTTTCGAAAGTCTCTCAAAGAGGGAAAAGCTACTCCCATCAAAGCAATTCCATTTGTTCTTCCTAATAATGAGAAGCGCTACTTTTCGGCTTCAATCTCTCCTCTGCGCAAAGCGAATCGATCGATTTACGGAGCTGTCGGCATTTTTCACGACGTCACTGATCTGAAAAAGACGGAACAAATAAGAATAGATTTTGTTGCTAATGTTTCACACGAACTACGGACTCCACTAACCTCCATCAAAGGGTACGTCGATACACTAGTACAAGATATTCAAGAACAGCGCCCAATCCCACCCGCTTTTATTGAGGCCATTACCCGGAATGTGAATCGTTTAATGAACCTAATTAACGACCTTCTCGATCTCTCTGCGATCGAATCAGCCGGCGTTGTTCAAAAATCTATTTTGAACACTGAAGAACTCACCCACCGCGTTTTAAAGCAAATGGAAGGATCTTATCAGGCGAGAAACCAACGGGTCACCGTACATGTAAACGCCCCCATTGTTTTTGCCGATTCGAAGCGGATAGAACAAGTTTTGGTAAATCTATTGGACAACGCAATTAAATACACTCCTTGTTTTGGATCCATTAGTCTGTCCTGGGAGCAACTTCCTAATCAAGATACACTTTTTAAAATTTCAGACACTGGCCCTGGAATTCCGGTAGAGCATCACGGTCGACTCTTCGAGCGATTTTATCGCGTCGATAGAGCTCGTTCCCGAGAACAAGGCGGTACTGGATTAGGTCTAGCCATAGTCAAACACATTATGCAACACCACGACGGCTCCGTTTGGCTCGAGAGCGAACCTGGCCACGGTACAACTTTTCTATGTAGTTTTCCGGCCGTAAACAAGACCCTTCACACCGAGGCACGCCCCGGCTTATCGGCACAGACGCATAATGAAGAGATGCGTAATGCAAACTGAGAAATTATCCACTATAACCGTCCTATGAAAAGCTTAATTGCCGGGGCAACCGGACTTGTAGGGGGACATTTGCTGAAACTCCTTCTCAACAACGAAAGTGTTGAAAGGGTCATTTCCATCGGAAGACGTCCTTCTGGACTTTCTACCGGGAAGCTTCAGCACATAAGCATGAATTTTGATACAATCCCCAAGCAACTTGATTTTAGCGCGGAGACAGCATTTTGTTGCTTGGGAACAACGATCAAGAAGGCAGGATCACAAGAGGAATTTCGCAGAGTCGATCATGACTATGTTATTGCATTCGCGCGGCTCGCACAAAGGGCGGGTGTAAAACGATTTCTGGTCATTAGTGCATTAGGTGCAGACCCAAAATCCAAAATATTTTACAACCGTGTAAAAGGCGAAATGGAAGCCAGCATTACGTCTATGGGCTTTCCATCTTCGGCCTTTTTCCGTCCGAGTCTACTCCTAGGCGAAAGAGCGGAAAAACGCCTGCTCGAACACCTCGCTGTATCCCTTTATCCCCTTTATAAATACCTTTTTACTGGCCCTCTGGCAAAGCAGCGTCCCATTCCAGCTGAAACCGTCGCAAGGGCTATGCTTCATTACTCGTTCCATCCTAAACCGGGACCTCACGTAGTGATGAATGCAGAAATGTTCCATGCTGAACCTCTGTCCTCTGGTTGAGACAGGTCGTGAAGAATAGTTTTTGCACATAGGAATATTTACCTATGCAAATCCCAATTCAAATTAGCTTTCGAAACATGGAGCCGTCTGAAGCCATCGCAGCCCGCATTCGTGAGCGAGCCGAACATCTTGAGAAATTCTACGACCGCATTATTAGTTGTCGCGTCATGGTAGAAGCTCCGCACCGCCACCATCAGTCAGGAAATTTGATGCATATTCGGGTTGATATTCGTCTTCCGGGGCGGGAGCTGGTAGCTGGACGTAGTCCGAATCAAAAACAGGCCCATAAAGACGTATATGTTGCGATCCGGGACACGTTTGACGCCATCGAAAGAGAACTCCAGAGTTTTGCACAAGTTCAACGACGTGAGGTTAAAAATCACTCTCAGCCGGGAGTTCCGGAAATTAAAGGCAGAGCCCAACCGCAACCAGAGACTGAGATTCCACCTGAACCCGAGGCCCAGGTTAGTATTTAGCTGGCTAGGTAACTGCCAGTAATTGAAGACAAGCCTCAGCTTTCGGGTATTGACACAGGTCTGCTTTACTTTATATCCATAGTCCATATGACTCTACCAAATCCCGAACAGCTCATTCCTGAGGAATATTTCGACCTGATTCAACAAACTAGCCTGCCGGGGGTCTGGTCAAAAGGAGTTAGTCTGGCCCGTTCGGGTGGTATTTTGCTGGATTCGCAAAAGCCTGAAGAAATGGTTTTAAGAGTCAAATCGCCGGATCATCCGGTAAGTCGAAAAGTGACCCTCTGGCCCCATGATGAAGACTGGTTTTGCGATTGTGAAAGCAAAACGGAGGTTTGCATTCATGTTGCAGCAACCGTTATCTATTTACGAAAACCTAAGCCACTGGAAGGGCCTGCTCTTGGTGAGTCAGCCACCCAGACTACCACTAAAGCGGCACCTCCGGCTAAGACCGCGCGAATTCGCTATCAGTTTACACGAGTAGATCAGAAGCTGTCCTTCGCCAGATGGATCGATTCATCAGAAAAACTTGGGGAGAAAAAACAATTACTCTCCGAATCACTCGTAAGCTGGGTGGGTGGAGTTACCAGTGGTAGAGTACAATCTCTGCCAGTAGCTGCTACACAGAATGATTTTAAGATAGACGCCATTTTATCAGGAACGCAAAGAGGAATATTGGATCCAGCGGTGCTTGGAAAACTCATTTGTACATTGTCCGACTGCTCAAACATCTTCTTGGATGGTGTACCGATAACTACTGCTACTAAAGAAATTAAACTCCAAGCGGAATTAACAAATGAGGGCGAAGGATTTCGCCTGAGATGGTTACAAAATCCAAGTATCACGGAGACATTTAAAAATCGCGCTATTCTCTGCGGTACAGTTCTCAAGGCCGTAAACTATCCGCCGCTAACTCCGACAGAACGCGAACTCCTGTCAGGTTCGGGCAGAGTTTTTGCGCAGGATCGACTCGCAGACCTCCTGCTGAATATTCTCCCACAACTGGAACGAAAAATAGAAGTAATCAAGCGCTGTCGAAATCTTCCACAAATTAGGAGAAGTGAACCAAGACTAGTGGTGGAGCTCGATTCTCATCCGAATCAAGATGGCAGCTACGAGACTTTGACTATTCTTCCAAAAATCGTCTATGCGAATGAAGACCCGGACAATAACGGAAGCACTATTTACCAAACAGATCCAGAAGCCGAGAATCTCCTCACCCGTAAACTTATTTCCGAGCTCCAGCTCAACCCAGGGCAAAGAGTTACTTTGGACGGTGTTCAGGCCGTTGAGTTTTGCCAACGTGTGAAGAATTGGCACGGCGAAGTTACCGGCAATGGTCTTACTGTCTTCCAGATCGAAGATCCACTTGTCGCCGATTTAAGATTTGGCTCAGATATGGGTTTAGAATTGGGATCCGGCACGGAATTTTCCTTCTCGTTTTCAAATTCGAAACAGAAATCCGCTGAAACGCAACGAGTCCTTCAGGCTTGGCGAAATCAAGAGTCTCTCATTCCACTAATAGGCGGCGGCTGGGCCACATTGCCTAAAGACTGGCTCAATCGCTATGGCAATAGAATTCTCACGCTACTGGAAGCTAGAGAAAATGCACAGAATGGTCAAAAAAAGATTCCAGGTTATTTTTTGCCAGAATTAATCGATCTGTCTTTGCAACTGTCTGACGAAGCATCTGGAGAATTGGCTCAAACCCTTTCTCAGAATCTACGTCTTCTCAAAGATCGACTCACAGAGATTGATTGTATTCCGGAAGCGCTATTGCCTCAGGACTTTCCGAAAGAAAACATTAACCTGCGTTCCTATCAGCAGAAAGGCCTCAATTGGTTATCCTTTCTAAGAGACTCGCAGATGGGAGCGCTCCTGGCCGATGATATGGGACTCGGAAAAACACTCCAGGCACTTTGTGCAGTTCGCGGCAAGACTCTCATTATTACTCCGACTAGTGTACTGCCGGGCTGGCACCAACAGTTAGAGCAGTATCGTCCGTCACTTAAGGTAACTTCCTACTACGGATCACAAAGAAAATGGCCCGACTCACCTATCCATGTCGTGCTCACCTCCTATGCGATTTTAAGAATCGATCGCGATTTATTTGTAAAGGAATCTTGGGATACAATTGTACTAGACGAAGCTCAAATGATTAAGAACTCCGAGAGCCAAGTCACTCGCGCTGTACATACTCTCAGAGGGTCGTTCAAAATTGCGCTCAGCGGAACTCCTGTCGAAAATTCTCTTCGAGATCTGTGGAGCCAGTTTCAGTTTCTCAACCCAGGTTTGCTTGGGTCGTTACAGGATTTTCAGGAGCAGTTTGTCGGGCCGATTGGCCGCGGCGATTCTGAAGCTGTTACCACGCTCAAAAATCGCGTTAAACCCTTTATCCTGCGCCGAACAAAAAAGGAGGTCGCACCTGAACTTCCGCCCCGTACAGAAACTATTCTCTACTGTGAACTTAGTACAGAAGAACGTGAAGTGTACGAAACTGTCCTTGCTTCCGCTCGTAAGGAAGTTTTAGAAAAACTGGAAACATCGGGAAATGTTTTTGCCGCACTTGAGCTGCTCTTACGTCTGCGACAAGCTTGCTGTCATAGCGCGCTGATTCCCGGCCGTGGCACTAGTAGCAGCAGTCGGTCAGCAAAATTAGATTTGCTTCTCGAGACTCTGGAGAAATCTATCGCTCACGGCCATCGCGCTCTGGTATTCTCCCAGTGGACATCTTATCTCGACTTGATAGAACCTGAATTTAAAGTGAGAGGCATTTCCTATAATCGTCTGGATGGCAGCACCAAAAATCGAGCAGAAGTTATCACCGAATTTCAATCCGATAACGGGCCATCTGTTATGTTAATTTCGCTGAAGGCGGGTGGCATGGGCCTTACTCTGACTGCAGCAGACCATGTCTTTCTTCTCGATCCTTGGTGGAATCCTGCCGTAGAAGATCAGGCTGCAGATCGTGCCCATCGTATTGGACAAACAAATCCTGTTTTGATCCAGAGACTCATCGCCCAAAACACAATAGAAGATCGGATTCTGGCGCTTCAGAAGACCAAGAAGAATCTTGCAGATGCCTTGCTACACGGCACCGGGACTGCTCATTCCATAACAAAAGAGGACATTATTCAGCTTTTGAAGTAGATGCGGACGCGGAGTTTACTTTTTTATTTCTTTTTTACAACCACGTTTGTGTTTTTTCCAATGTTTATCCTGGCAGCTTTTACTGCAATATTGCACTCTACCACAATAATTGCAAAGAAGTATCTTACTTGTCAGTCCGTTACAAAAGGTACATCTCCGTTCGGCTGGGCTTTCGTTCACAGTCTTTTCACTCCCAGCATCGCCCTCCTCACCTTTGCTCTCATTAATGACAAAAGCGACATGCTGCCTTGAAGACTGCTCTGGAGACGCCAATATCCCACTATTTCTATCGCTCGTCCGGGAGTTACAATTCCGATCCTCATAGTATGCCGATAATCCCGTAACCAAATTCTGTCGGAGCACAGCCAGAACTTTATATTTTTCTAAAATCGCACTGAACTCTTGGTCACCCGCTTGTTCTGCCAAACTCGATAGCCCCATGATAATGGGGTGATCAACTGGTTCTCCATCTTTATCAAATAGATAGGTCTCTAGCCTTTCAATAGCATCGGAGTCTGGATTTCCCAATCGACGACTATTTAGATAATTGACATACAAAAGTTCTAAAAAGCTGAGATCATTCGATATAAAATAGAGATTACCCTCGGCACCATCAATCAACCTGAGAACGCTTGTATAATCCCCCTTTCGCATTGCCTCGAGAAGAGTCATTGTTTCTACAGGATTCGAAGAGGACCTTTCGTCAGACAGACTTACAGCTGATTCCTCATTTCGCGCCAGACGGCGACAATCAAGCTTGTGCTTAGGCCAATCTTTCCGTTGACACTCTTCATTACAATATCTAATTTTTAAACATCTATCACATTTCTGCCAAGCAAGGGCACCGCAACTTCCACAATATCTGTGTGTTTTCCGTTTCTCTGGAGTTTTATCATTTAAATCAGAAGTTTTAGTTAACTCAGAATTATTGCTATCAGCCTCACTTGCAGACGAAAGCTCTGTTTGCGTTAGACTAAGACAATCAAGTTTGTGTCTAGACCAATCTTTCTTTTGGCACTTTTCGCTACAATACCGAATATCTAAACACCCACCGCACCGCTTCAGTTTAGCGAGGGCACCACAACTTGAACAATATCTGAGAGCCCTCTGTTTCGTTTTAGGCTTACTATTTTCTTGAGAGGTTTTCGAATCTTTTTCAGTCGAAAGTGTATCTACGGCATGGCCGTCGTTCAGAAAAGGGAAACTTACGAAAATGGTTATGGCACTTACAAGAAACACATAATAACAAATTGTTTTCAAAATTTTCTTAACAACATCTTGCATAAAAACTTGTATCCTATTAGTTCTCCGGAAAACCCTTGATTTAGCACATTTAGTTAATTTATTACACTAATATAATGATATGGCTTTGCCGGACCATAAATAGGCATCAGCATAACTAAACTTATTAAGTATATTTCTAAATTTAAGCAGTTTCACAAAGATATCCTCCAAGCAAATTTCTCCAGAGGGCATTGCGTTCGAATCCAAAAGTGATATCTATGCTTAGCAAAAGGAGAATCGGACATGAATCCGAAGTCAAAATTCGCTACCCATTCTCTCTACTGCATGAGCCTGTTGGCTAGCAACTTTTTAGCATCCGCTTCAAGCTTTGCCTTTGATTACATCCGTATGGAACGTGCAAAGAGGCTTCCCTATCAACCGCGTCCCACCACATTCCAAAGTGAAATTTATCGGCTTCTTGCGGCCAAACTGGATGCACGACTCTTAACCACACACTCTTCTTTTAATGACAAAGACATCGTTGTATCTCGCGTTCTTATTTGTTGGTTCACCGAGAATATTGCTTATCCGTATCCGAGCCAATCTCAAAAGCTCTCACTCGCTCGAGCTGCAAATATGACGATCGAACAAGTGACTCAGTGGTTCGCAAAAGCCCGTAAGATGGCAAAAGAGATTTGGAAACCTATCGCCAAGGCAAAGAGCGACGCAAAGAAAAAAATGAAGGCTCTCCTACAACAGTCAAGTCACGACGACCTTTTTTAAGCTTCTGTACTGTCCTTTTCGAAATCGAGGTATCTTCTATACTTATTTCCTGCAAACTATTGGAAAGCTCGTGCACTCGCGCTCCCTGAATATTTCGATTAAAGCTCAGAACCAACTTCTGAAGACGCGAAAAACGAGCCATTTCACCTACCGCAGTATCCGTAATTTTGGTTCTTGCGAGACCTAGATATTCGATGTGACTAGGGATAAGTGGCACCACTCGATCCGTAATGTTGGCATTGTTCGCAAGATTGAGAACGACTAGATGATCTAGTTTGCCTGCGTCTCGCAAAGACCGAATTCCATCGTCTGTTAGCCCTGTTCCACCCGCTAGTAAGACGCGAATTTTTGGAGAAATGTCGCGAATCGCTCCATCAGTTAGTTCCCGCACTCCCGTGGCAATTAGAATCTCGAGAGATTGAAGTCTCCCCAGGTTTTCAATTAAACCCTGCTGAGTCACGAGCGTATGTGCAATGGATAGATAAACGACACCGTCAGGAATACTCTGAAGAACTAAATCATCGATATACTGGTTTTCGGAGAGGTTCAACCCTGTTAGTTTCGAAAGGATCTCCTTGCGGTCGATAATTCCCCTACTTGTCACGCGCGTATTTCGCAGATCGAGAGAAGTTAATCCGAGAGGGATAAATGCTAATACATCATTATTTATTAACCGACAGTTCCCAAGCGCCAACTCTTTAAGATCCGGCAAACCACCTTCTCCGCTCTGCTGATCTGGCCTTAGAAGATCCACCATGAAATTAGTTACATTAGTATTGGACAGATCGAATATTTGAATTTTTGGGAAGTGCTCCACAATAAAGGCAATTAACCGCGCAGAAACATGCGCTTCACTCAGATCAATACAAGTGACATTCAAATTATTGCCGACCTTCCCATTCCTCTCTTTTTTGAGATACCGTAGAAGAAAATCTCGAATCTGATAAGGATTACGCCTGATCGATTCCGGGACTTCGATGTGAGTTTTTCTATCTTCAAACTCCGTCCGTACAAACTGCGAAGTAGTCGAGTTCGCACAACTAAATTTTGCTAAAGAAACAGGGTCCAGATATTGGAAAACTAAATTGAGAGTGAGTTCTTCCGGCAAATTACGCGGATAGGACTGGCCTTCTAGTAAGAGCCATCTTGGTGCAGATCTTCTCAGTAATATCCTATCAATCAGTCTTCCGAGACATGCATGCGCTTCCTGCATCCACAACAAAAATAAGAATATAAAACAAACAAAGTTTAAAAAACTTCTTCGCACTCGTACAATAGCCATCTAAAATGTTATATAGCGCGATGATTAGATTTTTTCTATGTCTTATATTGCGTTGGATCTAAAGCGCATTTGGATCAATGCTCGCAGCGACTTCATAGGTTCCGTCTTTTTTGATCTTGAAGACTAGGGCTGGCTTCACAGCATTTCGTTCAGCGTTGATCGAAATCTTTCCTGTTACACCCTGAAAATCTTTGGTCGTTGCAAGGGCATCACGCAAATCTTGTGGTGTAAGACTTTTCGCACGCTTGAGCGCATCACCAAGAACCAAGGCAGCGTCGTAACCGAGAGCTGCGAGTCCGTCTGGAATTCCGGCGTGATAGGTAGCTTTGTACTTTTCGACAAAACCCATCACTTGAGGTCCGGGAATTACTTTATTAAAGTGGCTCACGAAATAGGAACCGTCGAGCGCTTTTCCACCAATTTCAGTGAGTTTGGGCGAATCCCAAGCGTCACCGCCCAGAAGAGGCGCTTCCATTCCTAAATCTCGTGCCTGGCGTGCTATCAAACCCACTTCGGTATAGTGCCCGGGAATCAGAATCAAATCAGGTTTGGTTGCTCTAATTGCTGTCAACTGCGATCGAAAGTCGACGTCGCCAGCGCTATAACTCTGCTCCATCACAATTTCGCCACCGGCTCCAGTACCGCCCGCACCACTCGTCGCTTTCGTAAAATATTCTTTAAAAATCTCAGCAGAATCGCGGCTGTAATCGCTCTTATGGTCAGTCAAAATCGCCACTCTCCGAGATTTTAAATGATTGGCCGCAAAATTTGCCATCACTTTGGATTGGAAAATGTCGATGTAACAAACTCTGAAAATATAATCACCCTGTTGAGTAAGCTTTGAGTTAATGGACGACGGAGAAATCATCGGTACTTTGTAATTCTGGGCTATGGGCGCCATCGCGATACTTCGCGTACTAGCGACTTCACCTAAGACAGCTACCACATGGTTTTGGGTAATCAGTTTTGTCGTGGCCAGTACTGCCTCGCTAGGTTTACCCTGATTGTCGAGTGTGATGAGTTCTATTCTCTTTCCCTTGATACCACCGCTTTTGTTAATTTCGTCAATTGCGAGAGAAATCCCCTGATGCGTAGAGATCCCAAATGTCGCATCTGTTCCAGTCATTGAACCAACTTCCCCGACTCGAATGGTTTCGGCTGAAGTTTCGGAGTTCTCGCCAGATAAGGTAGGTTCCTTTTTCTTGCAAGCTCCTAAGGAAACCGCCAATACCACTGCTAGAACAACTGCCCCGTAACTTCGTTTAAATCTCATTGCATCTCTCTCATTTAAAAGCATTTGGCTATAGATACTTGCTCTTGGCCCTCAACTTGCTGTTCCGAAATCCATAGCCAAAGTAAATAACGAAACCAATCACCAGCCAGACCAACAAACGAATCCACGTATCGCGTGGTAGACCTGACATAACCCAAAGACAAGATAAAGCACCAGCCGGCGCAACGAGCCAGTACAGAGGGGTTTTAAATGGTCGTGGTCTATTCGGATATCGCAATCGGAGAATGGGAATCCCAATACACACCAAAACAAAAGCCAGTAGGGTTCCGATAGATACCAGTTCACCGACCAAACTCATCGGTAAGAAACCCGCGCAACAAGCGACAAAAATCGAAGTCACAACGGTCGCAATGTGAGGCGTTGCATATTTTGGGTGGAGGCGATGAAACCACGGTAACAACCCGTCATTGGACATGGCATAAAAAATTCGGGTTTGTCCCATCATCAAAACTAAGATCACAGAGGTGAGACCTGCCAAAGCTCCCACCTTTACCAAGAACGATAGCGACTTTTGTGCAACCGGTGTCCAGTGGTACAAAGCAACGATTCGATCTACACCGACAGCGACTGGATCCGGCACACCTAAATCTTGATAAGGCACCACGCCCGTCATCACTAGTGCAACTAAGACATAGAGAGTCGTACATATTGCGAGTGAAACCAGTATTCCGATCGGTAAATCACGTGTCGGATTCTTACATTCCTGCGCAGTAGTAGAGACCGCGTCAAATCCTATATATGCAAAGAAAACGACTCCCGCTCCGGTCAAAACTCCAGGCCAGCCAAAACTCATTATTTCTTCGCCCCGCCGCATCGCAAGCACCGGTGGAGGTACTAAGCTCGCCAAGCCGGTAGCCGCCGGATTTCCAACCCAAAGTGATGGATCAATCACGGCCCAACCCAAAAGGACAAATCCCACGATGATCGTCACTTTGGTAATCACTATAAGATTGTTAAAAAAAGCGCTCTCGCGCATTCCGCGATATAAGATGGTGGCCAAAACAAGCGAGATTATTGTTGCTGGCGCATTCCAAAAACCGTTAGCAATTGAGCCGTCTGCGAGAGTGACCGTTTCCCACGGTCCTTTTGTAAATCGCATAAACGTATCCGAAAACTGAATACCCAGTGTTTTATGTAAAAGCGAATACAAATACCCAGACCAAGATGTAGCGACAGTCACGGATCCAAATGCATATTCTAAAACCAAATCCCAACCAATAATCCACGCTGCAAACTCACCTAGGGTTGCATAGGAATACGCATAGGCTGAACCCGCCACAGGCACCATAGCCGCCATCTCAGCGTAACAAAGTCCTGCAAAAGCGCAGAGAATCCCCCCTAAGACAAAACTATAGACAATACCGGGGCCGGCGTAAAATGCCGCAGCAGCTCCAGTTAAGGAGAAAATTCCAGCTCCGATAATGGCACCTACGCCAATCATCACCAAATTGAATGCACCTAAAGTTCTCTTAAGTTGAACATGCCCTCCTCCAGAAGTTTGGCGAGCAGTTTCATCCGCTAGCAACAGGTTGATATCTTTTTTGATAAAAAGGTTTGCCATCTAACCCCTCCTAACATACAAATCGGACTCTGTTCATAAACGAGAACCGGACTACTGTACAGCTAAAGATACTAAAAAACTTTAGTTATTGAACCATAGATACAGGTGAAATTAGAACTAATAAAAAAGCATGAGCTGGAAAAAATTAATCAGAACCAAGTCAATCGAGCGAATTCTTCGCGAGGCCGGATATCGAAATGCGTCTAAAAAGGGGGCTCTTAGCAGAAAATTAGGTGTCTTAGATTTAACGGGATTAGGAGTGGCCGCCATTTTAGGCGCAGGCGTTTTCTCTACAATCGGAAACGCGGCCGCCGACGGAGGGCCCGCTGTCACACTTCTCTTCATCTTTACTGGAATCGCGTGCGCTTTTTCAGCCCTTTGCTACGCAGAATTCGCCTCAGCAATTCCGACTGCCGGGTCTGCTTATACCTATGCGTATGCGTCTTTTGGCGAACTGGTCGCCTGGATCATCGGCTGGGACCTGATCATGGAATACGCCATAGGAAATATCGCAGTAGCGATATCGTGGAGTGAATATTTTACGGGCTGGATTTCGCAGTACGGCGTCAACGTTCCCGCTTATTTGACTATGGATTTTTTAAGTGCCTCGCGGGGTTATGATCAAGTCCATCCATTAATCGTAAAAGGGAAAACTCTCGTGGAGCTAGCGGGCACTCAGTTTCCCTTGAACACAATAAAGGCTTATCAAGCCTGGGCGGAAGCTCCCCGTTTTTTTGGAATTCCAATTGTTTGTGACCTACCAGCGCTGTTCATTACTGTTCTCATTACCTGGATTGTCTTCATTGGAATTGAAGAGTCTAGAAAGATCTCCAATATCTTGGTTGCTCTCAAGTTGATTGTCGTCTTCCTAGTGATTATTGCAGGCATCAGCTATATCAACCCCTCGAATTGGGTTCCATTTGCACCTAACGGACTGACCGGCATTCTAAAAGGGGTCTCGGGTGTTTTCTTCGCATATATTGGATTTGACGCAATCTCGACCACTGCTGAAGAATGTAAAGATCCGCAACGAGATCTTCCGAAAGGAATGATCTATTCACTGGTGATTTGTACAGTGCTCTATGTGTTGGTGGCGTTGGTCCTGACGGGAATTGTTAATTATCAGAAACTCGGTGTCGCGGATCCTCTTGCCTTCATTTTCGGTCCTGAAGGCGCGCACATTCCCTGGCTAACAGCAATTATCGAGGTGAGCGCTATTATCGCACTTTCGACAGTGCTGTTAGTTTTTCAGATCGGACAGCCACGCATTTGGATGGTGATGAGTCGGGACGGGTTGCTACCACCCATTTTTTCTTCAATTCACAAAAAATACCGAACACCCTGGTTCTCTACACTAGTGGCGGGCGCGGTAGTTGCGATGCCATCTTTGTTTATGAATTTGACGGAAGTGACGGACCTGACCAGTATCGGGACACTCTTCGCCTTTATTCTAGTTTGCGCAGGGATTTTGAAGTTTGAACTCAAGGGTCAGCGGCTGAATAATAAATTTAAGACACCCTATATCAGTTCAAAATATGTTTTTCCGATTTTGGTGGTGATTTGCCTAGCAGTGGTCATCTTATGGTTTCCAGAGAGGATGAATTCCTTTTTTAGCATGACCAGCCAAGAATATCCTCATCTTCCAAAGTGGGAAATTCTGCTGACAAAAATCCCGATGGTACTTTTCCTGATTTTAATAGGCGGTTTGACTTATTTATGTTTTGTGAAAAGCCTTTCGTTGATTCCAGTGCTGGGACTAACCTCCTGCAGCTACTTGATGACGGAACTAGGGATCACTAATTGGATCCGATTTGGATTATGGCTAATCGCCGGACTGTTTATTTACTTTCTGTACGGGGTAAAGAATAGTAAATTAAATAATCCTACTTAGAGGATAACTTTTTTTACGAATTCCCAGTTCTGTCGGGTTCCCTCAGTTTTCGTCGGACACCTATTCACTATGCGGCGCGCTTTGTATCCGTATCGACTGAACTTTGACTCCTGCTAAGTGCTTTTCTTCTCCGTCCTGTCGCAGTATAATAAATAAACAAAACTATGATCGCGCCAATGGTCGCTGAAACAAATCCTGCCCCTTCAGTAGCGTCGTACCAACCTACAGCATGACCAAACCATCCAGCCACCACCGCTCCAACTATTCCTAGTACGGTCGTTCCGATGAGGCCCAAAGGATCATGTCCCGGCATAATTCCTCGTGCGATTAGTCCCACAACGAATCCGAAGAAAATCCAACCTAAAACGCTCATATTTAGCTCCCTTTCCGACAAAACAATAATGATAAGAAATACATGTGCAACACCCGTACCTAGGATTCTCGGTGAGATATTTCAACACATATAGTAGGAGACTGTTATTGCGGGCAACGTTTGGAAATGAACTGCTGAGAGAGATCGACTTGAACTTTCTTATGATCGTCAGTTTCAGCACCTGACTGAGAATTTAATATTCTAATTTTGGAATTCTTACAGGCGATTGAAGTTAACTCTTCGTATTCATTAAGAAGCGCAATAGGATAAGGCGCTCGACCGGTAGAAGAAAGATAGCGCGGCAAATGATTTGAAAGCTGCGGAATCAAAAGAACATCGTTACCCATCCGATGAACCAATTCTGTATACCAACGACCAACACGGTAAAATTCGGTTTCAATTTTCTGCTTCAAACCTGAAAGTTCATCACTATTTTTATTTGTACGCGGATAGAGAAGCTGTGCGCATCGTTTAGTAGCTATCCCTAATTTATTCCAAAATTCATAAGCTACCTGGCATTCCATCAAAACTGCATCGACTTCACCGCCAATGCCTTCGATCTGCGCCTGTACATATTTTCTAGGCGTAAGCGAAGCATCATAAGGGTCAAAAATCGGCCGTGACGTTGCGTGCACGAGCTCATGGGCCATGTCGAGAGTAAGGTCAACGAGGTCTTGCCGTGCTCTTAAGTAGACTTTTGTTTCTCGTTCACGCGTTTCTTCATGAGTAACAGGGTTATAGTAGCGCGTAAGAACAGTATCTGTTTTGGAATTGACTCCCCACTCAAATGTATGAGCAAAAGATCGCTCGTCTTTGACCTTCCACACCTGCATAGCCTTCTGCACCAATTTAGCACCAGGCGTTGAACGTTCCAGTAGCTGAATGGCTTCCAAAAACCGACTCATATCTTCAGCTGCTACGGATTGAGCGGTAATTACGGAAGTCACAGCCAATGCAAGGATACTAGAGAATCGCACACCCATCATTTTTCTTTTCGGAAATGGGTGGTTGGACTAAAGGCCGGGTACGACTAGTGCTCGTCGCAGGAATCCTTGACGCGAATCCCGGATCTGCCCAACGCAGTTACAACTGCCTAATTTTTAAACATTTTTCACTAACTCACTTCCTCAAGATCACCAGTTAAGTATTTAAAATCATTGGTTTAATTTACTTGATTTTGCGGCACACGACTTGCTATATCCCGGACCACTTGGCACCCTCGCCAAAATACTGACAACAAAATAGAGAGGGCCAAGGTTTGAACAGGATGGCTCGCGCAATCCTCCCCGTTTACGGGGAGGTCGAGCGAGCCTTTGTAGGTGTACAGCGACACGTGGTCGCTGTTCCCTACCTGAAAAGAACTCCCGCCTTTAGGAGTTCTTTAAATTAGAAGGTCTGTAAAAATGAATTTTAGAGTAATAAGTTTAAAACCTGTTTCAGAAAGCGGCCGGAAAGGGATCTTGCCAGGTCTTGCATTACCCGTCAGTGTTGTTACTCTGGCATTTTTTTCAGCCACGCTTAAGCCTGTTTTCGCTGCGGATTCTGGGGCATTGTTTCAGACAACTAGGCCTGTTTCAGGGTACACCGTGCCTATTTCGTCCGCGCCATCTGCGCCGGTTTCCCCTCTCTCGCCTATCGCGTACGACGCGCCGCAATCGCCTCACCAGCTTATTCGAACAAATGATGCATTGCGCATCGAAAGAGGAAAGCCCAATATTATCGTGGCGGTGATTGATACTGG
>Ga0207098_10197_pt1 | contig 20270 bp, 16 predicted proteins | sample Alteio_BWMinHeat_84_FD_153548 | JGI IMG/M metagenome (GOLD analysis project Ga0207098, IMG submission 153548) | Enriched cells from forest soil in Barre Woods Harvard Forest LTER site, Petersham, Massachusetts, United States -... | ecosystem: Environmental > Terrestrial > Soil > Temperate forest >...
AAGGGATATAGCCTGAGCCCGTTGAGGTTTCAAGATTTCATCGACCAGAAACAGGTCGGTGAGGAGTGCGCGGAGGTGGATCGAGGCATTGAGGTTATCGATCAACTGAGAGCTGAGCGTCGCCTGGGCGAGAACAAGTCGGATGGCGGTGAGGGAGTCGCGAGCGTCGCGGTCCAGAACGGCGAGAAACGCTTGATAGCGGTCGGCCGGCTGCAGGTTTTCTTGTTTCACCGCTGCCGAATACGCTTCCGCCAGCCCTGAAAGGGCGTCCGCGGCACGGTTGAGGAAATCGCGGAGCTCGCTGCCGGATTGGCCGGCTTGGTCGCCGGCGAGTCCCTGGCCGGCGTATGCAAGCATGTACTCATAGCATTCCTCGATGGCGGTGCAACGATCGGTTATTTCTGCGGCCATCTTCTAGGCCGGAACCTTTGTTGCTTTGGGGTGTGCCGATTCTGACGCCGCTTCTTCAGCAGGCCAGCGATTGGGATCATGGTGCTCCAAGTATTGCTGGCGGGTGATCCAACCGAAGATCATCGACTTGGTGATGAAGAGCTTTTCGGGCCTGATAGCGAAGTAAATGTGGACTGTGACCAGTCCTACGAATGCGATGCCTGACAGTCCATGCAATACGTACATCCAGCCCCACGTCATGTCGCCGAATAGGTATGGATTGCGAGTGAAAAAGGGCGTTTCAACACGCTTCATCATGAACACGCCTGTCAAAACCGCCGTGAGCCCGCCCAACATAACGGCTAAATGATAAAGCTTGTTCTCCAAGGGATATTTGGCGAACTTTCTCGGTGCGGGAGCGGACTTCCCTAGGGCGCGATCGATTCTTCTGGAAGCGTCCTCGATATCCACCTTGTCAGGCCAGATCGACCAAAAATCCAGCCAGAAAGTGGCGTGGAAAATGTGATAAATGATGGAGACGGTCAGGACGACGCCCGCGATCCAGTGATACTCAACCCAGGCGAACTTCACACCCACTTTGGGAAGAAATGCCGTGAATAGAAGCGCGAGCATAGCGATTGCCATTATCAAGTGGAAAAGCCGGGCGCCCATTGAGTGCCGGGCGACTCGCTCTGGAATTTGAGCGGCGATCCCGGACGCCACCGCTGTTCCATCCGAGTGCGCAAGCGGTTTCGCCAAGAATTTTACGTAGATTGCATGGCCGATCAGGAACAGCAATGCCCCGATTGCGGACACCCACAAAAGACCCCAAGAAATATGGAGGGGAACCTGTTGACCCCACGGATTTTGTGCCCACTGTATGAGGTTCAAGCTGCCTCCCCGCCCGGCACTCCTCGAATCGCGCGCATCACCAGATTCCTCATCAGCGGCACCTTGTAACCATTATGTTGCAGGGGTTTGGCGCCCCGCACGGCAAGATCACCCGCCATTTTTGCCGTTTGCTCGTTTGCCGGTTTCCCAACCACGGCTGTCTCAACTGCTGTCAATCGAACGGGATGAGCGGCTACGCCATTCACTGCCAGCCGAATTTTTTGGATTGTGTTTCCCGAAGTCACCATCGCCGAGGCGACATTTACCAGCGCAAAATCCCAAACGTTTCTGTCGCGCACTTTCTCAAAATAGAATTTCGCGCCAGCCCAAGTGGACGGTATTCGAATGGCCGTGAGAAGATCACCGGGCTGCAGAATCGTCATGCGCGTGATATCGATTCCAGGGTTGATGAAATAGTTTTCGGCATCGACTACCTTTTCGCCCCGCGCCGTTTGAATGACCATTTTCGCATCCAGCGCGATCAGCGCAGGCGCCGAGTCCGAAGGATTCACGGCCACACAACGATCCGCGTCCAAGATGGCGTGCTCGCGATTCAGCCCCGTCGGCGTATCCGCATAGCAAATGTTTCCGCCGGCCCGGTAGCATGGCCACCCGCCGCGGTAATACCAGCACCGCGCATCCTGGGAGACGTTGCCGCCAATCGTCCCCTGGTTGCGAATCTGCGGCGATGCAGCGGCCTCGGCCGCGTCGGGAAGAAGGCCGTACTTCTCGCGCACGGCGGGATGCCGAACGACTTCAGTAAGTGTAGTCATCGCGCCGATTTCAAGACCGTCGCTCGTCGTGCGTACGCCTCTTAACTCCTTGATCTGGCTCAGATCGACAACTACACCAGGTCGCTTGATCCGATCCTTGAACCAGTCAAAGCTGTCAAGCCCACCCGCCAGCACCCAGGCGTCTTTTCCATATCGCGCGAGTAACGCCTGAGCATTTTCAATTGACGACGGCTGGAAGAGTTCGAACGCTGGGATGATATCGTGAATTACTGCCATATCCAGTTCTCCTCTATCTTCTTAAATCTGGGTTTACTGCCGATAACCGTCCCGGCTCTGCCGCACTTGCGCGCGCCACTAAATGTTGGACGTCAGGCCATCTTGCATTGGTCTTCCCGCTTCAAGGGACGCCAGGATGGTGTCGGCGTTTACGGGCGCGCGTCGGAAGATTTCGTCTCCAACGGCGTCCGAGAGAGCGTTTAAGATTGCGCAGCATCCGCCCCCAACGGGCGGCTCGCCAATCCCGCGCGCACCCACTGGAGTTTCCGGATCCGGAATGTCTAGCGCCGCCCATTGCATGTTGTCCGGTATGTCCAGAATCGTCGGCGGCTTGGTGTGGTGGAACCGCTTCGCCAGCGCCAAGCCATACCTATGGTCATACACCCACTTCTGTCCGATTGCATGGCCGATGCCCAAGGTCGATCGGCCGAGAATCTGTCCGCCAAGGGCGCGCGGATGGATCACGGTTCCAACGTCCGCATAAGCGAGGAAATCCAAAATGTGATACTTGCCGGTTTCGACGTCAACTTCGACCTCGGCAAACGTGGCGACGTACGAATGCGTCTGGCCGTCGCGAGGATAATTGTCTTTGGCAACTGCCATCAAGCCTTGACCCGAGAGGGCTGTGGCCGACGCCACGGTCATCTTATTGATGTCCTGCGGCAGTTCGTGGCCATCGTAAATCCCGCCGAGCTGGATGGCGCGGTGAGCGGCTTGCGCAAGGCTTAGACCTCCGCCCCCGCCTTTCCGGAAAACGCGTTCACCCCCGACCTCATAATCCTCAGGCTTGCCACCAAGATCCTTGGCGGCGATCTCCTGGAGCTTTCTCTTGGCGTCCATTGCCACGGCATGCGCCGTCCGCGTCATCGCATGAGTCGTCTGACTCCCGCCCGAAGGAGAGGCCCAGGGCAGGTTCCTCGAACTGTTCCCCCAGGTGATTTCGCACTTCTCCCACGGCACGCCGAGGAACTCCGCGACCACGCGGTGCACATCGCTCAATGACTCCGTCCCGTGATTGCCAATCCCGGACTGGATGTAGATCTTGCCGTCGGGTTTGATGACGAAGAGTCCATCGAACCCAATCGAGCCGCCGACGTAGCAACTCATCGAGACGCCAACGCCGCGCACCTTCGAGCCGTTTCTCTTGCCACTGCGCGCCTTTCTCTCCTCCCACTTGAATTGCTCCGCGCCGCGGTCAAGCGCGTCCTTAATGAATGCGCTCGTGGCATAGGCCTGTTTGCCTGCCACGAGTGGTCCAAACTTCGCCTTACCTTCCGGAGCGTTGAGGCGGCGGATCGCAACCTGATCGATGCCAAGTTTGCGCGCGGCCTTCGCAAGGACTGGCTCCATGAGCGCGATTCCTTGCAATCCCCCGGGCGAGCTTTGAGCACCTCTCGGCGGCGTATTCGTCAACACTGTCACTCCACGCCAGCGCATTGCTGCAGGCTGATACAGCAGAGAGACGATTCGGCTCGAGGACAGGGCGTCGCCCACTTGATCGTACGGCCCATTGTCGCAGATCACGAACATATCGAGCGCAGTGATCTTGCCCTCTTTAGAAAAACCGACTTTCATCCGGCCATGAAAACCGGGACGTCCGCGGCCTATGAATTGTTCTTCCTCACGGCTGATCCGCATCATAACCGGGGCGTTGACCTTCTTCGAGAGCAGTGCGGGGATGACTAGAGTAATATCACCGGTGATCTTGCTGCCGAATCCACCGCCGGTATATTCGCTGATGAAAACGACATTGTCGGCGCCAAGTCCCAGCCAGCGCGCTATCGCGGGGACGGTTTGAGCGGTGCTTTGCGTGCCCGTGTAGACGTAGACCTTGCCGTTCTGCCAGTACACCATCGCCGTGCGAGTTTCGAGGCACTGGTGACTCGTGTTGGGTGTGACGAATGTTTCGTCAAGTACGAGCGCGGCGTTCTTGAAACCCGCATCAATATCCCCGACCGTCCATTCATCGGTCGCCTTGCCCATTGGGAGCTTGCCGTCTTTATAATCCGCAAAATCCTCATTGGTCCACTTGAGGACCGTTACGTCGGGCGGAACAATACCTGGCCGGCGGCCCGGCGCGGGGGGAGGTGGTGTGCCTCGCACCCACACATTCCCATCCGTTCTAGGATTCGGACTGCCCGGCCGCAGCGTCGCCAGCGGATCGACGACGAATGGCAGCGGCTCCAAATCGATCTTTATTTTTTCAATCGCTTCGGCGGCAGTTTGCTCGTCTACCGCGCACACCGCGAGAATCGGGTCGCCTTGGAATAGCGGCTCATTCGTCAGTCCGCGATACCCTCGCTTGTTGGCCACGATCACAGTGCCGTTATCGTTGATGCTGTCGGCCGGAGCGGGTAGGTCGTCAGCGGTGAGAATCGCCTTGACACCAGGCATCGCAAGTGCGGCCCGCGCGTCAATGCTTCGCACCCGCCCGTGGGGCATGGGGCTCAGGGCCAGCTTGCAGAACAACATACCGTCGGCACGATAGTCCTCGGCGTACTTCGACCTTCCCGTCACCTTCGCGAAAAGGTCTGGCGTGACATAATTCTTTCCCAGCAGCTTGTAATTCGTCGGAGTCGTTTTGATCGTCATGGTTATGCCTTCCTCAGGTGCTCAGCGCCGCGCATCAGCGCAGTGAGGATCTTGTCGTAGTCCTGGCACCGGCATAGATTGCCTGACACGCCGTGCGCAAGCTCGGCCCGCGTGGGGTTTGGATTCGTCTTCAGAAATCCGACCGCCGCCATCACGAAGCCCGACATGCAAAACGCGCATTGGAAGCCCTGCTCGTCAATGACGCCCTGCTGTACCGGGTGCAGCTGGGTCTCGGAGGTGGCGAGGCCCTCAATCGTCACGATTTTTTTGTCTCGCACCGTGTGAGTGAAAACCGAGCAGGAGTAGTGCGGGACATCATCAATGAGAACCGTGCAAGCGCCGCATTCGGCGCGGTCACACCCGATCTTCGTGCCAGTGAGCCCGAGCTTGTAGCGCAGCGTCATCGCCAGCGTCTCTTGCTTCATCACATCGACCCGCCGTGACTGGCCGTTGACAGTCAACGTGATAAGGCGTTCAACAGAGCCGGGCGCCGACGCCTGGGCGAGCACTGCGGGAACGCGAAAGAGATAGCCGGCCGAAGACACCGCACCCGCGGCAATGACGCACTTGATAACGTCGCGCCTCGAAAATTTTGTTTGACTCGACTTGTTCGGGTCCGGCAATAAAAGGTCTGTCATAGAGACTCCCGCAATAGTGGTTTGCTCCGGTATACTCTCTGGCACGAACGCCTGTCAACAGCTGTTTTCGGAGCTCGGGCTCACCCCATGCTTCAACTCGCGTTTTGCGATTGACACCCTCAATTTCGTCACAAACAGTGCGCCCAAACTGGGCAATAGCGTACCTGATTCATCCACCCTTGTAGACTGCCCTTAGCCCGCTTTTTCTTTGCGCACCGATTTTGCAGAGTTTATGACGTGGATGAGTCCGCGACCCACAACCATTCTCGAGTTCTCACGCGCACTCTGAGGGCCGTTTGCGACCACTGTGCTATAGTTGACGAAGTAAAGCGAAATTCGATATTCAAATTGAAATGTTTGTAAGTTGGAGAGGAACACGAACGCTCGTTCGTGCACAACGAGATGGCTTTTATTGAGCGCATTCAGGACGATCTGAAAGAAGCGATGAAGTCGCAGGACGAGTTGCGCCTGAGCGTGTTGCGGATGGTGAAATCCGCGCTGAAATACAAGGAAATCGAAAAAGTTCGCCCTCTCGAGGATGCCGAATCATTGCAGGTGTTGCAGACCTTGTTAAAGCAGCGGCGCGAATCGGTGGAACAATTTACCAAGGGCGGCCGCATGGATTTGGCCGACAAGGAAACGAAAGAAATTGCGATTCTCGAAACTTACATGCCGGCCGGAGCCTCGGACGCGGACATGAACACGGCAATTGAAGGCGCCATTGCGGACACCGGAGCAAATTCATCGAAGGCGATGGGCGCTGTGATCAAAGCCGCCAAGGTTCGTCTGGAAGGAAAAACAGTGGATGGCAAGGCTCTTTCGGACCGCGTTCGCGAGCGTCTCTCGAAACTCGGTTGAGATGCGATTGAACCGTTGCGCTTGGAATTCATGAATCCTGATCTCGACTTTTGAATCTTCCCGCCTGTATGCTCGCAGGGTGGCGCTTCCCGAATCCATTCCTGTGCGCTATTCCGATGAGGAAGCCGGGTACGTATCGATCCGGCCGGTCGTGCGGCAGACCTTTCGACTGGACGAATTACTGGACATGATCCTCTCAGTTGCAGGCAAGGATGTGCCGCGCGTCCATCAGATTTTGCGTTCTGGCACCGTGGTTTATCACTTCTTCCGTTATTGGTGGACTGGAATCGAGGCCGGGCAGGATGAATTGCAAGCGGCGCTCGCCCGATTCCCCGACGCCGACCCTTCCCGTGCGTTCTCTCCAGATGCCTGTGTATCGGCCAAATTCGAAATCGGGGGAGCGAATCCCAGATCGATACTGGACTTGGATCGCAACGCCGGATCGCGTCGCCGGATGTTCCGCACGCGGAGCTTTTGGGGGATGCTGGTTGAAATCGCCGCTGCCGGGAAATTGGCCTATCACGGTTATTCCTATGGCCAGCGCGCCGATCTCTATGAACTCGAACTGGACCCGGAGAAGATTGCGAAGATAGCGCAAGCGGCTGGGCGCCTGGCAACCAGAAACCTCAGGCCGGCTTTGCGGGCCGCCGCGGCGTCGCAGAAAATTGTTTTCGTTTGCCCCAGGAACAGCCAGTCGCAGCCGGATCGTCCCATCTGATAGCAAATGAAAAATCAGGTTGTCAAACGGCCCGCACAATTCGCTCCCCGAAGCAGCATTTTAAGCCATAATGCCGGACAACCCCGGCGCCATCTATGTGGTCGGGCGTGCGAAAATCGCGCGGGGTAATCACGGAGGTCACGTTTGGCCATTAAACAATGGAGTTCGACCGCGGCACCTTCGGAATTTCGCCCCTACGTCGAGGCCGAAAGTGCTCTGGCGGAGTTCAGTTGGCGCGCGGTCATTTTGGGCGCGATTTTCGGGATACTTTTTGGCGCCGTGTCTGTTTACGTGGGGTTGCGTGCCGGGCTGACAGTCTCGGCCTCGATTCCGATTTCGGTGTTGTCCATCTCCATCCTCCGGGCGTTCGGCAAATCCACGATTCTCGAAAACAATATCGTGCAAACCACAGGGTCTGCCGGTGAGTCGGTCGCGGCGGGCGTGATTTTTACTCTTCCCGCATTAATTTTTCTCGGTTTTTCGCTCAATACCGAATATTGGCGCGTTTTCCTCCTCGCCCTGATTGGTGGTTGGCTCGGCGTGCTGTTCATGATTCCGCTGCGCCGTCAGCTTATCGTCAAGGAACATGGCAACTTGCTATTCCCGGAAGGCACCGCGTGCGCCGACGTGCTGGTGGCGGGCGAACGGGGAGGCTCATTTGCCGGCCGCGTTTTCTGGGGCCTCGGTCTCGGCGGCGCCTACACTTGGCTGATGAACACGATGCAGATGTGGCCGGGGCAACCGGAGTATCGCCCGAATTGGCTCCCGGGTGCGTCATTTCGCGCGGCGATTACTTCCGAATATCTCGGCGTGGGATACATCATCGGGCCGAGAATTGCCGGCACGATTTTCGCCGGCGGAGTCTTTTCCTGGCTGGTCCTGATGCCTGCCATCCGATTCTTTGGACAAAATGTGCCCGGGCCGCTTTATCCCTCAACGATTCCAATTGATCAGATGACGCCGGATCAGTTGTGGGCCAGCTACGTTCGCCCGATGGGTGCGGGCGCCGTGGCCGCAGCCGGACTCATTACTTTGATTCGAACGCTTCCAACGATTTTCGGCGCACTTGCCACCGGATTGAAAGATGTACGAGCGCAGCACAGCGGCACCGCCCCGCAGACGAGCCGAGTTGAGCGAGATCTTTCGATGAAATTTGTGCTGGTCGGTTCCGTCGTGATCGTAACAATGATGTGGGTGTTGTTGACATTCAAGCCTATTCCCGGCGCGCGGACAGGTTTGCTTGCAAATCTTGCCGCGGCGTTGTTTGTAGTCGTTTTCGGTTTTCTCTTCGTGACCGTGTCGTCGCGCATATGCGGCTTGATTGGCACCTCATCGAATCCCGTGAGCGGCATGACGATCGCCACGCTGATGGCGACGTGTGCGATGTTCCTCGTCGCGGGTTGGACGGCCGGTTCGTATGCAGCTCTCGCGATCACCATCGGTGGGGTGGTGGCCATCGCTGCGGCGAATGCGGGCGGGACTTCGCAGGATTTGAAGACAGGCTATCTCATCGGCGCCACTCCAATTCGGCAGCAGATTGGCTTGATCGTCGGCGTTCTCGCCGCGTCCTTCGCCATCGGTGGCACACTCATCCTGATGAACAAGGGCCTCGAGAAATACAATCCCAATGTAATTCCCATCAACATCGCGGCGCTTCCCGAGGGCGTGCGAGTGGAAACGCAAAGCTTTGCCCACGCCGGCAAGACTTACATTCTGGTGAATGCCCTCGGCTCAAGTGAAGTGCCCGATGGAAAGTACCTCTACGATTCGGATACGAGACGAATTGAAATTCAATGGGTGCAAGGAATTGGCAGTGATCAGGCAGCGGCACCTCAAGCGCGCCTGATGGCTACGGTGATCAATGGAATCTTGACGCAGCGCCTTCCCTGGCGGCTTGTGCTGCTCGGTGTATTCCTAGTGGCGGCGGTTGAGCTGCTGGGCGTGCGCTCGTTGTCCTTCGCGGTGGGTTCGTACCTTTCGATTGCCACGACGATGGCAATCTTTGCCGGTGGAGCGGTGCGCTGGCTCGTCGAGCTTAATCGTCCCAAGACGAGCGACGCGGAAAGCGAAGTCAGCCCCGGCTCTCTTTATTCGAGCGGCCTGATCGCCGCGGGCGGGGTCGTCGGCTTGATCGCGATCATCATTAAGGTGATCGAAGATGCAGGTTGGATTACTGCGGATCGGTTTAATGTGGGGACGCGGTGGCTGGGAAGCCTCGCGACAAATGATTGGTTGGGCGTTGTGATGTTCCTGTTGTTGATGTCGTCGCTTTTCGTTTTTGCCCGCAAGAAACTGGAATGAAAAAACAGCCCGAATCTATTTCGTCTTGCTCTCCCATCAACCACAATTTTGCTGTCTGCCCAGCAAACCAAAACGCGATGGACGCACTCTAATCAAATCTGTGTCGCGCCAAAATCGTTCACGAAAGGGAGTCTATCCTTGAAACACTTCGTTCGCGCTCTTCCTCTACTTCTCCTTTTTATCTTCGGCACGGTAGATCTCGCTCACGCTCAAGGCGGCAGTGTGTATTTCGGCCTTGGGACCGCTGACGATAAGTCGTCGAATCAATTGCTGGACGTCTTTGGACTCGGCAATCCGATCGGCACCCCCAAGATGACTGGCTTATTTGGCACCTTCGGCGCGGATGCCATGTTTAAGCCGCACCTAGGTTTTGGCGGTGAGGTATCCCTGCGATTTGGCAAAGGGGCCTATTCCGGTTTGGCTTACAGGCCGGTCTTTTATGATTTTAATGCAATCTGGCAGCCGTTGTCTGTCACACAGCGCGTGGTGCCGGAATTTCAAGCGGGCCTTGGCGGCGTCAAGATGAGCTTCTATTTCAGCTCCTCCAATCCGTTGACAGGAACCTCCAACGCTCTCGTAGGAGCCTCCAGCCACTTTCAGTTGCACGGGTCCGGAGGAATTCGCTTTTACGTGACTCCGAGCGTTTATATACGGCCTCAGGTGGATGTGCGCTACGTGCCTAATTTTTTCCAGTTTGGCAGGAATACCGTGCTGGAGTATACGATGGCCATCGGCTATAGCTTTGGCCGCTAGAGCGATGCGCTACTCGACTTGAGTCCGAGTTCCTTGCGAAAAAGCGCGGCACCATTCACCAAAGCGCGAAGTTTCGCGTACGCTACACCGCGGGGCATCGGCGCCATGCCGCAATTGGTGCTTGCGAGCATCCGCTCCACTGGAACATATTGCATCGCCTGCCGGAGAACCCCCGCCACTTCCTCCGCTGTCTCGATCGTGTTTGAGGCAACGTCGATCACGCCGACATGAACGTCTTTTCCCTTCAGCAGCCCCATAAGCGATGCAGGGACGTGCGAGTGCATGCATTCAAGGGAAACCTGGTCGATTTTAGATGAAGCCAGGTGGGGAAACGTTTTCTCGTATTGGCGCCACACTCCCCCGAGCGATTGCTTCCAGTCGATATTCGCCTTGATGCCGTAACCGTAACAGATGTGGACGGCGGTCGTACACTTGAGCCCATTCGCGGCGCGTTCGAGCGCCGCAACGCCCCACTCGCGAACGTCGTCGAGGTACACGTTGAAGGCCGGCTCATCGAACTGGATTGTGTGGACGCCGCAGCGCTCGAGTTCCAGCGCCTCTTCATTGAGCGCCTCGGCAAGAGCCTGCGCGAGCTTCACGCGATCGCCGTAATACTCGTCGGCGATCGTGTCGGCGATGGTCATCGGCCCCGGAAGTGTGAATTTGAATTTGTGTGTCGTGCGCTTCACGGCAAAAGCCACGCCGTCTTTGTGGACTGAGCGCATTCGCTTGATGGGTGCCGTCACGGTCGGACATTCTGCCTTGTAACGGTCGGCGCGAATGCCAATCACCTTGCGCTTCTCAAAATCGATGCCGGAAAGATTAGCCAGGAATCCGTGCACGAAGTGCTGCCGCGTTTGCTCGCCATCGGTAATGACGTCGATGCCTGCCGCCTCCTCCTCCTTCATCGCCACGAGGACGGCGTCGCGCTGGCCTTCCTCGAGTGCCGCGCCCTCAAGCGCCCACGGGGCCCACAGGACTTCCGGCTTCGCCAACCAGGATGGCTTTGGCAGGCTGCCTGTGATTGTCGTCTCGAGCATGGTGCTACCTCCTGGAATGAATCGCGAGCTTGCGCATTCGGCAGTCTGCAATGCTGAATCTGGTGCACAACCGGGAATAATCCTCCAGACCCCGCGGGGCGTGGAGAATAATACCACTTCATCGAATCACGAGAGATAGCAAAACGGCAGCTCGGGATGCAGTTGGCCTGCAACAACAATCTAGGCGCATGAACCTCCCCGTGAGCATCCCACTAATCTGTGTTCTGCTTCCGCCACTCTGTGTACGCAGCCTCCGAAGAAATATCCTTTGAGCCTGTGTGGAATTCGACAACCTGTGGCTCAATTACGGTGGGATTGAGATTTATCAATCATAGCAGGTCGGGCATAATAGTGATCCCCGCGGAATTGGGGGTGGGACCAAGGTTGATTTTTGAGAGGGCTGAGACACCATGAGATTCAGGAGTGTGTCTAGAATATGGCTTTTGTGTTCGATATCCGTGGTCGCTCCTTCGATCCTTACCCCTTCGATTGGGGCGCAGCAATCCCAACCTGCGCAGGCGCCTCCGGCTCCGCAATCGAACTCGGCCCAAAATGGCGGGGATAAGGCGAAGCCGGATAGTGCGAATCCGGATGACCCCAATCCAAAGAACGACCGCATTTTCCTGGTCATTCCGAATTACACAACTGTCGAATTGCCCACCAAATTCACTCCTCTCTCGATGAAAGCGAAATTCAAGCTTGGAGCCGAAGATGCCTTCGATCCCTATGCCTTTCCGCTCGCCGCCATTTTGGCGGGAATCGCGCAAGCGAGAAACGACGACGCATCATGGGGCCAGGGGTTCAAGGGGTACGGTAAGCGCTATGCCGCCGGGTTTGGCGATGCCACGATCGGCAGCTTCATGACCACGGGGGTGTTTCCCTCAATGCTCCGCGAGGATCCGCGCTACTTCCGAGAAGGAAAAGGCGGCTTCCGTCATCGAAGCGGCTTTGCCGTTAAGCGTCTATTCGTCACGCGCACTGACTCCGATCACAGTCAGTTTAATTTTTCCGAATTCGGCGGGAATGCCGTTGCCGCGGGCATCTCCTTGACTTATCATGCGCGGGAGGATCGAAATCTGTCCACGTTCACGAGCGACTTGACGACGCAAATTGCGATCGATTTCATCGCCAATCAACTGAAGGAATTTTGGCCGGACATCCGCCACAAGATATTTAAGAAATAGCCCACCTTCCGTTGACGAGCGGCCCCGTGCAAAATTCGTCAGAGTTTCCAAGTCGAGATCTTGTTCGCAGGAAAGATGCCCAGCAAAGGTTTGTGTAACATTCCCCTCAATTAATCCCATAGAAAAAACAAATTGGACTGGAATACCGGCCATCCCGTAGCGTTGGCAGACCCTGCATTTTGACGCATTTGACGATGCAAAAGAGGATTCTTATTGTCCGCGACTAAGGTGCACCCCTGAATATCCGCATCAACGGCACTTCGCAAGGGCTGGCTCGTTCATGATCCGGCGCTACGGAATCGCGTTGCTCCTTGTGGGGGTCGCATTTGGGATGGAGCGGCTGCTGCGACCTCTATCTCCATACCCGTTCCTATTTCAGTTTTTTGCAGCCGTAGTGGGCAGCGCCTGGTATGGAGGAACGGGGCCGGCTCTTCTATCCGTCGTCCTATCGATTCTCGCCGTGGATTATTTTTTTCTCCCTCCATTCCATTCCTTTGCCGTCAGCGCAACGGCAGGTGCATATTTTGCCGCATTTATCGTGGCCGCCTTGGTGGCGGGTTGGGTCAGTTCTTCCAAGAAACGGAATGAAGAGGCGCTTAAGGAAGCTCGGGATCAACTCGAACTCCGCGTGGCCGAGCGCACGCTCGATCTCCAAAGATCGAACACAGAATTGAGAGAGAGTGAGCATCAGCTCCGTTTGTTGACAGAGGTAATCCCGCAACAAATTTGGAGCGGAACTTCGGATGGTTCCGTGGACTACTGTAACCAACGTCTACTTGACTACGTGGGACGTACGCTTCCCGAGATGCAGGGCGAGCGTTTGATGGAAACGATACACTCGGAGGACCGGGAGAGATTTTGCCAGGTTTGGCAACAGACTCTTGCTCATGGGGAGCCATTCGAGGGCGAGTGGCGAGTACTCGGTGCCGGCGGAGAGTATCGCTGGTTTTTTACGCGGGGAGTGCCGCTGCTGTCAGCCGAAGGCAAACCCCTCCGATGGTACATGACCAACACGGATATTGAGGAGCGGAGGAAAGCGGAGCAAGCGCTGTTGAAGACGCAAGCGGAATTGGCGCATCTCTCGCGGGCATTGACAATGGGGGAACTTACGGCCTCGATCGCCCACGAAGTGAACCAACCACTCACTGCCGTCGTTACGTATGGAAACGCTTGCCTCGAGTGGATCTCCACGGTCCCACCCAATCTGCGCGAGGCACGAATTGCAGCGGAGAAAATTATCGCCGATGGCACCAGAGCCGGCGCGGTACTCGGCGCTATTCGCGCGCTATTTAAGAAAGAAGCCCCCACAAAGGAGTGGCTGGACATGAATGGTGTAGTTCAGCACATTACATCAGTATTGCGCGACGACATGATTCGCAATCATGTCTCGATCCGAACCGTTCTCTCCCCCGATCTTCCGAAGGTGAGAGGGGATCGTGTCCAATTGGAGCAAGTCGTATTGAACCTGATCGTAAATGCAATGGAGGCAATGCGGGCAACGGCCGCAAAGCAAAAACAGGTTGAGATTCGGTCTCGAGAAGATGCCTCCGGGAGCATCCTGATCTCGATTGAAGACTGCGGAGTCGGTCTCACACCGGAAATTGCCGAGAAGATATTCGATCCGTTTTTCACTACAAAGGAGCAGGGTATTGGACTGGGTTTATCGATTAGTCGCTCGATAATTGAGGCCCATGAAGGCCGCTTGTGGGCTTTGCCGCGCCCTTCCGGAGGTGCTATGTTCCAATTCACTCTTCCGATCGGAGAATGACTTCGCTATGACAACCCCCGTTTCCGAAGTTTTCGTTGTGGATGATGACGCCTCCGTGCGTGATTCGATTAAGAGCCTCCTGAAATCCGTTGGTCTTCATGCCGAAGTTTTCGATTCTACTGAAGCGTTTCTGAAGGTAGAGCGGCCAGAGGTCCCCAGCTGCCTGGTCCTTGATATCAAACTGCCGGGCATGAATGGATTGGATTTTCAGAATGAGCTGGAAAGGAAAGGAACGCCAATCCCCATCATTTTTATCACCGCGCATGGCGACATTCCTATGACCTTGCGGGCGATGAAGGCGGGTGCGGTCGAGTTTTTGGCCAAGCCATTTCAGAAGCAGGATCTCCTGGCGGCCATCCATCAGGCACTGGAACGCGACCGCAGCGCACGCGAGGAACAGGCGGACTTCTCATCGCTTCGATCGCGACTCGAGAAAAGCGCTTCGCGTGAGCGGGAGGTTGCTTTTGACATTACGCTCTTGAATAAGATGGCGAGCCGTCTGGCGACTGCCGATCCGCTGCACGAAGTACTCAATGAAGTCGTCGAGTTCGTTGTGGCCGTAGTGAAATGCGACTCCTGCTTCATCTATGTTCTTGAAGGAGAGGATCTCGTCCTGCGAGCGTCCAAGAACCCTCATCCCGACTTGATCGATCGTTTGAAGCTCAAATTCGGCCAAGGGATCACAGGGTGGGTTGCTGAACATCGAGAGTTGCTCGCTGTCGCTCAGGGCGCCAGCAAGGATCCTCGATTCAATTTATTCAGTGAATTGCCGGAGGACCAATTTGAGGCATTTTTGTCGGTCCCCTTGGTGAGCGGCGGACGCCTTGTAGGCGTGATTAACGTGCAGAATCGGGAGCCACATGAGTACAGCAAGCGGGAGATCAACTTGATTGCAACGATTGGATTTCTGGTAGGCGCCGAGGTCGAGCGGGCGCGATTGGATAGTGAAAATTCCGAACTTTCCGACAAACTCGAAACTCGAAAACTGGTCGAGCGTGCGAAGGGAATCCTGCAACGCGAGATGAAAATGAGCGAGGAAGATGCCTATCGAATGCTGCAACGGGAAAGCCAGCAACGGCGAAAATCCATGAAAGAGATTTCCGAGTCCATCGTACTGAGCGACGACATGAAGCGCCGCCTTTAAGGATTCCGTCCTGAGGCCGGGTGAAAGTCTCTCCACACGGCATGCCGACGCAAATGGAATTTGAATCCTAACAATTGAAGAATTAGATTTGACTGTTTCATGGCAGCCGTCCACACTGCTTATGAAATTGCAGGTTACCTGCAGTGACCGGGTTCCCTCCCTTCGCCGATGAAGGGAGGTCCTGCTCAGAGGCAACCAGCGCCTCCTGATTTACCTCCGACACGACGCCGTGTCCAACTAACAGCTACATTCCGCTCGAGGAAGAGCGAATAGGCTTACCGGAAATTGCGGTCGAGGTCCGGTTGCTAGTCTCGCGACCTTTGATTTCCGCGCAGGTCGTTTTTTCACCTCCACGTGTGCGCGGAGCGAGGTTGACATCGCCGGTCAGCGGTATTGAACACAATTTTGTGCCAACGGAGATTGGGAATGCTGGAAAGAAATTCGCCAAATATGAATCCCCCCACCTTGCAGAATCCGTCGCGGGGAGGGGTACCGTTGAGCGCAAACACGAACGGGCGCTCGGCTGCGAATCTCGTGATGAGAGTCTGCGATATCGGCGAGTTCTTTCGCGCGTTGCGCGTGCGGATGCGTTTCGGCGAGCTCTCGCGTGCGCCCTTACGACTGCTGCGGATTGAGGTGCGGGGCGATGGCGCGGAATGCGAATGGATGGCGCGGGCAGCCGACTCGTGGGACGACGGGTTGCCAAATCATGTGAGCGAATGCCATGTATCGATGCAAGCCCTGGAAGATGCAATTGCTGTCCGCGAGTTGCTGCTCCGCACTTTGCCGGATGTCGAGAGTGCCGCTCTTCGAGTTTTTCGCTTGGGAGTTACGGGGGATCCTGAATTAGTCATCATCGGCACGGTCGCCAGGGAAGAGCGGCCAATCCGATATTTTCATTCCGTGGCCATGCGAGCGAAATTGCTTGGTCTCCAGTTTTGGCTCGAGGACGGAATCCTCGGCGTAATCCCCCAAGAAAACCTCACTGCGGAGGCGCAGGCGGGTTACACCGGCGATCTTTTGTCCATGGGTAAGTGAACTTTCCGAAGTCGTAAATTTAATTGCAATCGCGTTGGGAGCGGGGGGCGTCGCTCAGAATGTGGGGCTCCCTGGCAGTTGGTCCTCCGGAGTTTTAGTGAGCGGCAAAATAGGGACACGGTTAAACAATTTCTTTCTAAATCACAAGGAGAGTAGCAAATGTCTGAAAAACCTAAAGTGAAATACAGGCTCTCGCTTTCTGAGAAATTTACCCGGCTGCGTCTCCGGCTTCAAACTCCGGAATGGCGCCGCTACGGCGGGACGTTGCTCGCGGGCAAAGTGCTCGGGGTTGGCCTCGTCCTCGCAATCATGGCCGTGGCCAGCGGCATTTTCTTTGCCCACGTGTACGCCGCCGATCCCGAACTGAAAGGAAACGACATTGTCAACCCGGTGAACACCGCTTGGACACTGATCGCAGCATTCCTGGTGTTCGGAATGCAGGTCGGGTTCACGATGCTCGAAGCGGGCTTCTGCCGTTCGCGAGAGACCGTGAATGTGCTCGTGGAATGCGTGGTGGACACGTGCCTTTGCGGAATTCTTTTCTATGCCGTTGGCTTCGCGTTTATGTTCGCGCACGGCAACGGGTTCATCGGCTATCACTGGTTCTTCCTGCAAGGGGCGCCCGCAACGTACGAAACCACCGGCGTGGCATTCCTGGCTGTCTGGATATTCCAGTTTGCCTTTGCGGATACCTGCTCAACCATCACCTCCGGCGCAATGATCGGACGCACCGGTTTCGTAGGCGACCTTCTCTACAGCATTTGCGTCACGGGTTTCATTTACCCGGTCATCGGCCATTGGGCATGGGGGCCGGACGGCTGGTTGGCACTGATGGGTAGCGATGGTCATATGTGGCCCGGATTGGGAATGGGTTTTCATGACTTTGCCGGGTCCACCGTGGTCCACACAATCGGCGGATTCATCGCCTTGGCTGGCGCCATCGTCTTGGGACCACGCCTCGGCCGAAGATTCAAGCGTGACGGCGGCGCTCCCATGCTGCCGCATGACTTGACCATCGCTGTCAGCGGCGGACTCATTCTCTGGTTCGGCTGGTATGGCTTCAACCCTGGCAGCACACTCTCGGCCATGGACTTTGAAGGCATTGGCCGCGTCGCCACGAATACCACTCTGGCCGCGTGCGCGGCCGGGCTTACATCAATCATCTACGGCTACATGATGACCAAAAAGTGGGACGCGGGATATACGACGAACGGATTCCTTGCCGGTCTCGTCGCGATTACATGCCCGTGTTATTGGGTAAGCCCGACTGGTGCGGTGCTACTCGGCGGGATCGCGGGAGTGCTTGTCATCCTGGGCGTTGACCTCCTCGAATGGTTGCGAATTGACGATCCGATCGGAGCGGTTCCCGTCCACGGCTTCTGTGGAATATGGGGAACGCTTTCACTCGGCCTGTTCGCTTGCGGCAGGTATGGGGCGACAGGACCGATTTCTCCGGACAATAGCGCTCCGCTCAAGGGTCTTTTTTACGGGGGCGGCACTCAAGTGCTAGTCGCTCAGGCTATTGGCAGCGCCTGCATAACCTTTGCCACGTTCGCCGTAGCGATGGTCGTCATGCTCGCAGTCAATGCGACCGGAACCCTCCGCCTGCCAGCCGAGTTCGAGCTCTACGGCATGGACCTCCACGAGCACGGGATTTCAGCCTACCCCGAGTACGTCATCACCGCACTGGGCTCTCCCACCGGATTGGCCGGTCATCAAAAACAGGAGTTTGCACCTCCGCTAAAAGCCACCGCGCCGGCTCACGGCGATTGAGGCTGGAAGGGCGTCCTTGCTCACCGATCCAGCACAAGGACGCCCCAGTTGCAAGCTTTCACGGCCCTGCGCATGGAGAGGAAGTGATGAGGTGGGCCAAATCGAGCGGGCCTGAAGCAGTTCAGGCCATGGTCGCGAAGGTTTGCAGTACCGGAAAACTTTAAAGATTGAATTGCTAATGAAATCTTGAGGAGAGAACAATGATGACAAAGATTGAAGCAATCATCCAACCTTCCAAGTTTGAAGCAGTGAAAGATGTTCTCACCGAATTGGGGATTGGAGGCATGACCATCAGTGACGTTCGCGGGCACGGGCGGCAAAAGGGACACACGGAAACCTACCGCGGTCGGGAGTACACCGTCGATCTGCTTCCGAAAATCAAGCTGGAAATGGTGCTGCCCGAGAATCTTGTCGACGCTGCCATCGATGCGATCATCAAGACTGCAGCCACCGGGAAGATTGGCGACGGAAAGATCTTCCTCTCGAAAGTCGAAGAAACCATCCGCATCCGGAATCAGGAACGCGGGGCGGTAGCTCTTTAGTCGAGTTTCGCGCGGGGCCGAGCCTCGCTGTGACCGTCATCACGGCGAGGCCCGCGCGTTATGCCGCTTGCACGAAATGGGCGCAAAGGTTGCCCGTCCAACCCCTCCAGACCACGTCGCGGCGTCCGAGAAAGTAGACCGCATTTCAGCTTTTGCCAATGTAACGTTCGACCAAGCCATTGTTAATTGGCCCCGATTTGGGGCTGCCCCGCATTGCTGCTAGAATGTGCTGGGGAAATTCCTGCCCCGTCCGTGCGTTGCGGGCTTGTGAGGGCACGACCAGCATGATGCGTGATGCCATCGGCGTGCTGTTGGCGGGCGGACAGGGCGAACGTCTCTGGCCATTAACGCGTGATCGCGCCAAACCTGCGGTGCCTTTCGGCGGCGTCTACCGTATTGTCGACATCACGCTTTCCAATTGCGTCAACAGCGATCTGCGTCGCGTCTACGTTCTCACCCAATACAAAGCACTTTCTCTGAACCGGCACATTCGCCGGGGATGGTCGGTGTATTCCGGTCTCGGAGAATTCATCGAAGTTCTTCCGCCACAAATGCGGGTTTCGACGAACTGGTATCTTGGAACGGCGGACGCTGTTTACCAGAACATTTATTCAATCGGAGGGGAGCGCGCCCGCTATGTGGTCATTCTCTCCGGCGATCATATTTACAAGATGAATTATCAGAAAATGCTTCAGCAGCATGTGGATGCCGGAGCCGACGCGACTGTTGCCACGTTTGAAATCACTCCGGAGGAAGCTGCTGGCCGGTTCGGTGTGATTGAAACGGATTCCAACTGCAAAATTGTGGGCTTTGAGGAAAAACCAGCCGTGCCGAAGCAATCGCGGCTCCACCCTGGAATGGTAAACGTCTCCATGGGCGTGTATATCTTCAACATGCAGTTGCTAATTCCTATGCTGCTTGCTGATGCCGAGGACCAGCAGTCCAAACACGATTTTGGCCGCGACATCCTGCCGCGCTTGATCTCGAAAAATCACGTGTACGCGTACAATTTTATTGATGAAAACAAAGTGGGCGCCCAATACTGGCGCGACGTGGGAACCATCGAAGCGTATTACGAAGCGAACATGGATTTGGTCTCTGTTTCGCCTACGTTCAATCTCTACGACAAGTCATGGCCGCTGCGGACGTGGCAGCAGCAATATCCTCCTGTTAAAACCGTCTTTGCCGATCCTGAACGTATGGGCGCGGCGTTGGATTCAATTGTTGCCGGAGGATCGATCCTCTCCGGTGGACTTGTAAAGCGCTCGGTGCTTGGCTTCGATGTTCGCATCAACAGCTATACCGAGCTGGATAACTGCATTTTGTTCAATCACGTCAACGTTGGAAGGCATTGTCGGGTCCGCAACGCCATCATCGATCGCCACGTCACGATTCCCGAACACACCGAAATCGGATACGACCTTGAGGCCGACCGCCGGCGCTATCACGTATCGGAGGAGGGCGTAGTGGTCGTCGTCCGCGAGGAGTCCATGCTGGAAGAGCCCGAGTAGAAACGACAGTACCTTCTCAATTTCCAATGGCTACGTTGATCGGCTTTCATATTCGTCCAAAGTTCCAGACAGGTTAGAATCCTTCCCTCATTTCTCGTTGGAGGCGGAATGTCCACCAA
>Ga0207098_10198_pt1 | contig 20043 bp, 17 predicted proteins | sample Alteio_BWMinHeat_84_FD_153548 | JGI IMG/M metagenome (GOLD analysis project Ga0207098, IMG submission 153548) | Enriched cells from forest soil in Barre Woods Harvard Forest LTER site, Petersham, Massachusetts, United States -... | ecosystem: Environmental > Terrestrial > Soil > Temperate forest >...
CCTGCCGTAGCCCACTACCGCGCATTTGATGGAAAGTGGCGAGTATTCGGCGACTTCCAGTCCGGCGGACGCAGCCGCCAGCATTGCCACTCCGCGCACCTGTCCAAGCTTGAGTGCGGACTTCACATTCAATGCATAGAAAACATCTTCGATGGCCACGCGGTCGGGGCGGTGCTCGGTGATGATCGCGCCCAATTGGTCGAAAATCTTTGCCAGACGGGACGACATGGGCTCGCGAGTAGAAAGTTTGATTGCGCCGCAGGTAAGGCAAATCAGTTTGCCGTCGTTGGCGAGTTCGGCGACACCGTAGCCGGTGTACTCAGTACCGCAGTCAATGCCAAGAACTCGCATCCACCCGAGTCTAGCACCCGGCGCAAGCGATGCTGTTTACTTCTGGTTGAACAGATCAGACCGGTCAATCTGCTCACCCTTGAAGATAACGACGGAAATTCTTTCCACGGCGCTGATATCCTCAAGCGGATTCCCGTCCACCAGCAGCAGGTCGGCATCGTTGCCTACACGAATGGAACCGATGTGACTTTCCTGGCGCAGCAGGCGGGCGGCGTTGTAGGTTGCCGCTTGCAGCGCCACTGCTGCGGGGATTCCTGCGCGGACCCACAGCTCGATTTCATGCTGGACCGTAGGGCCATGAAGGATGAGAAAATTCCCCGCATCGCTGCCGGTCACTAACGGGATTCCTGCCTTCTGCGCGTGCAGCAAGTTTTGCCGCCCGACGTCGAAATGAATGGGGAACGCGGCGATGCGCTCACGGATAGGCGCAACATCAGGAGACGCCATCTCCTGCTCAGTTTGCTCAATCAGGTCCGCCGGTCCCACTTGCTGGACGAGCGAACGTTTCAGAAGACTGGTTTGCCCGGCGGCAAAGTCGCGGAACGCCTCCCCAATACTGAGCGTCGGATCGTAAAACGATTTCGCAGCCAGCATTTGCTGGAACAAGGAATCAGGAATCGGTTCGCGGAATGACCCATGCTCGATGGAATCGGCTCGGGCGGAAACCGCATCGGTCAAGTCGCGCAGGTCTCCGGTGTGCACAGCCAGCGACAGGTTTTGCGCGTGAGCTTCCTGCGCCACAGCCTGGAACATGATGGTATCCAGCCGGTTGAAAACGCTCAAACCTCCTCCGGATTCGAGCACGGCCTTGACGCAATCTACGCCTGACTGTTTGAGGTCAACAACCTGCTGATGAGCTTCCGCAGCGCTGGTAGGAATTCTCGTGAACTGAGCTTCCGCGGCCTTGCGCATATTTTCCGGCATGTCTTTGAAATATTCGGTCCCATGCCCGCCGGGGGCAGTAAACAGCGGCCCACAGGTATAAAGCTCCGCGCCCAAACGCTCGCCGCTATTCACCTGGGAGCGGACCTTCAACACGATATCCTGAGGATCGCCGACACTTCTGACTGTTGTGATTCCACTGTACAAATAAGCGGCGAGATTGCGCAGCATGTGCGACTCGGGATCGTACTTGCTCATGTCAGAATAGAAACCGCCCGGCGCAATCAGGTGGACGTGAACATCAATCAGGCCGGGAAGAATCGTCTTGCCCGCAGCTTCAATGAGAGTAGCCTTAACCGACTTCGGATCAGGCCCCTCACCCTCATAGATCGCGGCAATCTTGCCGTTGCGAACCAGGACAGATCCCTGCTCAATGACTTTCCCGTCGCCAATGAAAATGCGCGCCCCGCGAATCAGATAGATTTCTGAGCGGGCCAGTTGGCGATTCAATATCTTGGTCTTGGCGACATTTTGCTGCGTATGCGCCTGCCATAGCCCGAGCACAACGAAGGGCAGCATGACCGCGCCGACCCAGAGTTTGGAGGAGGCACGAATCTTTTCTTCTTTCTCCCAGCGAAACAGCTTGTACGAAATGAACAGGCCGACAACTACCGTGATGGCTAGCGCGATGGCGGCCAGTCCGTTGGCCACCAGACTCTCCTGACGAAGCATCATGCCTTCGAGACCTGAAACCAGATAGGTTGCGGGCAAGAACCCGGTCACGATAAGCAGCCAGGGAGGAAATATCGAAGTCGGAAACGTGGCCCCGCTTAGAAACAGCATGGGCAGATAAACCAACTGCACCAGAATCTGGCTTTCCTGCATGGAATTGGCCACCGAGGCCAGGATCATGCCGATGGCGCGGAACGCGAGAATCGCCAGTGTAGTGAAAAGAAAAATTGACACCGGCCGTTCGGGCCAGGGCATGCCATAACCGAAGTGTGCCAAGCAGAACACGAACACAACTAGCGGCATGAAGAGAATCCACCCCACTACGCTGGCCGCTACGAGGATGGGCAAGGGCGTGATGGGCGTGACTTTGAAGCGGCGCAGGATGTTGGCCTCACGTTCTTGCACCGCTCGAATACCCGCGCCGAACAACCCATTGCCAAGCACTCCGATCACTACCACCATAGTCACAATCTGCGTCATGGCGCCGTTGCTGTCGCCGTGCATGGCCTGAGCAAACACGCCGAAGAAAATCAGCGGGAAGAGATAGTTAAAGAAAAGAACCGACTTCTGGCGGAGGGCCAGTTTGAGGTTCAGGTCAATCAGGGCTATGTAGCTTTTCATTTTGCTTTCAAAGACATCAATCGCGCAGGCTTTTTCCCGTCAGTTCGATAAACACATCTTCCAGCGTGGGCTGTTTTAGGTGAACGTCCACCAACTCAAGGGTGTTCTGGTCAATCCATTTAATCAGCTCCACTAGAGTGGTCGCGGGACGGCGCGAAATTACAGTCAAGGTTCGTCCGGTCGCATCCAGCGTGCTCTCCATCGCCTGGGGCCATTCCGGCCGCTGCTGTGGAATCGGCTGGGCGCATGTGACCACAATAGTCGAGGCAGCGCGGCTCTGTTGTTGCAGCTTGCGGGGCGTGTCCAGGGCGACGATGCGGCCCTGGTCAACGATGGCCACGCGGTCGCACAGTCGCTCCGCTTCTTCAATGTAGTGAGTGGTCAACAGAATCGTCCGCTTCTCTCCCTTAAGTTGTTCGAGCAAGCTGTGGATTTCAGCGCGCACTTGCGGATCGAGGCCGGTTGTTGGTTCGTCCAAAAAGAGCAGCGCAGGATCATTCACCAACGCCAGCGCTAACGCCAGACGCTGTTTCTGGCCGCCAGAAAGAGTGCTGTAGAAGGCGTCGCGCTTGTCTTCGAGTTGCAACCGGCGCAGGATTGCATTCGCATCCACGTGACGGCTGTAAAAGGCAGAGAACACGTGCAGGGCTTCACGGACGCGAATCTTGTCAGGAAGATTCGTAGCTTGCAGGCACACGCCAATGCGGTCTTTGAGTTGGATTTTCTGTTTGTCGGGATCAAAGCCCAATACAGAAACTTGACCACTACTACGCTGGCGAAGGCCTTCCAGAATTTCGACGGTCGTAGTTTTCCCTGCCCCGTTCGGGCCGAGCAATCCGAAGACCTCTCCGGAATGAATTTCAAAGTCGAGGCCGCGCACAGCCTCGACCTCCCCATAGTTCTTGCGCAAGGATTGAACAGAAATAGCTGGCTCGCTCATAAGAAGCTATCCAGCGTAGTCGAGATGAGGGAGCGCCGTCAAAGAATGGTTGCTCGCGGACGATGCGAGAAGGTCACTAAAATGGGCTCCTTATAGGACAATGGATCATGACTTCCGTGAGAATGGATAAGTGGCTCTGGGCGGCCCGGTTCTTCAAGACGCGTGCACAGGCGGCAAGGGCCTGCGGACTCGGCAGGATTCAGTCCAACGGGCAGCCCGCCAAGGCTGCGCGCGACGTCCGCATTGGAGATATGTTGCGAGTGATAAACGACGGCGGCGACTTTCAGGTGGAAGTTCTTCTTCTCAGCGAGGTGCGCGGCCCGGCTTCTGTCGCACAAACCCTCTATCGAGAGACCGATGCAAGCCGAGAACTGCGCATGAAGGTGGCAGCGGAACGTAAGGCAATGATGCAATTCGAACAGTTACCCGCCGGCAGACCATCTAAACGCGATCGCCGGAAAATCATCAACTTCCGGGGAAGGGTCTGATTTTCAAAATTGGAGCAGCGCTCAGAAGAGATACGGTCGTTGAGCCTGTCGTAGCCCGACCCCTAACAGCACCTTGGCCGCCTGGCTTTGCAACTTTCTTGCTCGTGTAGAAAAGCTTTGTAGGAAGCCAGGCTGGAGTTGAGCCCCCGGCGTAATAGAAATCGCGAGTAAGCGGATTCGTCAAAAATCTCGCGTAGGGTTGAGAGCAAAAGCCCCATTGCCGAAGCAAACTGCCTGGCTACGTATCGCGAATCTAACCTAACGAATCTCATCCCTGCTCCTCCACCGCAAAGCGCGTCGCTACGAACGGCGTCTCCCGCACGATCGCCTGTTTGCGTCCTAAGACAACTTTCACCCATATCAAACCGGACTCAATCAAAATCAGTGCCACCATGCAGACCAGTACGCCCGTGACCGCAGCATCAAGACGGTCGTTGAAGACAACTTGCGAAAGTCCCGGAGTCGCCGCGCTGGACGAAGCTAGTTCCCGGGCATGGGCGAGGAATCCGATACGGGGGTTGGCGTGAAACATCTTTTCCCAGGAAGCTGTGAACGTCACCGAAACCAGCCACGCCAGCGGGACCATAGTCACAAACACATAGCAGGCCTTGCCCATCTTCACAATGATGGTTGTGGCCAAGCATAGCGCTACAGTCGCCAGAAGCTGGTTGCAAATTCCAAACAGCGGCCACAGCGAATTGATTCCGCCCAGCGGATCTCTTACGCCCTGCCACAGGAACCATCCCCAGGCAGCAACGATCAACGCGGTGGTGGCCAGAATCGACGGATACCAACTGGTGCGGCCCAGCGGCTTCCAGAGGTGACCAAGCGCGTCCTGCACCATGAAGCGGCCCACGCGCGTGCCGGCATCGAGAGTTGTCAAAATAAAAAGCGCCTCAAACATGATGGCAAAGTGGTACCAGATGGCCATCACAGCCTGGCCGCCCAGGCTATTAGAAAAAATGTGCGCCATACCCACAGCGAATGCGGGTGCGCCTCCAGTACGGTTGTAGAGCGTCTGCTCGCCGACAGCCTGTGCTAGCGCGTGCATGCCGGCTGCGGTCACAGGAAATCCCCAGCCGCTGATGGTGGCTGCCGCACCATCGGGTGTCTGCCCAACAATTCCAGCAGGGCTGTTGATGGCAAAGTATGTCCCCGGTTGCAAAACGCACGCCGCAATGGTCGCCATGATCGCGACCAGCGATTCGCACATCATTGCACCGTACCCAACCATGCGCGTTTCGATTTCCCGCCGTACCAGCTTGGGAGTGGTGCCGCTTGAAATCAGCGAATGGAATCCGCTGATCGCTCCACAAGCAATGGTGATGAACGCGAAGGGGAAAACACTGCCCGCAAACACCGGCCCTGATCCATCAATGAATTTCGTTAGCGGAGGCATGTTCAGCGTGGGATGGAATACAATGATGCCCACCGCCAGTAATCCAATCGTCCCCAGCTTGACGAAAGTGCTCAGATAGTCTCGTGGCGCCAGCAGCAACCAGACGGGCAAAGCTGATGCCGCGAACCCGTAAATAATAATCACCACCGCTAAGGTCGGTGCGGTCAGTGTGAACCAGGGTGCGATGGCTGGGTTCTGAGAGACCCACTGCCCGCCCCAGATAGCGAGCATCACCAGGAAGAAGCCGAGAGTAGAAACCTCCAGCACTTTGCCAGGCCGCAAACGGCGCAGGTACCAGCCCATCAACAACGCAATGGGGATGGTCATTGCGATGGTGAATACGCCCCACGGACTCGACTTCAACGCGTTGACTACGATCAGCGCTCCCGCTCCGAGCAAAATTATAATGATGCTGATCACGGCGACGTAAGCCACAAAACCACCGACCAGGCCGATTTCGTCGCGCGCCATTTCGGTGAGCGATTTTCCGTCACGTCGCACCGAGAAAAGAAGAATTACGAAATCCTGTACACAACCACCGAAGACTGCGCCCGCCAAGATGTACAGCGTCCCGGGAAGATATCCGAATTGCGCCGCCAGCACTGGCCCGACCAGCGGCCCGGGGCCCGCTATGGCGGCGAAATGATGCCCGAAGACCACCCACTTATTAGTGGGGACAAAATCGCGGCCATCGTCCAAGCGTTCCGCGGGAGTGGCCCGCCGCGCATCGAGAACCAATACCTTCGCAGCTACGAACTTGCTGTAGAAGCGATAACCCAGCGCGTAGCTGCACGCGGCCGCGACCACCAGCCACATGGCGTTGATCTGCTCATGGCGATGGATGGCGATGGTCGCCACCGCCAGCGCACCAAGAACAGAAACACTTACCCAGATCAAAATTCGGACAGGTCTTGTCATTAGCTTTCGTGCTTGATGCGCCACCGCCAGAGTTCGGAACCGTCAACAGCGACAATTGCCACGCCCGCCAGAATAATGCCCGCGACTATGTCCACAAAATAGTGCCACTCCAGCAACATGATGGCTGGAACCAACAATACATTGTAAACAGCCATGAAAATCGTGATTCTCTTCCAGGGTCGAAGAAACCACATCACGACTAATGGTTGAACGATGTGCATGCAAGGGAAAGCGATGTAGTAATCGAAGGAAATGCGGCTGAGATGCGCACGGCTCCAGAGTGCCTGCGCACCGGCTATAGAGCCGCGTTCATAAGCGTAGGTCTTCAGGCTGGCGGGAAACTGCGAAAAGTGCTGGGGACACAAATAGTATGGGCCTTGGCTCGGCCAAAGATAGAACAGCACGAGCGCCAGATAGTACGCAGTCAGGACCGCGCCCACGAATTGCAGAGCTCGTTTCCTTCCGAAGTAGAAGCTGGTCAGGAACATCGTCGCCCCAATCTGCGCGAACATGCCGTAGTAAATGAACTCCACAAAATGAAAAAAGCGTAGAGAAAACTTTCTTACGGCCCAGTGACACAGATCAGAAACAGAAAATCCGAAAAATAGAAACTTGTCGATCGAGTTAAGAGCCGCGTCGTAGGCGGCGAAGAAACGGACGGAAAGAACAATGTCGTTATAAGCAGAGACCAGGAGCAAGCCGCAAAACAAATAGAGGGCAGGAGGCAACACAGCGCGGGCAGTACGTAAAAGCCCTTGCAATTTAATTCTCTGGTAAAGCTCCAGGAGCACAACTGTGTCCACGCTGAGAACCACGGCGACGGACACGGGAAGCGCCCAGACCAGGACCGCAACATAGACCACCAGCAACAAAATACGTATCTTCTCGCGCCGAAGACGTTCGAGCAGGGGTGCCACGGTCCGCGCGGGCGAGAATCCGATCAGCGCAAAGAACGTCGCCATGAACAGGGCCTTAGTCGCCAGTGATAACCAGTACGCAATGGCAAGCCCTATCCAGTCAAAGCGGGTAGGAAGATGGAACCGGATCAGCAGCGGTATCACCGCCAAAGCGAGAAGAGCAGTCACCCAGTAATGGATCTTGCCAGTCCATTCGCCACTTTGGATAAAGCTCAAATTCTCTCCGACTATGCCATACTGCTTCACTGCAACGGACGCAGCAGTTATACACGAACATGATCGCATCTTTTATTGCGATTACTGGTGCGCGTTCAGTCTCGCGTTGACATTCGTCGCGGACCGCTCGACAATTCGTTGCCATGCTGTCATTTCACCTATGGTTGGCAAGGTGGGCTCTCGACATCGTGGAGTTCGTGTTGCTGCTTGGAGCGATCGCCCTGATCTTTTGGCGGAACACGGCCAATGGATCGCCAGCTTTTCGTAGAGTCGAGCGCTGCTTGGCCCAGTTCGCTCAGCGGAAAAATATTTCTGTGCTCATGATTGGACTTCTGCCGCTGTTCCTGCGCGGAATTCTTATCCCTGTCCTTGGGATCCCACAGCCGGATTACCACGACGAATTCAGTTATCTGCTGGCCGCCGATACTTTTGCTCACGGACGACTTACCAATCCGCCGCACCCCATGTGGGAGCACTTCGAGAGTTTTCACATTATCCAGCAACCAACTTACATGTCCATGTACCCACCCGCAGAGGGACTGGTGCTGGCTTCAGGACAGCGGTTAGGGCATCCGTGGATCGCACAGTTGCTCCTCGACGGGTTGATGTGCGCGGCGCTGTGCTGGATGCTTCGGGGCTGGCTGCCCCCGGCATGGGCGTTGTTGGGCGGTTTCCTGGTGGTGCTACGGCTCGGCATTTTCAGCTATTGGGTAAACGGCTATTGGTGCGGGTCGGTGATTGCGCTGGGAGGCGCGCTGCTCCTGGGTGCATTGCCGCGGCTGAAGCGTCGTGTGCGTATGCGAGATTCGATTGCGATGGCAGTAGGTCTCATTCTTCTTGCCAATAGCCGGCCTTACGAAGGTTTCGTGCTGGGGATAACTGTGGCTGCCGCTTTGCTGGTTTGGAGCTGGAGTGCGAAACGTCCTCCCATCCGCACGCTCTTGCGTCGCTTGGTCGCGCCGGTGTTACTGCTGTTTGTTGTGGGAGCTGTGGGTACCGGCTATTACTACTATCGCGTGACCGGGAGCCCCTTCGTGATGACGTATTCGGTAAATCGGGGAACCTACGCTCGCGGCCAATATTTTTTGTGGCAAGCATCGCGGCCTGAGCGTGTGTATACACATCCGGCAATGCAAAAGTTCTACGACGACGAATATCAATACTTCGAGGAAGGCGGAACCCTGAAAGGTTTCCTCAAACACTTGCCCGACAAGGCTTTCACATTTTGGAAATTCTACCTAGGGCCATTCCTGACGATTCCGTTGCTAACACTTCCCTATGTCTTGCGCGATCGCAGAATGCGTTTCCCTTTGTTCGCCGGCATCGTGTTTCTCCTCGGACTGGCAGTTGAGACTTTTTTTTACGGACACTATTTTGCTCCAGCGACCGGTCTCCTTTACTTACTTCTCATACAAGGCATGCACCATCTTTGGATGTGGCAATGGCGCGGGAAGCCCGTAGGCAGTGCGCTGGTACGGGCTATTCCGGTGCTCTGCTGTGCCATGGCAATTCTGCGAGTGACTGCGGTGATCGCCCACGCACAGATTGAGCCCGCGTACCCGCGTGGCAATCTGGCCCGAGTAAAGATCGTGCGTTCCCTGGAGAATCTGCCGGGACAGCATCTGATGCTGGTGCGATACGCGAAGGATCACATTCCGGAGCACGATTGGGTTTACAACAGCGCTGATATTGATACATCGAAAATCGTCTGGGCCTGGGATATGGGCGAACCAGACAATCGCGAATTGCTGCAATACTTCAAGACTCGGCGAGTCTGGCTGGTCGAGCCGGACGCATCGCCGCCACACCTTTCCACCTTACCGAACACTGCGGATAAATAAATGCAGAACCTGCTACTGAACTCTTCTGTCGCTGCTAGTCCGGTGAACTAAACGAGCACCCATTGTCTCCGCGATAGAAACCGCGGCATAGGACGCCAGCAGCAATATCACCGGCTCGATAGGATGGCGATAGGTACTGAACACATGCGTCAGGTAATACACGATCGGAAAAAGGATAAGAGTCCCGGCGTACGGAACCGCTTCCATTCTCTTGCGCCGCACTGCCAGCACCATCCCTACCCAGGCGAAAGGACTGATGATCAACCAGCCCGATTTGTCCGGAGCGCTCCAGAACCGTAGAAACCTTTCTGCTGACAGCTTCAGGAAGTCTCCGGGGTGGCGGCCAATAAACTCCAGGGCAATTTCTTGTTTCACCTCCATGAAACGAATTTCTCCGAGATGGTTGTACTCCGTCGGATTCAGGATCGGGAAGTCATTGTCAAAAACGTGGGTCACGCCTTCATGATTTCCAAGCCAAAGCTCCAGTCCAAAATTATCTCGAACTGGAACCAGGTGATGAAAGACTTCGTAATTGCGCACCGTCCAAGGCAGTACCACAAGCACGCAAGCAGCCAAGGAAACCGCCAACCACTTCGTACACGAGGGTTCTCGTCGGCGATTCCGCAGCCAACGGCATAACCAGAAAAATGGAAACATGGCAAGCAAAGTGGTATTGGTAAGCGCAGCCACGCCAGCGAGGACACCAAGAACTAGATCACGCCGCAGGCTTTCCTCTTGAGACAGCAGTAACAAGCCGGTTACCAGTAGCAGAGCGGAAAGACTGCTCTCCCATAGCCGGATTGAAACCACCGCTTCGTAAATCCAGCAGGACCAAATCCACGCTGCCAATATTCCGGTGAGTGGACTAAAGATGCGTTTCCCCAGATGCAAAATCACTATCGCAGTAGTCGCGGAGAAAACCGCGTTCAGCACAGCCGCCAGCCAAAGAGAAAAATAGCTATACGCGCCTGCCAGCTTGAAGATACCTGCCAGCAGCAAAGGATACAGAGGGGGTTGCTGCGCGGTCGCCATAGGATCGGTGTTGGCCCACGGAGAACTGTAACCCGCGCCCGAAACCACCGACCAGGCAATGTGGGCAGGCTCGTTGTAATGATAGAAGTCGCGCCACGCGTTGGCTGGTAACAGTTGCGACAAGACCCACAGACGCGCCGTCAGAGCGATCAGAAAGATTACGCGCGGTGATTTGGCTGCACTGCCTACAGCCCGGATAAAGCGCGCGTTCGGCATGGGTGAAAGGAATTGTAGCAGTGCTGGCGGGGTGCTCCATATCTGGTCAAAGTTCTCGCTTGGCGAACAGGAAAGTCAGCGCCTCCGGGAATCGCTTTGCCCATTCACCTTCGTTGTGAGTTGCGCCCTCGTCGATATTCAGCAGCAACCGGTCTTCATCGAGTCCGGCGTGCTTCAGGATCTTCGACAGCTCTCGAACATCCTCTACTACCTGCCTGTCTTTCTCCTCGCGTCCAGACTCCTGCGTTCCCATCGCCATATAGATTTTCGCCGGCCATTGCCGGAAATGGCGCGCGAATTTCATGATCCTGCGATTGCTGATAAATAATGACGGGCTTTCCAGCAGCAGATGGCCGAACCATCCCGGCTTCTCCATGACGGTGTACAGCGAAATCAGCGCACCCATGGACGATCCGCCCAGCCCTGTATTCTCCGGTCCCCGAGCGATGCGATATCGCTCGTAAACTAAGGGCATGACCTCGTTCATGAGAAAGTTGGGATAGCATTTTCCTTGAGGCCGCAGAATCGGAGGATTCAGGGAGCGATAGGGCAAATATTCTTTCATTCGGTCACTCTGAGCGTTGTCAATGCCCACAATGATGAGCGGCGGAATCACTTCTTGGCGGACCAACCGGTCGGCAGTTTCGTCCACTTGCCATTCCACTCCAGCGAAAGCAGTTTCACGTTCAAATAAGTTCTGGCCATCATTGAGATAGAACACCGGATAGTGCCGGCTGGAATTCTCCGGCGCATCATAGCGCGGAGGCAGCCACACCCGCAGCCATCGAGTATTACGAAATATCCGGCTGCGGAATTCGTGCAAGCGCAAGTCGCCCGTGACCGAACCACTGGCCACAGCGATTTCCATCTTCTCCGCAGTAGGGCTAATCTCTTCCATGGCTAATGTAGGCGCGGGCGTCTACGCCCGTGCGGCGGTTAGTAAAACAATTGGCTCGGCACCGGCTCATGTTCGACGCATCGCCTCCGCGGCCAGAAACGACGCCAGCGCCGTAATCAGAATAATCACCGTCAGCGAAGTCAGGCACAAGATGCACCAAGTCGCTAGAACGAACTTCTCGATATAGGTGAGATATAGAGCGAAGGCGAGTCCAACTGTCGCAGCGCCCAATAAGAAATATGGAGTTTCTACCTTTGCTCGATATCGAGTGGCCAACGCGAAAAGCGCTCCGTAGCCCAGAATTCCAATCAGCGCGTCAGGAACTCCGAACACAGTGGAGTAGATACTACGATTCACGATGTCGCAATTGAAGGTGGCGCCAAAATCACAGTAGCTGGTTTGCGAAGTGCCATAGTGGTGATACAGCGAGACCGAAGACACGCACATTCCCACCACGGCCAGAACAGAGATCATCACACAAACCCGTCGCGCCGCGGACGTCATGGCAGGGGGCATCCTGTCTTATCGCCCAGAAAATCCAGCTCATGGGCGCCTTCGACGCGCGTGCCGTCGGAAAATACCCACGTTGGGTAGCGCTTGATTCCGGCCTCAGTACAAACCGCCGCAATCGCCTGCGACCCTTTGATTCCGCACTCTATGTAAGGAGCAAATTCAAAAGACGCTCCAAACTTGTCCTTCTGATCCTGGCAATGCGGGCACCAGAAGGCACCGTACATTTTGGCCTGTTTCTCACCCAGACATTTGGCAAATGCGTCCATGCGGGCATTGCGCTTGTGCGCAAAGTAATATCCCGCTGCAAATATAGCAACCACGGCGACGGCAACCACCACGTAGCGCAGAGATTCACCACTCGAACTTCCCTGGCCCTGGCGCTCCGCTTGTTTTTTTCTGCGCTCTTCGGACATAAGTTTTTATACCACGACGTTCAACGTTGAGGGCAATACATCCAGTGTTTGGCACTGGAGTGTGAGCACTTCGCCGTCCACCATGACATCCACGCGCTCCTGGAAGCGGAAATCAATTCGCTTGGCCGTACGTCGTTCAGCTAGCGGATGTTGAATGTGGGTCCCGTCATAAAGTGTGGGCAAATTACGAATCAACCCAAGACGCCCGATCATGCCCCAGCGCACGTATTCGATCAGGCCATCGTTGACGTCGGCATTGGGAGCAATCATCATCGTCCCGCCGGTGAACTTGCTGTTATTGAACGTCAAAAACAGGCAAGGACGATGATCAACTTCGGGCTCGCCATCTACGATCAATGGAAACGGACGCCTGCGAAACCGCACCAGCGAAATGAAGATGGACGATTGATAGCCGAGCTCTCCCCACCGGCTGAAACGACGCGCCCGCAACATGGCAACGTCCGCGGCAAAGCCCATGGACAGCAGATTGATGTAGTGTAGAACACCTTCAGCATGGCGCAAACGCAAAACATCGCAAGCCTGGGACCGTCCTGCGAGTATTGACTCAATGGCGTGTTCCACGCCGCGATCGCTGAAGTCACGCAAGAATGAGTTGCCGGTTCCCAATGGAAGAAATGCCAGTGTGACTGGTTCGTCCAGCCCACGGCGAGGAAACAATCCGTTAACGATTTCGTAAGAAGTACCATCGCCGCCCACGGCGATGAACTTGCGATGGCCGCGAAGGTACGCGTCGCGGGCAAGCGTGATTCCTTCGCCCGGCGCATTCGTGTGCACGGCTTCCACATTGATTCTGCCTGCACGCAAACGATCCAGTGCGGCCCCCACCAGCTTGCGGGCCCGCCCGCCGCCTGCAGCTGGGTTCACAACGGCGAAGAAAGTGTTCGGCGCAGTCATAGCTGAACCACGGCGGAGCGCTCAAGCGTCTTCCGGGCTTCTTCCGCCAGCACATTGCGCTTGATTTTCATGGAGGCCGTTCGAGGAAAGTCCTTATTCCACAAAACGTAGCCACCAATGCGTTTGAAGTCGGGCAGACTCCGGTTGCTGGTGGCAATTTCTGCCTTGATCGCGTCGGTCAGCTCCTGGTTCGGCTCCAGGTGCATCACGAGCACCAGCATTTCGTTCCCTAGAGATTTTTCAGGCCACAAATAGTTTGCAGCAAACACGCAGTACTCCTTCACCGCCAGTCCGTCAAAGGCATTCTCCACATCCTCGGGATAAATATTCTTGCCGCCTTCGGTGACGATCATGTTTTTCTTGCGGCCAAACAGCCGCAAGTGTCCATCGCTGTCGAGGCGGCCCAGATCTCCGGTCAGCAGCCAGCCGTCCACAATGGTCTGTGCGGTCAATTCCGGGTCGTCTAGATAATGCACCATCACCGTCTTGCTGCGAACTGCTACTTCACCGATGCCTTCGGCGTCAGGATCCAGAATACGGAGCTCTACCCCCGGCAATGGCTTGCCCACACTGTCACTACGAAATGGATTCAGATCGGTTGCCGTCAGTGTCACGCAGGTTTCGGTAAGTCCGTATCCATTCACGGGCGGAATGCCAAGGTCATAAAAGAACTGGAGAGTTGAGGGTTCCATGAAAGCGCCCCCCGTAAGGAGTGCCTGCAACTCGCCTCCAAAGGCCTTATGGACACCGGGAAGGAGTTTGCGGCTCAGTTTTACTCGAGGGCGTTTCCGGGTCAGCAACTTATTCAGACCGATCAAGCGATTCAGTGCAAAACGTTTTGGGGAAGAGAGTTCATCAAATTTCGCACGCAAGCCGCGTTCGAGGTTCTTGACGATCATCGGTACCAGGCTGACGTGTGTAATTTTGTAGCGCACAAATGCATCGCGCACGAACTCCGGACGCAAAGTGCGGAGATGAACGATGCAGGCCCCACACACGAGAGGCGCGATGAAGCCGATGACAAAATCCACTGCGTGGTTGGTGGGCAGAATGCTGAGATAGCGAACTCCCGGCCAGAACGGATACCACCCCGTGCCCGTCCCGGCTTTGATCTGCTCCAGGTAATTATCGTGCGTTAGCACGCAACCTTTGGGGCGTCCGCCAGTCCCGGAGGAATATACGATGCACGCCACGTCTTCGCGCTGCCGAGGAACAAACGCAGGATCGCCTTTGCGGCGAAATTCTTCCCAGCGGATGGCGCCAGCAAGCTCGGCTCGCAAAGGGGCCTCCGTGACCAGCACGGTAGAGAGTTTATGATTGCCAAATTCCGGCGACTGCGTGATCGCTCTCCACAGGTGATACTCCACCACTAAAATTTTTGCTTTGCTGTGCGCCAACAGTTGCAGGTGTTCCGCCGCGCTCAGTTTGTAATCCAGCGGAACTAGCACGCCGCCGCAAAAGAAAATGGCATAGGCGGAGAGCAGCCATTTGGACTGATTGCTCATGATGATGGCTGCACGATCACCCGGCTGAAACCCTGCATCCTGAAGCGCGCGCGCTCGTGGCAGTGAAGTGTCCTTGAAGTCGGAATAGGTAAGCCGAATCTTCTCCCGGTCGCGGTCGGCCTCGATCAGACAGAGTTCGTTGGGCCAGCGATCAAGGGCATCGCGCAGGGCCGCGCCCAGACAGGTGTATTGATCGAGGTTGAGCATTAAGAATCTATTTCACCACAGAGGCACAGAGACACAGAGGAAACCTTATTGATTAACTCATCACCACTTATGGAGGAAATGCCCAAGTCGTTGCCGGGATGCGAAGAGACCAAAAGCCTTGGTTCTGCGTGACTCATTGTCTCCGTGGTGAAGTGGTTTTTCACAATCTGGCTTGAATCCGCTCCGCCAGTGTGCGGAAGTCTGAAACGCCCTGCAACTCATAGTCCGGCAGCTCAACGTGGAAATGATTCTCCAAGCGAGTCAGGAGGTCGAGTGCTTGCAGGCTGTCGATGCCGAGCGTCTTGAAGAAGTCCTCGTCAGGGGAAAGCTTTTCGCGCGGCACTTTGAAGTGCGCGGCAGCGAGAGTGAGGATTTCGTCGAGGGTATCCTGAGATGTTTTCATCATTGGTTCCGTCACGGTAAGTATGGTTGAGCGTCTTCGCTTTCTACAAATTTTCTGAGACCAGCTTCGACCGCAGGTTGTGAAAAGAGCTGGCAAAAAATGTCGATTTCCCGGCGCAATTCATCATACGGAATCGGCTTGATGAATTGTTTGGCGGCAATCGCGGTGTGCCGATCGAATTTTCCCAATTGCGTCGCCGTAGCCCGCGCCGCTCGCAGCGATTCGCCCTCGCCGACCAACTGGCTCACCAATCCCATTTGCTGCGCTTTAGCAGCATTGAAACTGCGTCCTGTGAGGAGCAGATCGCGCACTACTGCATTCCCCAAATCCCGCTTCAGGCGCGGGATCCCACCAAAACCAGGAATCAATCCAAGACGCAATTCAGGGAAACAAAATCGCGCCATCTTATCAGCGATAATCAAGTCGCAGACCAACGCCAGCTCGAACCCTCCCCCAAACGTGACTCCATGTACTGCGGCGATCGTGGTCAGAGACGATGCGTCAATGGCATTCATCACTCGGTGAATGCGTTCCAGGTAATCTCGCACGTCTTTTGCCGCTTGCTTAGGTTCGAGTTCCTGGGAACGATGGTAGAGTTCGCGCAAGTCTGCACCGGCACAAAACCCGGGCTTCATTTCGCTGTATATGATGAGCGCATGCGCTTCTTTTTGGATGCTCGCCATCTCTGAAACGAACTTCTCCAACTCGTCGAGCGTGAGCGAGCCAATCTCATTGCAGGGCTCGCGATGGAGCGCTAGCTCTACGACTCCGTGCTTCAGCTCCCACGAGATTGCTTGGCCCTTAAATGTTTTCATCGCGTTTCTATACCGCTTGCTTCACCGCGTACATTTCTTCGATCTGAGGCTTCAGCCGAGCCGCAATCAGATCACGCTTCAGCTTTCCATTCGCAGTCAACAGACTATTCTCAATCGAAAATGGCTCAGCACAAATGCAGAACGCTCTCACCTGTTTGTAATGCGGCAGCCGCGGATTCACCACGTCAAGCGCGGTCTGCACTTGTTCCTGCGTCATCGGGCCAGTCACGACCGCAGACAGATAACTGCGGCCATTGCCCATCAACACAACTTGTTGCGCACCAGGAATGCTTTGCCTGATCTCGTCTTCGATCGGCTCGGGCGCAATGTTATGCCCGGATCCGAGGATAATCAGATTTTTGATTCGCCCGATGATACGCCAGTTCCCTGCTGCATTCATTTCGCCTTGATCACCGGTATGGAACCAGCCATTTTGCAAGACCTTCGTAGTTTCCTGCGGGCGGTTCCAATACTTCGAAAAAATATTGGGCCCCCGCACCAGAATTTCATCGCTCTCGCCCAGTTTCATTTCAATGCCGCGGATGGCCGGCCCGACTCGTCCTGGCTCCACGTGCTGCGGATCGTCCATGGTGCAGATCGCGGTGGTTTCGGTTAACCCATAAACTTGCAGCACGGGAATACCCAGCATCAGGAAGAAAAGTTGCGTTTCCAGGCTGAGCGGTGCAGAACCGCAGATGAGCGCCTTAAGGTTTGGCCCAATCATCTTTTTGCGAATGGTCGGAAAGACGAGCGCATTGGCACCAGCCAGCCAAAAGGAGTCCGAGAAAGTTACTCGCCCTTCATGTTTCCGTACCCACGCGCCTTTCGCACGGGTGTAGAGATTCAAGACGATACCACCCGACTTCCAAAGCTGTTCGTCCACTGCTTTGCGCATTCGTTCGAGGAGTGCCGGAACATTGAGAAAATAATCCGGCTCCGCGGTCCGCATCTCAGACGCAATCTTGCTCAGGTCAGCGTTCAGCATGAGCCGATTGCGGCGGAGGAGACAAGTCAGCAGCATGATCCACGAACCCGCGAAGCAAAATGGCAGGTAATGGAACACTCGATCCTGACCCGGCCGGTTCATCAAAGTCGTCAGGCGGTCTGATGTGCAGCCCACCATATGACTGATGTTTCCGGCGCTCAGGACAACTCCTTTGGCTTCCCCTGAGGTGCCCGAGGTATAGATGATGGCGACAGGGTCAGCATCTTCCTGTTGCACAGAATCGTGAGTTTCAGCGATGGGCGGGTTGTTTACGTTGCTGAATATTTCGTCGAACGATACCTGCTCTGGTGCGTCCGGCCAGCACTCTATAATTCCAGCGCGCAGAGTTTCATCTCCGCAGCAAATGAGTGCAGGCGCACAGTCCTTCATCATGGCAACGAGTTCCGCTGCAGCTTGGCGGGCGTAGAGCGGGACGACGATCAGTCCCTCCGCCATCATGGCCAGATCCATCGCCACCCACTCGATACTGTTGTGCGCCAGCAATGCACTACGATCGCCTTTCTTCAATCCCTTTGTCCGGAGAAACGTTCGCGCTACGCGGATCATGGACAGCAAATCGCTTCCAGAAGCAGATTTAGCATCTGCTTGTAGGATCACGGTATCCCGAGCGGATTCAAGCTGCGCGAATATGTCGTCCAGAAAACTCACTGGCAAGCTACCCTCTGTGCCTCTGTGTCTCTGTGGTGCAAGGACTCAGCCGTAGGCCTCAACCAGGCTGCGCAGGCTCGCGCTCATGGGAGGCAAATAGTCTTCCCAACTCCACTCTCCGCTGCGCGTGGGAAACTCCGGATACCGGCGCTGCACTTCTTCTTCGAAGTACACGCCCATGCGCGCCATCGTCTTTAGATTTCGCACCACGGTTCGCCCGATTCCGTCTGCGATCCTCTCGCCTTCAGTTGCCAATTTCTCCAGAGCGACTAACAGCTTCGCTTCGAGATCCGTATCGTCCACGTTCATCAGCAAATCTTCATGACCGCGCTCGCGCATCAGATTACGGATGCGCTCGTCCATGGTGATTCCGGCTGACGGCACCAGCGCGGGCATGGAAGTGACAATGCCGTGGAAGCGTGAGGACGCCATCATGTGTCCCGCCCGCAGGATGCTCACCATCTGGTACATGTCGTGTTCCTCGGACGTGAACACAGGCACCCCGCCGCCCAGTTTCTCGGAAATACGCCGGCAGGCACGTGCGTCCAACGCCTCGGTCGCGGCCAGGATGGTGAACACGCGATGACGCTGCCGGAATGCGTCCACCGCTTTTGCAATCGCAGTCAGATAACGCTCGAATGCCGCATCTACGTCGTGACCAGATTTGTGAAAGTAAACGGTGCGGAAGTGGCTGTCTTTGTAAACACCCGTTGTAGCGTGAGCAGCATATTTCACCAGCGAGGGTTTCACCGGCCACCAGAACGGATTGATCGGACAGACGATCAAAACCGGCAGCTTGCCATCCCACCCCGCGTCGCTCAAGGCTTTGCGGCCATACTCAGGCGGTAGAGGTTCAAAGGTCCACGCGGTATCGGTCCCAAGTTCAGTGGGCACTCCTAGAGCGCGTAGTACGGTACGCGACTCTTCGTTGCGCGTGATCACCAGCGAATTCTGGCAGAAGCGGGCGCACATTTTCGCCACCACCGGATCCATTTGACCTGCTTCTGATCCATAGCCCACCGCAAGCTTATTCTGCGCCGCAGCGATGCCTAACGATCCGATGATCATAGTCGTCAGCGCGTTGGCAAACTTGCTCTTAAACGCCGAGCCTTCGACCACCACTACACCGTGGTGCTTCGGGACTTCATGCGACAAAAAGGGAGGAAAGACATCGGGGAGATGAACCTGCTCAGCGCCCGAAAAATAGCCGCGCGTCAAATCAAAGTTCTGAGACATGGCGCTGAACTCGACGTTGTCCGCACCCAGAATATGTCGAAGTTGGCGCAGCGTCTCTTCCGGGCGCACGTCAGATCCGGTGTTGCGCGTGCCGTTGTATCCGGCAAAAAGCAGTTTCAGCTTTTCTCCCGGCCGCCAGGGTTTGCCGCTGCCCAGCATCCATGCTGCTTTCGACTTTTCGATCAGGGCGCTGACCCAGGCCTCCAGCAGGAAGTCCATCATGCCGCGGACCCTCCGACCTTTGCGGGCCATTCCTGATACTTATAGGAAAAATTGGTTTCACGGCTGAACTTCAGCAATGGGAAGCTATATTGCGAGAACGGAATGGGCTTGCGTCCCAGTTCAGATGTGACTCTGGTGTTGTCGAACACGGTATTCCACAGCAGATACGGCATGAAAACCTTCATCAGCGCTGCGCCGTGTCCCACCGCCCCCTTGCGGTTGGCTAGCGTGTTTACCGTGCCTGAGAACGGTTGCTCCAGCACCGGAACGAATATGGGTCCGCGTTTCTGTTGTGATGCGGCGAGCGTTGTGGTCAATTCGCGGAAGGTCTGCGATTCTCTGCCAGACGAAAGATGATAGATGTCGTGTTGCGGGCTTTCTTTCTGATGCAGGGTCGCAATGGCGTCAGCGACGAAATCCACATTCACGATATCTATCTTGTCGTTGGGCCGGAATGGAAGCACCGGCAACCCGGCCAAGAAAACAAAAGACCGGACCATATCGAACTGCGTCGTCTCCGCGCGACGGCTATCTCCGAGCACAATACTGGGACGAAAAATAGTAAGCGGCACATCCGGCAGCAACTGCCGGATCATGTGCTCGCAGAATTTCTTGGTGCGCGCATAAGGATCGTAATCCGACCGGTCCCAATCGATGGATTTGTCTTCGGTCACAACTTCATTCTGCCGCTTGCCAGCCACCGCCACCG
>Ga0207098_10199_pt1 | contig 20025 bp, 22 predicted proteins | sample Alteio_BWMinHeat_84_FD_153548 | JGI IMG/M metagenome (GOLD analysis project Ga0207098, IMG submission 153548) | Enriched cells from forest soil in Barre Woods Harvard Forest LTER site, Petersham, Massachusetts, United States -... | ecosystem: Environmental > Terrestrial > Soil > Temperate forest >...
AAAGCGGCGGCCGTTGTTTCTGAACTATCGGGATTTGAATTCGCAGCGCTCCCGGAGTTCGCTCATGCCGAGTTGAACCTTGCTGGCTTTCATTGCCGCGTGATCCGGCGGACATATGTAGGTCAACCGGGAGCTACGGTGATGGTCGAGCGAGAGCATCTTGTCGCGTTGTGGAAGGTGATGGAGGGCGCCGTCCGCGTCCATGGCGGTGTGCCCACCGGGATGGACGCACTCAACGCGCTGCGCCTCGAAAATGGCGTAGCTTGGTTTGGGCATGACTTCGACGACAAGAACATCCCACACGAAGCGGGCCTGCAAAATTCCCACATCAGCTATGAAAAGGGTTGCTATACAGGCCAGGAGATTGTAGAACGCGTGCGATCCCGCGGACATGTAAACAGGCGGCTCGCCTCGCTGACATTCGAAGGAGATCCGTTACCCGCCCCCGGAACGAAGCTATTGACGTCAACCAATTCTTCGCCGCAGGAAGCAGGCCATGTGACGAGTGCAGCGTATTCGCCCCTCCTCCGCAGCGGAATTGGACTCGGCTACTTGCGTCGCGAGAATGCGGCTGTGGGAACGCGTCTGGCTGCCGATGGTGCTAATGCCGAAGTAATTTCCGCGCCAATCGCGAAAAAGATCAGCGCCTGAGAATTGAGGCAGCGAGTAACCCCTCCCGGCATCCGCTGGGTCGAAGCTGCCAGGATGGAAGGGTATCCAGATGTCGATTAAGAGTCGTGCTGACCTTATGGCCCTCAAGGAAGTTGGGCGCATTGTTCGCCTTGCGCTCGTAGAAATGGCAAACCGACTGCGTGTGGGCATCAGTACCGGGGAGCTCGCCGATATCGGTGGCAAGATCATGCGCGAGAATGGTGCGCGTTCTGCACCGAAGCTTGTCTATGGTTTCCCGGGTGAGGTTCTCATCAGTCTGAACGACGAAGCGGTGCACGGGATTCCAAGCCACTCGCGGAAAATAAGCGCCGGAGATCTTGTAAAGCTCGACGTGACGTTTGAGAAGGACGGGTACATGGCGGATGCCGCAATCACCGTACCTGTCGAGCCGGTATCCGAGGATGCGAGACGGCTCGTGGCCTGCGCCGAGCAAGCGTTTCAGATGGCGATGAAGTTTGCCCGTGCAAATCATCGCGTCAATGAGATCGGACGCGTCATCGAGCGCGTGGTACGCCAAAATGGATTCCGCGTGATTCGCGAATTGGGGGGCCACGGGATTGGGCACACGATCCATGAAGCACCCAGCATCCCCAACTTTGATGATGCATCAGCGCGGCAACGGTTGACATCCGGCTTGGTGTTGACCGTTGAACCGATCATCGCCACGGGCTCAGCCCGAACGATGGAGGCGGGAGACGGGTGGACAGTGAAGACGGCGGACGGCAGCCTTTCGGCGCATTACGAGCACACACTTGTCATCACTAACGATGAACCACTTCTTTTGACAGCGGCCTGAACCCTGAAACGCGACGATATCCAAACCAGAAGCGTCAACCAATAATCGCGACAGTTGCACTCCATTGAGAGTTCTTCCATATTCCTGTATCGTTTGCACTCGATTCTCGCGCGGGCTCTGCGAAGAAGGGTTGTGACCTGAATTATGAAGTTGGGTTGGAGCGCGATTCTGATGTCCGCGTTGTTCCTCCCGATTTGCACGCCTTGGGGCAATGCGCAGTCGGGACCGGAAAAAGGCGGTCACGAAATTGGAGTATGGACCGGTGGCGGCTATGGCATCAAGGGCGTCGCCAAGGATACTGGCGTGTGGAACTTGGGCGGACGGTTCGGTTGGGTGCTTACGAATGCACTTGGGCCAGGCCTCCTCCGCGGCAGATTCGAGTATGCAGTCGACGCGGTCCCGGTGTTCTGGCTGTTCCAACCGGGCGGCACGGCATACGGCGCGGGCCTCAATCCCTTCGCATTCAAATGGATTTTCGACACGGATCGACGAACCGTTCCCTATGTTGAATTGGGCGGTGGTGCGCTATTTACCAATCGCCAGGCGCCTCCGGGAACCTCGCGCGCGAATTTCACCGACAGCGCGGCGATTGGGATGCACTTCCTTGGAGGCCGATGGAACTGGACCGCGGAGATTCGGTATATGCACATCTCGAACGCTGGGATTTCGTCCTCGAACCCAGGGATTAATACAATTCAGGTGCGATTGGGAATAGGGAAGTTTACGCGCGGGCGAGCCAAGTGAAGTCGAGGGCTCGCCAATGTGCGGTGAGAAAAAAGAATCGCGACGTCATTCCGTTGTGCTTGCTCTTTTCGCAAAATGCCGAGGCACGAGTGGTGTTGTGGGGAAATCCCAGCTCAGAATACTCTATGCAATATTGAGAGCGCGCTTAAAGCTGCCGCGCTCGTTGGTGATTTTTTCCTGCAATTGCAGGATGGCGTAGAGGAGAGCCTCCGGGCGAGGCGGGCATCCGGGAACATAGAGATCGACTGGAATCACCTGATTGACTCCTTGCACGACCGCGTAGTTATTGAAAACGCCCCCCGAGGTTGCGCAAGCACCCATGGAGATCACCCACTTCGGTTCGGGCATCTGCTCATAAAGCTGCTTGATTACCGGCGCCATTTTTTGCGACACGCGTCCCGCGATGATCATCAGGTCCGCCTGCCTGGGTGAGGGACGAAACACTTCGGACCCAAATCGCGCCACGTCAAATCGCGACGCTGCCATGGACATCATTTCGATCGCGCAGCAGGCCAGTCCAAAACTTAACGGCCAAATTGAACTCTTGCGGGCCCAGTTCACCGCCTTGTCGAGCTGCGTGAAAAGAATGCCCTCGTCCTGCAGCAGTTTTCCGAAATCGTCGGGCTTCTCGAGAGTAACGTTCTTGCCGATGGAAGTGCTCATGAGATCGTGGCCGTACCGTCCTGATTTTCTCACATTGCCAGCGACTGTGCCAATTGCCGATTGTTGGAGGATGATTCGCAAGGAAGGGGCAGCAGGCCAGATGGACGCTTTGCAAGAAAGGGGGGGCTCGTCCGCCCCCCGGATGTGGTCTGCCATTCTGCCCGATCGCTTTAGATTTGCCCCATGCCACCGTCTACATTAATCTCCACGCCCGTAATGTAGGACGCGTCTTGTGAGGCCAAAAAGGCCACGGTACCCGCCACTTCCTCGGGCTGACCAAATCGCCTCATTGGCACCTTCGCGGCGATTTCCTTCGCGAAATCATCGATGGCCTCCTTCGCCAACCCGGTTCTCCCGAAGATCGGCGTAACAATCGGTCCCGGTGCAATGGCATTCACGCGGATGCCCCGTCCCACCAGCTCAGCCGCGGCAGTTCTCGTAAGCGAGCGCATCGCCGCTTTTGTGGCTGAGTAAGCGCTCATACCTGCGGTACCCGTGCTGTCTGCCACGCTGGTGTTCAAGATGATCGACGCACCGTCATTCAAGAATGGAAGCGCTTTCTGGATCGTGAAATAGGCGCCTTTGATGTTGATGTCGAACTGCTCGTCGAACAAGGTTTCGGATGTCTCGGCAAGCGGTGCGAATTTTGCCACTCCCGCGTTCACGAACAACACATCGATTTTGCCAAGTCTTTGCAAAACTTCCGAAAACAACTTGTCTACTTCCGTGAGCTTTGCAACATCCGCCTGCACTGCGACCAGCCCGTTTCCGATCGTTCTCACCGCCTCATCCAGCGTTTTCTTGCTTCGGCCGGAAATGGCTACCCTCGCGCCTTCTTCCTGCAAGCGCTTGGCCGCTGCCAGCCCGATGCCGCTGTTTCCGCCGGTCACCAGTGCTACTTTCCCTTCGAGTCTCTTCACGTAGGTCTCCTTAATGTTGTCGTATTTTCTTCCTGGCCCTCTCCGGCGTATCTACGCCGCCGGTCCGAGGGCCACGGAGATTTCGATACTTAGATGATTGTCGAAGTATATGGATTCAGGTATTCTGGCGCCTGGTTCGGAGAAATCGAATTCTCGCTAGCGGTAAGGGCGCGGACTCCGATACACTTTGCATCGACCCATGAACAGATCGGAGATCGAGAAAATATCGAAAGCCCTTGCTGACAAGACCCGCCTGAGGATTTTTGAGGCCATCTCGGCGACCAAGCATATGAACTGCGGCGAGATTGTCTCAATGCGCGGCGTGACGCCGGCAACTGTCTCTCACCATCTCAAGATTCTGAGCGAAGCCGGACTGATTGCCTGCCGCCGCGCGGGCCAGTTCGTCTATAGCGAGGCTGTCCCGGAAACGATCACTTCCTATACTCGTGCGCTTGCAAAAATCGCGCGCGGCAAGAAAGCGCATCGCCGCCGACTTGGCTAAACAAATCCGTGGGAGTTACTGGAAACTTGAAGCGCGGCAGGAAGCCCTGATCGATTGATCGGGGCTGAGACTGGCGCGTACTCTAAAGCGCTTGGTGAACCTTCACGAAACTACTTTTCCGCAGGGATGGAAGCTGCGGGCCCCTGCCCGACGATCTGCAAGATGACATCGCCCTCCTTAGCCCCGTCATAGTGAATTTTCTGGGCGAAGTGCGTGACGAAGCTCCCCGGCGGCATCGGAACAGTATGGTCCGGATCGAACTTCGTGCCGCTGCCCACCCACCACGTCCCCGACACGACGGTGACGTAGCGATCATTCGCGTGGTAGTGCGGGTGGCTCATCTTGTGCGCCTCCCATTTGGCAAGGATGATGTACCATCCCGGCTTTGAAGGATCGCCGTACAGGACTGCCACCTTCGCGCCTGTCGGGTCAGTGGTCCACACAAGGTCATTCGGCAGCTTCGCCGAAAGAACGGCAGGGTCGAGCGCAGATTTTTGCGCCGAGGCCAACGGCATCATCAACGCGACCGCCAGTACACCGAGAAATGTGACTCTTGAGATACCGGATGACGGCATTTTCTCCCCCTTGGCCAAGTCGAATTCACCGAGAGGCTACCTCGATACCGGCCCGCAACGCAACATCACTTTGCGCCGCGCAAATCGTAAAGAAAGGGGGGACTTCGGGGGTGAAGCCCCCTGAAGGCAGCGGGGAATTTGTGCCGTGGCGAAAGCTACGACCCACAACCCTTGCGGGCTTTTCCACGGCCCGCTGAATCGCGACCCATAAACATTTTCAAGGTCTCGGCCCTTGTCAACCAGGGACTGCAGCAAGCCTCGTCGGCGCAAGCTGAAATTAGGCGCGTCCGCGTATTGCTGCGTTGAAAGGCAAGCTATTGGTGGACGAGAGTCGCTTCTTTGGCCTCATGGCTGGCCTCGGAGGTCATGTCACGAGTCCCTACCTTGATTCCGACCTTCTTCAGGAAGGCGGTGGGAGGTTCACCCCCGGCAAAGATCCAGACGAGATCGTTGGGCATTTCCTTGACTGTCCCATTGACCTCGAGCATCACGGATTTTTCCTTGAATTCCACCGGAATGGAATTGAATATCACTTTCACTTTTCCCGTGCGAATGCAGTCGGCAATGCGTTTCTCATTCCGATCCTTAATCCGGGTGAACGCCTCTTTCCGATACGACAAGGTTACCTTGTTACCTACTTGATGGCCCAGCCCCATGGCGGCCTCGATGGCACTGTCCCCGCCGCCGACGACCAGAATATTCTTGTTCACATAGTGATCGGCCTCGATCAGACGATACATGACGTTCGGTAGTTCCTCGCCCTTGACCCCGAGTTTCCGAGGACTTCCGCCCTTGCCAATGGCCAGAATCACCGTATAGGCGCGGTACTGAGCTGCGGGTGTGATCACCGTAAAAACGCCGTCCGGGCCCTTGTTAATTTCCTGAACCTTTTCGCCCGTCCGGCATTTGAAATCCGCGCGTTTCAGGACTTTACCCCAGAAGGCCAAAAGCTCTTCCTTGCTAAGCTCTGTCTTTGAGAATTTCCCGTACATGGGAAAATGCACTGGACTTGTCATCACCAGTTTCTGCCGTGGATACTTGGCGACTGTCCCTCCAATTTCCCCTTCATCGACGGTGAGGCATACGATTTTTCGCTCAATGGCCCGGAGCGCAGCGCTGATACCCGCAGGACCGGCACCTACAATCAAAATGTCAAAAATCTCCTCAGAGGGCTTGCTTCCGCGTAAAGTGGGAATCCGTTCCGCAATCGTGTCGACGCATTCGCGTCCTTGATTGATGGCGTTCTTGATCAGAGCCAATCCGCCGAGTTCACCGGCGACAAACATATTCGGAATGCTCGTTTCATAGTTCGGTGTCAGAGCCGGCATACTCTCGCCCATGCTGGCGGTAGCCATCACCATTTGGATGGCACCAACCGGGCAGGCCTCAGCGCATAGGGAATGTCCGATGCACTTGTACCCGTTTACGATGACGGCTTTCCCTCCCAACATAGCCAGCACGTCTCCCTCGGGGCAAACGGTCGTACAGGTGGCGCAACCAATGCAGTAATTGAGGTCAATGTGCGGATGCTGAGATTGGGGGCCATCAGAGCGCAAGGCTCCCTTCTCGGAAGCTTCTTTCGCTTGCGCATGCTGTAATTTCTGGTCCCTCAAGTATTTCATTACAAACACTAAGGTGATCACACTGGCGATCATGAGGCCAACAAGATTGTTGAGAAGATTATTCATGGTTCAATACTCCCACAGCCTATCGTTGGAATGCCACCTGGCCTGGGGGACAGTGTGGCAATCCGCCAAAGGTACAGCGGGCCCAACGCGCCTACCTGCGATGTGCAAGCCGCATAGCCCCGTTCTAACTTGACCACAGCAGGGATTGGCAACTCCCTCCCACCGAGGTTCTCAATACAGTGCTATTCGGTCCTATCGGCAAGCTACGGGACAGGCATTAGGTTGACAGGTGGAACCGCGAGCCGTACTCTGATTTGAGCGAAAGTAAGGTATTTCCCATGGACATCTTCGAAGAAGTCGTCAAGCTGCGCCGGGAAGGCAGACGCGGCGCCCTAGCGACTATCGTTCACACGAACGGGTCGATCCCCAGCTACGAAAGCTCGCGGATGCTGGTCCGCGAGGACGGATCTATCGCCGGTACTATCGGTGGAGGATGTGTCGAAGCCGAAGTATGGGCTGCCGCCAAGGAAGTAATGGCTGCCGAGGCGCCGCGCAAAATGACGTTCAGCCTGAACAACGAAGCGAATTACGACAATGGACTCATCTGCGGCGGCACGCTGGAAATCTTCGTCGAGCCCATCCTCCCTCAACCCGCCCTGTACATCTTCGGCGGCGGCCACGTTTCAATTGCGCTTGCGTACGCGGCCAGTTCAGCGGGCTTTGCCGTCGGAGTAATTGACGACCGTGAGTCGTTTGCCAATCGCGAGCGTTTCCCCATGGCCAGGGAGATCTACACCAGCTTCGCCGAGTCATTTGAGAGGCTTGCGCCAAATCCCTCGACATACATAGTCATTGTGACGCGGGGCCACAAGGACGACATGCGCGTGCTCGGATGGGCTGTGACCACGTCAGCCCGCTACGTCGGGATGATCGGGAGTAAGCGAAAGGTGCTGTCGGTTTATCGTGCGCTCGAAAAAGAGGGCGTGCCGCCCGAGAAATTTGCGAATGTGCACGCTCCCGTTGGTCTGGACATCGGCGCGCTCACGCCGGAAGAAATCGCCATCAGCATAACGGCGGAGCTGATTGCAATTCGCCGCGGCGCATCCGGTTTGGCCCACAAGGCTGTGAGCATTGAGCACACCCAGGCTGCCTCGGTGAAATAAGGAGGCAGCGTGCTCGCCGCCGTCATTCTCTCCGCAGGGGCTTCCTCGCGCATGGGCAGGCCGAAGGCCCTCATTCCTTTTCGCGAAAGCACTTTCCTTGAACATTTACTACAAGTTTCCCGCCACCCTAAGGTAGGGGTGACTCGAGTTGTTTTGGGATCGGCCGGCAATGAGATTCGTAGTCTGGCGAAGCTCGACCCAACCGTTGTCGTGATTAATCCAGTCTGGGAGCAGGGGCAGCTTTCCTCAATCGTCGCAGCTCTGCTTAGCCTGTCGGACACACCCACCGACGGCATGCTGCTCTGCCCTGTGGATCACCCTCTCGTGACGGCTTCGCTAATTGCCAAGCTTGTTGAAATGTTTTATAGCAGCGGCAAGCCCATTGTGTTGCCGACTTTCAATGGCCGTCGCGGCCATCCCGTGATATTTTCCAGCACACTCTACACAGAACTGCTGAACGCGCCTGCCGATCAAGGCGCGCGCGCGGTGGTTTGGGCTCATGCGGCGGATGTCGAAGAGGTGCCGACAGAAGAGGAGGGCATCCTGCTGAACATCAATTCCGCGGACATGCTGCATCACACGTTGTGACACTGCCCTTTGGCTGGGCCACGCATCGCGTGCACTCCGCGTCGCTTACCTCCCCAGCTTCCTAAGGAGCTCCGTGACCGCAGCACAAGCCAGTTGGGCGCCATGGAAAGTGGCAGGTGGCAGGCCGCCGAGTTGATCGGAGATGCGCTGAGGCGTGATTGACCGCAATTCGTCCGTAGATTTGTCGATCACGAGTTCCGTGAGCAAGGACGAGCATGCCATCGATGTCACGCAACCGCGAATTCGAAACCGTGCGTCGATGATTCTCCCTTCCTCCACGCGCACAGAGAGTTCTAGAACGTCCCCGCACACCGGATTGGAGACTTGGATTGATGCCGTGGGGTCGGCAAGGGTGCCCGCATGGCGCGGATTCTGAAAATGATCGAGAACGGCCGCGCTGTACATTGATTGAGTATCCTCCGGAAAGTATGTGAGTTCAATGTGACGCCACAACGGATTTCTGCATCCCAAGGTTAGGGATGAGAGATATGTCAGCCTGAACGGTGATTATGTTGGGTTTGGGATTGCTGAAGCGAGGCCAATGGTCGCGTTTCAACTGGACCTTGACCGAGGACAAACACAAGTAGGGTAGAATCTAGTCACTCACGCGCAAAAGAATTTGCCTGAGGGTTCGATTCAAGGCATCATCAACAACGAACAGTTTCCGGTAGCTGAATATCAACTAGACGAGGGCCGTCGCACGATTCGAAGGAAAGAAGCCTTTAGAATCAGCGAGCCTTTTCAATGCAGGAGAGCGAATGTCACAAACTCCTTGGAAGAGCCGGAGTTCCATTGCAATCCTATGGCTTACCCCACTGGTAACATTCATAGTCTTCGGACCACACCTATATGCCGCCGCCGTTGACGAAAAAGATTCGGGCATCCTGCTGACGGCGATGCAGTCGGAGCTTGACCGCGCAAAAACCGCGCTTTCCAAAGCCAACCCCGCACCTTATTTCATCAGCTACGTCGTATATGACCAGCGGTCACTCGATGTTTCGGGCACTTACGGCACAGTTGTGAATTCGAGCGCGAATCGGCGGCGCTGGGCCGATGTGACGATGCGCGTGGGCAATCCCATCCTGGACAATACGCACGGGGAAAACCGCGCCTCCGGAATCAGTTCGGGAGCTCTTCCGCTCAATGATGATCGCGACGCACTCGCGCGGGCCCTGTGGGACCTGACCAATCGAGAGTACCGCCGCGCCGGGCCGGCGTACGCCAAAGTCGTGAGCAATACGGCTGTAGAAGCCGCCGAGGAGGACAAGTCTCCCGACTTTTCGGAGGAAAAGTCGCAGGTTGTTGCGGAACGCTCCGGGCCCACGCTCGCTTTCAATCAGAAGGAGTGGGAGGAAAAGGTCCGGAAATACTCAGCCGCATTCCGGAAGTACCCTGAGGTCTACACGTCAACGGTGAGCGTTCAACTCGAACAGGAAACCTCCTACTTCGTGTCGAGTGAAGGCAGCAAGGTAGTAACTCCGGGTGTGATGATCCGCCTCGTGGTGGAAGCAAATACACGCGCCGACGATGGGATGGACCTTGTTCGCGTGGAAACATTCGAATCGACGAAGCCGGAAGGGCTCCCTTCGGAGCAGGAATTGGCAGTAAAAGAGGAAAAGATGGCTGCCGACCTGAAAGCATTGCGCGCCGCGCCTCTGGCCGAGCCGTTTGATGGCCCCGCACTGCTCTCCGGACGCGCTGCAGCCGTTTTCTTTCACGAAGTGTTGGGGCACCGGCTGGAAGGACATCGACAGCGCGGCGAAACTGAAGGCCAGACATTCACCAAAAAAGTGAACCAGCCCGTATTGCCAAGTTTCCTGAGCGTCTATGACGATCCCACATTGCAAGCGATGTCCGGGATCCCACTGGCTGGCACGTATTCACACGATGACGAGGGAGTCCCCTCGCAGCGTGTCCCGTTGATTCAGGATGGCATCTTGAGAAATTTTCTGATGTCCCGTATGCCAATCACAAATTTTCAGCGCTCGAATGGGCATGGACGCGGCCAACCGGGCTTCATGCCGACGGGCCGTCAGGGGAATCTGATTGTCGAATCATCGCGAAAGGTGAAGGATTCGGAAGTCCGTCAAAGGTTCATTGACGAAATCAAGAAGGCGGGGAAACCCTACGGCCTTTATTTTGAGGATGTCCAGGGCGGGTTCACGCTAACCACGAGAGAGCTCCCGCAAGCGTTTCAAGTGCTGCCCGTAATCGTGTGGCGAGTTTACCCTGACGGACGTCCGGATCAATTGGTCCGCGGCGTCGATATTGTCGGCACGCCGTTGGCCTCGCTCAACCGCATTCTGCTGACGGGCGACACCATGCGGGTGTTCAATGGAATTTGCGGCGCAGAATCAGTCAGTATCCCCGTTTCAGCTTCGGCACCCGCCATGCTGTTCAGTGAGTTGGAGGTTCAAAAGAGAGCCGCGTCGAGAGAGCGACCTCCAATACTCCCGCCGCCTGGATTTGAGCAACAAACAGGCTTGGGTGTGGTTACCAGTTCGGGTGGGGGAGGGCGATGATGAAGCTTCGGCGGATTGTTCTGGCGTTGGCCCTTGGTGCCATTGCCGCACTTTCCTCGAACACTTTGCCCTCGCTCCTGGCGCAGGACAAACCACAGTCCAGCGATGTAGCATCGGACCCAATTCTTCGCGCGCTCACGGCGGAACTTTCCCGATCTCAGATGCAACTAAAGATCGACAACATCGGGCCGCCCTTCTATATCGAATACCGCATTTTTGACGTGGATCAATTCCAGGCAGGGGCAGCTTTTGGCGCACTCCAGGAACAGAGCCGCTCGCGGCTGCGCCTCCTGCGCGCAACGGTGCGAATCGGCAACTACAAGGTTGACAGCTTCTATGGGCCGGGCATCGGCATCAGTGATGTGGTTCCGATTGACAATGACGAGTTGGCGCTGCGGCACGATATCTGGATGGCGACCGACCAGGCCTATAAGCGCGCGGGAGAGGCGCTTTCGTCGAAGCAATCTTTATTGAACCAGCTCAGTGTGGATCAACCCGTGGACGATTTTGCTCCGGCGAAAGCAGTGCAATCCTTTGGCGCTCCAGCGAAACTCGAAATTTCTGACCCCTCGAAGTGGACCAAGATGCTGGAGTCTGCTACCGCCGTTTACAAGCAGGATCCCCAGATTCAGTCCATGACCGCGAACCTGGCATTCATCGCCGTTACGAGCTATTTCGTAAACACGGAGGGAACGACCACGAGGCAGGGCTCCATTCATTACCGCATCACACTTTCGGCCTCCGAACAAGCGGCCGATGGGATGCGCCTTGACCGGACGCCCGCATACTCGACGAGTCGAATCGAGGAATTACCAACCCCCGAGCAATTGCAAGCTGATTCAATAAAGTTGCTCGACAACATGAAGAAGCTTCGGGAGGCGCCGATCGTGGATGAGGAGTACCGCGGCCCCGTCCTGTTCTCGAATGATGCGGCGAATGACACGATTATGGCCTTGATTGTGCCCAACACTCTGGGGCGGAAGCCCGCTCCAGGACGGCCGGCTCGAACTACGGGAGCGTTCGCGAGCAGCTACAAGGCGCGCGTACTACCGGACTTCATTTCAATTGTGGATGATCCCACGCTCGACTCCTTTGCCGGTCACAGCCTCGCGGGAAGCTACAAGGTTGACGACGAAGGTGTTCCCGTCGCCCCCGTGACCCTCGTGAACAACGGCCAGCTCGTTAATTTTCTCATCGGACGACAGCCCATCCGCGATCTTCCCACCTCCAACGGACATGGTCGTGCCGGCGGCAATGGGACAACCGGCCCCGCGCCTGGGAATTTCTTTGTGCGCGCGGCGAAAACAAGTTCCGTCGATGACCTCAAGAAGCAGATGATCGATATTTGCCGGGATCGGGGCCTCCCTTACGGATATTTTGTGGAAACACTTGGCGGGCCATTGGCGCCCCGTGTGCTTTACCGCGTTTGGGTGAAGGATGGGCACGAAGAAATGGTTCGGGGCGCGATTTTCAATGAATTGGATACTCGTGCCCTCCGCAGTGATCTCCTTGCGGCGGGCAACGATCCGCTGGTCAGCAATCGCGCAGGGATTCCCTTCACTTCTGTCATCAGCCCGTCTCTGCTGATTGACGACCTGGAAGTCAAACGAGCGGATAACTCGAATGAGAAGCTCCCCGATTATCCGGCGCCGGCATTGAGTTCGGAGAGAAATTAGGACCTCGCGATTTTTCTCGCTTAGGATTGATCGTTAGGCAGCTCTGAAATTGCCGAATCTTTTCTGGGAGGTTGCTGCGTCCAGAACTCTTTCCGTAATCGACAGATCCCAATCCAACGCATCGCCCATGAGGATTATAGGAAGGACGCGGCATCGAATCCTATCGCTTGCCCCCAGTGCAACATCAATTGTTTGTGCGCTCGGCGCCCGCCGAGAACTGGTTGGCGTGACCAAGTGGTGCAAAGATGTCGCCCCTGTTGCGCGTTTACCTCGATTGGGTGATTGCTGGACGATCGACACCACTCGAATCACCCCCCTTCGGCCAACGCTCATCATCGGCTCTGTCCCGTACAAAGGTGAAACCGTTCAAGAGATTCTGAAGCTGCCGATAAATTTTCTCGCCATGAATCCACGTTCCTTAGCAGATATCGAAGCAGATATTCGTATGCTCGGCGGAATCCTTGGTCGTGCCGACGCGGCGGAGAAAGTTGTTGCGCGAATGCGTGTGCAGTTTTCGATCGTGGCCAAGGCAGCCTCACGATCGCTTCGAGGGGAGGAACGGCTTCGCGTATACGCCGAAGCATGGCCGAAGCCGCGGATCAGCTCGCCTCCCTGGGTGGCAGAGTTAGTCGAGATTGCCGGCGGCCGAATGGTTGTGCCTGCCGGAACACGAGTCAGCGATGAAGAGGTCGCCCGTGCCCGGCCGGACGTAATTGTGATCGCATGGGCTGCAACGGGAAGCCGTGCCAGCGCGAAGAAAACGCTGGCTCTGACGGCGTGGCAGAACGTGCCTGCCGTGGTAAACCATTGCGTCCATGTCGTCCGCGACGAGTGGCTGAACACACCCGGACCGATTCTGGTGCGCGGCGCCCGCGAGTTAGGGCGCATATTGCAAAAGTGCTAGCGAATTTGAGATAAGGGTGAGATGAAAACAGTGGTCGCTGCGCTGATCTGCCGAGACGGCAAGGTATTGGTATGCCAGCGCCGGCGGACCGATACTTTCGGCCTACTTTGGGAATTCCCGGGCGGGAAGGTTGAACACGGCGAATCCCCAGTCGATGCTCTCGAACGCGAGTTGCGCGAGGAGCTTGGAGTCGCAGCGACGATCGGGGACGAGGTTTACCGGACTGGGCATCGCTACGGTGAGATTGACGGTGAACTTGCGCTGATCTTCTTCCGTGCCAGTGTCGAGGTTGACTCGCTCCTGGAAAATCTGGCTTTCGAACATTTCGAATGGGCCGACCCCTCCGATTTGCCACGTTACAAATTTCTCGCCGCGGACACGGAATTGATCGCATTGCTTTCCCGGCGTGAAATCGTCTTGTACTAAACCACCCATCCTTGCCACTTACGAAACCTGCACTCGCCCGCCATCGACGACAATGACCTGGCCAGTGATGAACGTCGACTTCGCTAGGAATAGCACCGCGTCATCTATATCCTGTGGCGCCCCTGTTCTGTGGAGGGGCGCGCGACGGATGAAATCTTCTGCGATTCCCGGCGCATCCCCCGGAAACGAAATCGTTCCCGGCGCGACGGCGTTAACCGTAATTTCAGGAGCCAGTGCACGGGCCAGACAGCGCGTCAGCATGATCACGCCGGCCTTCGAGACGCAATAGTGTGTGTAGGCAGGCCATGCCAGCAGGCCGCCAACCGACGCGAAATTGATGATTCGTCCAGCCCCGCTGCTGCGAAGCATTGGTGCGGCAGCCTGTGCGCAGAGAACCTGGGACTTCAAATTTGCATCGAGGATCGTGTCCCACTGTTCTTCGGTGAGTTCCTCGAATTTCGCAGGAAAAAACATGCCCGCGTTATTCACCAATATGTCCAGGCGTCCGAACGCTTTGTGCACGGCAGCAAACATCTCTTGAACTTCGTCGCGTTTTGCGACGTTGGCGGCAATCAGCATGGATCGCCGCCCGAGGGACACAATTTGGGCGACAACGTCTTCAGCCTCTGTCTTTGAGCTGCGATAGTTGACGATTACGTCTGCACCCTCCGAAGCCAGCCGCAAGGCTACGCTGCGGCCAATACGCTTCGCCGCGCCAGTAACCAGAGCTACTTTTCCCGAAAGAGATTTCTCAGGCATGTCTTTTCTCCTGAACAGAATCGCAACATCCTATCGCATCTGGGCGCCAATCGGATCGGTTGCATATTAGGCGGGAATCGACTCTGCCGGGAGTATGTTAACCTTCGGTGCCTCGTGCGAATGCATCAGGAGGGGCGATGAAACTCGATTTGCTGGCCATTGCGGCGCATCCGGATGATGTTGAGCTGACGTGTGGCGGCACGCTGCTGAAGGCCCACGAGCAAGGATACAAAACGGGCATTCTTGATTTGACCGCGGGTGAAATGGGAACGCGTGGCGATCCGGAAACTCGTCTAAGAGAATCGAGGCGGGCGGGGAAAATCCTCTGTGTAACGCATCGAGAGAACCTTCGCCTGCCGGATGCGCATCTCGAGTTGAATCAGAAGTACAAGTTTGCAGTCGCCGAGCGCATTCGCACACTCAAACCTCATGTTGTAATCCTCCCCTACTGGGAAGGTCGGCATCCCGATCATTACGTGGCCGCGCAATTGGGATATGAGGGCTGCTTTTTGGCCGGCCTGAAGAAGTTGCCGATTGCGGGTGAGGCGTTCCGCCCCTTCAAGCTGCTCTATTCAACGGTGTACTACAAACAGGTACAACCTACGTTCGTCGTCGATATTACGAGGCATTTTGACCGCCGGTACAAGGCTATTTTGTCTTACCACTCGCAATTTCGGCCTAAGGCAAAGGACCGGAAGTCCAAAGTCGACATCCCGCTTGATCGGCTGCACCAGGAAGTAAATCTGATCGCGAGGTACTTCGGAAACCTCGCCGGGGTGGAATATGGGGAGCCTTTCGTGGTTAAGGAAGTCATGGGTGTAGACGACGTGATGAAGCTTTCAGTGCGCTCCATTTGAAAAAACGTGAGGGGGCATGATCCTTTTCGCGAACTGCTAGAGGTCGGTGCTCTCCTGCGCCATGGAATACCCCGGCAGGGTTTGTCGATCCCCATCGCGTTCGACCCGCACCCTGCTGTACGACTCCGTCGCGGCCCCGGTAGGACGCAATACGGCGATCGTGGAGAGGGCCTCGTGGTAAAGCTTCGTGACGAGGAAGGTTTCGCCCGTGGTAGACTTCTTCCAAACCTGACCAATTTGTATTTTCTGCGATGCCATTTGCACCCACATCGAGCCTAGTGAGAAGCCGATCAGGTGTCAATAGATGTCTCGGCGTCGACTTTCCACGCCATTCGAGGAAACCTTTGCGGGAACTCGCACATCTATGTCCCCAGGGACGAGAGATTTGCAGGTTAGGTGTATACTTGTGGGGTTAGGGTTTAATAGGGATGGAGGAGCCATGAGACGCCTCTTTGATGCGGTCGTGGTCGGTATCTTGGTAGCTTCACTGGCGATTCCGGCGGCGTACGCGGCCCCGCAGCAGCAATCCACGCAGCCGCAGACCACCACAGGCAAAACTACCACGGACCAGGCGACGCCTGATCAAACGACCATCGACCAATCGACGACGGACCAGGCCCCGCCCGATCAGCCGCCGAAGGGCGTCAAGGCTGGGTCTGAGAAGGACGTCAACTCCATCGGTAATCGAGGGATCGGAAAAGGCGTGAATCTCTATTCACTCGAGAAGGAGATCGCCCTTGGTAAGCAGGCCGCGCAGGAAGTCGAGCGCTCCGCCAAACTCATTGATGATCCCGTCGTCACCGAGTACGTGAATCGCGTGGGACAAAACCTGGTGCGGAATTCTGATGCCAAGGTTCCCTTCACGATCAAAGTAATCGACTCGGACGAGGTCAATGCCTTTGCTTTGCCTGGTGGATTTTTCTACGTCAACAGCGGACTCATTCTGCGCGCGGACGAAGAGGCTGAACTTGCCGGCGTGATGGCTCACGAAATCGCGCACGTTGCCGCTCGCCACGGCACAAAGGAAGCAACCAAGGGTGAAATCCTGCAATGGGCTTCCATTCCATTGATTCTTCTGGGGCCAGGCGGCTGGGCCGGATACGGACTCTATCAGGGGTTGAATCTGGCTATCCCGCTCGGTTTCCTAAAGTTTTCGCGCGACCATGAACGCGAAGCCGATTACCTTGGTTTGCAGTACATGTACAAGGCCGGATACGACCCCAGCGCTTTCGTGAGCTTCTTTGAAAAGCTGGAGGCCGATGAGCGGCGGCATCCGGGCAGCATTCCTAAGGTATTCTCGACGCACCCGCCTACGCCAGATCGTGTGCAAAAAGCCCAGGAAGAAATTGCTTCCATTCTCCCCGCGCGCGACGAATACGTCGTCACCACTTCTGAATTTGATACGGTGAAAGACCGGTTACGCAGGATCGAAAACAAGAACAAACTGGACGACAAGTCGAAATCGAACGACCAGCCCACGCTGCGCACAAGGACAGAGCGGCAAGGGGACCAAACCGGTGCCCAAACGCAACCTCAATCGGGTGACGATTCCGATCCAGATCGTCCCGTGCTGAAGAAGCGTCCGGACGACGGATCGACAAAGTAGCGAAACACCAGACCTGAAATTTGGGATGGGCTGTCTCCGACGAAAAGGGGGCGGCCCATTTTTGTTACCGAGCGAGGAACAAATTCATTTTTCGTGGGGCTGATGGGCGATGCCCATGCGGCGCATTTCATCTGCGTAATACTTGCGGTATAGCACATCCCACTCTTCACTACCTTCCAGAATTTCCTTCTTCTGCGACGTGATCTTCTTCTTGACTTCAGTGTCCACGGCTTCTTCTTCTTTCAATAAATCCTGCAGAATCTGGAGCGTCTTCTGTCGGATTGTATCCCGGTCCTCGACGAACTCGACATCAGTCCTGGAAACTAATAGGTCCGTGATCAAGTGCGAAAGGCGGATCGTCTTCTCACGGCTCAATCGAATCAATCGGTGTTCACCCTTCCCTTTCGCAGCGGCCAATCTCCGTTTACCGGATGACATGTCCGCTATTCGGTTCCGTCAACGCAAGATCAGTTTTCTCTGCCGGGCCAATTGACCTTTCACCTTCTTGTACATTTCCTGATAGGAAGCGCCTGTCTTGCGCATATCGTCCGCATATTGTGTTAGGATCTGGCGGACTTCCTCGTTCAAACGGTCCTCGACGCTGATCTCCTCCTGCATGACGGTCCGAACTCGCGCAGCGAGATCGTCCGGTGCGGAAGCTTCAATTACCTGTTCGGCGATCAATCGTTTTGTCACTTCCCTCGCCATATAGCCCACAAAATCACGCGCCAGCAACATCGAATAGCCCCCATTAAATTGGCATTGCAGTGTACTGTCCCGCTCGGAGAGGTGTCAAGGAATGCGAAAGCCTGTCCAAGACGGACGATGGCCGAATTGCGTGAGGCAAGAATACTAGTATTGACTTTGCCGAAGCCTTGACCATGATGGATTGCTGATTGAAACTACTGATCCGGAGTTCGCAAGCCAGATTGACACAACGAGGGACACTATAATGCCCACGAACAACTATACGACAGCGCAGGACGTCGGCAAACAATCCAGGGCAACAGAGGCCGAGCCCGACGCAACATCGCAAGGACATCTGCCGTTGCTGACGCTGGCGGACGAAGAAATTCTCTTCCGCGACAATGTTCGGCAGTTCGCCGAAGAGAAATTGCGGCCCTTGCGCCGCGAAATGGACGAGAAGGGTGTGTTCGACCAGGGGCTCATCAGTCAATTCTTCGAGTTGGGCCTCACGGGGATCGAGATTCCCGAGGAGTACGGCGGGCAAGGCGGAAGCTTCTTCGACTCGATCCTGGCGGTGGAGGAGCTTTCGCGAATCGATGCTTCGGCGGGCGTAATTATTGACGTACAAAACACACTCGTCAACAACGCAATTCTTCGGTGGGGCAGCCCGCTTTTGAAGAAGAAGTATCTTCCCCAGCTCGCCTCAAAAAAGTTGGGGGCTTACGCGCTCAGTGAGGCCAACGCGGGGTCGGACGCCTTCGCACTCCAGACGAGAGCCGACCGTAAGGGTGGCGACTATGTACTGAATGGGAGGAAATTGTGGATTACGAATGGAAAGGAAGCGGGCCTGTACATCGTGCTTGCGAACGCGGACCCGGCGGCGGGCTACCGTGGCATCACTGCGTTCATTGTGGAAAGAGAATTTCCGGGATTTTCCGTTGGGAAGAAAGAAGACAAACTCGGCATTCGCGCATCGAGCACTTGTGAACTAAACCTCCAAGATTGCCACGTGGCAGCCGAAAATGTGTTGGGCGAAGTCGGTAAGGGATACAAAATTGCCATCGAGACACTGAACGAGGGCCGCATTGGGATTGGGGCCCAGATGGTTGGCCTTGCGACAGGAGCCTGGCAATGCGCCGTGGCGTACGCCCACGAACGAAAACAATTCGGAAAGCCAATCGCCGAATTCCAGGGGGTGCAATTCCAATTGGCGCAAATGGCAACCGAGCTTGCTGCCGCCCGCTTGATGGTATATAACGCGGCACGCATGAAGGTGGCCGGGACGAACTTCGTCAAAGAGGCCGCCATGGTGAAGCTCTTTTCCTCGCAGGTGGCGGAGCGAGTAACGTCGCTCGCGGTGGAAATTCATGGCGGCAACGGGTTCACCAGGGATTATCCCGTCGAAAAATATTATCGGGATGCCAAAATTGGGAAAATCTACGAAGGCACTTCCAACATGCAACTTCAGACGATTGCAAAACTGATTTCCGCTGAAGAGACCAAAGGCGGCCGCTGAAATCCGTGCAGTCTCTCCGGGAAGATTGTTTCCCTTCTTCTCACTTTCGCGAACGCTGGGTTCGCCTTGAAAGTTCGAGGCCGGGCAGGGGCAGCGCGGTCTTATACTTCACTTGTTTCAGTGCAAAACTGGATTGAATATTGCCCACGCCGGGTATCTTGGTCAAGTCCGTCACGAATCTTTGAAATTCCGGAAGGTCCGCAACCACAACGCGCAGCAGGTAGTCCGACGTGCCCGTCATTAGATAACACTCCATCACCTCGGGCCGAACCGCGACCGCGCCTTCAAATGTGTTCAACGCCGCCTCCACCTGCTTCTCGAGCCGCACCTGCACGAAAACGCTGACGCCCAGGCCGACGGCGCCAGGGTCCAGGAGAGCGACATAGCGATTGATCACGCCTGTCTTTTCCAGCGCCTTGACGCGTGCAAGACAGGGTGACGGCGACAGGTTCACCTTCTCGCACAAGTCCACGTTCGCCACTCGCGCGTCTTGCTGCAGCACGGTGAGGATCTTCCAATCGATCGAATCAAGCTCGGACGGTCGCATCGGTTCGCTCTCGCACAAGAATTTGTCACGCAGCTCTTGCGTACTTTTAGGCATTATATGCTGTCAGTTTGATGATATCTAGAATAATATGCCGCTATTGGCAGAGCGATCGGCGCAATACAAAATCCTCTGCCGCTGGGTTCGGACCATCATCAATCCCAACGGAGGGTGCAATGGCTGCTTTTCCCAGATCAATCAACGTGGCCGAAGACCGTGATCCCGGCGAGATTCAAGAGTGGCTCGAAGCGCTCGACCTGATCCTGCAATCCGACGG
>Ga0207098_10200_pt1 | contig 20014 bp, 15 predicted proteins | sample Alteio_BWMinHeat_84_FD_153548 | JGI IMG/M metagenome (GOLD analysis project Ga0207098, IMG submission 153548) | Enriched cells from forest soil in Barre Woods Harvard Forest LTER site, Petersham, Massachusetts, United States -... | ecosystem: Environmental > Terrestrial > Soil > Temperate forest >...
CCTCTTAGGGATCAGTGTCAAGACGGCTGAGTCGCACCGGAACCGGTTGATGCAGAAGCTTGATATCCACGAAACCGCCAGCCTGGTGCGGTATGCCGTTCGCCATGGCATCGTCCAGCCTTGAGGGCGCAAAAAACCTACCAGGTTTTCCGGATGCGGTTTTAGGGGGAATCCGAAGTCCCAGTTGATATCGTCACCGCATTGTCGCAAGCGCTGCGTAGTTTACACTCACCTATGGCTTCGCGAGCCCCCTTCACCACCCCGATTTCTGGCCCCGCATTGGTAAGGAAATTGCCACAAGCGGGACGAGTCACCGGAGAGCCCAGGTCGTTACAGATAGCCATCGTTTTGGCTCCTTTCTACTTTGCTTCGCGCTGTGCGGCCAGCGTATCGGCGGTCTCGCCGCACTGACTGATACAAATCACCCGCGTAAGTCCACCCACTATTAGGACCGCCGCAGCGGAATACGGTGCCCGTATCGGTGACGAGTTTATGGCATTCCTTTTCGATTTCTCGTTTGAGTTCACTATAGTTCTTAACGATGCCGTTGTGCATGCCGGCGATCTCCCCCGTGGCGCCTCAGTGAGGGTGAGCGTTCTCATCTGTGGGACGGCCGTGGGTGGCCCAGCGCGTGTTGCCCAGACGGTAGATGCCTTCGACGGGCGAGTGGTGGAAGGCCTCTTAGAGGGTAGGCAGTTTGCCGGAGGCGCGGCGAATTGCGAGTTTTCCGCGTGACCACCGCCACGCCAGCGGAATCGTTGTCACGATTTTCGAGACGACGAAGTCCGTCGAAAATCAGTGGGATGACTTTCTAAGACCCAATGTAACCGACAATGCCCCACACGCACGTTCCCTCCTCGTCGGGCACTTCCAGTTTTGCCGACATTTCCGATTTGACCGCCCAAACCTGGCAACGTCCTAAACCTGCCCCTTTCCGCCTGTCAGCCAGAGTCAGTCTTCAGCAGTCAGCCACACGCTCACTCTATGTCTAAGCCGCCGTCACTGTACGAAAACCGTTCCTAAGTACAGTTGTGTCACACACATTCCATTAGTCAAACTTACAGCATCTGACGCTTCAGATCGTTCCCTCGCGGATATCACGCTGCGCTTGCAAGACGTATCGTCAAGGCTTCCGAGGAGCGGCTTGGAAGTCTGCCTGCGCGCATTTGCTTGTGAAGGAGCCTTATTTAATGATTGTTCTAAAGCGAATATCACGTTGCGCTTGCAAGACGTATCGTCAAGGCTTCCGAGGAGCGTCTTCGAAGTCTGCCTGCGTGGATTTGCCTGTGAAGGAGCCTTTAATGATTGTTCTAAATATGAGTGTCTCAAGGAAAAGCGTTCTAATAATTGCTTGTCTACTGTTATCGACACTCTGGATTTTGACTATTTCTCAGCCGGCCGGTGCCCAAACGACTGGCTTGGTCGCGTACTGGCAACTCGATGAACCGGCTGGGGCGACCTCGTTTCTTAATTCCGCGGGGGCAGGAGATACCGGCTCCTGCTCCGGCAGTGCCTGTCCATCCCTGGGAGTCGCGGGGAAATTTGGAACAGCTGCAAATTTTGTTGGAGGCAACCAGCGAATTTCGATCGGCAGTCCGTCGAATCTGAATTTTGGGACCGGTTCATTCTCATATGCGCTCTGGGTATACGTGTCTGCGAGTACCGGACCTTATGACATGCCGTGGTGGAAGGGAGGAGGCAGCGCGCCCTCACCCGGCTTCGACATGGAGCTTGGCACAGGCAATTGGACAGCTAATGTTGCGGATGGTTCTCATATCGTTAACGGATCCTTCGGATCGGAAACGGATAACCAATGGATCTTCCTGGTGGCAGTTGTCGATCGAAGCTCCAGGACGTTCAAAACCTATAGAAATGGCTCGCTCGTCGGGTCCGCCAGTCTCGGATCGCTGCGCTCAGTATCCTCTTCTAACCCTGGTTATATTGGCGGGCTCAGTGGGTATGGACTTAACGGCAAGATTGACGACGTCATGATTTATAACGTTGCCCTAACTGGAACCCAGGTAGCGAGTCTTTATGGCACCCCCCCTGCTATATCCGTGGCGCCCAGCATCACCACACAGCCGACGAATCAAACCGTGACAGCTGGACAGAGTGCCACATTCACCGTTGCGGCCTCCGGGACCGCCCCGCTCAGCTACCAGTGGAGCAAAAACGGGACGGTTATCAGCCAGGCGACATCCGCGAGTTATACGACCCCTGTCACGACTTCCTCGGATAATGGCTCGACCTTTGCCGTGGTCGTCACCAACAGTGCCGGCAACGCCATAAGCAATACCGTTAAACTCACTGTCGCCGCCGGTCTCCTCAGCGCTAACCCCCCAAACGTTGTCTTCGGGGCTGTCACGGTCGGTACTGGAAGCACAATACCAATTACGATCAGCGCCAACCTCGCGAGCGTGGCCATCTCGAATGTAACCATTTCCGGGCCTGGATTCACCGCTAGCGGAATCTCCTCTGGTCTGATTCTAAACGCGGGACAGAGCGCCACTCTGAACCTTACCTTCACGCCGTCAAGCACTTCCAGCGTCATAGGCACACTGACCATCGGCAGCAATGCGTCTGACCCGTCCCTTGTGATAAGCGCTTCAGGTTCGGGGCTTATCAGTACTATCTCGGTCTCGCCGACCTCGGTCTCTCTGCCCACCGGCGGCACACAGCAATTCGCCGCCACGTTGATTGGAATAACTGACAATGCCGTCACTTGGTCAGCCACGGGTGGAACGATTTCTTCCAGCGGCTTGTACACTAGTCCAAGCACCAGCGGCTCGTACACGGTGACGGCGACTAGTGCGGTCGTTACGAGCTTGTCGGCAAGCGCTACCGTCACCGCCACCCAAGGCAACAACTGGTATGTCTCACAATCCGGGACGGACAGCAGTTCTTGCGGTTCGTCCAGCTCACCCTGCGCATCGATCAGCTACGTGAGCGCCGCCAGGGTGGCGCCGGGCGACACTGTCCATGTCAACGGCACGTTCAATTTGAATGGCAACACCTGTATTTTAACCGCAGCTAGTGGGACCTCCTCGAAACCAATCACATACATGGGTGATCCCTACGGCTCAGCCAAAATTAATGGCCAAGGCGCTTGCTACTACGTCTGGCACAACACAGGCAACTACGTGAATATCTACGGATTCGATTTCACCGGCGTACAAGCCCACGGCAACACAAATGGCGGTACCTCAATAATCCTGAGTGAAGGCGGCGGGGGCAACGTGACAGTTGCCTACAACACCATCCACGACCTGCCATCCGGCTTCGCTGCGGCGATTGACATGGAACCATACGGCAGCGGCAACTATACTGGAGCTCCATGCAGCGTGCACGACAACATCCTCTCCAACTTGGGGTACAACGGAGGTCTGACGCAAGGCAACTACGGCATGTACATCGCGTGCGGGACGAACACCCTTGTCTATAACAATCTGATCTATAACGAGGGCTCGATTGGGATCCACTGCTGGCACGCCGCCAACAACGTCCACATCTGGAACAACACCATCTTCAACGCTCAATATATAGGAATCATCGTCGGAACAGGCGATCAAGGTGCGGTTTCGGGGGCCTACTTCGACGTGACGAACAACATTGTTGTAAACTCCCTGTACGGGATCATCGGAGAAGATGCTTCGCCGGGTTATGTTTCCAAGAGCTCGATCTTCCGCAACAATCTCACTTACGGTAATTCAACCAATTGGTACTACAACAACAATGGAACAAGCAGTACAATTCAGGGTGCGGGCATGTCAGTGACGGGAACCTTGACTGGAAACCCGGTGTTGGTCTCACCGAGTGCTGGCAACTACCAACTGGGTTCTGGTAGCCCGGCAATTGGCACGGGGATCAACGTCGGGCTCACCCTCGATTTGGCCGGCAATCCTGTACCTTCGTCCACGGGCGTGAATATTGGAGCGTACTAAGGTCAACGCTAAGACTCCAAAACGAATCAGAGGGTGGCCCTAGGGCCGCCCTCTGGATATACACAAGCAACATCCTCGATTCAATCCGATCTGCTGAGCCGATCGCCTCCGCCTGTTCTCCCCCACCGCTGGATTCACATGTCCGTCGAGAAAACCACTACGCACATTCGCGCAGCTTCGTTCCCATTCGCATCCAAACTCAGTCATCTTGGCACTGCGAAGTTGTTGAGCTTGCTTCCCCGTGAAGTTGCCCGGCGCCCGAATTGGCTTCCCGTGTTTCTCAAGCCGAGGAGCTCCGCGCGGACATCACACGGCCATGAAACGCCGAGGCTCACGTAAAGTTGTCTTTCCCAATTTGGGTCAACATCGTAAGGGTAAGGAGGCTTGGGCCACTCTTGCCACTCCACGAATTGTGCCCCGAGCCTCAGCCATGCTTCCATTGGGTCGGCTCAAAGGTGGATGGCGACCTGTGTCGATTCCCGCACGTACCGCAAAAATGGCTCGGGTCACGCTTTCTTCGCACTTGGAGGATCTGACGCCGTTCTTAGGGCTGCGTGAGTGAGAGATGTGGGGTTCCTGATGCTTCCTTCCGTGGTCGCTGTGGAAGCGCGGTTAATCCGCCAACGCTGCTCCCGGATCAGTTCGCGCCATCTGGATCGACTCGGTAACTTCCTAAACCACTCGCGCATGAAGTAAACGAACGGGATTGGGTCATCGAAACTCCAGCAGGGAGTCTTCATTCGCCGCACTTCCAGTTGAGTACCACCGAAACTCCCTTTGGCAAGAACGGAACGTAAATAAGACGGAGGATACATCCATGTCACGGGATTTCGAGGGTTCCGGACCGCCGGGATTGCCTGCCCGAGTTCGTAACAATATGCAGCGAGTGGAATGTTGACGCCATTCAAGGTGGCAACCTCTTCCTGCCAATCGGTTCGACCGACTGTCGGCTCGATCATGAAGAACTTGCCATTGCGACAGTCACGCTTGAATTCCATGCTACACATGCCGGTAAACTGAGTTTTGTCGAAAAAGGCTGTGGTCTGACGTTCCAGTTCGGCATCCGCCGCAGGCGCGACTGTGCAACTTGCTGTACTGCCGGTTTGTGGCGGCCAACAACGCAGCTTTCGCCCTGTAAAGGACCTGACCGTGACACCTCCCTCACCGCGGTACTGGAGGCAAAAGTAAATGTCACTTTCCTGGCCCTCGACCCATTCCTGAACGAGCAAATCCCGCGCTTGTGGCAAAATCGCTCTGCATATGGAATCGGCTTCCTCTCGTGACGCGACTCTCCACGCGCGTCGTACCTTGCCACTGAAAAAGAGATCCTTATTGCCGGGTTTGATTACGGCCGGAAACCTAATCTTGTCGAGTTCCGTGAGGTCGCGTTCATCGCGGACACTGATTGCCCGTGGTACCGGAAATCCGTGTCTTTCGGCTTCGCGTTGAAACCCTGCTTTATGTAGCAGCGCGCAAACTGAGCGGTGGCTCGGAAGACGATGATAAAATGCTCCTTCCATCCGCTTTCTATGTTCTGAAATAGTCCGTACCTGGGCGTCAGAAGTCAGATAGAGGGCGGGCTTGGAATCGAGGTGGGCGCGTAGCGCTAAAAGGCCTTCGACCAACACCGCTCCAGACAACGCGTCCACCACATACGGGCGCACAGAGCGTGAGTGCATGCCCGGCCTGCGTGCGTTGACATCCACGAGAATGACCGACACACCCGCTACGCCCAAGCTGCGCGCAATCCCGAGGCCGTCTGCGTCCGCGCCGACGACTACCGCAGGGGTCTTTGGGACGATCCGCGAGGCGCTAGCTTCCGCGCAATCTGCCGAACTGAATTCGGGATTAGTGAGGAGATGACTCATAAGCCCGGGCGCATTGCCCAGTTCGCTGAACGTGCACGATCCGGAGCGAAGACAATTCGGCTGAGGTGCTCTGAAAGACGGCGAGCCGTATAGCCTGCACCGAACATGAACCGCATAACCGGCCCAAACCAATGAGCCGCAGCCAACCCTATGAAATAAATCCCCGGAACAGAAGATTCGAAGTCCCGTGAAAGCACAGGCGTATTCCCGATTGAGCGCAAAGAGGAACGGAGACGTTCGCTCAGAAATGATAACCGGTGGAGGTCAACTCGGTAGCCGGTTGCTGCGACTACGTGGTCAGTCACAATCTCCGATGGGCCATCGATTCCGTTCAAGTGAAGGACCACGTGTCCGTCGCGAGCCTCAGCGTGTGTGGGCGCCCTCCCCGCTAGCACTGGCAGACGCCCGGTTATGCGATCCTGGATGAACCATGCTCCTGCCGGTCCTAGGTGAGTCTTAACAATGTGTGATCGCATCTCCTGCGGCAAGAATCGAAACATCCCCGGCGCGTCCGTGAATAACCGGCTCTTCCAGCCGCCCCCAATTCCCGTCATGGGGTAGCGGACTCGGCACCAAAGCGTCCGTGGCCGTGGCTTGGAGACAAAGGATACCGATGGCTGCCGCACCAGGAGCCGCACGTCGGCACCGTTTTCATGCAACAAAGTGGCAAGATCCAGGGCGGAAGCGCCACCGCCCACCACCGTCACGTCGCGCCCCTTTAACCGACCGAGATCATGATGCTCAGAGCTGTGAGACATCAACTCAGGTGGCAGATGAGCCATGCATGACGGCACGTAAGGAAAATGTCGGTGTCCTACGGCGACGATCACGCGCCGCGAATTAAAGGTTTCTCCGTCATCGAGTTCCAACTGAAAGCCAGCCGAGCAGAGATGTAAGCCCGTTACCATCCGCTTTTCGAGGCTGGGCACAAGCCGCTCTTGAAAATCGAGACCGTACGCCACCATGGTTTTCAGCGGAACCGGAACTCCCAGATCTGCATAGGGAAGTCCACTTTGCGCGCAGAATCGTCTCAGTGTGGTGGTGCGTTCCGGATCATAGAGATCAGACGCAAAGCCCTCAGATTTGAGCAGCATGCCCGCCGGCATGTGCGCGCGCCAACTTTCCATCGGGTTTCCGAAGATGCGAAACTCGATGCCCCGTGCGCGAAGGTGCGTTGCGAGCGAGAGCCCGTAGGGGCCTGCTCCGATAATAGCAACTTGAGGAGAGACTGTAATTGGCCTAATCCATTAGACGAGTTGCAGCTCTATGGCCGTAAGCGCCAGCCCCGCCGTTCCCTAGAAGAGGCTTATGTCGCCATCGAACGCAGAAGGGGACCACACTTGCGGGTCCTTCAGTACCTCGTTGAGCCCTGGAGTATTACCAGCTTTATAGTAATACTGCCAGGACGCAAGCGTGCGACAGAACGGGGGCGTGACCCGGGGTAACTCTGGGCGGTTCAGCCAGCAACCATTCACTTCCAAGACGTGGATCCCATCTTCCCGGCACTTCTTCAACATCCAAGAGAGAGTAGTCCGAATCGAATCCTCCGAGCCCATGAGGGACTGGAAATCGACGAGGCGAACCCGGCGGAGTCCCGTCGCGGGGTTATCCTGCCTGTCGAAAATCGCGTAAGCGACCAGGCGCGAGCCTTTGCAAACGGCCAAGATCCAAAGATTTTGTTGCAAGCGCGGAATCCGGAAGTGCCAGGTCAGGGTCGCCCGGGTCCGATCAGCCAGCAAGACGTTCTCATTTTGATGGTGCAATTGCTCCCAGAAATCGTCAAACCGGCCGTCGAACTCCGAGCACAATTCGAGTTTGGCAACATGACTCGAAGCGCGCAATCGCGCGTGGTACAACTGCCTGCAGAAAAGGATGGTGGACATTGGATAGGTTAGGACTGGTGTCCGCGGAAGGTGTTTGCTCCTCAGGGCGAATTGAGTAAACCCACGAAAATTCGTAACCCAAAATCCGGACTTGCGCCAGTCCCCGCGCGGCACCCTGGAGAACCCGAGACGCTTAACAAATGGTTCCGACACGGGGCTAACGTTGGTGCAGATGAAAAGATCGACGCCGCTTTGTCGCAGGAAGCGGTTGACCAGCAGCATGCCGTGGCCCCGATGCGCGGCTTCGACAAGCCACGACCAAGCCGTAACAGCGCGCAGTGACCGCCCCCTGTATCGAAAGGCGGAATGGATATTTCCGATCCAGCCAACGATTTGGCGGTTGTGGGTCTCCAATACCCATCCGATTGGCCACTGACCGCCCAGGTGTTTACATGCTGGGTTGCCTTCCCAAAGCGCCGTCCACTCCTTGCAAGTGAGAGCCGTGAAATTGTTGCGGGTCTGCAAGGCCGCGATTTGTTCATAGTCCTCAACATGTCCCACGCGCACTTTCAAAGGTCGGCCTATTGTCTTGCCCGCCGCATCCGACAGATTGCTTAGTCTGGTCGGCGAAGTTTGAGGGAGATCCTGCATCGGAGAGCGACCTAATATTCCTACCTCAATGAAAAACCCGGTTCGGAGATGTCAGCCTCTTCGCGAGGGGTTAGGCGCCCTCCACCGGAAGATCGAAGGCCTTAGTAGACCATGACGCGCAATAGGCCTGCCAGATTTTTGTCCTGTTCTCGATCAGGGGCGCTCGAGGGGTTCATATGCTCCGATGGTGGGAGGATTGGGTCTGGTGGCACCGGTGAGGTCAAGAGTCGGCGCATAGGCGTTCCGCAGGCCCTTACCTACAGCCGGGCTGACCCTCCGGACACGGAAGTTGCCCCCTTCGGGGTTTGCGTAGAGTGGATTGCCAGAAATGTTGTCGGCATTCCGGAACGAGGCACGAATATCGAGCGTTGAACCGTTATGGTTATAGCCCCAGTCGAACGCGTTGTTAAAGAATAGATTATCGTTAAATCTCGTATCCGACGAGAGCCGGAAACCTGCTGCGTCCTCGGCATAAATGCCATATTGGCTATTACTGATGATGTTGTTCGTGACATCGAAGATCGCGTCGTTTACGGCACCCTGATCTCCAACGCCAACCAATATCCCCATATACGCATTGTCAATGGTGTTGTTGTAGATGTGAGTGTGGTTGGCCGCATGCCACAAGTGGATGCCGATCGAGCCCTCATCGTAGATCACGTTGTTGTAGATTGACGGATCCGGATCGGACCCGCCATTGTTACCGCAGATTGCGTAGATGGAATAGCCTCCGAAATGGAAGGTACTTCCTGGAGCAATGCGGTAGAAAACATTATCGTGCACGCTGCAAGTTCTGCCGGTGTAATTACTCGTGCCGCAACCGAAGGGCGCGGGCGACAAAGCCGCGCCAAAGTGGTCGCTCCGGCTGCCGGCACCGAAATCGTGGAAGGTGTTGTAGGCAACATCAAAACCCCCTTCGCATCCTTCGAGCAACACGCCGACCGAGTTCGCATTACTATCCACTTGCACTCCCGTGAACTGGAAGCCAAGAATCCTGATGTTTCCACTAAAACCAGTGTTGTGCCAGATGTATAGGCAATTCCCGCCGCCGTTGATTGTCGCGGCCCCGTGGATATCCGACTGCCAGGTGACGCCGCTGGTGTTGGTCACAATGCAAGTGCCTGGCGTCAGGTTGTAGATGCCCGGCCCGACATGTACCACGGTCCCTGACGACGCACGGCGGTCGACATAGTTAAAGGTGAGGCAGGGCATTGCACGATCCGAGCAACTCCCGAAGTCGGTTCCGCTGGTCGCCAGGTACAGATTTCTGATCGGAGAAGGACTCGACGTATTCCCGAACTGTAATAGTAAGACCACGATGCCCGCAACTCTGACGAAAACAACCCTCCGAATGAACGGAGACAAATCTCTTTTCACGGCTCTGTACTTGATCATGCTGGCTGTCCTCAAATGACGAAGGCACAAAAGCGACCAATTCGGAAAGAACTAATCAATAGGGATGATAGATGGCTACTCCGGTCGCCGCCTGAATAATGGCCTCGATGCTTCGCCGCCCCGCGGACTTAGCGGTGCTTGTGGGTAGGAAAAGGATATCTTCCGCCTGTAACGTGGGATCAGATGCTTTTGCCGCGAGAATCTTTTTCAGAGGAATAGGCGTTTCGTGCGGGCCATCCGCGGACTTCCGAATTAACCTTGCGGAATCGAGAGCTGCTGTGGGGTTGGCACCCTGCGCCATGGCGATGGCCTGGAGCACCGTCATTCGTGAGTTCTCCATGACGATGCCTTTGGGTTCGCGAACGTCGCCTACTACGTAAACGATGCCTGCTTTGGCCACGACGACTGTGTCGCCTGGGGACACTCGGGGATTACTCCGTTCAATGGCATTTGCGTCGTAAGAGAATTGGACGACGTCGGGACGATCGGGTCGGCCACGGTGGGTGATGCTCACCTGACTGCCAGCCCTGGCCGTGGTTCCACCCGCCGCCGAGATTGCATCGAACAGGTTGCGGTCACCTGGAAGTGGGTAGATACCCGGTTTTTGAACCTCTCCCAACACCGAGATGGCCTGAGTTGTGTATTCGCGGTCAAAAACCGAGACCTGCGGATCGTTGAAATATCCTCGCTGCGAAAGTTCTCTTGCAACTGTTTGTTCGGCATCACGGATCGAGAGGCCGGAAACCTTCAGGGGGCCCACGAGAGGCAATGAAATTTCTCCCGTGCCACTGACGCGCACTTGCTTCACAAAATCCGTCCCGAAGACTGACACTTCAAGAAGATCGCCCCCGCCTATGAGCATTTCCGGGATTGGGCTTTGTGATCCTGTCTGCGACAGTGTCTCCGATTGCTGGCTTCCGGCATTTTGTGCCGCGGCTGTTCCAACTTGCAGCAGAGCGGTTAACAGGAAGCAAACAAAAAATCGGCGAAGGACGCCGGGAATTGCTGCTCCGTTCGAGAACATATCGACCTCACTTTGCTCGCGCGGCCTTAATCGGAAGCAGTGAGCGGAGGCTGCAACTTATCAGCCGCCAGAGCCCTCCAGAATCCGCGCCAACGATTACGAAACTTCGCCAACCCAAAAAGAAAACCCGCTCCGTAGGAAAAATGAAGCACAATAAACGCCCTGGCGAGTGCTGGCGCCAGTCGCCATTTTCCTCGCGGAACAGCAAGGATGATGCCCACCGCCAACATCGCAACCAGATAGGAAACGGACAATAAGAGGATCACGGGAATACCAAGAGAAGCATGAACCATGGCGATGCCGAGAAACAGCAGCAGGGAACAGACGAGCGCTGCCGGAACAAAATGTCGCCACTGCATTTGGCGCGGATGTTTTTGCAAAACGCGGACCTTCCATTCCCCATACTGGAAATATTGCCTTCCAAGCGATCGGAGCGATGAACGGCTTTGGTAGCGGGACGCGATCTCCGGGGCGATAAGAATCTTTCCGCCGAGTTTGCGTATTCGGTAATTGAACTCGTCGTCCTGGCATCGCACAAGTTCCTCATCCAGCGGCCCGGCACGACTCAGGATCTCGCGTGTATACGCGCCAAATGCCACCGTGTCCACGTACTTCCGTTCGCCGCAGCCTAAACGAAACGCCACCCCCCCGACGCCAAAACGGGAGGACATCGCGAGCGAAATGGCCTCCGCTTCCGGCGTTTCGCACACTGTCGTCATGGGTCCGCCAACGCAATCGGCAACTCCTCGCTGCAGCAACAGGACGCAGGTTCTAATGTAATTGGCGGAGAGTTCCGCGTGTCCCCCCATCATGACGATGACGTCGCCGCGAGCGATTTGGAGTCCCTTATTGAATCCTGCCGCCATGATCTGTCTGGGGTTATCGATCATGTTGATGCGCGAGTCCTTGGCCTCAGCGAGGGAGACAATCTGCCGCGTTCGGTCCGTGGACAATCCATCCGCGACGATGATTTCCATTCTGCCGGAATGATAGTCTTGGGACTGCAAACAATTTAGAGCGCGCTCGATCCCTCCCTCCTCGTTACGAACCGGCATGATGATAGAAACAAATGGCCATTGATCCAGTACGGCGGCTTGAAATTGCCGATCCACGAGTGTGAGTATTTCGCCGGCCCTGTCGCTAACAAGCATGCCTGTAAATCTTCCGCGTGCTCTAAATATAGTCGAACTGCGACGTCTGCAATCACCCGTATTGGACTTGGAACCTTTCGGTCCACCGGATCACATTCAGACAACGCCACACACATTCGGTTAACGGTTTTCTGCCTTGTTCCATGCGCTCCCATTCGCGCTTGACCGCCGAACTGTGAATTGCAGGAATCTCACGAGCCACGTCGTTGCCCAGGACCTGGTATACCCAGGAATTCATTGCAGAGAGCCACTTTTGCTCTGGGGTGTTGAAACCAATCTTGTCCCTTCGGTCCAAGATTTCATCCGGAACGATGCCACGCATGGCTTGCCGGAATACCGCTTTGGAAGTGCCGTCGGGCGCCACGATGTATTCCTCGGGGAGAGACAGGACGAGGTTGACCAGTTCGGGGATGAGAAACGGAACCCGGCTCTCGACGGAAAAACACATGGAATTGCGGTCTTCATATCGGAGAAGGCTTGGAAGGAGACCCGTCAGGTTTCGGTGGAGGCTCTGCTTGAGCACTTCTGGTTCTTGCGCCGAATACCGGACCGAGCGCGGAGTGACACCCCTCAGTCTGAACCACCGCTGGTTCAGCCACTCGGGAGCCAGTTCCTTGCCAATGAGCATGCGCAAAGGGAGCTGCGCAAACGAGGGTACGAGATAGTCGGCGGCGGTACAAATCAATGTTTTCTTGTCCGCGCCGGGCCAGCGCGCTGCGTTCCGCAGAAATGTGGCGGCAGCTGCCCAGCGCCCTTGCCGAATTAGCGACGCCAGACGGGCCGCCAGGAAAAATCTGTATCCGCCGAGGATCTCGTCGGCTCCCTGGCCGTCTAGCATGACTTTGATGCCAGCTTCGCGTGCAGCTCGAAAGACGCAGTATTGGGCATACAGACTGGTGCTCCCCGTTGGCCAATCGAGAGCGTAGGTCATGTGGTCAAAATCAGCGACCAACTCTTCCGCGGTCGGCCGCACTTTGTGAACATGGGCGCAAGCGGCGTCACCCACGATGTCGACCCAGCGCTCTTCGGACAGGACCGCATCGTCTGCAATATAGCTAAAAGTGTGAATTTCCTGCTTTGGTTCCAGGCATCGCATGGCCAGCACAATCGAGGAGGAATCGATTCCACCCGACAGCGCTGAACCCACCGGCACATCACTCCGCAGGTGAAGTGCGACGCTTTTGAGAAACACGTCGCGCAATTGATTTGCAGCTTCGTCAAAGGAGAGGTCGTTGCATGTGTAAGAGACTGGCTTCCAGTAAGTTGCGGGAAGGGCTTTGAACGATCCATCCAGGGGGAACTCCAGGTAGCTCGCCGCGGCTAACTGAGAGACGCTCGAAAGTAAAGTCTCCGAGCCGTAATCGCACAAGCCGAATCGCAGGTATTCGAATAACCGCTCCGCATTGACGCGACGGTCCGCGCCGAACTCCAACAGCGGTCTTAATTCAGACGCGAAGGCAAAAGAATCCCTATTCACAATGTAATAAAGGGGTTTGATACCGAAGAAGTCGCGCGCAAGGATTACGACGCGCCGGACGGTATCCAAAATGGCGAAGGCAAACATGCCCACCAGCCGCGGGAATGCGTTCGCTCCCCAGGCGGCGTAAGCGGCCAGCAGCACTTCTGTATCGGATCGCGATGAAAATTCGTGACCGAACCGCTCCAACTCTTCCCGAAGCTCAACATGGTTGTAAATCTCTCCATTGAACGTAATAAAGTACCGGCCATCCCTCGTGCCCATCGGCTGAGAGCCCGAGTCGGATAGATCGAGAATTGAGAGCCTCCGGTGGATGAAGACGACCTCTGGATTTTTCCCGGGCGTTTCCCAAACCCGGCCAAGCATAGTCATGCCGTTCGAATACGTGAGATAGCCGTGATCATCGGGCCCCCGGTGCCTCATTTGTTCGATGATGGTTCGAACGGGGAGCCGATGCTCACAGCCCTGCTTGAGAACAAGTCCGGCAATTCCACACATGGCGTTGGGATTCCGAAAGCTCCGATTCGAACTCAACGAATCGAGCCATTTCTCGCATTTACTCTTGGGTCCGCTGGTCCTGAATCCGGCGGTACCGCCACGTTACTCGGACAAGCACCAGGTAATAGATTACAAAGGTTAAAGTTCCGGTTAGACTCAGCGTCGTGATCGCCTGCATGAGCGAGAAATGATGCCGGGCGGAATACAGGAAAACTCCGACCATGCTCCCCAGGGCCAAGACGTCATAGATCAGCTTGAAACACTGGCCTTCCAGAACGAATACAAGGCGACTCAAAGGGGAAACAACAAACTGCGCAAAAAACAAAGGGGCGACGACTGCGGCCAATTTCCCAGCCACGGCCCACTTGCTGCCAAATACGATTCGGAACAGATGTTCCGCGAAAAGCAACAGGAGGACTGTGGGAATTACGGCTACACCAACCAGCCAGGCACTCGTATTTCGGAACAGCCGAATGACGCGGTCCGGAGTTTCGCGGGCGTGCAGTGCCAGACGTCCATGGAACACGTCGGCCACGCTGGCCGAGATCAAGATCAGCGGCACAGCGAAAACTCTCTGCACGAGAGCAAAATACCCTCCCGCCTCTGAGCCGTAGTACAACACGATCAGGGGGATGCAAATGTTTGCCGACAAGGTGTCTACCAGTGACGAGGGTAACGAATAAATGGGAAATCGCCAGTTCTCCCGTAAGACTTCGCGGAAGCTCTTGTCATCGATTGGGGAAACGAATGATCTCATCCTTGGCCACCCCTCCCGAAACATCCGCGACATTCCAGCGCAGCGTCCAATCACTTCGCCGCCGAGCAGTCCTCCGACTTGGAAGCCCAATGCGCCAATTGCGACCTGGCAAATGGATCGGACGCCGCTTTGCGCCACCGTGGCCTGTGTTACGAGATTGAATTGCTCCTGCCGAACAAACCAGTAACGAAACACGTAAAACGCCCCCGCAAACACGAGGGCGATAACCATCAAAATCGATGAATAGGCCGGAAGAGCGTTGAACCCCAAAATCGAGAAATGAATGAGAGAGAAGAATGCCGCCGCGCCTAGCACACTCATCGGTACAACGAATAAGAAGGATGCGAACGCCAGCTCCGCAGCCTGTTTATCCGTGCTTACTGCCAGAACACCAAGTTCGTATTTAAGAGAGACTGCCACCAGCGCGACGTTGAGAAAACTCGAGAAAAGAGCATACTGTCCCATGTTTTCCGGGGGGTACAACCGCGTGAGCGCGGGGGCGAGCAGCGCGTTCAAGCCCTGCGCTAACGCAGCGCCTCCGCCCAGAATGACAACATTCCGGGTGAAACTCCGCCCGAGTTTGTCATCGGAGCGGGAAGTCCCGCTGACCACTTTGCTTGCCCACTGCAGTCCCGTGGTGAATTGCGCCATCGAAAAAGACTCAAGGAAGAAGAAATCAAGAGCGCGGAATGCCAACGGAGCGCGGACAAGGTTGCAGCTGGACCATTCGCGCGAACGCAAATAGGATTCCGCACCAGGACCACATTTCCCGCGATGCTACTTGCCCTGTGAAACAGTTGCCAATCAAGCTCAGCGTGACGACCGGTACGATAAACGCAAGCTGGGTCGAGCGAGCTTGTAACACATTGGCACATGCCCGGGAAATCGCCAGCAGCAACAGTGCAAGCGGCGTGAGCCCGGCCAAGCCCTGCTCGGCGGCAACCTCGAGAATAAAATTGTGCGGGTAAGTGACGTCGATTCGTGCGTCGTTGTAATGCCACAGCGTGCTCCAGCCCCCCGCCCCCCAGCCCAGCAAGGGTTTCGACAGGAAGGCGCGCCAAGCCGATTCCGAGAACTCGATACGTTGTTGGACCGTCCCCGCTGGGGCCGACCCTTGCAGGATCATCGTTAATTCTTGTGCCTTAAACGCGAATTTAGAGGAGGCGGCCGGCAAGTACCGAAACCACAGAAACGCAATAGATGGAACGAGAATGCAGGCCGCCATCGAAAGGAGGATCACCTTTCGCGAAGCAACGCGCGAATCGAGCCCCATGAACAACGAACCGGCCGTTGCCACCAGCAACAGGCACAGAACCGCGCTGCGGGAAAGAGAAGCGGCGATTCCCAACGTGAGCACGATCAGGCAGAGCATCACTCCTGAACGAACGCTCCACTTTGCCTTAAGCGGATAATATAGGAGCATCAGAACAGCGGCATCCATGACCAAGCCGGAACCGATCTGGGTGGCATCCTGATCGCCGCGCAAAAGTTCCGCCGTGGGGTGGAGCAGCCGATACAGGGTGACAACCGCCAGAAGCAAACTCGCAAGTGTCGTGAATAGCACGAGTTGGCGCACATCGCGGTCGTTTTGCAACAAAATCAAAGGGGCCGCAAAAGCTAAAGAATCAAACACGATCAGTCTCAGGACCTTATCGCCGCCAACTCCGGGCGCTGGAGTGTACGTGTAACTGACCGCGATCGCAAGAATGAGCAGACTAAATGCAGACACGCCCACAGCCTGCCCGCGAAACAAATCGCGCAGGTTGTAGCGCCCCGCGCCCGTAGTTACTAGAAGGAGTTGGACGGTTACCGCAATGTATAACAGGGCCAACATCACGAACGTAGGATCGGTCACATCGAACCCTGCTGCCGCGCGGCTTTTGAATTGGCCCACGAAGGTCAACCCCACGATCAGAAACGCTGGAAATTTCCAGATAAGTACCGTAATCAGGACAGCGGCATCTGCCACGATGTAAGGCCAGGAAGGCTCAATCCCCAAGGCAGTTGCGCCGAAGGCGAGTGCAAAAAGCACCAGGCCACCAATAGCCAGGTGAAACCCCGGCTTGTTGACCCAGTATCGAGGGTAGATCTCAATTTGCATTGCGTGATTGGTGACTTTCAGGCCAAGATCCTTGCCGCCGTCTTGATCACAATTTTCAAGTCCGTAGAAAACGTCGCCTGGCGCGCGTACTCCAGATCAAGACGAATCTTCTCGGGTAACAATGTATCTACGTAGTAAGCTACGAGCCGGTTTTCCGGAATAGAACTCAAAAGCTCCTCTTCATTTCGGAACTGCAGCGTCGCCGCACTGGTGATTCCAGGCCTTAGGCAAAGGACGGACCGAAACTCTCCGTCCAGCGCGGCCAGGAATTCAGGCATATCCGGTCGGGGTCCGACGACACTCATGTCCCCTCGCAAAACATTAATAAACTGCGGCAACTCATCGAGCTTCCACTTGCGCAAAAACAGGCCGGCCTTCGTTACGCGATTGTCGCCCTTCCGCGTGACGTGTATGCCTGCTTCGCTGTGAGGCCGCATGGTTCGAAATTTCAGTACGCGAATGCACTTACCCCGCTGACCCAAACGATCTGATGCAAACAGCAACGGGCCCGGCGACGTCAGGACTGCAAGGGAAACCAGACACATGAACGGCAGTGTTACCAACAGTAACGCCACCGCGCAGACCAGATCGAAGACACGCTTGCACCTCGATGTGCACCATCTACTCACGGGCGGATATTCGGGTGCTCCCGTCTTCCCGGCATCATCCATCGCTGCGCTGGAACTGCAATTCATCGCGTGAGGCCACCTCTCAACGGAAGCGTTTCGAACAGTTATGGAAAGGCGGGCACTCCACTCAGGCCCATTCGTTGCCGAGATAAGATTTCCAATCGAATTGCCCGCTTGAGGCAAGCATGTCCAGGATCTGACCGTACGCCTGAGCAAACCTAGCGTCACGGAGCGTCGTGTTGTGGCACAGGAAAGTAAACACGCCACCAACCAGGCGGCACCTCTCCATGAGCCGGCCAACCAAGCCCAACAGCGCTTCACCCCGCAGCAACATGTGCTCCAGCAAGGAGACATCCATGACTACAAGCGGTATTTCGAGAAGCCGCGCTTCCCGATTCCTTGACAATTGCCAGGGACGGTAAGGAATGCAGGTCCCGGCCCGAAAGCCCGCCTGGTCGGCGTACCCTACGGAGCTGTCGTAGGAGAGTCCAGCATTTTCCCAGTCCATCCAGGTTTCGGGGCTCCAACGAAGATAATGTTGCCGCCCACCCAGTTCCTGCTCCTCCAATACGTCCCGCAAGATATGCAGCTCCGCTTGGAGCACCGCTGGGCGTAGAAACGTACCGTAGCCAGGATGGACTCCATGTTCGACGCCCTGCTCTCGCAACCTGTGAATCAGATTGCGGATTCTCTTGTCGCGTGGATCGTAACCGCTGTCATACGGCCCAAGGTGGCTAGCCTTCCAGTACATGGCCGAGCTCAAACCCCGCTGGCGGGCCGCGGCTGTGACATATTCAATTAGGCCCAGGCAATTGAGCTGGCCCGGAAGGAGCGTTCGCAAAAGATGCCTGCCACCAGAGATCGGACTGCGGTTATCAAGACAGAGCCGGACGGCATACCGGAAATCGAATGGCAACGCCATCCACGCCGTACGCCAGAGGGGGCTTGTGTCACCATTGGGGTGAGTCGGCCATAGTCGCTTCCCAAATCCAACTTCGTCGATGTCGTGACTGATTTTTGCCCGCAACGAACGCCCTTTCGGATGCCATCCAGGAACGAGGGCCTCTAAAGCCTGGCCGAGAGCCAATCCCCATTCGTCAACGACTGGGCGGCCGAGAAAGCCATCGCGGGCAGCCACGCTCATTTTTGCCGTAAACGGCAAGAAGGAGTTCCTAAGGTCTTGCTGTGTCTCTTCGACCCGGCATAAGGAAAAAACTGTGGATGCCGGTAAATCCGCGAAGCACTCAATCCGGTCCGCGCTTGCCCGCCAGAACAAAGGGCGTCGATCATTCTCCTCATGCTCGCAGAATGGAATGATAAGGTCGGGGATGGCGCTTCCGACTGGCCCCTCGGGAGTGAACATCCATCCCGCTTTCACCGTGTGAAAATTCGGACCGGCCAGGTTGTCAACTTTCTGAACGGATAGATTCTTGAAGCAAATCTGTTTTGTGGTCCCCCGCTGCAAATGAATGATTGTGGAGTCCTGTTGGGTTTCTATGACCCAGGAGTCAAAGAATTCTCGACTCGCGCCAGCTCTGCGAGCCAGTTCTTTCATGGCCCAGAGACGACCTTCAACTGAAATTGCGGCCATAAGCCATAAGGTGGAAATACGGGTACGGCTGACCTGCCGCGGTGTCAAAAGAGACTAGGCGTCCACTCATCAAACCGCTCTTGCCAGCACGCGGAGGAACTGTAGAAGGCAAGCAACTGGCGCTCTTCGGTCTCCCAGTTGTAGCAATCCTTGACCGCCGCTCGGCCTCGCTCGCCCATCTGCCTCGCTTCTTCCGGATGGGTTAGCAAGTACTCAATCGCGCAGCCCAGATTCCTTCCGTCGGGGGGATCGACAAGCAGGCCACAATTGCACCCTTCGATAATCTGGCGCCAAAGCGGAAAATCCGTGGCAACAACGGGCACCCCGGCGCTCATATACTCAAACAGTTTCACTGGAAGAGCGTTGACAAAGTTCGGCATCCGATGGAGGGGGACCAAGCCCACGCGGGTCCGGGCAAGGAGCCCCGCGATTTCGTGCCGGCCAAGAAGACCGAGCAATTCAGTACGCTCAAACCCCTCTAATTGAGTAAGTTGCCGGCACAACTCAGGTGAGGCAGGGCCCGCAATGGACAGGTGTGCATCGAGTTGCTTCGGGAGCAATGACATCGCTGTGACGGATTCATGAATGCCCCGTTCGGGCCCCGTGCTGCCAATGTAGGCAATGAGAGGCGGCCGGTCATTCCAAGGGGTGGTGGGCCCGCTTGCCAATTCCTCCAGCATAGGAAAATTCCTGACCAGCACAGTGTTTCTGTTCTGCGAACAAAATCTGCTTGCGATTACAGGTGTAGCGGCAACAACGCCCGCAAACTGCCGGGCGGCTAGATTCTCGATTTTCCCCGCCAGCGATCCCAAGGGTTCGCGCGCGAATGCAGGGATATATGGTTTGTACGGAAAGGTGTTTGGCAAGTCTTCGTGAGCGTCGTAAATGACCCGCCTACCTCTCAGGCTCAACCAAACTCCAACAGGGATTAGCTCGGGATCATGGAAATGATACACATCCGCCTCTAGACGAACAGCTTCGCGGTATACCCGCCAGATTGTTTGCGTCCAGCGCTGTAGCTTGCTCTTTGGCGGACGGAGCGCTTTGATCTTAACGCCATTTATGACCGTGTCTTTCTCGTGCCGCACGACGAGTGTGACGTCATGGC